>Ga0105047_10011838_pt1 | contig 14114 bp, 12 predicted proteins | sample MAT04_FD_78384 | JGI IMG/M metagenome (GOLD analysis project Ga0105047, IMG submission 78384) | Freshwater microbial communities from Lake Fryxell liftoff mats and glacier meltwater in Antarctica - MAT-04 (megahit assembly) | ecosystem: Environmental > Aquatic > Freshwater > Ice > Liftoff... | reverse complement strand
TGAAAACGAGGGCAAGCTCGACCAAGCTGGCGCCAACCTTCGTCAAGCCGGCGAAAACGTCAAAGACGCTGGGCGGGACGCGCTCAAGTAACGCTCTTGAGTTGCATTCGAGCGTGCAAAGAGGGGGCGGTGCCGTTGTTCGGCACCGCCCCCTCTTCTCCTACGCCGGATCGGCGCACTCCGATTCAGATCTGGATGTCCGCATCGGCAAGTCGCGTTCCGGATTCCACGTGGTGCTTGAAGTCGTTCAGCGCTGACGAGACCGCGTGGTTCGGGACGTTGAGACCGGCACCGAGATTCTCGAGCAGCCCTTCGGGCTCCCAATCGATTTGAACGGCAACCCTCGACCGGTCGTCGCTGAGCCGGTGGAAGGTAACAACCCCGCCGTGGTCAACATCGCCGCCCACGCTGGTCCACGCGATGCGGTTGTCCTCGATGTCTTCTGCGATCTGGGTGTCGAATTCGCGGGTGGCCCCGGCGATTGTGATGGCCCAGTGATGGTGCGTTGCATCGATCTTGGTGACCGAGTCGACGAAGCTGAGAAAGTCGCCGAACGATTCGAATTGCTGCCAGCCGCGGTACGCGTCGCTGACGGGAACTTCAAGATCTACTGTTTCGACGACTTGTGCCATTGTTGTTCCTCCTGAGTTGGTTTGTTATCCCACCGTGGCACGCACTTCTTTGGGGGTCAAACTTGGCTGTGACCCTTGACAACGAGCCCATTGTTCCCATTGATTTAGGCAAGCTCTCAACACTCCGGTTCTTGATTCCAGCGACACCGTGCGAGCTGGGATGCACCGGAACCTCGCAGCCGAATCCATCGCAGCGGGTTCCATCGCAGCCGAATCCATCGCAGCGGGTTCCATCGCAGCGGCGCGACGAGGACCCCGCGAGCGAGAGACGATGGCGGAGCGGGGCCATGAGCCCTCAGAGCTGCACGTGAGGCATCCGGTCGCACTCTTGCCACCGACGGCGTACCTCACGAGTTACCTTCGCGCCCGGCTTCTGAACCCAGGCTTCTGAACCCCGGTTTCTGAACCCGGGTTCCTCGACCCCGGTTTCTCCACGGAAGCGCAGAAAAGGCGATGAGCTAAACTGGGGCCTCGTGGGAAAGTATTCTCGAGCGACAGAGCTTCGCGACCAGCGACGGAGCACTGGCGGCGACGTGTCAGGGCGTCATAGTCGCACCTCGTGGTCGCTGCCGGTATTCGCCAGTTTCGTGAGCCTTGCCTTTGTACTTGCCGCCATTACGCCCCCCGTTGGCACGTCGTTCGCCGCCGCGGTGAGCGCCCCGGGTCAAAGCGGTGAGGATGTTCAATCGCTCACTGCGACCGGCGCCCACAGCAACACGACCGCCAGGGACGGCTTTACAGTGACCAAAATCGAACCGCCGAAGCCAGCTGCTCCAGCGGTCGGCGAGCCTGACCCCGGAAGCGCCCAAGCGATCGCGCTGCAGATGCTGACCGGGCGCGGATTCGGCAGTGACCAGTTTGACTGCCTCGTCGCGTTGTGGAACCGCGAGTCGCGCTGGAACGTCTACGCACTGAACTCTTCGAGCGGTGCGTATGGCATCCCGCAATCACTTCCCGCCGAGAAGATGGCGTCGGCCGGCGCTGATTGGGCGACCAACCCGGTGACGCAGATCACGTGGGGATTGGGTTACATCGAGGCTCGCTATGGCAATCCTTGTGGCGCGTGGGCTCACTCGGAAGAGAAGAACTGGTATTGAGCTTCCCGCCGACACCGACACCGGTACCCGCTCAAGCCGGGTCTCCGCGACGCAAGCACCGAACCTAAGCTGGAAGCATGCCTCGCTCCAATCGACCGCGCAGCCGTCGCGGTGAGCCTGATGCGGTTCCTGAACTGGATCTGATGCGAGCACTCATCGGCCGGGCTCACACCGAGTCCAAACGGGACGGGCTGTGGAACGTGCAAGCGGCTGCGGCGGCATCCGCGATCAAGCTCTACAGTTGCCCGGGCTGCGTTGTATCCATTTCGCCGGGGACCGCGCACGTTGTTGCTTGGCGGGCAGACGGCCTGATGGGCGAGACAGAGGATCTCGCAGCCCGGCGACACTGGCACGCCCACTGCTGGAAGATCAAGCCATGACCGGCACTCCTGAAGCGATTCTTGGGCCGATACCAATTCGAGGCGGCACCGAGCTTCCAGCCCTCCGCGAGGACATCGAACTGGCGACCGTTGACGGGCTGACGCTCGTCGGGGAACTCGCGATGCCGTTGTCAGGCGCTCCGGTCGCGACCCTCGTCGCACTGCACCCACTGCCGACGGCTGGTGGGTACATGGATTCGCACATCATCCGCAAGGCGGCGGCTCGACTGCCGGCGCTTGCAGACATCGCCGTGCTTCGGTTCAACTTTCGCGGAGTCACATCCCTGCGAGGAACTTCCGACGGCAGCTTCGGCGAGGGAATCGACGAGCAGCATGACCTTCAGGCAGCCATAGATTTTGTGCTCGCGCGAGGTCTGCCGCGACCGTGGTTACTTGGCTGGTCGTTCGGCACTGAGGTTGCGATCAAGTACGGCCTGCGGCATCCGATCGAAGGAGCCATCTTGCTTTCGCCGCCGCTGGCCCGCACGACACAAGACGAACTCGCGGCCTGGGCTGGCGACTCACGAAGGCTCGTCGCGGTGATTCCCGAGTTGGATGACTACTTACGGCCAGCGGAGGCCGCTCAGCGATTCGCTGTAGTACCCAATGTCGAACTCGTTGCGGTTGAAGGTGGAACGCACTTGTGGGTCGGTGAGAACCAGACCTACCGAGTGCTGACCGAAATCGTTGCTCGACTCAACCCCAGCGCACTTCCGCTGCCACGGGAGTACGTACCTTAACGGGCGGCCCTAGAGCTCGTTCTGCCGTGGTACCAGTACTTGGTTGACCACGAGAAGAATGGCCGCCGCGACCGGGATAGCGACCAGCGCGCCGAGAATGCCGAGCAGGGTTCCACCGGCGACCGCCGCGATTACGACAACGGCGCCAGGAATCTTGACCGCTTGCGCCATCACCCGAGGGCTCAACACATAGGCCTCGATCTGCATATAGACGAGATAGTAGGCCGCGACCCAAATCACTGCCGGTGATCCGTCAAAGAGCAACACGATGAGGCTGATGATGACCGAACCGGAGATCGTGCCGACGAGCGGGATCGTGGAGCCGAGGAACGCAATAAACGCGAGGAGCACCGAGTAGCTGATGGGAACACCGATGAGCGGCAGGAACACGGTCAGGTAGATGAATGAAAGCACGCCATTAATTGCAGCAAGCGAGCCCTGACCGATGACGTAGCGGCCGACCGCGCTGCTGATTTGCTCGGCGAGTCCGATGAAGCTTTCGCGCTTCGACGCTGGAACCAGTCGGTAGATGCCGCGCTTGAGGTTTGCGAGAGATGCGACGAAGTAGATCGTGAGGATGAAGACGATGATCGCCCCCGTCACTCCGGTGGCAATTCCGATCCCGACGTTGAGTACCCCGCCGCCGATGCTCGTAAAGTCGAACGAGCTGACCCAGGTCTGGAGCGCGTCCAGCACCGGCTGCACTTGCAGCCAAGGGAATGCGTTCTCGATCGTCGTTCTCAAACTGCCATCCCCGAACGCGGTGATGAGCCCCGGAACAGCGGAGATAGCCCGTGCAACTTGTTCCACAATGATTGGGATGATCGAAAGCACGAGGCCAGCGATCAGGGCAAACAACCCGAGCAGCACGATGACAATCGCAAACGGGCGCGGTACCTTGCGGTTCTCAAGCCAGCTGACGATCGGGTCGAGGCCAAGCGCGAGGAAGAGCGCTGCGCCGACGTAGGTCAGGACAGTGGCGAGTGAGCCGATGGTCGCCCCAATCCCGACGGCTACCAATACCCCCAGCCCGCCGAAAAGCCCGAGTCTGAAAGCCTGCTGGATCTTCATCGGTTGCCCCCGGACGACTCTCCGGTCATCGATTCGACTTGGTGCAACACCCCGCGCAAGTTCTCAAGGTAGCCGGCGATACTCTCACGTTCCGCGCTGATTTTCGTTAGGCGTTCCTCAGCGTCAGCGAGCAACCGCGTACTGCGCTGTTCGGCGTCGTCGAGGAGCGCACGGGACCGCGACTCGGCATCTCTCAGCACGCTCTGGGCGTGCTGATCAGCAGAATCGCGAATCGTTCGAGCCTCTGCGCGACTCGTCGACTCAAGTTCTGCCGCTTCGTGCTGCTTCTCATTGGCCAGGCGAATCGCCTCGGAAAGCTGGGTCTGTGCCTCATCGACATACTGCTTCGACTGCGCGGCCGCCTCCTGCTGACGCCGAAGCGATTCCTTCTCCGCTTCGTCGCGCTGGGTTGCAATCTCGACCTCAAGCGCGGTTCGCGCCTGCTGCGCTTCAGCCGTAATGCGCGTGACGGACTCAGTGCGATCGTGAGCAATGGATGCGCGCGACGACTCGGTTTCGCTGGCAAGCTCTGCGCGGCCGCGCTCGATCTCGCGGGCCAGATCGGTACGCTCCTTCTCGAGTTCGGTTGTCAGTTCCGCACGGCCGTCCACGATCTCTCCTTGAAGACCCGAACGCTGTTCAGCGATCTCCGCCCTGAGTGTTGCGTACGACTCGGTGATCTCGGCCTCGAGCGCAGCGCGAGCGTCTCGAATCTCGGCGTGGAACTCTACCGTGCGCTGTTCCTGCTCCGCCTCGAAATCAACTCTTGCTTGCTGTTGCTCTGCGGCGAGCGCGGCGCGCGCTGTTGCGGTATCGGCTTGCAGTTGCGCGGTGGCTGCTCGAGCCTCCGCTTCGAGCTTCTCGCGGGCGCTGGCGGTGTCCGCTTCCAGTTGAGCGGTGGCGGTGGCGGTATCGTTGGCGAGCTTCTCGTTTGCAGCAGCTGTCTCATTGGCGAGAGCTTCTCGAGCGGACTTGGTTGCAGTCTTGAGTGTTGCGCGGCCGGTGCTGAGCTCGCGGGCTAGATCGGTTCGGCCCTGATCGAGATCTCGGGCCAAATCGGCGCGAAGCTTGGCATTCTCATTCTCGTAGTTTGCGCGCCCCAACTCGGTCTCGCGGTCCAGTTGCGCGGCGAGATCACGAGCTTCAGCCGATTCGCGGGCGGCGGCAGCGGTCAACTCCGCAGCTGCGAGCTCCGCCTCGGCACGCATCGTTGCTGCCTCGCGCTGAGCAGTGGTGAGCACCTCCGTCGCCTCGGTCGATGCAGCAAGTCGTAAGGACGCTGCCTCAGCTTCAGCTGTACCGCTCAGGCTTGAGGCCTCAGCCTTCGCACGGCTCACAATTCCTTCGGCCTCGGAGTTGGCGGCATTGAGGATGGTGGTTGACCGAACGCTCGTCTCGTCAACAGTGCGCCTGGCAAACTCGTTGGATTCATTGCGAAGTTTCTGTGTTTCTGCCTGAACGGATGCACGTAGCTTCTCGGCTTCAATGTCGGCGTCGCTAATGAGCTTGGTCGACTGCTCTTCTGCAATGCGCAGCGTGCTCTCAAGCCGAGTGCCCAAGCCGCTGTATGTCGGAGTCCCAGCTTCGTCGAGCTCGGCCTGGATGTCTTCATTGACCGCCAGAAGTCGCTTGATCTCTCGTGCTGACTCAGCCTTCTCTGCCTTGGTTGCGATGAGCTCGCGACGCAGATCTTGGATGACCCGGTCGACCTCGTCCTTCCGGTAGCCGCGCATCTCGGTGCCGAAATCAGTGTCGTCAGCAGCCATAACATCTCCTTGAGACCGAGTGGGAACCCTCCGAGTTTAGTGTGAGATTCGGGATGGTTAGGGCGGCGGGGGAGGCATCCGCTATTCTTGAATGTCTTTGTTGTTGCCGCTCCTGTCTTCTCGGGAGCCCCTCCTCTCGTTCCTAGTGCGAGTATCCGTCTATCGGCGGAGGGTGCCTGACCATGAGTCGGGGAGGGCAGCACGAAAGGAGTAATTTCGTGCGATTTGTTCTCGCAATTGTTTGCTTCGTTCTCGCCGCGGGCATGATCGGTGTCGGCATTGCACAGCGAACGATTTTGGCTTCGCCTGACTCGGTTGTGCTGTCGGCCAGCGTCAGCGGAACGGCCCCTCTCACGGTGATCGACGGTGCCTCGCTCAACGCCTTCGACGGCAATCAGACCTTCCGGATCAAAGGTGTAGACGCTACTTTCGCCGCGTACGGCCGCACCGATGACGTGCTTGGATGGGTCGGAGATGCGGCCTACAACGCGCTCGAGTACGACGCCGACACCGGCGAATTGGTCTCGACGCTCGTGCGCGGAGCGGAGGCTAGCGTGCCGAATCCTGAAGGCTCGGATCTGTGGTTCGAAGGGTTTGCCAGCGAAGATGGCGACCTGCGGTTCACAGTGGATGTCCCGGCAGGCGTCTCCTTTCTCATCGCATCGGACGGCACGCTGCCCGCGCCGAAGAACCTCGAACTGACGTGGCCGCTCGACAATCGCACGCCATTCTCGGCACCTCTGATCATTGGAGGCGGCGTTGTCCTCCTCGGCGGTCTTGTGCTGTTGCTGTGGGCAATCAACAAGGAACGTCGCCCCGGCGGCCCGCGTCGGAAGCCCCAGAAGATGCCGAAGCTACCGCGACAGCCTCGCTATAAGCCGAGTCGCAAGGCTGTGACGGCCGGCGAGGCCCCCACCGGTCGTCGCGCGTCGCGACCAATGATTGCTGTGACGCTGCTGCTTGCGGCAAGCGTTGCTCTGGTCGGGTGTAGTCCAGATCCCGGTGCTTCCGTGCCCAATGCCGCCCCGAGCCCTGGAGTGAGCGGCGAGCCAGAAACCATCGATTCCTCGTTGCCAGCGCCAGCAGTGACGGTGCGCCAGATCGAACGAATTGTTGCTCGCATCAGTGAGGTCTCAGTTGAGGCGGATGCTGCGCTCAACACCGAACTCATGGCCACCAGATTCGCTGGCCCCGCCCTTGAACTGCGCACCGCTGACTACAAGATCCGCACGGTGGATGCCGCGATCGTCAGCGGTGCACCAGCCATCCCAGCAGGGCCGGTTCGCGTGACACTCCCGCAACAAACCGGTCCCGATTGGCCGCGAACGGTGTTTGCCGTGATCCAGGATGAGGCGGACACAACGATTCCGCCGGTGGCCTTGTTCCTCGTGCAAGAGGACGCACGTTCGGACTACAAGGTGCACTACGCGGTAACCCTGGAACCGTCGGCAGTGCTGCCCGATGTAGCGCCAGCGAGTATCGGAGCGGCGCGGCTGAGCGCTGATACGGGAGTGCTCCGGATTGCACCGTCAGCCATTGCTCTCGCCTATGCTGACATCCTCGCCAAGGACATCGAAAGCGACTCGTACCTCGTGTTCGAGGCAGAGGGCGATAGTCTGCGCGTGGCCGTGGGGCTCGCGGCCCAGCGGGCGCGAGCGGCAGACCTGCCCGCGACGGCGCAGATTGCATTTGGCCAGACGCCTGGCCTAGGACAGATCATCGTGATGGCCACGAACGACTCCGGTGCACTTGTGGCGGTCAACCTCAACGAGACTGTTACCGTGAAACCGATCGAAGCGGGGGCAGCGGTCAACACATCAGGCGCTGTAAAAGCTCTGTCTGGCGTCGCGGCCAGCAATCGCGGCGTCGTCGCCACCTACGGCGACCAGTTACTCTTCTATGTGCCAGCTGCCGACAGCTCAGACAAGATCGTGCTGCTCGGATACAGCCAGGGCCTCGTAGCCGCCTCGGAGGTTCCATGACCAATCCCCCTACCACCGGCGCCGGTTTGACCGGAGCGAACCTTCGCGGAGCCGTCGATCTGTCGTCGCTTGTTCGCCCGAAGTCGCCGATCGCTGGTACCGGTGCTCATGGGGCCGACGGTAGCGGCGGGGCAGGTCGACCCGGGACTGCTGGCAATGCCACCGCTAGCGGCCCCGTCGTTCGCGACGCGACCGACGCGAGCTTCACTGAGGTACTCGATCTCTCTGCGACGGTGCCCGTGCTGGTCGAGTTTTACGGTCAGGGGGTCGAACCCTCTCTCGGGCCGGTCGTCAAGCAGTACGCGGGCCGGGTCGCGCTCGCGACAGTCGACGGTACGAAGAACCCGCAGCTTGTACAAGCATTCCAAGTGCAGCAAGTACCGACGGTTGCTGCCGTCGTCGGCGGGCGCCCCGTTCAGCTCTTCGTCGGTTCAGTGCCAGAGCAAGAACTGCGCGACGTCATCAATCAGGTTCTTGAGCTCGCGGCGCAAAACGGGGTCAACGGCTCACTGCCAGCGGATGCCGAGGCCGCGGCTGACGGCTCGGCGAGGCCCGACGGCGCGGTCGAGACTACGGCTGAAGCTGCTGCCGAGCCGCCGCTACCTCCTCATCACCAAGAGGCATTCGACGCGATCGCCTTGGGTGACTTCGCGTTGGCGATCAAGGAATACGAGACCGCGATCGCTCAGAACCCACGCGACCACCTCGCGGTCGCTGGGCTCGCGCAAGTGTCGTTACTCCTCCGATTGGCCACCCTCTCAGACGACTCGGCGCGAGCCGCGACCGTAGCTGAGCCAGACAGTGTCGCGGCCACGCTCGATGTCGCCGATCTCGACATGTCCAGCGGTCAGTTCGACGATGCGTTTGCTCGGCTTCTCGACCTCTTTCCGAGTCTGGATGCCGGGGACAAGAACGTCGTTCGCACTCGGATACTCGACTACTTCGAAATCGCCGGCGCGGAGGATCCGCGTGTAATCGCAGCGCGTAGGCGCTTGACCGGGTTGCTGTACTAGCGTCCAGCACCCTGAGAACCGAGACCATCATGACTCGCGACCCCGCCCTTATCCCCGGGCCAACCGCGGCGCAGTGGGAACTCTTTTCCAAGTTCGCGCTCGCGGGCTCGGTTTTCACAGTTGCGATTGGGATCATCGCGGTCGCGCTCGGAGTTCCGTCAACTATTTCGTTTGCCATCGGCGTGTTAATCGTTGTCGTAGGGTTTTTTACGGTCTGGCTCGGCTTGAGCCAGCGAGGCCTCGCGACGCTTCGGGCCGAGCAGCGCGCGGGCTATTCGACGGTCCTCGACGTTGCCGGCTACGCATTGCGCCATCCCGTGACAGGTGCGCTCGAGCGCGCCGCGGATGAGCCGCCCGCCGACGCCAATCCACAGCGTCGATCACTTGTCGCTGGTATGTTTCGGGTTCGACCAGGATCTCCGCTCGACAAACGAATCGAGGATTGACGGCGCCGACCGTGGCAGCGAGGCCGGAGCGCCTACCGCCGTGGCGCCAACCAGAGTCCGGCAAGCGGCGGCAGGGTCAACTCGACCGATGCGTCTCGACCGCCGAATGGCTCGGCTAGTACCTCGACCGCGCCGAGGTTGCCGACTCCTGATCCACCGAAGTCCGCGGCATCCGTGTTCATGATCTCGTTCCAAGTACCCGCGAATGGCATGCCGACGCGGTAGTGCTCGACCGGATTTCCGCTGAAGTTGAACAGGGCGACGAGCGGCTCGCCAGACCGCGACCAGCGCAAGAACGACACAACGTTCTGGGCGGCATTGCCTCCGTCGAGCCATTCGAATCCGCCGGATTCGTTGTCTTGTTCCCACAGTGCCGGGGTCGCACGATAGGTGCGGTTGAGTTGGCCGACGAGCCGATGAAGCCCCTGGTGAACCGGCTGGTCGAGAATCCACCAGTCGAGCCCGCGGTCCTCGCTCCACTCGCTAGGCTGCCCGAACTCGCTGCCCATGAATAGCAATTGCTTGCCTGGATGCGCCCACATGAAGGACAGGTAGGCCCGCACATTGGCGAGCTTCTGCCACTGGTCGCCCGGCATCTTCGACAAGAGCGAGCCTTTTCCGTGCACAACCTCGTCGTGGCTAATGGGTAGCAGAAAGTTCTCGCTGAAGGCATACAGAAACGAGAACGTGATGTCGTTGTGGTGATACGACCGGTACATGGGGTCTTCCTGCATGTATTGCAGTGAGTCGTGCATCCACCCCATGTTCCATTTGAGGCCAAAACCCAGCCCGGATGACGCGGTCGGCTTGGTCACGCCCGGCCAGCTCGTCGACTCCTCGGCGATCATTACGATGCCGGGGTTTCGCTTGTACGCAGTGGCGTTCACCTCCTGCAAGAAGCTGATCGCCTCGAGATTTTCGCGCCCGCCGTCCTTGTTCGGCAGCCACTCGCCCTCTTCGCGCGAATAGTCGAGGTACAGCATGGATGCCACGGCGTCGACGCGCAGGCCGTCGATGTGGAACTCCTCGAGCCAGAACAGTGCATTCGCGACGAGGAAGTTGCGCACCTGGGACTGGCCGAAATTGAAGATCAGGGTGCCCCAGTCGTGCTGTTCGCCACGCCGCGGGTCTGAGTGCTCATAGAGCGGCTCACCGTCGAAGCGCGCGAGCGCCCACTCGTCCTTCGGAAAGTGGCCGGGCACCCAGTCCATGATCACGCCGATGCTGGCCTGATGGAGGCGATCGATGAGGTATTTGAGGTCGTCCGGATGCCCGTACCGGCTCGTCGCCGCGAAGTAGCCGGTCACCTGATAGCCCCATGAACCGCCAAACGGATGCTCGGCGAGCGGCATGAACTCGACGTGCGTGAAACCGAGTTCGTTGACGTAGTCGATGAGTTGATCGGCGAGCTCTCGATAGCTCAGCCCGGGTCGCCACGAGCCGACGTGCAGTTCGTAGACGCTCATCGCGCTGTTCTGCGGATCCATGGCGGCTCTGCGATCGAGCCATTCGTGATCCCCCCACTCAAAGAGGCTCTGCCCGATTTTTGACGCCGTTGCCGGTGGCACCTCGGTGTACCGCGCCATCGGGTCTGCTCGTGTGACCCAAGCGCCGGCGCCGGTCAGCAGTTCGAACTTGTATGCCGCACCGGGTTCGAGGCCCGGCAGGAAGATCTCCCAGACGCCGTTGTCGTCGAGGCGCCGCATGGCGTGGCGTACCCCGTTCCAATCGTTGAAGTCTCCTACCACCCGCGCCGCCATCGCGTGCGGTGCCCAGACCGAGAAGCTTGTACCGGTCACGCCTTCGTGCGGGCGGAAGTGCGAGCCGAGCACGTGCCAGAGCTGTTCGTGTCGACCCTCGGCCCACAGGTAGAGGTCGATCTCCCCGACCGAGGGCACAAACCGGTACGGATCGTCGGCAACCCAATCCGGGCCGTTGTCATAGCTGGTTTCGAGCACGTACGCCTGTCCGGGTGCCGGGGCAACACCCTGCCACAGTCCGTGATCGACGTGCACGAGGGGCACACGGATGCCGTCAGCGCGGACTGCCGTGACGGCACTTGCGAGCGGGCGAACAGCCCGGATCAGGAACTCGTCTCCGATTCCGTGCTGGCCGAGCGCCGCGTGCGGCTGCGGATGACGCCCCTCCACGAGCGCGAGGAGATGATCTGGATGAAGTTCGCCAGGTACGGGCGCTGGCGACGCTGCAGTAGCCAGCTCGCCAGGCAGATCGGTGGGCTTGCCTTGCTTCTCCGGCTTGGCTGGCTTGGCTGGCTTGCCCGGCTTGGCTGGCTTCGTTTCCCGGTCGGGTTTTCCGAGCTTGCCGGGTTTCACCGGCTTATCGTTTTTTGCCATCACTTGCCTTTCGTGTGACGCACGTCCAGCACGTGCACCGGCTGGGTGAACGCATCCAATCGAACGTAGTTGTCGCGCGACCAGCCGAAGGTTGCCCCGGTCATCAGGTCGACGGCACTGAACTGTGCGTCGACGTCGAGCCCGAGTCGCGTCAGGTCGAGGTGAACGACGGTCTCTCGTACAGCATGCGGGTCGAGATTGACGACGACGATGACCGTGTCGGGCGCGCCACCCTCGACGAATGCGCCATCCAGATGCTTGGAGTAAACAAGGATCGATTCGTCGTCGCTCCAGTGCACCGCGAGGTTTCGCAACTGGCGAAGCGCCGGGTGCGCGGCGCGAATCTCGTTGAGCTTGCGAAGGTATGGCGCCAGAGACTTTCCCGACTTCTCGGCGCCGGCCCAATCACGATCCTTGTACTCGTACTTCTCGTTATCGATGTTCTCTTCGCTGCCCGGCCTTGCAACGTGTTCGACAAGCTCGTACCCGGCGTAAACGCCCCAACTCGGGCTCGCCGTCGCGGCGATGGCCGCGCGAATCTTGTACGCGGCCCGCCCTCCGAACTGCAGGTACTCGGTCAGGATGTCGGGGGTGTTGACGAACAGATTCGGGCGCAGAAAGGCGGCCGTTTCGGTTGAAAGCCCGAGCAGAAACTCTTCGAGCTCCGTCTTGGTGTTGCGCCAAGTGAAGTAGGTGTACGACTGTTGGAATCCGACCTGCGCGAGAGACTGGAGCATCGGCGGCCGCGTGAAGGCCTCCGCGAGAAAGACCACCTCGGGAAACTCGGTGTTGATCTCTCGAAGCGCGAGCTCCCAAAACTGCAGCGGCTTCGTGTGCGGATTGTCGACACGGAAGATCTTGACGCCAAGGCCGATCCAGTAGCGCAGCAGTCGAAGCACTTCTGCGCGGATGCCCTCAGGATCGTTGTCGAAGTTGATCGGGTAGATGTCCTGATACTTCTTCGGCGGATTCTCCGCGTAGGCGATCGTGCCGTCAGGAAGGGTCGTGAACCACTGGGGGTGCTCGGTCACCCACGGGTGATCCGGGGATGCCTGCAGCGCGAAATCGAGGGCGATCTCGATCCCGAGTTCCTGTGCTGCGGCAACGAACGCACTGAAATCGGCGACAGTGCCAAGGTCGGGATGGATGGCATCGTGACCGCCGGCGTCCGATCCGATCGCCCACGGCGAGCCAGGGTCGCCCGGTTTGGTGATCAGGGTGTTGTTCGGGCCCTTGCGGCCCGACTCACCGATCGGGTGAATCGGCGGAAGATAGAGCACGTCGAAGCCCATCGCGGCAACCGCCGGGAGCCGCTTCATCGCGGTGCGGAACGATCCACTGACCCAAGTGCCGTTCTTGTCGCGTCTGGCGCCCTCGCTCCGCGGAAAGAACTCGTACCAGCTTCCGACCCCGGCACGCGGGCGTTCAACCCGCAGCTCGAGCGATTCGCTCGTGGTCGTGAGGCTCGCGAGTGGCTTGGCTTCGATCGCCAGGCTCAACTTCGGGTCGAGCGCGATTTCCAGTTTCTCGGTGGGGGCAGTGTCCGGGAAGGCGAAGGCTTCCGCGGCATCCGCGATGATTTTTCGACCGCCTGCCCGTGCGAGCAGCTCTGCGCCCATGAGCACCATGAGCTCAAGGTCTTGCCCAGCCGGGATCTTGATTTCGGCGTTGTGGAGCCAAGTCGCCCAGTCATCCGAGAAGGCGCGAACCCGCCAGGTCCAAGTGCCCTCGAGCGCCAAGAGCACGTCGGCGTTCCAGCGGTCAGTGCCGGGTTCCCCGGGTCGCATCCGGTAGCTTGCGAGACGACCGTGCGGGTCTGTCAGGTCGAGGCGAACCCCGAGCTTGTCGTGTCCCTCGCGAAACACGGTCGCACCGAATGGCACGACCTCGCCGCGATAGGCAGACGCTGGCCAATAGTTCTCCGGTTGTGGGGGCGTCAGGGCCCGGATCGGGATTCGACCCAACTTTGGTTCGTACTCGGTGACCACCGTTCGACCGTACCGTCTTTGGCGGGGGGAGTGTCATGGTTGGTGCGCGACACGAGCAACCGGCCAGTGGCGCAACGTGGGGTTTTTTACCGAAAGCTCAGCACCTCATCCCCCCACGCGGCACGCAGGGGAGCGTCGAGATCGAGGACGAGCGAATCGTGCCGATCGATGACAAGTGTGGCTCGGTCGCCGTCGGGTTCGAACATCGCCCACTCGAGTTCGTCGTCTGGTGTGGTCGGGGAACCGGTCACGGCGAAGCTGCGCCAGCGACGTTGCATCCGCTCAGAGATGGCTTGGCCGGACGAACGACCGCCGAACTTGAACGTGATGTCCTTCTGACCCGTCTCCAAGTTGCCCCAAACGTAGGGCAGCTCGGTCCCGTGCGTTGCGCCGAGCCCGATGATTCGCAGCATCAGCGTGGCGTAGTCGAACCGGTAAAGCCACACCGGCGCGGCCCGCGCGTGCCCCTCAGCAACCCACAGCGTTGGCATGCGGAAACCGATATCGCGCGCGATGCCGAGTCCGATCGCGTTTGCGCGCACACCCATGTAGGCGGCGAGCAGCTGCTCGCGTGTCGGCAGCTCCAGATCGGGGCGCTCGGCTGCAATAGCTGTGAGCATCTGCGTGATGGCCTGCTCTGTGATC
>Ga0105047_10011837_pt1 | contig 14115 bp, 13 predicted proteins | sample MAT04_FD_78384 | JGI IMG/M metagenome (GOLD analysis project Ga0105047, IMG submission 78384) | Freshwater microbial communities from Lake Fryxell liftoff mats and glacier meltwater in Antarctica - MAT-04 (megahit assembly) | ecosystem: Environmental > Aquatic > Freshwater > Ice > Liftoff... | reverse complement strand
TGGCCGGTGGTTTGCGCCATGTGCGCAGCCCCGAACGCCTGCGCGTCGCGCTCGCGCAGAGTTCGCAAACCGCGGCGCAAGCCGTCGTGGCGGTGGGCGAGCGGGTGCGCACCGGGCAGCTGATCGGCGCGGCTGTGAACGCGGTTGCGGTGCATGCGCCCGGTTCAGGCGTGATCAGCGCGATCGGCGCCTATCCCGTGATCCACCCGAGCGGCTTGCCCGGTGCGTGCATCGAGATTGCGCTTGATGGCCTAGACGAATGGGTGGCGCTCGATCCAGACCCGGACTGGCGCTCGCGCACGCCCGCGGAGCTGCTTGAAAAGATTATCGCGGCCGGCATTGTGGGCCTCGGCGGCGCGGCCTTTCCGACCGCGCTCAAGGTGGGCGCGAGCCGGCCTATTTCGCATCTGCTGATCAACGGCGCCGAGTGCGAACCCTACATCGCCTGCGACAACGCGCTGATGATTAACTTTCCTGCTCAGGTGCTTGAAGGCGTGGAAATCCTGCGCGCGCTGCTGCAGCCCGAGCGCGTGATTCTGGCGCTGGAAGACAGCCACAGCGAGGCCATGAATGCGCTTAAAAGCTGCGCGCCGGAATGTGAGCTGGTGGCGGTCCCGACGCGCTATCCGGAGGGCGGTGAGCGGCAGTTGATCTATGCGCTGACGGGCTTGGAAGTGCCGGCGACGTCGGTGCCGCTTGCGCTTGGCATTTTGTCGATCAACGTCGCCACGGCGCGTGCGGTTTATCGCGCGGTGCGTCTGGGCGAGCCGCTGATTTCGCGGATTGTCACCGTCACCGGCGCCGGCGCGCTTGCGCCGTGCAACGTCGAAGTGCGCTTGGGTACCTTGATCGGCGACCTGCTCGAAGGCTTGGGCGGCTATGGCGAAAACGCCGAGCGCCTGGTGATCGGCGGCCCGCTGATGGGGTTGGCGCTGCCGCACGATCAGCACCCGATCAGCAAGGCAAGCAACTGCATTCTGCTGCTCGGCGCTGATGAAGTCCGCGCCCGCGGCGCGCCAATGCCGTGCATCCGCTGCGGTGAGTGCGCGCGCGTCTGCCCGGTGCGCTTGGCGCCGCAGCTGATGCATCTCACCGCGCAGGCGGGCGATTTGGAGGCCGCGTTTGCGCTCAATACCTTGGCCTGCATCGAGTGCGGTTTGTGTTCTTTTGTTTGCCCCAGCCACATTCCGCTGGCGCAAGAATTCAGGGTGGCCAAGTTTGAGATCCGCCTCGCCGCCGACAAACGCGTGCAGGCGCAAGCGGCCAAGGAGCGCTTTGAAGCGCGCCAGCAGCGCCTCGATCGGATCAACGCAGAACGCGCAGCGCGGCGCGCTCAAGCCGGCACCGCGACCAATCCAGCCGATGCGCTGGCGCGGGCGAAAGCGCGCAAGGCGAAGATCGCGGCTGCAGGCACAGCCGAGAAGCCGTGAAAACCTTTTCCACCGCGCCCGCACCCCATTGGCAACCCGCGCGCAGCGTGCAGCAGGTGATGGGCGAAGTGTGTTTGGCCTTGATTCCTCTGCTTGCCGTGCAAACCTGGTTTTATGGCGTGGGCGTGTTGATCCAGGTCGCGCTTGCGACGGGCAGTTTTTGGCTGGTGGAATACCTGGCGCTCACACTGCGCGGGCGCCCGAGCGCGGCCTTTTTGCGCGACCTGAGTGCGCCGCTGGCGGGCATTTTGTTCGCGCTGTGTCTGCCACCCTGGGCGCCTTGGTATGTGAGCGTGGTCGCCGCATTTTTTGCAATTGGGGTGGCCAAACACCTCTTCGGCGGGCTCGGCTACAACCCGTTTAACCCGGCGATGGTCGGTTACGCGGTGGTCTTGATTTCGTTTAGCGCGGCGCTCGCGCGCTACCCGGCAAGCGACGCCGCGGGGCTTGATCTGCTCACGCTGTGCAAGGTGATCTTCTTGGGCGCCGAACCAAAAGCTGGCTTCGATGCCTTGAGCGCCGCGACGCCGCTTGACCTAATCGATCAAGCCAAGCGCGCAGGCTTGAGCTATGCGGAACTCAAGCTCGACGCAAGCTACGACGCGCAGGCGCCGTTTGCGATCGCGCTGGCCGCCTTGCTCGGCGGCCTGTTCATCGTTTGGCGCCGCCACGCCGCTTGGCAGGTTCCGGTCGGCGTGGTGCTTGGCGTGGTGGCGTTCGGCGGGCCGCTTTGGCTGTGGCTGCCCGATCAATTGCCCTCGCCCATTGAACAAATGTTCTTGGGTTCGCTGATGCTGGGCGCGTTTTTTATCGCCACCGACCCGGTCTCGGGCGCGGCCACCCCGCGCGGGCGCCTGCTGTTTGGTTTTGGCGTCGGTGCGCTAACGATTGCGATTCGGCAGTTTGGTGCCTATCCCGAAGGCGTCGCTTTTGCGGTGCTGCTGATGAATACCGCGGCGCCCTTGCTCGATCGGCTGACCCAGTCGCGGGTGTTCGGGCGATGAAAGCGGCTTGGGCATTGGGCGCCATGGCGCTCGTTTCAGCGGCCCTACTGGCTGGCGTGAATGCGCTCACCGCACCGCGTATTGCCAGCGAAAAACGCTTGGCTGAACTCAACGCGCTGGCGGCAGTTTTGCCGGCTCGGGGCGAATTCGACAACGATCCGATCTTGAGCGGTAGCCCAGCAAATCTGCCCCTTGACCAAGGCATCCAGATCGAGCACATCTGGCCACTGAGCAAGGCCGGAATCGCAGTGGCGCAGGTGTACAAAGTGCGCAGCGACCGCGGCTACGGCGGGCCGATCGAGCTGCTGATTGGCGTGCGCACGCGCGGTGAGCTGCTCGCGGTGCGCGTGCTCAGTCACAGCGAAACGCCGGGCTTGGGCGATCCCATCGATCAACAAAAATCGGACTGGATTCTCGCTTTCAGCGGCCTCTCGTTTAGCAAACTTGAGCCCAAACGCTGGGCAGTCAAGCGCGACGGAGGCGCCTTTGATCAGTTCTCCGGCGCCACCATTTCGCCGCGCGCAGTGGTCGAGGCGGTCAAAGCCACGCTCGAATACGCGCGCACCCAAAACGGCCCCGCAGTTACCATCAGCGCCGATGACCAAAACCCTGCTGATTGACGGCCTTTGGCGCACCAACCCCGGTTTGGTGCAGCTGCTCGGCCTGTGCCCGCTGATGGCGGTGTCGACGTCGGTGCCGAACGCGCTCGGTTTGGGCTTGGCGACGATGCTGGCGCTGATGGTTTCGAGCTTTCTGATCTCTTGGCTTAAACCGCTGATCCGCGAGGAAATCCGGATCGCTTTGTTTGTGCTGGTGATCGCTGCTGCGGTCAGCGCGATCGAGCTCTTAATGCAGGCTTTTGCCCACGATCTTTATCTGGTGCTGGGTTTGTTCCTGCCCCTGATCGTGACCAACTGCGCCATTATCGGCCGCGCCGAGGCGTTTGCGAGCAAGGCCAAGCCACTGGATGCGCTGCTCGATGGCACCTTTATGGGATTCGGTTTTCTGCTGGTTTTGCTCGCAATCGGCGCGATCCGCGAGTGGGTGGGCCAGGGCCTGCTGCTGGCGATTTTGCCGCCGGGCGGGTTTTTCGTACTGGCGGCGCTGGTGGCCGGCAAAAACGCCTATGACAACTGGCGCGCCACGCGCCCGGAGCAAGCAGATGAACCCCGCATCGCGACGTGAGTTCTACACGCGCCTGCGCCAAAACAATCCGGCGCCGACCACCGAGCTCAACTACAGCTCCCACTTTGAGCTGCTGATCGCGGTGATTTTGTCGGCGCAAGCCACCGATGTTGGGGTCAACAAAGCCACCGCACGCCTGTTTCCGCTGGCGCGCACGCCGCAGCAAATGCTTGATCTGGGCCTTGAGCGCCTGCTTGAATTGATCCGCACCATCGGCCTCTACCGGGCCAAAGCGCGCAACGTTCTGGGCACTTCTGCGCGCCTGCTCGAAGATTTTGCGGGCGAAGTGCCAAACGATCGCGACGCGCTCGAAAGCCTGCCGGGCGTTGGCCGTAAAACCGCCAATGTGGTGCTCAACACCGCGTTTGCCGAGCCCACCATCGCGGTCGACACGCATTTGTTCCGGGTCGCCAATCGCACCGGCCTTGGGCGCGGCAAAACGCCGCTCGCGGTCGAAAAAGCGCTGCTTAAAAACACGCCCGCAGAGTTTTTAAAAGACGCTCACCACTGGCTGATCCTGCACGGGCGCTACGTCTGTCGAGCGCGCACGCCGCTTTGCGCAACCTGCATCACGAGCGATTTGTGTGATTACCGGCGACGCGCGGCCCGGCCCAAGTAAACTAAGCCGATGAGTCCCACCATCCGTCGCAAATTAGATGAAATGGCTGATCGCTTTGAAGAGGTCGGTTTGCTGATTTCGGATTCAAGCGTGATTGCCGATCAAAACAAGTTTCGTACGCTGTCAAAAGAGTACGCCCAGCTCGAACCCCTGGTTGCGGCGCTGGCCGACTTCGACCGGGTCGGGCGCGATCGGCTTTCCGCCAGCGAGATGCTGAGCGATCCGGACATGAAAGATCTGGCGACTGAAGAAATCAGCGCTGCCGATCAACGCTTGGCCGAACTCGAACTTGCGCTCAAGCTGCTGCTGATTCCCAAAGACCCAGCCGACGACGCCAACATCTTTCTTGAAGTGCGCGCCGGAACAGGCGGCGATGAGGCGGCGATTTTTGCCGGCGATTTGTTCCGCATGTATGCCAAATACGCCGAGAAAAAGCGCTGGATCATCGAAATTCTGAGCGCTTCGCACGGCGAGCACGGCGGCTACAAGGAAGTGATCTCGCGGGTGGAAGGCAAGGGCGCCTACGCCCAGCTCAAGTTTGAATCGGGCACCCACCGCGTGCAGCGCGTGCCGGAAACCGAAGCGCAGGGGCGCATTCATACGTCCGCCGTCACGGTGGCGATATTGCCCGAGCTCGACGACATCGAAGAAGTCGAAATCAATCCAGCCGATCTCCAAGTCGACACCTATCGGGCGTCCGGCGCGGGCGGCCAGCACGTCAACAAGACCGAATCGGCGATTCGGATCACCCACATACCGAGCGGCATGGTGGTCGAATGCCAAGATGAGCGCTCCCAGCACAAAAATCGGGCGCGCGCGATGAGCCTGCTGCGCAGCCGCCTAACTGAATCTGAGCGCGAGAAACAGTCCTCGGCGCAAAGCGAATCGCGCAAGCTGCAGGTGGGTTCGGGCGATCGCTCGCAGCGCATTCGCACCTACAACTATCCGCAGGGCCGCTTGACCGATCACCGCATCAATCTGACCCTCTATCAGCTGGCGCCGATCATGAACGGTGAGCTCGAACAGGTCATCGACCCGCTGATCCACGAATATCAGGCCGACCAGCTCACCCAGATCACCCAATGAGCGAACGCGCGTCCGAGCAAACGCTGACCGTCACCACCGCGCAGGGCCTAACGGTCGAGATCGAGCTTGCGCAATTGGGTGCGCGCTCGTTTGCGTTCGTGCTCGATTGGCACATCCGCGTGCTGCTGGCGCTGGGCTGGTTTTTGCTTGGCATGCTGGTGATCGGCGGCACTGAAAAACTGCGCGATATCTTCAATGCAGATATCGATTGGGAGATGGTCGGTTACTGGGTCATGCTCCCGTCTGCGGCGATCTATTTGTTTTACCACCCGCTGCTTGAGGTGTTGATGCACGGCTCCACGCCCGGCAAGCGCATGGCCGGCGTGCGCGTGGTTGGGCTGAACGGTGAACCGGCCGGCGTGGCTGCGATTTTGATTCGCAACGTGCTCAGAATCGTTGATTCTGCGCCTGCGTTTTACGCCATCGGGCTGATTTGCTGCGCACTCAACCGACACCACGTGCGGATCGGCGATCTGGCCGCCGGAACGCTGCTGGCGTATGACCGACGCGTGGATAAAGATGCGTTTAATCTGACCCAAGCCTCACCCGCGAGCGCGCTCTCGCTCAAGCAGCGCGCCCTGCTGCTTGAGCTGCTCGAACGCTGGCCTGAGCTGAGTGACGCGGTGCGCATCCATGCCGCCGCGACGCTGCTGGCCAAGCTTGGCGAACCAACCGTCGGGGCCGGTGCGGCTTTGCTCAAATCAAGGCTTGAAGCATATGTTAGGGGTTGATGGCCAGATGCGCTGGCTGAGCGCACGCGCGGCGCGCTGGGGTGTGCTTGAGGGCTGGCTTAAGCGCGCTGAGCGATCTGATTCGCTTGATGTGCGCGAAGCCACCGAGCTCAACGAAGAGCTCGCCGCGCTCACCGAAGATGCCCAGCTGGCGCGGGCGCTGGCGCCACGCACGCGCTTTAGCGAATCGCTTGACGCACTCGCGCTTCGCGGCCATCGCTTAAGTGAGCGCCCGCTTAAGCGCCGCGGCGACGCCGTCAAAACCTTTCTGGCGGTAGAAGTTCCCGACGCGCTTAAATCCATTCACGGCGCGCTGTGGGTCAGCCTGGCGATTTTTCTCAGCGCAACGGTATTGAGTTTTGCGCTGGTGCGGGCCAACCCCGAATTGGCCCAGCTGTTTGCCTCCGAAGAAATGATTGCAGGCGTTGAGCGCGGCGAGCTCTGGACGGAGGGGCTTTTGAACGTGATGCCCTCGTCCATTCTGGCCTTCGAGATCATGACCAACAACATCATGGTCACGCTGGTGGCCTTTGCGCTCGGCGTGTTCTACGGCGTCGGCACCTTCTACATCTTGGCCACCAACGGCGTGATGCTGGGCACGATCAGCGCGCTTTGTGTGGTCCACGGCGTGGGCTTCAAGCTGCTTGAGTTTGTGCTCGCCCACGGGGTCACCGAGCTTTCGGTGATTGTGCTGGCTGCCGCCTGCGGGCTGGCGGTCGGCGATGCGCTGACCCATCCCGGTGATCAAACCCGCACCGCGGCCTTCCGCGACGCGTTTCGGCGCACCGGCAAGCTGGTGCTGATGGGCGCGCTGTTTTTGGTCTTGAGCGGCATTGTTGAGGGCTATATCTCGCCCAACGAGAGCGCCTCCATGCTGCTGCGCGGAATCGCGTCGCTGTCTTTGTTCACGCTGTTCTTGCTGGTCTTGAGCGGACGCGCTTTTCCGCCCAGCTGGCGCGGGCTTTCGGGAGAAATTTGATGGGCAATGCGAAGCCCGATCTGCTTGCGCTGAACATTGCGCTGCTGACCGTTTCTGATACGCGGCGGATCGACACCGACAGCTCCGGGGCCTATCTCGAAGACGCCATCCGCGCGGCGGGTCACCACACCCAGCAGCGCTTGATCCTGCCCGACGACCGCTATCGCATTCGCGCCCAAGTGGCGATCTGGATTGCCGACCCGCAGGTTCGCGTGGTGATTGTGTCCGGCGGCACCGGCTTTACCGGTCGCGATTCAACGCCGGAGGCCATCGCACCGCTGCTGGACAAGGAAATGCCCGGTTTTGGCGAGCAGTTTCGCGCGCTTTCTTTCGCCGAAATTGGCACCTCCAGCCTGCAATCACGCGCATTTGCCGGGATCGCGAATGCGACCTTTGTGTTCGCCTTGCCCGGCTCCACCGGCGCCTGCAAAACCGCCTGGGAGCAGCTGATCAAGGCGCAGTTGGATGCAAGGACCAAACCCTGCAATCTGGTTGGACTTATCCCGCGCCTGCACGAATAGGCGCGGCGCTCACTTCAATCAAAATTCCATTGAGCGCAGCGTTGCCGAGCGCGTCCAAATCGGCCCCGCTGCTTAGATCGTTGTAGCTGGCGCCCACCACGTTCCGCGCGCGGCGCAGCCCCACCTCGGCGCGCTGATGGCCAAATCCATGCGGCAAACAGGCCACACCCGGGCGCAGCGCGTCGCTGGCCAGCACATCGGTTTCAATCGTGCCGGTGGGCGTGGACACGCAAACGCGCGCGCCGTCGGCAAGCCCGCGCGTGGCCAGATCGCTCGGGTGCATCAGCAGCTGATGGCGCGGTTTGCCTTTGATTAGGCGCGGCGCGTTGTGCATCCACGAGTTGTTCGAGCGGATGTCGCGGCGGCCGATCAGGCGCAGTTCGCCCTCGCGCGGCAGCGCGCTTTGGGCGAGGCGCTTGAGATCCCCAACCAGCAGCGCCGGTGCGCATTCGATTTTCCCGCTTGCGGTTTGCAAACGGCCCAACAGCGAAGGTTCGAGCGGCCCCAGATCGATCCCGTGGCTTTGCGCCGCAACCGCGTCGTAGTCCAGGCCAAACGGGCCCCGCTTAAGCCCCTGCGCTATCAGCGTCTGCGGATCGGGCAGCGCTTGAAACGGCTTGCCGACGCGCTTGCAATAGCGCTCGGTCAGCGCGCTCAAGATTTCAAAATCCAGCCAGTCGTTGGCGCCTTTTTCAAGCAGCGGCGCGTTGATTCGGGTGACGTTGCGCACCGCAAAAGCGTTGAACACACTGTCGTAATGGGTGTGTTTGAGTACGGACGCCGGGGGCAAGATCAAATCGGCGAAGCGGCTGGTTTCGTTGATGTAGATGTCAAAAGCGAGCCTGAACTCAAGCCCGGGCAGGGCGGCCTCGAGCATTGCGCCGTTGGGTGTGGACAGCACCGGATTGCCACAAATGGTGATCAGAGCGCGGATCTGGCCGTCGCCTGGGGTCAGGATTTCTTCGGCCAACGCCGCCACCGGCAGCTCGCCCGCAAACTCAGGCAAGCCGCGCACGCGCGAATGCCAGCGCGCAAAGGCGCCGGGTGCTGTGCCTTTGCCGGTGATGGGCAGCGCCGCGCGCGTCGGCAGCACGCCGCCCGGTGCATCAAGCGCACCCAAATAAATGTTGAGCAGCTGAATCAACCACTGGCACAGGCTGCCGTAGGCCTGGATCGAAACCCCAATGCGGCCATAAACCAGCGGACGCTTGGCCGCGAGCAATTCAGCCGCAATGCGCTCGATGGTTTCGACCGGCACGCCGGAGTGGGCTTGCGCATCTTGAATGTCAAAGGGCGCGAGCTCCTCCAGCGCCTGCTCAAAATCAAGCAGATGTCCGGCGTAGCGCGTCAGGCGCGGTTCGGCCTGTCGGCGCATTGCGTTGAGCAAAGCGATCAGCAGCCAGGCATCGCCGTTGGGGCGGATGCTTAAGTGTTCGCTTGCCAAAGCCGCGGTTTCGGTGCGGCGCGGATCAACCACCAACAGCTTGCCGCGCGCGGTCAGCGCCTTGAGCCGCCCAACCACTCCCGGCGCGGTCATGAGGCTGCCCATCGATGCCGCCGGATTGGCGCCCAGCATCAAAAAATAGTCGCAGTGGTCCACATCCGGAATCGGCAGCAAGAACTGGTGGCCGTACATCAGCGTGCACACCTGCTGGTGCGGCCACTGATCGACCGATGAGGCCGAAAACACGTTCTGCGACTTGATCGAGCGCAGCAGCTGGGCGGCATACACAAGCGTTCCAAAATGGTGTACCGACGGGTTACCGAGATAGGTGCCGATGGCGTTGGCGCCGTGGCGCTGTTGAATCTGCGCGAGTTCAGAGGCCGCATAGTCGAGTGCTTCGTCCCAGCCGATCGCGACAAACTGGCCGTTGATCCGCCGCAGCGGCTGGGTGAGCCGATCGGGATCGCTCTCCAAATCCAAAATGGCATTCCCCTTGGGGCAGATGTGGCCTTTGGAAAAAGGGTCCAGAGCGTCGCCGCGGATGCGCGTTAAGGCGCCATCGGTGAATTCAAACTCAAGGCCGCAAATGGCTTCGCACAAGTGGCAGGCGCGGTGCGCTTGGGTGATGGGCATGGCGTTTAGCAAGTCGAGGGGTGCATTTGCGCAATACTAGTCGCAATGGCTCAAGCACCTGAAATCCAGATCTCCGAAGAAGCCCTTGCGCTGGCCGGCGACTGGACCATTGCCCAGGTGCCGACATTGCTGGCGCAAATCGAGCGCTTGCCGCGGACGCTGCCAGAGCGTTTGGACCTCGCTCAAATCAGCGCGCTCGACCCAACCGGGGCGCAGCTGCTAAAGCGCGTGCTGCTGCGCTTTGGCCTTGATCCGCAAAAGGTCGCTGAGCTTCATCTCAATCGCGCATTTTTGGACTTGGCGCTGCGCGTGTTCGCCGCCCCAAGCGAAGCCCCAAGCGCCAGCGACGCGCACGGCATGGTGTACACCCGACTGGCCCTGATCGGCGCCGCGCTCGATGCGTTCCAGATCAATGCGCGGCTGCTGCTGGGCTTTCTTGGGCTGACCTTGAGCACGCTCGGACGCACCCTGCTCAATCCCTCGCGCCTGCGTGCGACTGCGATGGTGCACCACATGGAAGCGGCGGGTTTCAATGCGCTGCCGATCGTTTGTTTGCTCTCGTTCTTGGTCGGGGCGGTGGTTGCCTATCTGGGCGCGAGCGTACTCAGGCCGTACGGCGGTGAGCTGTTCACGGTCGAGCTGATTGCGTTTTCGTTCATGCGCGAGTTCGGTGTGCTGCTCGCTGCGATCATCGTCGCCGGGCGCTCGGGGTCGGCCTTCACCGCAGAAATCGGTTCGATGAAAAGCCACGAAGAAATCGATGCGATGCGCGCGCTGGGCTTAGACCCGATCGAAATTTTGGTGCTCCCGCGCACCCTGGCGCTGGTTGCCACCTTGCCTTTGGTGGCTTTCCTGGCGACTTTTGCCGGCGTCATGGGCGGCGCGCTGGTGTCGTGGATTTCGCTCGACATTGGCCCCGCGCTGTTTTTGTCGCGCCTGCAGGATTCGATGAGCTGGGAGCACCTCACCTCGGGCCTGATCAAGGCGCCATTTTTTGCCCTCGCAATCGGCTTGATCGGTTGCCTTGAAGGCATGAAAGTGGAGGGTTCAGCGGAATCGGTGGGCCGCCACACCACCTCAGCCGTGGTCCAGTCGATCTTCGTGGTGATCCTGCTCGACGCGCTGTTTGCGATGTTTTATCTGGAGATCGATTTTTGAGCGACCCAATCATTCGGGTAAGCGGCTTGAGCAACCGCTTCGGCGAACAAACCGTGCATCAGGACCTGGCCTTGGACGTCGAGCGCGGCGAGGTGCTGGGCGTGGTTGGCGGCTCGGGTTCGGGCAAAAGCGTGCTGCTGCGCTCGATCGTTGGCCTGCGCACGCCCAACGCGGGCCGGATTGAGGTGTTTGGCAAGAACCTCGCGCAGATGGACGATCGCGAGCGCCGCAGCTATGAGCGCCGCTGGGGCATTTTGTTTCAGGATGGCGCGCTGTTTTCGTCGCTGACGGTCGCCCAGAACGTTGAAGCGCCGCTCAAAGAACACTTTGATTTTCCGCCTGCGCTGCGCGAGGAATTGGCGCGCCTGAAAATCTCACTTGCGGGTTTGCCGCTCAATTCAGGGCCAAAGTACCCGCGCCAGCTCTCAGGCGGCATGCGCAAGCGCGCCGGGATTGCGCGCGCGATTGCCTGCGATCCCGAAATCTTGTTTTTAGATGAGCCCACCGCTGGGCTCGATCCGATCAGCGCCGCCCTGTTTGATGAGCTGATCTTGACCCTGAAAGAGGCGCTCAAGCTGACCGTCTTTCTGGTCACCCACGATCTCGACACGCTTTATCGAATCACCGACCGCGTTGCGGTGCTGGCCGAAGGCCGGGTTATTGCGGTGGCGCCAGTGGCGGCGCTTGAGCACCACCCGCATCCGTGGATTCAAGCCTATTTCATGGGGCCGCGCGGTCGTGCAGCGCAGCGTGCTGAGCGCTCTGAGCTACCCTAGCAAGCTTGATTCCTTAAACCCCAACGGAAACCCACCTTGGAAACCAAAGCCAACCACGTCTTGATCGGTGCTTTTGCTGTGGCCACATTGCTCGCCGTGGCCGGGTTTTTTCTGTGGCTGGCAAAAAGCACATTCGAAGGGGATTCGACCGACTACGACGTGGTCTTTACCGAGTCGGTGACGGGTCTGGGCAAAGGCGGCAAGGTTTATTTCAATGGAATCGAAGTTGGCCAAGTGACGGCTTTGAAGATCGATCCCGAGCGCCTGGATACGGTTCGCGCGCGCGTGCGGCTGCGCTCGGACCTGCCGCTTCGGGCCGATGCACAGGCCAAGCTGGCGTATCAGGGCTTGACCGGAATCGCCTACATTTTGATCTCGCCCGGCTCGCAGAATGCGCCAGTACTCGCGCCCAAAGCGGGCGAACGGATCGCGGAAATTCCGGCGAAAACATCGGATCTGACCAAGCTGTTTGAAGGCTCCGAAGACATCATGACCGGCGCCAACGACGTGTTTGTGCGGATCAACCGTCTTTTGGGCGATGAAAATCTCAAGCGCGTGAGCTCGACCCTGGCCAACCTAGACGCCCTGTCCTCGGTACTCGCCACCAAACGCGAGGATGCCGGCGAGATGATCACCCAGGCGCGCCTCATCGCCGAGCAGCTCAATCAAACGCTGGCGAAATTAGAAAGCTCGTCGGCCCGCATCGAGGCCTTGGCCGCCACTGCCGACCGCGTGCTTAACGAGGACGGCATCGCGCTCATGAAAGAGGTCCGCGAAGCCAGCTCGTCGATCCGCACGCTTGCCGAGAACTCCAATCAGATGGTGGTTACCAATCAAGACGCGGTGCAGTCCTTTACTGAGCATGGCCTAGTCGAAATGGGGTCTGCGGTGAGCGAGCTCCGTTCGCTGCTGCGCACGCTGAATCGGATTTCGCTGTCGCTCGAAAATGATCCAGCCGGATTTGTGCTGAACAAGTCTCGCCCGCAGGAGTACAAAGCGAAATGAAACGACTTCTATGTGTATTGAGCGCGCTGCTGCTGGCTGGCTGTGTGCCGCTGCTCAAATCACCGGGGCCCAGTCGGGTATTTAACTTGACTGCACCCAAACCGGCTGTCGCGACCGAATCGGCCCGCTTGCCGATTCAGCTAAGCGTGGACGAACTGGCCGCCGGCGGTGCGCTCGAAAGCAACCGCATTGTTGTGTATGCCAAACCGCTTGAGCTGCAGTATCTCGCCGGCGCGCAGTGGTCGGAGCGCTCCACCCGGCTGTGGCAGCGTTTGATGGTTGAAACGATTGAATCCAGCGGCCGTTTTCGCGCGGTGAGTTCCTCAGGCCAAGCGCTTAAAGCCGATTGGAATCTGCTCGGCGAACTGATTGAGTTTCAGGCGCATATCGGCGCCGATGGTGCAGCCCAGATCAGGGTGCGGCTTAGCCTCAAGCTGGTTGAAAACCCGAGTCTGAAGGTGCGCGAGCAGCGCACTTTTCAAGCACGCATAGACGCGCCGCGCAGCGACCCAGACAGCATCATTGCCGCCTTTGAGCAGGCAACCCGCCAAGTTTTGACGGATCTGGCGCTTTGGGTCGGCAGTCAGACTTAGGCCTTCATCGGTGATAACCGCAGAGACAGCGGCTGCGTTACTCTTGGAATCACGGCCGCTGGCCGCACTTCGGGCAGCGTTATGAGCGACAAGAACTACTACGACATCCTCGGTTTGAAAAAAACCGCAGCCAACGCGGAAATCAAATCGGCGTATCGCAAGCTCGCGAAAAAATTTCATCCCGACGTCAGCAAGGAAAAAAATGCCGAAGCCCGCTTCAAGGAGCTGGGCGAGGCCTATGAAACGCTCAAGGACGCCGAGAAGCGCGCGCAATACGATGATTTCCAAAGTCGCGGCGGACGCGGCGGCTTTAACCCGCGCCAAGCGGGGGCAGGCAACAGCGCAGGTGGCGTTGATCCCGGCAACTTTGGCGACATGTTTGAAGAGCTCCTGCGCGGACGTGCAGGCGGCGGCGCAGCGGGTGGTCCGCGTCCGCGCGCCGGGCGCGATGTGACGGCGGAGCTGCAGGTCTCGCTTGAAGACATTCATTCGGGTGAGTCGCGCACGGTCGAGCTCAACTTGGCCGGCGAGCCGCGCTCGATCAAGGTCAAAATTCCCGTCGGTGCCGAGGATGGCCAGCAAATCCGGCTGCGCGGTCAGGGTTTTGCGGGCAGCCACGGCGGCGCGCCCGGTGATCTTTACCTGAAGCTCGGCATCGCGCCGCACCCGGTGTTCGAACGAAGCGGCCGCGATGTGGTGGTGGCGCTCAAGCTGGCGCCCTGGGAAGCCGCGCTTGGCGGCAGTTTTGCGGTGCCCACGCTTGGCGGTGCGGTCAAGCTCAAGGTGGCAGGCGGCGCCCAGAGCGGGCAGCGACTGCGCTTGAAAGGCCGTGGCTTGCCCGGTGATCCGCCGGGCGATCAATTGGTCGAACTGGCCATCGTCAACCCGCCGCTGACGCCTGAGGTGCTCAAGGCCTTCGAGGAATTGGCCCTTCTCGCACCGTTCGACCCG
>Ga0105047_10011835_pt1 | contig 14117 bp, 11 predicted proteins | sample MAT04_FD_78384 | JGI IMG/M metagenome (GOLD analysis project Ga0105047, IMG submission 78384) | Freshwater microbial communities from Lake Fryxell liftoff mats and glacier meltwater in Antarctica - MAT-04 (megahit assembly) | ecosystem: Environmental > Aquatic > Freshwater > Ice > Liftoff... | reverse complement strand
CGCGTCGTGCACGGCGATATCCGCCAGCACCTTGCGATCGAGGGTGATGCCTGCTTTCAGCATGCCATTCATGAAGCGGCTGTAGCTCAGGCCGTTGATGCGGGCCGCCGCGTTGATGCGGGTGATCCACAGCGAACGGAAGTTGCGCTTCTTCTGCTTGCGGCCGATGTAGGCGTACTGACCAGCCTTGATGACGGCCTGGTTGGCGACGCGGAAGACCTTGCGGCGGGCGTTGTAGTAACCCTTCGCAAGCTTCAGGATTTTCTTGTGACGGCGGCGCGCCGTTACACCACGTTTGACTCGTGCCATTGTTCAGTCCTCAGAGATACGGAAGCATACGATCCAGACGCTTGGAGTCTTCGGCACGAATGATGTTCGTTGCACGAAGGCCACGCTTACGCTTGGTCGACTTCTTGGTGAGGATGTGGCTCTTGTTGGCGTGGCCAGCCTTGTATTTGCCGGAAGCGGTCTTCCGGAAACGCTTGGCCGCCGCCCGATGGGTCTTGATCTTGGGCATTGCGGGGTCCTTGAGGTGTTTTGTCACTGACGGGGGCGGCAGCCGTTGCATCGCGAGATGCGGCCACACTTTCCATCCATGCCCATGTCGGCTTGTAAGTCGTTGAATCCGGAATGGAAACCTCGACAGGTCCTGTGCTGCGAGCAGCGTCCCGGCTGGGCCGGGCCGCGTATTATGCCCGGGGCGGGTTTCCCTTGCAAATCATAAGTTTGCTTCCTTCTCCCACCGGGAGAAGGTGGCGCGCAGCGCCGGATGAGGGCGGGAGGTTCCGGCCCACGGATGCCGCAGGAAACACGGCCGCAGGGTCTGGGCATGAATCGAGAGCCGCCTGACTGCAGGTTGATCCCGAAATGCGGGCCCTCATCCGCCCCTTCGGGGCACCTTCTCCCGGGGGAGAAGGGAATAGAAGAGCGCCCTACTTCTTCTTGGGCGCGATCATCATCACCATCTGCCGCCCTTCCAGGCGCGGGCGGGACTCGATCACGATCTCGTCGCCCAGTTCGGTTTCGATGCGCGTGGCCATTTCGCGGCCCAGTTCCTGGTGGCTCATTTCGCGGCCACGGAAACGGATGTTGATCTTGACCTTGTCGCCTTCTTCCAGGAAGCGGCGGATGTTGCGCATCTTGATCTGGTAGTCGCCTTCGTCGGTGACCGGCCGGAACTTGAGTTCCTTGATCTCGACCTGCTTCTGCTTCTTCTTGGCGGCGTTGGCTTTTTTCTGCGCCTCGAACTTGAACTTGCCGAAGTCCATGATGCGGCACACCGGCGGGTCGGCCGTGGGCTGGATCTCGACCAGGTCCATGCCTGATTCCTCGGCCAGCGCGAGCGCGGCTTCGCGCGAGAGCACGCCGACCATCTCGCCATCTGCACCAATCACGCGCACGTTGGGCACGCGGATTTCCTGGTTCTTGCGGTTTTGCTTGTTATCGGGGGTACTGATTGTTGCAATCTCCCTGGGGGACTATTTCCGGACCTGTGGGCCGGGGCTGGATCAGGCTGTCTGCTCGCCGCGCAGGCGTTGGGCGAAGTCAGCGACGCTCATTGTGCCTAAATCTTCCCCCGAGCGCGTGCGCACTGCAATTGCGCCGGTTTCCTTTTCCCGATCGCCCACCACCAGCAGGTACGGGATGCGCTGCATCGTGTGCTCGCGGATCTTGTAGCCGATCTTCTCGTTGCGCACGTCGGAAACCACTCTAAACCCCTGATCCGCAAGCTCTTTTTGGACTGCAGCGACGTGGTCGGCCTGGGCGTCGGTGATGTTCATTACCACCGCCTGGCGCGGCGCAAGCCAGGCGGGGAAGGCTCCGGCATGGTGTTCGATCAGGATGCCGATGAAGCGCTCCATCGATCCGACAATGGCCCGATGCAGCATCACCGGGTGCTGGCGCGCGGAATGTTCGTCCACGTATTCGGCACCAAGGCGGCCCGGCATCATGAAATCGACCTGCATGGTACCCAGCTGCCAGGTGCGGCCAATGGCATCCTTGAGGTGGTACTCGATCTTGGGGCCGTAGAAGGCACCCTCGCCCGGCAATTCCTGCCACTGCACGCCGCAAGCCGCCAGGGCATTGCGCAACGCCGATTCGGCCTTGTCCCAGGTCGCATCGTCGCCCAGGCGAGGTTCCGGGCGCAGTGCGATCTTGAGCTGGACGTCGCTGAAGCCGAACGCCGCGTAGACCTGCATGGCCTGCTCGTGGAACGCGGTGACCTCGGCTTCGATCTGGTCTTCGGTGCAGAAGATGTGGCCATCGTCCTGGGTGAAACCGCGCACGCGCAGGATGCCGTGCAGCGCGCCGGAAGGTTCATTGCGATGGCAGGCGCCGAATTCGCCGTAACGGATCGGCAGGTCGCGATAGCTGTGCAGGCCCTGGTTGAATACCTGCACGTGGCCCGGGCAGTTCATCGGCTTCAGCGCATAGGTGCGCTTTTCCGATTCGGTGAAGAACATGTTGTCCTGGTAGTTGTCCCAGTGGCCGGATTTCTGCCACATCGACACATCAAGGATCTGTGGGCAGCGCACCTCGCCGTAGTCGGTGTCTCGGTAGACCTTGCGCATGTACTGCTCTGCCAAATGCTACAGCGCCCAGCCCTTGGGGTGCCAGAACACCAGCCCCGGCGCCTCTTCCTGCAGGTGGAACAGCTCCTGCTGCTTGGCGATCTTGCGATGATCGCGCTTGTCGGCTTCCTCGATGCGGGTGATGTAGGCCTCGAGCTGCTTCTTGTCCGCCCATGCCGTGCCGTAGATGCGTTGCAGTTGCTCGTTCTTGGCATCGCCGCGCCAGTAGGCGCCGGAAATGCGCGTGAGCTTGAACGACTTCAGGAAACGCGTGTTCGGCACGTGCGGGCCGCGGCACATGTCGACGTATTCCTGGTGGTGATACAGGCCCATCGCGGTTTCGTCGGGCATGTCCTCGATCAGGCGCAGCTTGTAGTCCTCACCACGGTCCCTGAACAGTTCGATCACTTCCGCGCGCGGCGTGACTTTCTTGACCACCTCGTAGTCCTGCTCGATCAGTTCGCGCATGCGCGCTTCGATCGCCGCCAGGTCTTCGGGAGTGAAAGGGCGCTCATTCCAGATGTCGTAGTAGAAGCCCTCGGCGATCACCGGGCCGATGACCATCTTGGCCTCGGGATACAACTGTTTGACCGCATGGCCGACCAGGTGCGCGCAGGAGTGGCGGATGATCTCCACGCCCTCCTCGTCCTTGGGCGTGATGATGCGCAGGGACGCGTCATGGTCGATGCGGTCGCTGGCATCGACCAGCTTGCCGTTCACCGCGCCGGCCACGGTGGCCTTGGCCAGGCCCGGACCGATGGACTGGGCCACGTCCATGACGCTGACGGGATGTTCGAACTCGCGGCGGCTGCCGTCGGGGAGCGTGATCGTGATCATTTGAGGGGACCGTGGAAAGCAAAAAAGGCGCCACGCGCCTTCGACCAGTGACCGAAGTGGCGGCAGGAACTCAGCAGTGGAAGGGGCTAGTGCTCATGTCGCACGCTCGGCCTGCGTGTTGCGCGGGCCACCTCGAGAGCCGAGTGCGCAGCGGTTGCGCACTGGGTGACATGGTAATGCAAGCGGGCCTGGGAATGGCGCGGGAACGGCAGGCGCGGGCAGCCCTCTGCGGAATTCGGCCATTGGTTGGAGCCCTCAATGGAAATCACGCGATGTCGTGCGCAGGTCGCCCAGCAGAGCACTCAAGTCTTCCAGATCCTGGGCAATCAGATGCTCCACGCCGTCCACTTTTTCCCAGCGGCCGCGCACTGCCAGCAGGCTGGCGCCAAGCAATGCCTTGCGACGGCGAAGGGCCACGCGCGGCCAGACGATGACATTGACCATGCCGTCCTCGTCCTCCAGGGTGACGAAAATGGTGCCGCTGGCGGTCTGCGGGCGCTGGCGCTGGGTGACCAGGCCTGCGGTGTGCACATGGCTGCCATGGCGGCGACCATGCAGTTCGCGCGAACCCAGCACGCGACGTGCGCGAAGCTTGTCACGCAACAGTGAGAGCGGGTGCGCCGACAAGGTCAGGCCGAGCGCGCGGTAATCGGACAACACCTCTTCGCCGATGGTCGGTGCGGGCAGTTGTATTCGCGTCTCTTCCGGACTACCAGACAGCAGCGGGCGTTGGCGTTCGATGCCCGCCACCAGCCAGCGTGCGTCGTGGCGATGCCCGGCCAGGGTTTTCAACGCGCCGCCTTCAACCAGCGCGGTACGCGCCTTTTCGTCCAGACCACCGCGCAGGCACAAGTCGGCGAGGTCACGGAACGGCCGTTGTGCACGCGCCTGCATGATCATCAATGCAGCCGCCTCGGACAGGCCGGTGACCTGGCGCAGACCAAGCCGGATTGCCGGCTGCACGCCGGGATCATCCTGATCCTGCGACGTGCCCCCGACCAGGGTGTTGTCCCAGTCACTGTGCATCACGTCCACTGGCAGGAAATCGATGCCGATGCGCCCGCCACGCGTGCGGCGTGCGTCCTGTACGATCTGGCTGGCCGAATAGAAGCCCATCGGTTGCGCATTCAACAATCCACAGGCGAATGCCGCCGGCTCGTGGCGCTTGAGCCAGCAACTGATGAGCACCAGCTTGGCGAACGAGGCGGCGTGGCTTTGCGGGAACCCGTACGAACCGAAACCCTTGATCTGCTCGAAGATCTGTTCGATGAAATCGGGCGCGTAACCCTTCGCGGCCATGCGTTCGCGAATGCGCAGGCGGTGCGGCTCCATGTTCCCGCCCGAACGCCAGGCCGCCATCGAACGGCGCAACTGGTCGGCCTCGCCATCGCTGTAGTCGGCCGCGTGCATCACCAATTCCATCACCTGCTCCTGGAACAGCGGCACGCCAAGGGTTGGACCAAGAATCGCCTCCATCTCCGGCGATGGATAGGTGACCTGTTCGTGGCCCATGCGTCGCTGCAGATACGGATGCACCATTCCGCCCTGGATGGGGCCCGGACGCACGATCGCCACCTCCACCACCAGGTCGTAGAAACACTTGGGCTTGAGCCGCGGCAGCATGGTCATCTGCGCTCGCGATTCGATCTGGAACACGCCTACGGTGTCGGCCGCCTGGATCATGGCGAACGTGGCCGGGTCATCATTCGGCAACGTGGCGATGTCGATCCTGTAACCGCGATGCCGTTCCACCAGCGCCACTGCCTTGCGGATGCAGGTCAGCATGCCTAGCGCCAGGCAGTCGACCTTGATCAACCTCATTGTTTCCAGGTCGTCCTTGTCCCACTGGATGATCGTGCGATCGTCCATCGCCGCGTTCTCGACCGGCACTACCGTCGACAACGGTGCATCGGAAATCACGAAACCGCCGACGTGTTGCGACAAATGCCTGGGATGCCCGTGCAATGCCTCGGTCAGCGCCAGCACGCGCGCGATCATCGGGTTGTGCAAGTCGAAACCGGCTTCGCGCAGGCGCTGTTCCATTGGGGTTTCACCGTTGCCCCAGCCATAGCATTCGGACAGCAGCGCCACCTGGTCGGGCGGCAGGCCGAAAGCCTTGGCCACATCGCGCACCGCGCTCTTGCCGCGGTAGCAGATCACCGTGGCAGCCAGCGCGGCACGTTCGCGCCCGTATTTGGCGTACACGTACTGCAGCACTTCTTCGCGACGCTCGTGTTCGAAATCCACGTCGATATCCGGATGCTCGTCGCGCTCCTCGGAGATGAAGCGCGCCATCAGCAGGCGGCTTTCGGTCGGGTTGACTACGGTGATGCCCAATGCAAAGCAGACAGCGGAATTAGCCGCAGAACCGCGGCCCTGGCAAAGGATCTCGCGACTGCGGGCGAAGCGCACGATGTCTTCGACGGTAAGGAAGAACGCCTCGTATTTCTTCCTTGCGATCAGTACCAGCTCGCTGTCGATCTGGGTAACGATGTGTGCGGGCACGCCATCGGGCCAGCGCTTGCGCATCCCCACCTCGGTCAGCTTGCGCAGGTGACTGGACAGGGTTTCTCCTTCCGGCACCAACTCGGCCGGATAGTCGTACTGGATCTGGTCCATCGTGAAGGTGCAGCGCTGTCCCAACTCCACCGCAGCCTGCAACAACGCATGCGGATAGATATTGCCCAGGGCGCGGCGCGTGCGCAGGTGGCGTTCGCCATTGCGGAACAGGTGCGCCCCGCATCCGGAGAGCGGCAGCCCGTGACGGATCGCGGTCATCGTGTCCTGCAGCACGCGCTGGCGACGCACGTCCATGTGCACGTCACCTGCGGCGATCGCCACCAGCTTCAGGTGTTGCGCCAATGTCAGCAATGCCTCCAGGCGTGCGTCGTCATCCCGCTCACGCTGCAGCTCGACGGTGAGAAACGTGCGCTCGCCAAATACCTGGCGTAACCAGGCGCCCTCGCCTGCTTCAGGTCTGTCCGCCGGCAACCACAGCGCGAAAATCCCCGGGGTGGTGTCGATGAACTGGGTTTCGACATCGTTCCGCGTCAATCGGTAAGTACCTTTTTTTGCCGCGCGCCGGGCCAGGGTGATCAGCCTGCACAACTGCATGTAGCCGGCCAGGTTTTCGACCAGCAACACCATGCGCAGGCCATCATCGAGCCGGAACTCGCTGCCGACGATCAGCTTCAGGCCGCTGGCACGCGAGGCCTCCAGGCCGCGCACGATGCCGGCAAGGGAACATTCGTCGGTGATCGCCAGCGCCTGGTAACCGCAGCGCAGCGCACGGGTGAACAATTCCTCGGCGCTGGCCGCACCGCGCAGGAACGAGAAGTCCGACAGGCAATGCAATTCGGCATAGGCAGGGAAATCTTCCTGCTTCGTATCGTCATTGGCCGCAGTGCGCATCCTGTCCGCCAGCATTACCGAGCGCGGCGGCCTGCCACCGGGCGTATCGCGATCCACGCCCTCGACTGGAAACCCCGCGCTCATGCGAACCAGCCGTGCAGCATCCAGCCGTCCTGTTCCCCAGGCGGGGCAAACGCCCAGGCTCGCTGGCCCTGCGCGGTTTCGAGTACGTAGTAATCCCGGCGCGCATCCTCGCCATCCCACCAGCCGCTTTCCAGCCGTTCGGGACCGGACACGATGCGCAGGCCATGTCCGCGCAGCGGCTGCGGACGCAGCAGCAGCCATGAAGGGCGAGGCGGGCGCGAAGGCGCATCTTCCCGGCAGGCGGAATCCTCGGCGCTGCCTGCGCGAAGCCACGCGCGCTCGGGCCTCGGATCACCAGATGGTGCTACCCGATATACCGACGCATCTCCCAGCCGCGCACGCAGGCGTTCGCGTAGCTGAGGCCACGGCAGTGATTGCTGTGGGCGCGTGTCGAACAGGTCACGCGAGGCCGGTACGAACGGTGGCAATTCGCGCGCCAGCAGGCGTATCGCTACCACCGGCTTGGACAGGGCCACGCGTTCCAGACGGTTGCGGGTGAGATCAAACAGCATGCGCGGATCACGTTCCGATGCCAGCAGGCCGACATCCACGTCGGTGTGACCTTCCTCGTGTTCCAGGCGCAACACAAAACGCTGTACGCCGCCATCGCGAATCGACAAATAGGTGCACAGGTCGTTGATCAGGCGCCGCAAAGGAAACAGCAGCGCGGTGTGGTATTCCACTTCGTAACCCAACTCGATGCGGCTGTCGAAATGATCCGGCGGCGCGTAGTAATGCAGTGGATCGTCGGCCTCGCCATGGAGTCGGTCGAGGTGGCCAAGCGGTTCGGCGCCGAAACGTCGTCGGAGTGCGTCGCGGGGCATCACCCGCAACGCGCCCAATGTACGGATGCCCATGCGTTGCAGGCGTTCACCGGCACCATCGGGCAGCACCGCGCGACGCACCGGCACCTTGCCCAGCATTTCCTGCATCGCGCCGGCAGTTGTGACCGCAAGCCCGTCACGCAAGCCCGCCAATACCCGCGCCGCACGTGGCGTTGGCGCCAGCGCGATGCGATGGCTGAAGCCCAGCGCGGTCAACTCATCGCGCAGCCGTGCCTCGAACTGCGGCCACGGCCCGAGCAGGCGGAAGCTGGCACGCGCTTCCAGCACCAGGCAACCGGGCCACTGCGCACTGACCAGCGAGCTGTGCCGATAGGCCCATGACGCCAGGAAACGATGACAACGCACCTCGGCTTTGGAGTCATGTTCGACCATGGCAACGTCGCTGAGCAATGCATGCGCGGCGGACAGCCGCATGCCCGGCTTGAGCCCCGCCTGCGCAGCCGCGGGATTGACCGCATGCAGGCTGCGCAAATGCATCGGACCACTGACCAGCACCAGTGGTTTTTCCGGATCAGGCAAACGGCGGAGAACCGAATCCAGCGCCAGTTGCGGCAGCACAATGCAGGCCCAGAGCATGGCGGCGGCTCAATGCGTCGCCAGCACGAGTGGCCGAGAAGGCAGCTGGCCACCTCGACACTTGCGCACATGCCAGCTCCCCGCCCAAGCAGGCCCGGTCGATAGCCTCGACAAGGCTTGTTGCATGGGCACCGCATGCAGGCGTGGCCATTGCGCCGATGGCAGCTGCGGTGATGACACCTGCTGCTGCGGGACCTGCTGCGGCACGTATTCCAGCCGCAGCGCCGCCGGCGAAGGGTTGGCCGCGTGCTTGCGATCGCGCAGCGCGAAGCCCAGGCAGTCGCCGCTGTCGGCGGCCACCTGCAGGCGCCGCAGCGATTGCGCGTCAGCGTGCTGCGGCCAGCCCAGCACCGCAGCGCAGGCGCCACTACGCAAGCATTGTTCGAACGCCCACAGCGCATTGCGTGGATCGGCCTCGACGATTTCCAGATGCAGCAGGTCCACGCCCGCCGCCTGCCATGCCGGCGCATACGGAATGTACGGCGGCGCCACCAGTGCCACGGTGCCGCCGGCCTGGGTCAGGCGCGCCAGCGTGGGCATCAGCAGCGACAGCTCGCCTACGCCATCGGCTGGCAGCAGCAGTTCGGTCAGGGCCCGACGTGGCCAGCCGGCTTGCGGCAGCAGTTCATCGAGTGCGGCATGGCCAGTGGCTTCGCCATCGGCACCAATGGCCGCGCTGCGGCCTGCATGCCATACCGTACGCGCCGCCAACAGCGTTTCAAGGGCAACCACCGCACCCATCAGCCTTGCCGCACCAGGCCGCAGTACACGCCTTCGATGGCGAAATCCTGGTCGGGACCGACCACGATAGGCGCGTGCTCGGGATTGCGCGGCAGCAGGCGGATGCGCTGGCGGCCGCGTTCGAAACGCTTGATGGTGATTTCGCCATCCACCCGCGCCACCACCACCTGGCCATTTCGCGCTTCATTGGTGCGATGCACGCCGACCAGGTCGCCGTCGAGGATGCCGTCATCGATCATCGAGTCGCCCTGTACCTTCAGCAGGTAATCCGGGCGCAGCGAAAACAGGTGCCGGTCCAGCCATAGCTGCTGGTCCAGGCCGATGTCCGCGCCGATGGGCACGCCAGCCGCCACCCGGCCCAGCACCGGCAATGCCAGCAGGTCGGCACGGGACTGCCCGCCGGGCAGGCGGATGCCGCGCTTCTGCCCGCTGGCGATCTCGATCAGGCCGGCCTCGGCCAGCGCCTGCACGTGCTTCTGGGCCGAGTTGCGCGAGGCAAAACCCAAGGCGTGGGCGATCTCTGCCAAGCTGGGGGACTGGCCGGTTTCCAGCTGCTGGCGGAGGAACGCCAGCACGGCAGCGCGTTGAGGAGGGAGTGTGTCCATGGGTGTACATTTGTACACCTTCCGGTCGCATTAGGCGAGACCTCACCCTCATTTCAACCACGCGCCTTGCTGGATCGAGCCCAATCAAGCCCTGCAGTGCTACCTGCCGCTACCGATTTTTCAGTAAACCGATGATGCGGCAGGCACGGGACTTCCATTGCCGGTTACACGATAGGCCGGAACGAATGCGCGGGACTGGCCCTGGTCACGGCGGCTTGCGGTGGCGACGGATGCACCCTCTTCCACAAATCCCGGCTGAGCGAGATCAGCAGCGATTGACCGTGGGAAGGCTTGCGATCGTATCCGTTGTATTTTTCCAGCGCATGGCGCAGGCGGGCGGCAATGATGTCGCTGTCGTCGCAGCGCAGGCGCGGGTCAGTGTCCACCCGATCGCAAAGCAAGTGCAGCTGGTAGCGCACTTCGTCGAGCTCGCCCATGGCGGTGCACTCGATCAGGTTCGCCAGATCGTCGAGGATCCTCAACAGCGGCGATATCGGTTCTCTGGTATCGGTATGCATCAGCCACCAACCGTAATCTGGAAGCACCAGCGGCCAAAAGCCTGTGACCAGCCTTTCGGCCCGGGCAGGCACCCTGTCAATCGCCAAATTACAGGTCGCCGCCAATCTCCGGAGTGAAACTTTCACTGGCTTCGCGCAGACGCTGACACTTGGTGCCACTCGACACGCTGAAGTGCCTCATTTTCTTCATCGCAGGGCTTCCGTCGATACCCGATATGTTCACTTCGGCCACACATCGCATCGGCGATGGTGAAACCGGACGAAGACCGCTGCTGCGATCCCGGCAGCTATCGCAAGCTGCAACGATCTGGCCTCGTTTGAGCACGAGGTGTCGCGTCCTCCCCACCAACAGGAGACACGACATGACTTCCAGCGACGCCCCCACTTCCGCCTCACGCCGACAGGCCATCCATCTTCTCGGCGCAGGGCTGGCCGCAGCGCCGGTGCTGATGGGCGCCAGCAGCAATGCCAATGCCCAGGCGGCCGCGGCTGTAGGCGCCAACGGTGAGGCTGCTCGTCCACCCATGCAGGATCCGCGCGGGCAATATCCCAAGCCGCCATTTGCGAAACAGGAGCAGCCGTGGCCGGGGCTGACTTCGAAGATGCAGCCGCGACCGGATCATGGCGAGACCAGCTATGTCGGCTCAGGACGCCTGGCCGGACGCAAAGCACTGCTCACTGGTGGTGATTCGGGCATCGGCCGCGCCGCCGCCATCGCCTATGCGCGCGAGGGTGCCGACGTCGCCATCAACTATTTGCCCGCGGAAGAGTCCGACGCACAGGAAGTCGTGCAGCTGATCCGCGACGCGGGCCGCAAGGCGGTGGCGATTCCCGGGGACATCCGTGACGAAGCTTTCTGCAAGAAACTGGTGGCCGATGCGGCGCAGCAGTTGGGCGGCCTCGACATCCTGGTCAACAACGCCGCGCGCCAGAGTGCGCAGCCGTCGATCGCGGAAATCACCACCGAGCAATTCGACGACACAATGAAGACCAATCTCTACGCGATGTTCTGGATCACCAAGGCCGCCCTGCCGCACCTGAAGCCGGGTGCTTCCATCATCAACACCGCCTCGGTGGTCGCCGGCGATCCGCCCAAGCAACTGCTGGATTATTCGACCACCAAGGCCGGCATCGTCGCCTTCACCAAGGGCCTGGCCAAGCAGATGGCCGCCAAGGGCGTACGCGTCAATGCAGTGGCGCCCGGACCTTACTGGACACCGCTGCAACCCAGCGGCGGTCAGCTACCCGACGACCTGGTGACGTTCGGTGCCGACTCACCCATGGGCCGCCCCGGACAGCCGGCCGAAATCGCGCCACTGTACGTGTTGCTCGCTTCCCAGGAGGCCAGCTATACCAGTGGGAACGTGTTGAGCAGCACGGGGGTTTCGGGCGATGTCTGATTGAAGTGTGCCGAACAGGCGAGGTCATCGATGACGTCGTCCGAATGACTCATTTCACCCATGACCCATGTCATCAGCGACGCCGCGATACCAGCGATGCACTGCTGGCGGCAGCAGCGGCTGCAGGTCTATGCCGAGGGCGACGTAGGCATCCAGGGTGTCGCGAACCATGGTCTGGGTGGGCGTGGAGCCGGGGATTCCGGAGAGTTCTTCAGACAGTTGCACCAGGGTCCAGCTATACAAGGGATCGCTGCAAGCGAGCATGCGTGCGCGCAGCCAGTGGCGTACGGGTGCGTGCGGCACGTGCCCGCGCTGGACGAGCGCTGCAACGGATTGCTCCAGTAGCAACGAGGCACCCCGCAACCACTCGGTGTGTCCGCCGGCTTCAGTGCGCACCATCATTGGTGCGGGTGCGCGATAGTCCACCAACGGTCGACGCAGTTCCAGTTCCAGATCGCGCGCATCACGAACGGTTTCGGTTTCCACCAGCCATGCGCGGTCCAGGTCGAAGAATTCGTACCAGCGGCGATGCAGGGCCTGCAGTCGAGACAGCGGATCGCGCGAGAATCCCACCTTGCAGTGGTCTTCCCAGGTGCACGGCCAGACATAGACGAAACAGCGCCCGCCGATGTCGACGTTCACGATCTCGCTTTGCACGTGGCTCATGCGCCCGACCTTCGCGGCACAGCGCCATGCAGCGGGTTTACACGCCGCTGGCTGGTGTCACCCGGCGAGCGGACGTCAGCACTCACGCCAAGCCCGGATGCCTGCAAGGTCATCACCCTCGGATTGCACTTCATGCGGCGCTGGCTCCCATCCGAACACGCTGCGCCCGCCATAGTCGTGCGATCGGCGTTGCTCTTCTGCAATCAGCGATTCAACATCAGGCCCGCGGGCATGCCGCTCCAGGCGGCGGGCCTGCTCATCGAGGCGGCGAATCGCGGCGAGCTGTTCTTCGCGCCCCAACTTCGCATTGTTCACTGCGGTCTTCAGCACATTGATGGTGTGGTCGTAGACCCGCGTCGGCACCGGGAACGGATGGCGATCCTTGCCGCCATGGGCAAGCGAAAAACGCGCTGGGTCGGTGAAACGACACGGGGCGCCGTGCAGCACTTCGGCCACCAGCGCCAGGGCGCGCACGGTGCGTGCACCGACGCCGGGGACTTTCAACAGCTCGGTGAAATCGCGCGGGCCGCAGGCCTCTGCAGCCGCCAGGTTGCCATGCAGTCGCCGGGTGACGATATCGCTTGCGCGCACGTCGTGGTGATCGGGCAGCATCAAGTGAGGCAGCAGTTCCAGCTGTGGCGGCGTGTTCGCAACAGCAGATTCCGATGACGAACCTGCCGGCGCGAACCTGTCACGTTCCATTTTCCCGAATTCCCTGGCGATGCCATCCGCACCGAGCACCTGCAGCAGCTCAACCTGCGCGCTGCGCGAGGCCTGCGCGCGCCGGTCCACCAGGTTGACGATGTTGCCCTGGCCGGGGCCCTCGATTGCCGCATGCGGTGAGTCGACGAAGCTGGTCAGGTCTTCGGACAACCAGTGATAGCGTCGCGCTTGTCCACGTTCACCATTCATGCCCTGCTGGATCACCACCCAGCGCCCGTCGTCGCTGACGATGAAGGCATGCAGGTACAGGTCGAATCCGTCCTGCACTGCGGCGCTGTCTACCTTGGCAACCAGCCTGCTGGTCGTGGCCAGCGCGGTGCCATCCAGGCCTACGCGCTGGCCAACCGCGACGAGCTCTTCCGGGGTGGCGCGCGAATGGCGGCCGCGGCCGCCGCAAACATGGATGCCCAGCTCGCCGGACAGCGGTGCCAGACCGCGCTTGAGTGCCCCGATGACGCTGGTGGTGATGCCGGACGAATGCCAGTCCATCCCCATCACCGCGCCAAAGGACTGGAACCAGAATGGATGCGCCAGCCTGCGCAACAACTCGTCGCGGCCGTACTCGTGAACGATCGCCTCGCTCATCACCGCGCCCAGCCGGGTCATGCGCTGGCCCAGCCAATGTGGCACCCGCCCGCCGTGCAGCGGCAGGTCGGCACTTCCGCTTCTTCGGCTCATGCAGGAACTCCGGGAATCATCGTTTTATCTTCCCCGATTGCAGTCTCATTGCCTGAGCCGGCAGCGGGATCGCGCGCGCTGGTGAATGAATGGCCGCTGTTGCGACCTGCATCGGGAAAACAGCACCCTTGTTGCGGTGTTAAAGCGTGACTCACCACTGGGTAGTCTTGAGAGCCAACAATCGAGTTTAGGAGCTAAAAGGAGGCTGTTCGAGGCCCTGCAATATCGTTGTTCAACTCTCCATGCACTCTTCGGCAGGACTCATCACAGGCAGGTCTATTTTTCTGCTTCGCCTACTGTTGCTCGTCAAACCCCTCCGTGCTGGATACGCGAATCACCGCGAACAGATTACGACCCCCGATATCTGGCCCTACTGTTCGCCCGCCGGCAGTTCCTCCTCCTCCTCGTCGTAGGCCGGCGGGGAGTACAGGTTGAGGGTCTTGAGCGAGGTGCGACCGGT
>Ga0105047_10011832_pt1 | contig 14118 bp, 3 predicted proteins | sample MAT04_FD_78384 | JGI IMG/M metagenome (GOLD analysis project Ga0105047, IMG submission 78384) | Freshwater microbial communities from Lake Fryxell liftoff mats and glacier meltwater in Antarctica - MAT-04 (megahit assembly) | ecosystem: Environmental > Aquatic > Freshwater > Ice > Liftoff... | reverse complement strand
GGTGCCGGTGCCGGCGCCGGCGCAGGTGCTGGCGATGGAGACGGCACGGCCGCCTTCAGCGCCATGAGTTCCGCGTTGCTCATCACGCCACGGAAGCGAAGCTTGCCCGCGAGGCCGTCGAAGCTGACGCGGGCCTCAAGCCCCGCCGGCGCTACCCACCCAGCCGGCAGCGCTGCCAGGTCCGCCATCTGAGTCGTCCCGTCTCCAAGCAGTCTCACGAACTGCTGGGTGTGAACCGGATTCCACCGGAGTTGCGCCAGCACTTCGCTCGTCAGGCTGCCGTCGCTGTCGACAGTCGAACCGAGCGCGGTCGTTTCCGCCGCGATCTTTGCCAGACCCGTGCGCAGCGCAACGAGCAAGGATGCCAGCCGTGACGTCTCCTGCGCGTAGCGACCCTGCGGACCACCTTCGCCGTCGTCGTTGCGAAGGATGAGCGCCAGTGTCGGCACATCGAGTCTGGCTGCCCGCAGCGCCGCGACACGATCGATGAAGCGCAGTGTTCTCCCGGGGCCGCCTCCGAACGGGGTCTCGCCAAACAGCACGCCGGCCTGCAGGAGTTCGCGCACTGACAGGCGCAGCGCACGGGCCAGCACCGCATGGCGGTACAGGGCTGAGAGGGCAGCCAGATTGAGTACGTCGTCCACACCGGCACTGAAACCAGGACGCGCGAGCAGTCGCGCCAGGTCTGCCGCGTCGATGCGCAAGGCCGCGAGCAGTGTCGGCTGATGCAGACTCAGTGCGCTGCCAGCAAGCGCGCCCGGATCCTCAGTGAATCCGGGATCAATCGGAACCCCCTGGGAAGGCTCCCGGAACAACGCCTCGTACAGCGAGCGAGGTGCCCGTCCACCTGGGTCGGCCGCGTTGCTCACGAGGTACTTGAAGCTGTCGATGTCCGACCAGAGCGCGAGCGCCTGAACCACTGGCAGTTTCGTGCGTTCCACGGCCTGAAGCACACCTGCTAGCTGGACCAGGAATGCGGCACTCAGATCGGTGGCGCCGAACGCACTGATGGCGCGGTCGAGATCGCGTGCGGTCCAGCCCAGCCGGCGCTGAAGGCGCCCGAACCGATGCATCCGGTTCAAGGCTGTGGTGTCCAGCCCATAGATCTCGAGCTTCGCCGGATCGCAGGTGGCTGGCACTCGCGCGTCAATCGACCGGATTGACAGAGTCCGCCCTGTACCGGATGCCGGATTCAGATGACGCGCATCCAGCCACTGCAGCAGTTCGGCATACGACTGGCGTGATTGCATGAGCCAGACCGCGACGCGCTTGAGCGCCTCGTGCCATGGGCCGCGGATGTTCCCGCGCGGTGGTCCGGATGTGTCTGGATCAGGGATGTTGACGTCCTCAGACCAGAAGCCCCAGAAACTCCACGGTGCGTCGGTCGACGTCGACCCGCCACGGGGGTCACCCAGCACCTCCCCGCAGACGACGGCTGCCTCCAGCGGATTCATACCGAGGGTCTCGATGGCCGCGACCCGTTCAGCTGACGCAGCACGCGCCGCGTCGGCAGGCCTCGCGACCGACAGCAGCCGGCGACGCTCGACCCCGGCTGATTGCAGGTAGCCGCGCGTGGCTTCCAGTGGCAGGTGGACCGGCAGCGTCCAGGGGTACGCCTTGAACGCGAGCATGCGCGTGGAAGTGGGGTCCCGATGCTGCGGAACGGCTGCCCGCTCCTCCGAGGGACCGGTCGTCTGCGGGTAGGGATACGCCCTCAAGCCGTCGTCGTCCGGTCCCAGCATATACCGCCACCCCACGTCGCGCAGGATCCAGCGTGACCCCGGAACGTCCGGCACAAGAGTGGCGCTGCTGGTCAGCCCGAGCGCCGCACTGATCGCGGAATCGATCCTGCCGGCGTCGAGCTCCGCTGTCGAGAACGTACCCTCGATTGCAATCGAGTCGCCACCGCTCACCGCGCGCGACAGGATCTCGTCCACGAGGTCTACCGTCAGTACCTCGACGTCCGTGTTGTCGCAGGTCAGTTCGATGTGGGCAAGGTCAGGCCGACGCCGCAGCAGCACCTCCAGAGGGCTCTCCGTGCCCGTTGACGAGTTGCGGCCCAGGAACGCAAGCGAGTCGACCAGATAGGCTGAAGGGCTCAGCACCGAAGCGCAGTGTGTGCATGCGCACAGTGCCAGGTCACCGGAACCGAACAGGGTCTCCCAAGTTGCGCGATCGGCATCGCTGAATGCGGAGATGTCGACCGTTCCTGCGGACCCAGTCTCGCTTTCCCCCGTCGACGGAGCGGCCAGGACGTACGGTAGCGGCGCGTTTGCATCCGAACCGAACCTGAGGTACAGACTGATCGCGCCGAGCACCGCGGCGCCGGCCCGATCGTGCGCCTCGCGTGCGAGCGGGACCGAACCGAAGACAGGGCCGTAGCGCTGGATGAACGATTCGGGGCCCATGCGCAGCACGTGCATTGCTGAGTCGACGCCGTCTGCCAGCAAGGCTCGGATCACGGTGAAATCGGTCGAGAAGCGCGTGAGACGCTCCATCTGCTTGACCTGCACTTCGAGCGCCGGAGCATCGACCACGCCTCGGAGCTTCACTTCGGACCCGGTCGCCAGGTAGACCGTCAGAGGATGCGTACCAAGCGAGAAGTCGGGGTTGTTGGTGAAGAACGTGACCAGGTCTGCGCGGGTGCCGGAGAAGGGGCTGGCGTCGTCGACGTCACGATAGACGCGGTTCGCGATGACAGCGGTGGGAAAAGTCTTCCGGATCGTGGCATCGAGCCGGGCCGCATAGGCGTCGGTTCCGCCTGCATCCGGCGGTGCGCCGATCGGCCCACCACCATCACGGGGCTGCATCAGGAGGGCACGCCAGTCATCGAGGTCGAAGCGCGCAAGGCCGCGGACGTCGTTCAGCGCGGGGCTGTTCTCTCCACTCGACAGCAGGGCACGCACGAGTGGCAGGTGTCCTGCACTCAGTTCGTCAAGATCGAACGTCAGTCGCGTGCGAGCAACTTCCTGTGCGCTGACACCGGCTGTGTCGAGCGCAGCCCAGAAGCCGGCGAGCGCACCGCTGCGAGAAACCGCGTCAAACGAGACAGCGTCTCGCGGCCCAGACCGCAGGACGGCCAGGGACCCCACATGTGCCGCGAACGCTGTGGCGATCGTCGCAGCAGTACCAGCGGGCGCGCCGCCGTCTGCGGGAAATGCAACGCCGAGCAGGTCGCCCAGCGAGGGCGGCTGATTCTCGCCCGCTGGCAGTTGCGACAAGGCCTGCCGGGCCGCGCACACGTGCTCCATGACGACGTCCAGCAGCATCGGCGACAACGTCGGCACAAGTCTGTCTTGTGAACTGCGCTCGAGTGCGTCGCGCAGCAGCCAGTCGTCGACCGCCAGCAGGGCGGCAGGATCACCGGGCACGTTCTGGCGGAGCCACGCATGGAGGATGACGGCTTCGAACGCGTTCGTGGACGGCGCTCCGGGAGCCTCAACTGGAACGGTACTGTCAGTGAATAACTCGAAAGTCGAGGCGATGCGATGCGCTTGCGACCACGCCCGAATGGGGACAGCGTCAAGGCCGGCCTCGCGCGAGATGAACCCGATGTCGTTCTCATCGAGATCACCCGGCGGCAGATCTGCGCCGCCGTTGCCCTGGCCCTTGAGCAGAGGCAACACCAGGGCCGTGCACCGCTCGAACTCGGAGAGGCGACCCAGACCGCGCGAGCCAACGACCAGCGCAACTTCGGCCGCGCTGGGTGCGTTGAAGACAATCTCGGACTCCGCAAGCAAGGCAGCGTTGTCCGCAGCCGACGCGTGCGCGCGGACGATGAGATCCACGCTGCCTGCCTCGCCGCGCCCGAAGCGCAAGGGCGAGTAGGCCACGGAGTAGACACCCTGTGAGTCACTGGTCCACACACCCAGCAGCTGCTCCGTTCGCAGGTCGCGATCGAACACGCGCACATGCAAGCCCTGCTGAGGCATGCCAGACGTATCCGTCACCATCCCTCGCACGGTCCAGTCGGATGACGGACCACCGGGGCCTTCACCGCCGCCCTCCCCGACGCACCAGCGCCACCACCACCAGCAACGGTGCTGATACCACGCCCGTCCGCCACCCGCGCCGTGCACGAGCGTGTCAATGTGGCGCGCGGTCTCCTCGTCCATGCGGCCACACGACGATGACGCCTCGGAAGACGTGTCGCCCCGGGACAGGCGATGCTGCGTCTGCACCAGACACACCGCGCGGGACGTGTAGTGCCCATACACGGATCGCGCCATCTCAAGTCGGATGTTGGCTGCGATGTCCGCGAGTTCCGCCTCTGCAACCAGAGTCGGAGAGGGAGTCGCCGAGATCATTTTGCGTTCAAGCAGCAGGAGCAATGCCTGCTGCAGGTTGACCACGGCGGAGGGATCGGAATCGGCAACCAACTCACGCCATTCAATGGGAACGGGCACGGCCATGACAACTCCTTCGAGTCAGGAATCAGGTTAGATCGATCAAGTCACGACAGGATTTCGAGCGACCGATCAGATCGCATCAAGCAGTGCCATCCATGCCTGATGGGCGCATGGCGCTCGACGAAGAGCGAGCGTCGAAGCCTGCCAAGTCTTGGCAAAAGCTTGCGCCCAGGTAGCGGCCCTGGGTCGCGTCATCAACCGCTTCGCCGGAGATCCGAGCGAAGTGCTGACAGACGTGTCGGGACTACCACGGCCCTTGCCGAGGGTATCGGTCAGGTCCGCAAAAAGGCTCAGGCACATGGCAGTTGCTCCTTCTCGAGTCGCGGTGCGCATCAGGTTGCTCAGTCCCATCTCAGGCCAATGCGTGTGTGCCATGAACTCTCCGTCCCGCACCGCTGCCGGCAGTGCCGGTTCCGCGTTGCCTGGAAGGCGATGAGCAAGCCGATCAGGCTGATGCCTGCCGAGATGGCAATGGCCTTGGCCAGTGACGGGTTTGCCATGCGCGTGCTTGCGGGCTTGCTCGAAGCACGCCCTGGCAGGTCTTGGTTGGTGGTGCTCATTTCGGTCTTCTTATGGGGGCCATGACAGTGGACTCGGTCGCCCTATTGCGGACTGGCGGCTCCAACGCAGCAACGGGGCCATGCGGGCAGCCACCTGCGTTCTCGGCGTGTAGCGCTGCGCCCAGTCGTAGAACCCGTCCAACCAGGAGCCGAGCAGAAGACCAAGTGGCCAAAGAGGTAGCTCGCGAACAGAAAGGCGGTCCAGGCTTGCGCGCCGTCGAGCTTGGCATAGCGATCCGCCAGCACGGCCGGGCCCACCTCGCCCATCAGCAGCCAGGTGAGCAGCGCGCCCGGTAGCAGGATGGAGAAGAAGTCCATCAGGCCGATGAAGAATTTCTGGGGTTCGGAGGTCATCGTTCAGGTTTACCCATTCAAGCCGCAGTCACGTGTATTCATTCCCGTCTCGCCTCGAAGTGATGCGACCCTCGCCCGATCGTGCCCTTATCGACGGGCAGTTCTGGTAACGCAACTGCTTTACAGGTCATCGGAGTCTTTCGCGAACTGAAGCCTGCAGCCCGATAAGCTCGTTTGAATCCGAAAAGCGATTCGGGATCCTGCCCTCCAATATGTTCGTGTCTATGAAGTCACGCAATTCAGGAGAGATTTCACGCGTTGTATAGACTTGGTCCTTGAGAAACTTGTCTTGATAACCGAACGTGAAGGCCGCTTGAGACTCATCGTAGTCACGCGCGACATCGCTCAACATGCTTTTGAATTCGTCCACAGATACAGCATACTGACCAGTAGCAGCTAATTGACTGTAGGCCTGCAGTTGATCTCGCGCACGCGCATAGGCTTGGATGCGCGAATCAACATAGGATGCAACTGCCTCCTGAAAGATGCGCTCCGGATCAGTGGCCGTTCCTCCTCCCTTAAGGGGAGCGTCGCGATAATGCTCGACACCCTTGGCAATAAAATCAGCGTACTCTTTGTCACCATTTTTCGAGTCCAAATACGCGTGCGTTGACTCGTGGATGAGACTCCCCGTGCTGGATGCCCGCACGTGGTCACCATTCGCGATCTTGCGCCATCCTTCCAGCGAAGCAGGATCCAGATTCAACTTCTTGAATGTCGGAAGAAACTTGTCGTTTCCGAGAAGCGAAAGCAGACTGGATGATTCCATGGAATACTCGCCACTTTCGGCTTTGTTCGCTACTGCCTCTAGAAACCCGACCGGCATACCCTGGGCCTTCAGGTCTTTCACAGTGGCGCGATACTTTGCGAGATCGCTGGATGGCTCCTGTGGCGTCAGGTCTTTAAAGTTCGGGGTCGTGGAATATGCCGGTGGTGGGTCGCTCCGGAGGCTTGGAGTGACATGTGCTGGCGCAAGCAGCCATATAGAGCGGCGACTACCGGGTTCCGGGGGTCCGCTTTCCTTGCCATTGGGGTCCGTCAAGACAATTGGATTTTCTCTCAGTGCTGCAAACGAGTTGGCGCCATCACTCAAGCCGGCCGGATCGGAGCTCGCCCACCTCCCCAGCCACGCCGAGTAGTACCTCGCCCCGTGGTAATACAACCCACTTTCCTCATCACGCTCCTTCCCCGTATACCGATACCGCTTCGCTGTTTCCGTCTGGCTGCGCACCGCCTGATAGGTCGAACTACCGTAAGGCGCATATTCCTCATAGGAAATGATCTGCGCCTGCTTGTCCAGCTCCAAGCTGGCCGAGCCGAGGTGGTTACCGAATTGGTAGCGGATCAGTTGTAGAGGGTCGTCTGGATCGGGCGTGCGGGGAAGCGTGCGCGTCTCCACCAAAGCAATGCGCTGCTTGTCGTCCATCACGTGCAGCGTTTCGCGCTCCAGCGTGGCGGTGTTCGCGCCGATGGCGCCGCCATGTTTGCGGAAGATCTCGAAGCCGCCGAGGTAGATGCGCTCTTCGGTGAGGCCCGGCGCCTTCTTCCACACCTTGCGCACGCGCTCTCCGCTGGCGTCGTAAACGTAGTAGGTGGTCTGCTGCAGCTTGTCCGGCGGCGGTGTGTCATTGACGACTTGGCGTGACGTGGACAGCAGCCGGTCGCGGTAGTCCCAATCCATGCGCGTCAGGTGCGGCATGCGCAGCATGTTGCCGTGGGAATCGTGCAGATAGTTCTCTGGCTGTGGGCTGTTCCCTGCCGGATTCAGCGTGGTGCTGGTCAGGCGGTTGCTTGTCTTGCGCAGCGTGCCACCATGGCCATCTTCGATCAGGCTGGCTTCTCCGTAGGTATAGCGGCGTGTCCAACCCCTGTGCGCCGGATCGCTGCCGCGATGCTGCATCTGCAGGAAATTGCCGACGGCGTCGTACATGTAGCGCTCGGAGTAGGTGCCCATGGCGTTGCCGTCGCCAGGGTGGAGCAGGCCAACCCGGCCGGCGTCGTCGTGCGATTGCGGGATCGGCGCCCCGCCGGCTTGCCCGAGATGCTCGCGACCATCGGTTTGGATTAGCCGGTAGAGCGCGTCGTAGACGTAGTCGTTGCTCGGCTCGACGCGCTTGTTCTTGAAGTAGATCGTCTGCTGCGCGTCGTCGCGGATATGGGTGATGTTGCCGGCGGGGTCGTAGGTGTAGTGCAGGTTTTGCAAGCCGCAGCCCTTGCCTGCGGGCGGCTGCTCGGGCGCGGCGATGGTGGCCGGCGGCGGGCTGGGGTTCTCGCAGTCGTCGGTGAAGGCCAAGCCCTGGGCCGTCGCGGGGTTCACACCCCGGCGGGTGTAAAGGCGCGTGAGCCTGAAGGTGTCGTGGTCGTAGGTGTAAGCGGTACGGATGACCTTGGCATCCCACGTCTTGTAGTCGATGAGGATGCGCTGGCCCTTGGCGTCGTAGTCGATGCCTGCCACGCCGACCGGCGACGGTCGGTCGGTGAGGTCGGCCGGGTCAAGCAGGCCGACCGGCTCGGAGGCGCGCTCCAGCCACACGTCCACCCGCTCCAGCAGGTTGGCCTCGTTGAACACCGGCTGGATGATGTTGAACTTGTTCGGGTGCCCGGGCCGCGTCAGGCTGCTGTGCGGAGCGATGGACTGGATGGGGCAGTTGAGCGCGTCGTAGCGGGTGCTGGCCTCGAAGGATTCGGCTTCGAGTTGCGAGTTCAGTGATGGCTCGGGCTGCCAGTTCAACAGCCAGTCGGGAACGGCCGTGTAGTTCTTGACCAGACGCCGAGTGCTACGCAGCAGGTTGCCCTTGAAGTCGTAGGCTTCGATCGGGTTGCCATTGGCATCAAGGCGCGCGTTGGTGGCCACACCGGCGGAGTCGAAGTGCCGATAGATGCGGGTTCGCAGGTTGAGTCGCAGCGCGCGGTCCAGTTCGGGCTGGGTCGCAGTGGCAGGCGGTTCTCCGTACTCGATCTTGTCGACGACGATGTCACGGTTCAAGGTCCGCGGGTCGGACGCGCCTTCGCCGTTCGCGACCGTGCCGCGCACGGTTTGTTCCACCGGGCGGCGCAATGCGTCGTAGGTGGTGGTGAAGTTGTGGCCACGGCTGTCCCAGGCGCGGATGGGCTTGCCTGCCACGTCGTTCAACATCCAGCGCGCGCCGGCTTCCATGCTGAGCTGATGGATGTGGTTGCCCAGCATGTCGTGGTCGTAGCGCATGACGATGCGGCCGAGCGGGTCGTCGACTATCACCAGGTTCCCGGTTGCATCACGAGCCTCGGTGTGTGTGATGGCATCTCGCACGGCGCGCTGGTTGCCTTCGATGTCCAGCTCGATGCGGGTGGCGAACTCGGCTTCGGTACCGTTTAGAGGGTGGTCTTGGCAGACGACACGGTTGCGCGCCACGGTCAGGAAGGGGCGGCCCAGCGCGTCGAATTGCGCGGTGGTGGGCGTGTCGGCATGCGCCGCGGCGCGCTCGGCGGCCTTTTGCTCATCGGCACCCAATGCGCCGCCAGTGCGCTGCACTTGCCACGTCTTCCAGTTGGCGGGCTGTGCCTTGAAGTACTCGGCAACGTAGCCGGCGATGTCTGCGTCCGTGCGGGGGTCGCCAGTCTGCGGCGGCCTTGGGTCGCCCGGCTGGGCAGGGCGCGGCGCGCAGGTGTCGTTGACGTCGTAGGTGGTTTGCTGCCAAGGGTCAAACACCACCTTTTCGTAGGTGTGGTTCGGGGGCAGCGTGGCGATGACGCGCCCGGCCGGGTCGTAGAACAGCACCTGGCTGACCCCGATGCGGACATCGAACTCGAAGCGGTGGGCATCGGTGAAGAAGGGTTCGAACTGGCGGACAGGCTTGCCCTTGTTGTTGAACAGGGTCCAGCCGCTACCCACCCAGCGCGGACTCACGTCATTCGGTGTCATCACGGGCTGGCCGTCGGCACCGACGATGATCTTGCCCGTCGCGTCGCGCTGCGGCACCGGCCCGCGTTCGGCCTGGATCTTCTTCTGCATCTCGCGACCGAAGCCGTCGGAGTAGCTGAAGCTGAGTTGGATCTTCAGGCCCTGCGGCGGCCGCGGGCTGTGAACATGGGTTTCGCGGGCCAGCGTCGCGGCGCAGGCGGGTTGCCACTTTGTTCGATCCTCGGGGTTGTCCTTTTTGGTGCGCCAGAAGCGGTCCAGGTCGTAGACGATGCGGGTGGTGGCGCCCGTAAGCAGCGTGGTGGTGGTGGCGTGTGGATCGGCGGCGTTGAAGAGTCCATCGAGATCGGCTTGCGTGAGGTCGGAGACGAAGCCGCTGAGCGTGTCGCCTTCCGCCGGCGCGGGCAGCGGCTTGCCCATCACGGCCGTGCCCACCACCATGCCGAGGGTGTCGAAGGCCACTTCGGTCTGGTTGCGGTTCGGGTCGCTGACCAGGCGCGGCTGCAGCACGCGGTAGTCGTTGGCGTCCACCGTGACGCCGTTGCCGAGCGCGTCGCGGGTTTCCGCCATCAGCAAGTCATGCGCATCGAAGTCGACGAAGGCGTGCTGGCCGAAGGGGTCGCGGTAGCGACGCGGCAGGAAGAAGTGGCGGCGGGCCGCGTCGAGTTCTGTCTGGGCGGTGTCAGCGGGGGCGATGCTGAAGAAGCTGCGGCCGGACGGCAACCACCAGCGGCCATCGCCGTCCAGGTCGACATAGCCGCCGCGGCTGGCCCATTGGCCATTGCCCGAATCGACGGGCAGAACCTGATCCGGCGCGGGGATCAGAGGCGCGCCGTCTCTTTGGTAGACCTGAGTGATCAGCCCCGGCGTGAAGGCCAGCTTGTAGCTCTCGCCGGGCAGGGCGAGCGGCTGAAGTTCGCCCAGCGGCAGGAGGGCGGTGAGGTCGTCGCTGCGGAACAGCGTGCGCAGCCGCTCGATGGGGCGACGGCGCTGGCTGCCGGCGGCCGTGGCCTCGTAGGCGACTTCGGGGGCAGTGAACTTGTGCCGCAGGCGGCTTGCGTTGGCGGGATCCGGCTCGACCAGATCCGACGCTTGGAACCTGCCGGCTGCCCCGGTGGGCGTGTAGCCCGTCAACTCGTACGTGATGGCTTCGCGCGGCAACGGGTTGCGGTGCGTGTCGAGCGACTCGATGGCGTTGGTGACGCGGTTCTCGGTGTAGCTGACCAGCGCCGTCGTCTGGCGGTTGCGATCCCATTGCTCAGCCAGCGGCGACGTGCGGCGCCCATAGCCGATGGCCGCTTGCTTGAGCAAGTTGCCGAAGTCGTCGACCTCCAGCGTCAGTGCATGCTGGATGCGTGGGTCGGCCGGGTTGCGTTCGTAGTGGTAGCTGAGCGCTTCGCGGGCGTGGGTGAAGAACACAGCGTGCCGGTTCGTGCCACGCGGCTGCAAGGCGCGGATGCTGAAGTTCTGCTCGGTGACAGTGTAGGGCGTGAGCGCGCGCTGAATCTGCGCAGGCGTGGCGCCGGGATGCTCGGCGTCGTCGGCGTAGACCTCCTGGCGCAGCATCGAGCCATTGAGGGCGCGGCAGGCTTCGCGCTCTTCTTTCAGGCTCAGGTCCGTGGGCAGCACCGTGTCCGGCAGTAGCAGGGTTCGGGCATCAACGTCGGTAAGTCCGGGTTCTCGGAAGTACTCGCCCTGGTCGGTAGCGTTGAGCTGCCCGGCGAAGTAGGCGGAAACGCGATCGCGGCCGAGGTAAACCCCGGTGTGGAACCAGGTCTTGGTGTGCACCGGCGGCACATGCGATGCGGCGGCGATGTTGTCGGCCGGGACGTTGCCGCCGGTGAGGGCGGCAAGTTGTTCCGTGTCCCACTGCTCCACCATGCCGAAGCCGCGGAACTCGCGCTCCTCGCCATCAAAGTAGCCATGGTGGTAGGCGTAGCGCGTGACGAAGCGGTTGCGACTGACATGGTCGTAGGTCTCCACACGCTCGACCACGTGCACCGGGAACGGCAGCCGCGTGATCCAGGGCTTGCCGTCGCGCTTGTCCTGCAAGTAGAACTTGGTCGAAGGCGCGTAGTCCACGCGCGTCTCGGCGCCCAGGTTGTTGATGGTCTTGACCAGCAGGTGCGGCTTGCGATCGCCCATCAGGTTGACGTAGCGCATCTGGCGCCGCGCATCACCCGGCAAGGGCGATGACCAGACGAGGCAGGCGGTGCCGTTGCCCAGCAGGTCGGTGGGCACGATGCTCACCACTTCATCGACACGCGGGAAGACCTTCAGCACCTGCGGCTGGCTCCAGCCGTTGCCTGACTGGTTGAAGTACAGGCGCACGCCGTCGCGGTGCAGGTAGATGATGTCGGTGGTTCCGCTGCCGTCGATGTCGGCCAGACGGATCCGCTGGTGGTCGAACAGGTCTGGGTTGTCGAACCAGGGGGCGTTGTCCATCGTCACCTTGGCGCCGAAGCGGCCGTAGCCCAGGTTGGGCCAGTAACAGACTTCGCTGTTGCGGATGCGGACGATGTCGGTAAGTCCGTCGCCGGAGAGATCGGCGAGATGGATGGATTCGGTTCCGTCGGCGAAGACGATGCGAGGACCCTTCTCCTCGTCGAGCGCTTGCGCGACACGCTGTGCCGAGCCGAAACCGGCCTCGGCTAGCGACGCATGCCAGAACAGGGCATCGTCCTCGGTGATGAGCACGTCGGCGCGGCCGTCGCCATCCAGATCGATCAACCTTAGGTTGGGGTCGCGGAAATCGCGGTTCAGGCGCGAGGTGAAGGGGCGGAAAGGCTGCCAGCCGTCAGCCTCGTCATGCTCGTAGAGACCGTGGACCAGGCCTTCCATCAGGATCACGTCGGGTTGACCATCGCCGGCGAGGTCCGCGATCTCTGCCCCACCGCTCAGGGTCACGTTGGGCTTAAGAGTAACGCGTTCGAGCGGGGCGAACTCGGCCTTCACGACTTCGCTGCCGTCCGGCAGCCTTGTCGGAATCGGGCTCCAGTTGCGCTTGTAGTACCAGGCGTCGGCCTGCTCCGTGAGGATGCCAGGGATGCCCTCGCCGTGCAGGTCAGTCCAGCGATACGAGTTGCCGTCCAGACCGATGGGCAGGTTCTCGAGGCTAGTTGGGTCAACTTCCTCGACGACATCCTGCACGATGGGCTCGGTGTATGTGAACTCCACCGGGGGCAGGCTGCGGCTGTCGTAGCCGCTGTTGTTGCGGCGGTAGCCAGGCTGCGTGACGGATTTCAGGAACGTGTAGACGGGGTTGCGGGCATCGGTGGGAACGACTTCGTCCGAGTAGGTGAAATCGGTCGAGCGCACCAGGCAGTTGCGCTCCACTCCGGCCTCTCCCGGGAAGTGGTGGAACATCAGGACGCGCTGGCAGGTCCGATAGGTGCGCACCTCGAATCCTGCGCGAGAGGACGAGAACGGATCTGGTCTGCAGCGCCAGTCGCCGCTCGCGGCGGGCATTGGCCACGCGGGGCCCGGGTGATCGCCGTAGTCGAAGACGGCTTCGAACATCCAGGCATTGCTGCCATCGTCTGTGCGTCGCGCTGCCGCCGGTTCGGGCCAGGCCGCGTCCGCCTTCAGTTCCGGGAAGTACGGCGATCGATTGCCGTAGCGGATGCATTTGATGTAGCGCTGGGCCCCGCGCGTCGCGTTCGAGCGATTTCGCTCGTGCATCTTTGGCACGGCGTTGCCGTTTGCGTCCTCGAAGATCCGCACCGAGTCCTCGGGCTTGTACCCGTAGGTGATGACGTTGCCCTTGTCGTCGTGGCTCTGGCAGATCAGCCAGCTGAAGGTGCGGTCAGGGTTGGACGGGTCCGGATCGGTGATGCGGCTTTCCTCGGTTCGGCCGTACCAGGTGCTGATGTTGTCCCTGGAGATCGAGCGCCAAAACATGTCGCTCGCATCAGCGGTGCTCGTCCAGCGCTCGATGCGCGCGAACAAACCCTCAATGCGCGGCCGATAGCGTCGGATGCGGTAGGTCTTGCCATCCACCGATCGCTGTGACACGGCCTCAGGTACCCATTCGCCATTGCCATCCTTCACAAGGACCGGGACCAGATCCTCCGCGCCGGAGAGCACGAAGATGTCGGAGTCGACTGCGTCGAGATACTGCGGCAGTCCCTTGTCGGTCTTGCGCGTTATCGACGGCAGCGACAGGCTCCAGCCGAAGCCGAACAGACCGTTGCCGGCACCCGAGTCGTAGGATAGGGAAAGCTGCGGCCCGAAGCCGGAGCGTCCCGGGCTGGTGGCGATAGGTACCGACATCGAGCCGGTGCCAGTGACTGGGTTCGCCGCGAACTTCTCGCCGATGCCGCGTATGGCGCCGCCGCCTTTGGGTAGGCTCACCGAGGGCTCAGATATCGCGAACGATGGCCCGCCGCTTACAGTCCCGGTTTGACCCTCAGTTTGAGCGTCACGGGTTTCGGACTGGCCCAGAGCCATGACAGGACCCTCCTCTTCTCCAGACTGCGCCGAGAGTCCCGTGCCGCCGACCGATCCAAGGCACACCCGTGTAAGAATCGAAGTCCGGCGACCTTACCGCGACTCTCACCATTGGATCAGGCGTGAGAGCCTCGTCGTATCCCTAGTTCATATGAAATGCTTGGCGCCGCGCCAGCCGCCCTATAGCGGACCACCCTGGACGACTCCTTGTGGCCGATACCGGGTTTCCACTAGGTCCGCAGTAAGCTGACATTGCCTGGCCGGGCCCTCAAGTCGAAAGTCAGCTTCCTGGACCTGTTTTGGACTCACGCTCCCGGCCAATTCCTGACGCTTATGACCGACTGCTTTGCAGTCGATCAGCTGGGTTCGACTGATCTGCATGTTGTCAGGCTTCGCAAGGTGAACTGCGCACGTCCTCAGCATTGTCTCAACCGCAAACGGCGGGCGG
>Ga0105047_10011831_pt1 | contig 14119 bp, 8 predicted proteins | sample MAT04_FD_78384 | JGI IMG/M metagenome (GOLD analysis project Ga0105047, IMG submission 78384) | Freshwater microbial communities from Lake Fryxell liftoff mats and glacier meltwater in Antarctica - MAT-04 (megahit assembly) | ecosystem: Environmental > Aquatic > Freshwater > Ice > Liftoff... | reverse complement strand
TTTCTCCCCGATCACTTCTCGCCTGTGGCGATCGCTCCTTTCTCCACCTCCGATCGCCTCTTCTGTTACCAAAATGCCTTCCTATTTTCCCCGATCGCTTCTCGACTTGCGCCGATCGCTCCCATCTGGCAGCCTTTATTTTGGCATTCTTGAAGTATAAATGACTGAAAGTACTGCCGTACATAGGTTATAGCGTTTAACCTGTTTGAGATTGCCTGAACCAAACTTTTAAATATCTTATCTGTTAAAACGGGAAGACTCTTATCTTACTCAAATTACATACATCTTATCTGGTCTGTCACCTTGCTAATCTGTTCATAGATAAGTAAATTAAATCGTTGCTTTTAGCTTGGAGTTGAAGGGCTATAAACAGATTAAATCGATCGCAGGCTACTACTGGATGAGCATTGTGCTATCACACCTGGGAACAAGCCATTCTTTAACTATCGAGAACGCAAGGTAGATCTACTCGAAAAGTAGTTTAAGTAAGATAAGATATAAAGTGACAAGACAAAAGTACACTCAACACAATATGTCTTAAACAATTAGAACGCCATGTAACTTTCTGTTGAGTCATTAATCTAAGGCAAGGGGACAGTCGTAGAGTATCCAGTGTTTCCTAGAAGTCCTAGAGTCCCTACTATGCCAAATCTGACTGCTTCACTCGATTTATCGACGGCGACCGAGATCGATCTCCTTGATCCGCTTGAGGTCATTGAGATCATGATTGATTTACGCATTCAGGTCGCTCAGCTAGAGCAGCAGATTAAATCCCTACAACCCGCCTTCTTTGCCACTTGTGCTGCGCTCAATAGTGAAAAGATTACCCACGATCGCGCACTCATTACTCGTCGTCTTACGCCAGGGCAATGGGCATACGCTCCAGATGTGTTGGAACAGGAAGCTTTGTTCAAACACCTGAAGCAGCAATTTCAGCAAGCCCATGAACCGACAGGGGGCAGAGAAGTCATTTGGGCGATCAGGTTACTTTTGAGCCTGGCTTAACGGGTTCAAGACCCTGGTGTAGATTTCATCTGAGCAAACGCTAAGCCACACTGCTCACAGCAATCGCTCTCCCACAATGCTGGAGTCCGAAATCCCGTACCACAACCTGAACAGGCAGATAGCAGAGGCGTTGAATGACGATCGCAGTGGTTCGTTGTTGCGCTTTGCCACCGCGATCGATGCACAGGCACTTCCACATAACAATCGGGGCAAAGTCGCGTTTCCAAATGCAGTGGCTCTGGAGGCAGCATTTGAGTCAATAACTTCGGGTCAACGTCAGTCAATTTCGATAAAGCAATGAGTTGTAACGGGGTGGGATTGCGGCGACGCGAGGGGGCTTCCCAAGCTTGCACCCACTCGACGCGGATGCCTAAATGATCCGCAATCACTTTGTGACTTAACACATTCGCTCGCCGAAATCGCCCTAGAAAATGTCCTAAACTTTCATCCGGGTGTGCCTCGACCCGAAAAACCCAACTTTCAAATACCATCAGTGATACTCCGCTGCCGCTTGAGTTAACAGGTTGAGATCGATTTGCGATTGTCCTGATTGCAATGCCCGCTGCGCTGCGTTGCGAAGAATGTCATCCAACAACCCTAGATATCCCCGTGTCGATGCACCTAAAATCTTCTGCATCGGCGCACTCGTTAAATTCGAGGGCTGCGGCAGTCTCAGCACATACGCTTCCCAGATTGCCGTGGTGTCTTCTAGCATTTGGCTATTCATCCGGTGAAACCGATGACACGCCATAAAACGGTTGTACACTTGCTCGTCGCGCCGCACGACCGCATCGAGGCGATCTGTACCCACCAGGACGACTGAAATGTTGAGCAGATCGAAGATGTCCCGAAGTTCAGAAAACGTTTTCGGTCGCATCCGATGTGCTTCATCCAGGATGATCATCTCGACTTGGCAAGTCTTCAGCAATCGGTAGACACGATCGCGCAAATCGGCGATCGTTCCGCGTGTAATTCGGTATTGCAGGTATTCCAATAACCCCACAAACAATTCTCGTGATCCTGATTCGGTGGGAGCATGGAGGTACATCACTGGAACAATCGGCGTATCCCCACTGGAGCGCTGATCTCTGTGTTTGTGCTGATAGGTATTACAAGCAACCGTTTTTCCTGTGCGTGAGTCACCCACCACACGACACGCTTGCCGACACTGGCGTTTGTCATCGAGCCAGCTATGAAATTGCTGCACCATCTCTAGTTCGACAATACTGTGATTTTGCAATCGTTCAAGCTGACGTTGTATCGGTGCATCCAGCCCACGAGTGGGAGGCGGAGGAATGATGATTTCGGCTTCTGTGAAGTCTGGCATTAGGATCGATTTATCTCTCGTCTCAGGTGTTCATAGTCTTCATAAACTCGCACGTAGGGTACGGGCTTCTTTGGTTCCACAGGCGCAGCATTCGAGGTGGTGCAATCTGAATGGCATGAGACTGGCGCTTCTGCTCCACCGGGCTGTATTGCTGCTGTTGCTTTAGTCGCCGTTGGAGCATTGGATTGAGCAGGGTCAACCTCACTGATCTGTCGCTTTTTCTGCCGTTTGCGTTTCTCGATCACGACATCTCGATCTCGCACTTCATTGAGCATGGATTTTACACTGATTTCTCCTCCCGCTGCTCGTATCCGCCGACTCAACGCTTGGGCTTCGGCATACCCTAAGATTTCGCTTTCCCATCCTTGCGCATGGGCACGAGTCAGAAACACTTCCTTGACTCCCTGAAGCTGGTAAATCCAAAGGGTAGTGATGTCTCGCGGGTCATACCTCAGTATCACCGTTTCTCCGGCATACGCTGCTAAATGCTCCCCTTGATACGTCAGGTTGGCAAATTGAAGGTAGCCATTGCGATACACCACACGTTGGTCTCGGCGCATTAAACAGATATCTAGCTCTCGTTCGCCCAGCAGCGACAGTTGCGCCATCCGTCCAGCTTCCCATCGCCCGATGCGGCTCTGGTCACCCATCCGCGCATCAATCCGTTGGTTATAGTGATCCACCACGTAGCGAACCAGTAATCGTTCTAATTGCACCAAAGTGAAACAGGCTTCCTTCTCCGCTTGCGGCGATCGCGTCTCGACGTTGCTGCTGACATATCCGGGCAGGGTGCTGAAGAATTCTCGGTTGAAGGTCCCAAATGGTCGCTCGACAATACCGCCGTCTGATGGTTTACGCCGCAAACACAGGACAATCCCTAATTCAGTGGCAACTTGCTCTAGATGCTGCGATCGAAAATCCTTTCCGCTATCCGTATATAGGTACTGCGGTAAGCCATAGGTGTCCCATACTTGCTGCAATTCATACGCCACTGCATATTGTTTAGGCAAAATCGCATGGCGCAAGGCTAATCCAACGACTTGCGCGCTGGGCGCATCAAACCCCAGATGCAACCCCATGATGCAGCGCGAGTAGGTATCTACCACGATCGTTAACCACGGTCGCCCTAATACTTCTCCCGATTGATCCACCACTAACACGTCTATCTTCGTGTGGTCGCACTGCCACACTTGATTACTCCATTCGATCGCCAGTTCCATGCCCTCGCGAGTCGTAATTAATAACCGATCCCCTCGCCATCCCAGCGATCGCTTCGCTTGCTGTTTCTCGATTTGGGGTTGGAGCATTCGGTAAACAGTAGTGCGACTCGGATACTCGGATACTCCTAATTCCTCGGCACGGACGCGAACCCGCAATGCCACTTGCGCCGGACTCATCCTGCGACTCCCACGATTGCCCTCCCGATAAGTTCTGAGGATAAAAGTCTGCCAATCCAAACTGATTCTGACCACGCCATGATCGACGCGATATTGTTTCGATAATGCTGATAGTCCCTGTTCGCGCCACCGTTTCACCAATCGCTGAACACTGCGAACGCTCATGCCTAATTTCTTGGCAGCTTGCTGTTGCAGTTTGCCATAGCCCTCTATGCCTTGTGCTGCTATCAATTGTTGAATCACCTCAATGCGTTGCTGAACCTCGATCGATGCCTCCGCTGACACAATCTCCCATTGCCCCTCAGATTCTTGCAGCCAGACTGGGGCAATGGGTAATGACAATTGCACCGTTGAAGCGGTCGATCGTCCCATTGTTTTTTCCCAGGGCAAATCAGCCATCTATTCTTCCCAAACTCAAAACACCCCTGATTTTACGCCTCACGCGACACAAAGCGCGTTACTTTTTGTGGCAAATTAATCACAATTCTTCTAGCCCTTCAAGACTTTGACATCCATCTCCTTCTCACACGAGCCACCATTACCCGACACAGAGCGTGAAACTCCAGCACGAAAAGTGCACACACCACAAAAAGCGCGACACGATGCAGCATAATCTTGGCGACACCGAGCGCGGGACGATGAAAAAATACCATACTACATCACTCAAAGCTCTTCACAGCAATAGTTTCATCCACTTAAATCACACGACACAAAGCGCGGGACGCGACAACAACCTATATCAGGTGTCGAGGCAGTTATTTATCCCGGTGATTCGACAATTCATCTTGAAAAACCGCTCAGAACCCCCTTCAGCGGGACAACCCACATGATTCTATTTCTGTCAATGCGTAAGTCCTATGCTAGATAAATCTAGCTCTGTTGTTTGCTCTCTAGCTGCCTTCTCAATTAGCCCCAGAAAATGTATCGTTTGTCATAATTTATCTACGCAGAGAACGAAAGAGAACGCGACCTGGGAACACTTTTTCATTAATCTTGGCATAGACTCGCAGGCAAGCAGATACTTCTCCAGGAATGCCGCCAAGTTCAAGCTCAAGGTCATCTTTTGACCAGTTGCAAATGTCAGCATAAAGCCCCCATAGCGGACGAATTTGGGCGTTATATTCGCGGGCTTTGCTGCTGAGCGTGCGGCGGGCTTCTTGTTGCAGCTTGCCCCACCAGGAAGCGTCGCGCTCGACCGGCGGTAAATAAACCAACGAATGAATGGCTTCATCTAAATCCAGTCGAGCGCGTAGCATCAGTTCGGGGTCAGAGTCCGTTTCGGAGGTTCGTATACGTTGAAATCGCTCGATCAGTACGTTAATGTATTTCGATCGTTCTGATTCATTGTTGAGCGATCGAATCTCAAAGCGATCGATGCTCTTGAGCGCATGATAGAGGGAGGTATCCGTCTGAATGAAATGAATACAGGTAGAGACAATTCCTGCCAGCAGGTACAGATTTCCGTCAGATGCATTTACCTGAAAGTTTTGATTCAAGGGTTCAGAAGTTGACCAACTTAATCCCGATGCCTGTACTGCTCCAGTCAATCCAGGGTAAATCACACTATCCCGTGATGCAGGAATTTTGATCAGGGTCGTATTGTCTTCTGTAATGTCCATTGTTTGTAACAATTCGGAGATGTGCGATCGCCAAGCATCTGCCATCACCATTGGAACCCGTAATAGCAGGCGTTGAATTTCGTTCCATAGATCTACATCGGTGTGAATCAAGTCACTGGGCTGTAACTGACCCAAGTAGGACTGTAAATCAGAATCAGAGAGGATAGCTACTTGCAGTGAACTGAGACGCAATGCAGAACTTGGAGCAGAATGCGAGGAGTTACCCGGTAGCACGGGTTCAAAAATGGTTTCTCCAGTCTCAGACAGTTCGGATATTGAGGGCGGCTCGGTCGTCTGAGATGCTGCTGAGGATTCCAACAGGGCAGTTAGCTCTTCTAGGAATTCCTGGCAAGCCGGAATTCCTGGATCGGTACTGGCATTGACTAGAGCAGCTTCTAGAGCGGCGATCAGTCCATGTAAACTAAATCGGAGAACACGGGCCAATTCAGACTGTTCCATCTCCAGGATCTTTTGCAAGTGCTGCACAACTATTGCCTCCAGTGCTTAGTGGATGCCACAGAAGGGATCGCGTTTTTCGTCCATATCGTTGGGCTGTAGATCAAGTTCCGCCTTAAACACACATCCCTCTTGCTTCAAGCAGTTCTCGTCCTCTGACATCCAGTAAGGAACTTCCCCCGCATGAACCCGTAGAATGCCCTGCTCGTCGAGAGTGATGTGATATTTGCAAGTGTATTCAGTGGTGACGTTGGGGCGGCTGAGTTCGCCAATTCGCACCCAGTCGTTTGTCTCCGCATTACGAAAGTAGAAGGTATGTTTACCGCTCTTAGGAAAGTTATCCAAGAAAGCATCACTGCTCAGCCCTTTGCAGGAACCATCCTCAGATTGAAAAACACAGAGGTAGCCACTGTAGTCCTTGCCGCCTTCAAATACCAGAGTGTGGACATCTGTTTTATGAGCATTGGCTCCTTCAGCGACGTTCACTGCAATGTCACAGCAGAGGATGCCGTCTTTGAAGATAAGGGAGGATTCTGGGTCATCTGCTGGCTTGGACATCGCTTTTTTCAAATCAATGCCGGGTAGATCGGCAGCGATCCAATAGTGTGGCATCTGCTGGCAGAGCAACAGTTTGAACTGGAGGGTGTGATCAACCTCAAATTGAACTTTAATCTGTCTACGAAACTCAGCCTCATCCAAGTTCAGGCGGTTTTGTAAGGCTTTACCGCTATAACTGCCCCAGAGCTGCGGTTTCATCTTTTCAAAGTCTTTGCGATAGAGGATAACGGATAGCGGCATCCCCAGCCAGCGATCGCTGCGAACTTTGGCAACGGCTTCATGGGAGTTCAGTTGATACAATTCCTGACCCGCTTCAAAAATCGGCAACAGACGATCTTGCGTCTTCAGTGCAAAGGCGCAAGGCAGATAGTAGAACAGGTTTTTCACTTTGATATGAAGCTGGTTAGCGCCTCGCCGCAGCAGATCTTTGGATTCTTTGGGATCGAAAACCAGTCGTCGCAGTTTTTCAGCGTAGCAGGCTCCCGCCGAGGTTGCCAGTTTAGTATGTTCAGGCACGAAGGTAATTCGTTCTGGATTCCAAACAAAATACCTGGATTTGCTGAATTGCTGGTAGCTCTCTTGCTTGACCAGATCTAGGTTACAGGTTTTTCCAGACAGAATTAGCCAGTCTACCTGTTCGGGAGACGGTTGAGCGGCTTCGGTTGCCGCTAAATCCTCTGTTTCCTCTGAATCATGCGGAGGCGGAGATTGAGACGATTCTTGTTTGCTCAGGCGGCTTTCCATCAGCCCTTTGGCGATGTCGATCGCTTCTTGCACTATAGGCAGGGCGGCTCGCTCAAACTGCTGACGAGACATCGTAACCTTGAGGCAATTGGGATTCTTCACTTGGTAATCAATGCCGCTTTGATCCAGCAGTTCGGAGATCTCTGGTTCAGACAGAACAAAGGGTTCCGGTATATCCAGGGTAGAAGGTTGACCGAGCTTTAACTTAGCTTGTTCGGCATAGTCCCAAAGGGTGTAGAAGGCTTGGAGGCGAGCGGACGCATTCAGCCAGCGCGTGGGCAAGACCTGCTCAGCCGCATCCAGTGCATCTTTGTAGACAGATGAATCACTTTCTGGGAATTCTTTGTCCAGACAGGCAAGCAGGGAGCCGTTGCTGAATTTGCCATTGTCAGTAAAGCGTGAATTTAGCCCCATCAAGCGCCCTTCCAGAAAGTCGCTCTGTAAGTCGCCTGTGCTGCTGGCGCTGAGGAGACAGTCGGCGATCGCTACCTTCAGCAGCAGGAAAACTCGCAGCGTGATTAACTCTCCACCCAATTGCAGATGTCCAGACGACCCCTGGAGTCGAGGAGTGAGTACATAGTACCGTCCTCCATCTCCCTGGTCTTCGCCCAGATCAAACGGGTTAATTTCCTCCAGTGTCAGGCAGATCAGGGCGATGTCAGTTGTGCCGCCGCCGATATCTAGCACCAAGACATTTTGCGACCACTTGCCATTGCTGTAGCGACAGCGGGTTTTGAATGACTCAATGCCAAGGGTGAGATCGCCGCCAAACTCGCGCCATAGGAAAAAGATTGCCACGGAAACGGCTTCGTCATAAGCCGTCTGAATATCCTGAATTCCCAACTCCGAAACCAATTGCTCAATCTCACGCCGCACCACAGGAGGCGCGATCGTCGGATAGGTAATCACTGCTGTATTAAACCGACCGTCTGAAAATTCGCCCGGACTGTTACGGCGACAGTCCTCGGTCAGATCAATCAGGTGGGACCAAGCGGCTTGAATCAGTTTACTGACCGGAATCGATTTTTCCTTACCGCCAAGGGCGACTGTAATCGAGCGGTCTTGACCAAAATATCGCTTAGGCGAGTGATGAAATCTAGCTTTGATTTCGTTCCAGGTCGTGCTTTTAGTTGTTTTGATGGCTTTCATGCGTTCTGTCCGCGCCGCCTCTCCCATGTTGAGTTTCAGCGGCTCGTCCAGGCTGAGAATTTGAATTTCGCTCGGAATTTCTGAAGCGCCGCGAACGGCATCTAACCGAACCGGAATCAAACTCTGCCACTGCATCGGCGGCACTCGAAACACCTCATGATAAATCTGATTCAGGTGTTTGCTGGCAGCTTTGCGAAATCGTTCGCTGCCCCCGTAAAGTTCGATCTGGCGAATGGCTCTCAGCAGACGGGCACTGTCGCTGCTGCGGAAGAGGGCACTTAATTGGCTTGGATCAGTTCTTGTATTAGCTACTTCCAGGTCGCGGCTAACATCGCCAATAAACGCCTCCCACTCTGTAGCACTGATGCCAGGTAATGCCAATGCTGCGGGTTGGTTCAGCCATTCAGAAAAACGTTTTCGCAACTGTTGCTCCTGCTCTCTGGGCAGTTCGTTGGGAGAGGAGACAAGGCGGGGATCGAACAGGGTGACGGTTGAATTGGAGGTGCCAAAGTCGATCGCCAACCATCCGGGAAAGTCAATGTTTGAGGCTTCATCCATACGTTTACGGGGAGCTATAGGCGACGGGGACGGACTGGGAGGAGTAAACAAGATGCACTTGACAGCGGCAAGGTTCGTCGATGAGCGATCGGCTTGCCCAGTCGAATCCGAGTTGAAATATTCAATGCTGACCTTGAGTACACAACTGACATCGGAGGGTAGAGGAGCGTTCCAACGGCAGTCTTCTCGGGGGACTCGGGCAGCCGACGAAAGCTCGATTGGGGGATCGAAGCTGCGTTCGCTCCAGTCTTTGTATGCGGATTGTACTTGATCTGCCAGGACTGAGGGTGTTCCGGTCACAGCAATGACAACTTGCTTCAAGTGAGGCAAATCATTTTCTAAAGAAGGTGCCAGTGCGATTGTGGGCAGTTCCAGGTTGTGGTTATCACTTATCCGGAGCTGATGCAGTGGCAGAAGACGAATTTCTAGCGCCATAGCGTATCCTCAGATGCAAAGATATAAGAGATGCAAAGATATAAGAGATGTAAAGATATGGTGTCCTGACTCTCTGTCCTATTCGCGGCTACTTTGGGTAAGCGATCGATGCGGTTTGCAACAAGATTCGCAGCCACGGCAGAGACACTTCCCGCTGATCAACTTCTCCACTAGCAATATATCGCAGCAATGCCTCCTGCTTTGATAGCTCTTGCAGTTTGGGCACTACATCGTCGAGGATCGACACGAGTTCCTGATTGACCTGCTTCGTCAATTCACTCACATACTGGACTAAATGCAAACCTGCACTGGATACAATCTCATCCCTTAACCTTAACACCAGCACCTGATGATTCATTGGTCTAGCTTGAGTTTTGGTTTTCTTTGGTCCCCAGTCGAACACCTGACCTATACGGTGATGCTCATCGGCTTGAGCTAGGGGAAAGAACAACTCCAGATCTGGACTAGATGCAGTTGCCTTATTCAGGTTGGTAATCTCCTCCAGAATGTCCTCTAACCATTGATGTGGATCTGCCCCAATCAGCAGATAGTTTAACAATTCGACTGACTGCTCGCCGAAATGGGTTTGAATCGGTGCTTCCAGATCGGCTGACAGTTTAGATTCGATCACTTGGCGGTCTTGAGACACCTGCATCAAGAGATCGTTGAGCAGATCAGTAACGGCTTGCTGAATCCGATCGTGGGTAAACGCTTCCAGATCTCGAAAGGTTTTGTCAAAAGCCGGATAGAAATCCTCGCTTTGCACTGGGAAAGCAGCATTGCTGGTTTTGCTCACTTTCTCCCGCAATCTGCCCAATGCCCCGCCTGGTTTTTCCAAGGTAATGATGCCATCCTTAACCTTGTTAAATAAGGTTGTCCATTCTCTCCAGTTGTGGACTCGGAAAATTAATTCGTCCTTGACAACATCGCTGACTGCCAGCCCTCGCCGATCTTGCAGCGGTTGCTTACCTAGCTTCTCGTTAAATTGTCCGTAGGTTGTGACCAACCCATCAATCGCTTGTTTCAAAGTGACAAAATCCTGATTTTCGCTGGCAGGAATGCCCTCGTGTTGAATCTGGTTCAGCAGGGTGGTGAGTTGCGCCAGTTCCTGACACAGAATTTGAGCGGCAGTCTTGGTATCGCTGTAGAGTTGCTCGAATCCGTGGGTGGCAACGTGGGTTTGAATCAGTTCTCGTAGTCTGCCCACGCCGCCGTCTTCAGCAAAGTAAGCAAGTTGCCGCCCCAGCACGTTGTGGGGATGAGGTTCTAGCCTATCACCGAGTTGTCCCCATTTAGACTGCAATCGTCGAGATGGCTCCAAGTAGGGAGGATAGTTCAGATTGTCTAAGAATTCTGGAGAGCCGACCTGAAGGCGAGTCGAGTAGGATGTCGCTAGGTTTGCCAAGCCCAGCAGCGGCGAAAGCAGGACGATGCGATCACGCTCTGTTGTAAAGGCTTGAGCATGGTCAAGGATGGTTCTCAGGATCTTCAGCTTGTCCAGCACTATTGCCTCAGTCAATAGCTCACTCAACAGCTCAGTTGATTTGCTATCAGTGGCTATAGCGTTAGGTGGGGTAATCAAATCCGTAAGAATTCGTTCCCCGCCATCACTTAAAGGCAGTTGATCAAACCGTCCCACGCCTACCAGAATGCGATCTTTCAGGTCTTGTCCGGGGCGCTGCTGCTGCATTAGGGTGAAGATGCGGTTAGCCCGATCGCCTCCCGGCATTCTGGCATTGAGCAAAATCAAAATCGTTTGCACTTCAGCCAGTTCATTCAGCGACAGAAACGTATCTCTGACGCCAGATTCCGCTGCTCCCAATCCTGGAAAGTCCAGCAAAATGAACTCATTGGTTTCTTTGAGGGCAGTCAGATCCCAGATTTCTCGGGAGACTTCAACGGTCAGGTCAATCCGTCGAATCAAAGGGAATGTGGTTTGGAGATCGTGGACGGAAAGATGGTCTGGTGCGGTTGACCATTGACTCGGGGCTGGGGGCAGTTGCTCAAACCGCATTTCTTGCACCCGCATTTGAGAGTCTGGCAGTTGCAATCCTTCTTTAGCGGTTGCGGCAGGAATGGGATATGATCGCCCACAAATTGTCGCACCGCAGGCATTGTAGGTTCGGACAAACCCGATCAGTTCCCGCAGCAGATAGCGGAGTTCCAGATTGGTGTTGCTCCATGCCTGTTCACTCCAGCGCAGCACTTCGCTCCAGATTTCCGCTGTGTTGAGATTGAGACGGCTTAGGGTAGCGAGTAGTTCGGCAGAAAGTCCTGCGGCTTTCCCCCGTTCTGCTGCCGCTGCCAATATGAAAGCGAGACAGTGTCTCACGTCTGCATGAGTGAGGTAAGTGACGCTGAACTGATCCACTTTGGTGGTTTGCAGTTCCGGTTGCTGCACCAAATGAATAGCTGTGACGTTTCCGGTTGTGGGCGTTTCGCTGATTGGTAGAGCATCTGCATAGCCCAATAAACTGCCAAGGAGCAAACTTTTGCCGCTGCTAAATTCTCCCATGATACCAATCTTGACTGGAGAGGAGGCGCGCTCAATGATTTTTTCAGCCGCTTGCTGAGATTGTCGGACTCGATCGAGCAGACTGGCATCTACCCAATCGGGCAGAGTCTGACTGCGCTCTACGGAGTTGAGACCCTGAAGTACGGATTCTCCATACGCTTTGAAGCGACGTAACTTTTCTTGTACGCTCTTGTGTGTCAGGCTGTTTGACATGGCAGACTCATTGGGGGCTAGGGTTCGGATGGAGGCTGATTGGTTCCCGCCCACTTGGGCAGATTCGATTGTTTCTCAGTCTCAGAGATTGGTGAGTTGGGTGTATGAGCGTCAAGATCAGATGACTCTGCTGTTCCTGCCCATTTAGGGACACTGGATTTTTTAGCAGATTCTGGTATCGGTACCGGATCAGCCGATGACTCTACCGCCTCTGCCCATTTGGGAACGCTGGATTTTTTCTGAGTTGAAGTCGGAGGAGATGGCGGGGATGGCGGGATGGGAACTGCAATCTTGACGAAGTGAGCGATTGCCTCCTTATCTCCATCCATCACCAACCGCACTTCTGGCTCAATCGAACCACTGAGCGCCCCCGCCCAATGACTGAATTGCCACTGAGTGGCAGGCGAAACTTGTAGTGTTGCTTCAGTTCCCAGTGGGTAGCAACCTGCGCCTGTAGCGGTGCCCGCGTTGGCTGGGCTGATCTGCACGCTGAGGGAGACCTGGGGAATCTGGATGAACCGAGCCACGATCGTCTTGGGGGCATCCATGACGACCGTTGCCGAAAGGTTGCTGCTGCTCAGGTCGCCACTCCAACCGCTAAACTGCCAGTTGGGGGCTGGGATAGCCTTCACCGTAACTTGTGCGCCCGATCTATGATTGCCAGCCCCTTTGACACTGCCTCCGTCGGCTGGCTCGATTTTGACCTCCAGCATAAATTTAGGCACGATCGAACTGGGCGGCGGCTCAGAAGGCTTCAGGGGAGGATCAGGTTGGGGGCTAGTCTCCGATTCTGTACCGGACAGAGTAGCGAATGCTCGTTTAAGCGCATCAAATAATTCACGCATACGGGGAAAACGATCGCTTGGGTTAAGGGCAGTGGCTTGACGATACCAATCGGTCTCAATCAGCTTGGGTTGCCAATGCGCCGCGATTTTAGCAAAGGCGTAGGCATCGGCTGCAAGCGTTAGGGGAGGCTGGGCAACTTCGGGTGCACAAAAACCATCATTTTGTTGCAAGATGCAGAGGGTGTCTAGATGCTTATGTTCCAACAGCGGCGCATAGCCAAAATCGGTGAGATAGACGGTTTCCTCCACCAGCATAAAGCTCTCTGGCGTGACATGGCCATGCAGCAGCCGTTGTCCATCTACTAATCGTTTGTTGTGTAAGGCGAAGAGTGTTTCAGCCGCTTCATTTAGCCATTTGAGGGTAATGGCAAAGCCATCGGCATCAAATGGCTGATTTGTTTCCAGCCGCAGGGGTTTTGCAGGTAAGTCTGGGTAGACTGCAACCAGTGGATTCACCTGATCGCACAGCACTTCAGTCGGTACCCATAGTCCCTGACGACGAATGCTTTTCAGAGCATCGAAATAGCTTAAAGTATGCAGACGAGTTTCCGGGTCAACGGCGGCAATCAGCAGCTGCACCACTACAGTTTGACCGTCGCGCTTGACCGCTCTGACCCACTGATAGATTGCATTGTCTCTTTGCTCAGCAATCACCTCATATGTTCCGAATAAGCGATCGCCTGTCTTCACCCGAATGCCCATGAACTGTTTTTCCTGCGACGCGGCTGTGACTGTTCAGCAGCTAGGACTTAGTTAAAATTTAAACTATTTGACCAACGCCTTCCTTCCACTTCTACTATGACGGATAACATCTGGTCTTTGCTGACTTTAAACGTGACTTCGATATCTAGCTCATCTGCCTCGCGAAGCGGCAGGTCGGGGATGTTGATAGTGCCAATCCGCGAGTTCTCTTTCACCAGTCGGGCAGAACCTTGGTACACATTAATATCTAATGCGCTCTGATTGTCCGTGTGGGTGGTAAAGGACTGACGATATTCGCAGGGAGTTTTGCGGTTGGCAGGAATCAGCGTAAAGAACTCGCCACCGTGAATTTCAACGCCCAGAGCGTGAGTAGTTCGAGTGGTGATTTGAATCTCACGCCCAAAGGTTTCCGGATCATCCAGATAAGCGGCGTATATCGCTGCGCCTTCAGCAATGCACAGATCGGGTCTAGTATATTCATATACCTTATCTCGACCAATCAGATCACCCACCAACGATTTGATGCGCGGAATCCGACTTGATCCTCCGACTAAAATCACCCGATCGACTTTAGCGGCAGACAGGTTTGCCGTGCC
>Ga0105047_10011830_pt1 | contig 14119 bp, 12 predicted proteins | sample MAT04_FD_78384 | JGI IMG/M metagenome (GOLD analysis project Ga0105047, IMG submission 78384) | Freshwater microbial communities from Lake Fryxell liftoff mats and glacier meltwater in Antarctica - MAT-04 (megahit assembly) | ecosystem: Environmental > Aquatic > Freshwater > Ice > Liftoff... | reverse complement strand
GCCTGCACGCGGGCATCTCCCCACCACATTGCCTGCTCGCGCCAGGGGCAATCGACAAAGGCGTCGAAAAGACAGTTTCGCTGGGTCTCGCGCCCGACCTTCCAGATCTTATTGAGTTTCTCATCGCTGCATTCAAAGCTACCGATGTCCGGAACGTCTGCGAATACCTGGCGCACACCGACGTGCTTTATTTTCAGCGGCTTTTCAACGTTTCGGAAGATCAATGCCACGTACTTCATCCCTTTCATGTGGAAGGGTTCCCACGTTTGCGCCCCGGGACGGCAGCGGTAGCGATCCGCCGTCGCTTCTTCACAGCCGACACCCGTGCCGTCCCCGACGATTTGAACGAAACCGGTCTTCCGATCCAGCTCCTCGGCGTAGAGAATGTCGATGATTTCATCACCGGCGGCGTCCGCGATATCAAGCTGCAGATGACCCGTGCGATACTGCCCAAGATCCAGCACCGCTGCGACAAATTCGCCATCGGCAGGGGGATTGATAGTCGTCACCGATTCATCGCGTTGCAGCATGTGCTGCGGATCGGTTATCAGGCTGGCGTCCTTCTTGCGATTCTCGGTGAGCGGCAGGTGATAAACATCCTCCACCACCTTGTATCCACGGGCGTTTTCTCCGCGGAACTGATGGACGATGTCTTTGAAAGTGTATGGACGGGATGCGAGCAGCGGAATGTTCCGCTCCTCCATGTTCAGATACGGATGCACGCCCGGCGGGATCGCATACGCGGGTGTCACCCAACCGTCCTCGGGTGCCGCAGCGTAGTCGGGTGACATCCAGTTCGCAGGGTCGGCATCGGCGTCATAGTGTTCCTGCCAGCCTAATTGCAGGCTAAGTCGGGCAACATGCTTTCGCCAGCCTTTTGCCTCGCGGCAAAGCCAGTCGGTGGGGGTGCCAATGTCGGTGCTCTCGCCGTCCGTCTCGATTGTACAGTCGAGCAGGAATCCGCTTATATCTCTGAACTGCGAGAAATAGGTGGGGCAGCCGAACTGATGGACGATGGCGCAGACGGTGTTCGTGCCTGAGGTCAGAAGATCTGCAACGTCCAGCGTGTCGTACGCTGTCCAATTGTGGAAATAACGTGCAGGACCCTGGTGAACGCGTTCGCCGTTCACGTACAGCACGTATCGGGCATCCGCGGACACCCGCACGATCGCCGCCCGGGGTTTTGTCGGTAGCGTGACGGTGCGCCGAAACATCATATAGACGTTCTGAGGCCGCGATTGCTGCTTACGCAGCCAACACCATTTGGCGAAAAACTTGTCACTCACAGACGCTAAGAATACTGTAAATCAGACGACTCTGAAACCACATGGCAGACCTGGGCAAAACCATCATCCTGATCGGCGGCGCGGTAGCGTTCATCGGTGTCGTCATCCTGGTTGCCGGCAAACTTGGTTTCCGGGGCCTGCCTGGCGATGTGTCCTATCAGAACGAAAATGTCCGCTTTTACTTCCCGGTCGTCACCTGCATCGCCGTGTCGATACTGATCACGCTGGGAACATGGATCTTTCGATGGATTAGCGGACGGTAGTGATCACTTCGTTTTCGACTTCCCCACAATCATCTCCAGCAGTTGTGCCACGGTGCGGTGTGACTCCACCGGATGTCTCAACGGACGGTTCCCCGAGATCGAGTAGTGGTTTCGACGGCCTTCCTTTTCGCGGGTGAGAATGCCCCCTTCCTCCAAGTCGACAATGATTTTCTGTACCGCCCGCTCTGTGATCCCCACATTGTCGGCTACATCGCGAACTCGCATCTCGGGATTCTCAAACAGGCAGATCAGGACGTGGGAATGATTGCTCAAGAACGTCCAAGTCGGGGTTTTTCCAGTTTCGTCCAATTTTCTTGCAGTCATGGTTGACAAGGTGAATAAAAGAAGATAAATACGTGAAAAGCTATTCGTGTATTGAAATTCCTGTAATTTAACCAGCGAAAGGATTATCGCAATGAAGACCCCTGTTGAACAGCCTGTGACCACCACCCGGAGCGGAATTATTCCGATCACCGTTGCTTACGGAGACGGCATCGGGCCGGAGATTATGACGGCGGTGCTCAAGATCCTGAACGCCGCCGGCGCGCAAATAGTGCCCGAGCCGGTCGAGATCGGGGAAAAGGTTTTCATGCGCGGGGTGAGCAGCGGAATCGAAAAGGATTCGTGGGACTCGCTGCGCCGCACCCGGGTTTTCCTCAAGGCGCCCATCACCACCCCCCAGGGTGGTGGGTTCAAGTCGCTCAATGTGACAACCCGAAAAACCCTCGGGCTCTTCGCCAACATTCGTCCGTGCCGTTCGCTGCATCCGTTCATCGAAACAAAGCATCCGGACATGGACGTTGTCATCGTTCGCGAGAATGAGGAAGACACCTATGGCGGCATCGAACACCGTCAGACTGATGAGGTGACACAGTGTCTAAAGCTCATCTCCCGACCGGGATGTGAGAAGATCGTGCGGTATGCGTTCGAGTACGCTCGCCACAACAGCCGCAAGAAGGTCACCTGCTTCAGCAAGGACAACATCATGAAGCTGACCGACGGTCTATTCCACAAGGTGTTCGACGAGATCGCGAAAGATTACCCCGACATCGAGAACGAGCACCTGATTGTTGATATTGGTGCTGCCCGCCTTGCGGATACGCCGGAGGCATTTGATGTCATCGTCATGCCCAACCTGTACGGCGACATCCTTTCCGACGTGGCGGCGCAGATTGCCGGCAGTGTCGGGATGGGGGGTAGTGCCAATATCGGATCAAAGGTCGCGATGTTCGAGGCGATCCACGGATCGGCTCCGGCGATGGCGGGCAAGGATATCGCCAACCCATCTGGGCTGCTGCAGGCGGCGGTGATGATGCTGGTGCACATCAACCAGACAAAGATCGCGGAACACGTCCAGAACGCCTGGCTGCGGACGATCGAAGACGGCATTCACACTGCCGACATCATGTCACCCCAGGCGACGACGCAGGCGGTTGGAACGGCAGCGTTCGCGGACGCCGTCATCGCCAGGCTTGGGAAGTCTCCCCGGCATCTCAAAACCGTGTCGTTCGGCGACGGACAGGAATCGCTTCTGGAAATCACCGCATCGCCCGCAGTTCCCGCGCAGAAGGAACTCGTCGGCATTGATGTCTTCCTCCACTGGACCGGAAGCGATCGCAATCCGGTCGAACTTGGCCAGAAACTAGAGTCACTTTCCCTTCCGGGGGTCAAGCTCAAGATGATCACGAATCGCGGCGTGATGGTGTATCCGCAGGGATTCCCCGAAACATTCTGCACCGACCACTGGCGCTGCCGGTTTGTCTCTTCAACCGACCAGAAGAAGATCACTCCCGCCCAGCTGCTGCGCCTGCTCGCCACGATCGATGCGGTGGGACTGGAGTTCATCAAGACTGAACACCTCTATACTTTTGACGGAGTCGCGGGATATTCCCTTGGACAGGGAGAATAACCGCTAATGAGCAACGGGGTGGTTGCAGCCGGGAGCGCGCGGATGACCCGCGTGCTCCCGGTTTCATTTCCCGCGATATTCGCAGGTGGATGTGCAGGTTTCATAGACAATGACCGACGCCAGCAATGGAAGCGATGGCTTGAGCTTATCATAAATCCAACGGGCGACGTTTTCGCTGGTGGGGTTTGAAAGCCCTTCAATCTCGTTCAGGTAATAGTGGTCCAACTGCTTAACAATCGGCTCGGCGACCTTCTTGATGTCGCCATAATCGATAAGATACCCCTTGTCCGGCGCAACCTCGCCTTCCACCACCACGTCAAAGCGAAAAGAGTGCCCATGCAGCCGCCTGCACTTATGACCCTCGGGAAAGGTCGGAAGATCGTGGGCGGCTTCGAACGAGAACGTCTTGGACAGCTTCACTTGCATGAGATGCAGGATTGTCGCGAAGGGGCGATCAATTTCAATTGGCTCTTCTGAACAGCGACAGGTCGGGGGGCTCCGGGGACGGATACGGGATCAATTCCTCGACGGCGAAACTCGGTGGCACAGCGGGCACCATTACCGTATAGCCAATCAGAATGGCACTGTTGTCGTCACTTTCGCCGATGGAAAAGTGCATACCCTCGATTTCAACTACCTCGCGGAAAATTTCGTAACCATGCTTGGCCCGCCGTCGGTTGGTGCACTGTGAAGGCTCCGCTCATCACATGTATTCAGATTTTCCCTGAACCGCGTTCCACTCGCCGGAGCCTCGAACAAACGGGAATTCGTTCTTGAGTTTATCGGTCAATCGCACGCCCAAACCGGGCGCTTCGGGGGGCAGGATGTAGCCGTCCTTGAAGCGGTAGCTGTCGGTGTACACTTCGGTGTGCAATGGCCCGGCGAGAGGTGGTAGTTCGAGGATCGCCATGTTGGGCGTTGCGAACGCCGCATGGATATTCTGCATCACCCCAACGCCCGCGCTCCAAGCGTGCGTGGCAACCCGTTTCTGGTTGAGCGCGAACATGCGGGCGATATCAAGAAATGCGCCGATGCCGGTATACGATGCATCCGGCTGTGCGATGTCGAAGCCGTCCAGCTTCGCGAATTGCCAGAATTCTTCACGCGTTGCGAGATTCTCACCGCCGGCAACTGGAATAGCAGTGCTTCGGCAAAGCTCAGCGTAACCTTCAATGTCCTTGTAGTTCAATGGCTCTTCATAGAAGAAGATGTCAAACGGCTCCAGCGCTTTGAGTACAGCTTTCGCCGTGCCCAGATCCCAGCCGTGGGTGCCTTCAAATTGCACGTTGCTCATGTGTCCGTCGAGGCAGATGGTGAAATCCTTCACCTGCTTGCGGACGAACTGCAGTTTCTCCGCCTCCATGTCCACCCATTGCTGTGTGGTGTGGCCGGTGAAGACTTCCTTTGTTCTCGAATTGAACCATCCCGCACCAAATTTAGCCGCGCGGAAGCCAGCCGCGCGATATCGCTCAATCTTCTCGATCAGATCCGTCCAGGGATAATTACTGACCGAGCCCGTGGCATAGCTGAAAAGCTTGTCATGCCTGCCCCCGCCCAGCAGATGATGCACAGGCACCTTGTCCATCTTGCCCCGAAGATCCCACAAGGCCCCCTCGATGCCGGCAAGGACGTTGACACCCACGCCCACGCGTGCCCAGAAGTTGGCACACAGGTACATACGGTCCCACAATCTCGCCGGTTGGATCTCATTGTCCTTCAGCCCGACGAGAATGGGTTTAAAGAAATCAACAATTTCCGGAACCAGTTCAGGCGCGTGATAGCCGGTGTAGGTTTCGCCGATGCCGATGAGTTCGGTGTCTGTGTAAATCTCGATGAACGCCGCAGATCTCTTCTTGCGAATGCTCAGCAGCGAAGGATCGTTAGTAAGGGGGCCGGTCAACAGCACAGTTTTAATATCAGTGATTTTCATAGGCCGTGTTTCAGACGAAGACGTCAATTTATCCAAGCTTGAGTTTTATACATCCGACTCTGCTTCCATTGGGCTGAATGCACCAGAACGCGACAAGCAGGGTGTCATCACCGAGTATAGATGGTCTCCCGCAAATGCGGAAAGACCGGCCCGCGCACGCACCAGGTGGCGCCCTGATCACTTGAAACCGCAAGCGTGGAAACAAAGTCATTACGGGCGAGTGCGGATTGTATCAGGAAACTGCAGAGCAATTCCCCCTTTCGCGTCACCACGCAGCGCGAGGTCACGCCAAGGCCGGGAGGGTTCTGCAGATCACCTCGATAAATAAATCCCTGATTGAGAATCTCGTATTTCATGAGCCGCTCATTTCTTGTCGTCTGCCGTGACAGCTGTGAGAAGAATCTCCATGCCGCGTTCAAACCACTCATCTCCGCAGGTATGCCCGGGATCGGGCGTCACATAAAAGTTGACCAGTGACGTCCCAAGTCCGCGCTTCCGGTTGGCCTCGTTGAGGTCGAGAAAGAACTGGCAGCAACTCAGCGTGCTGACACGTTCATCGTGACTGCCGATGCAGAGAAATATGTTTCGCCCAGCGAGTTGGTCGACGTAGTTGGAAAGGCGCAGCCCCGCTATTTCCGTCTGTTCTCTTGCCTCTTTGAACTCGACGAGATCCCTCCAGTCCGTCACCGGTGCAAATCCGCCGCCAAACTTCAGCCGATCATCCGCCGCCAGAAGTCGGAATGCGAGATAGGCATGTCGGGAAATGCCAGTGACCACGACACGGTCGGACTTCACCCATTTCTGTGCGATGCAATAGTCAATCACGCCCTGGGCATCGGCGATAAAATCGAGCGTTGGATCGGGGCCTTTCAGCATGTTGTCGCGGAGAATCCCCAGATCACCCGGCATGCTGCCGAAGGAGAAACTTACCACGCGATGTCCGTGTTTCCAGAAATAGTTCGCGGGTTGATCGTTCGGCGGAATCAGGTGCGTGGAAGCCCCGCCGATGGTCACCAGCAGTGCTGGATCGGCAGCCAGTTCATCCTTCGGCGGTGAAGCAATGACGGCACGAATCTGCCGGCCCTTTACCGGCACGGTGAATTCAAGCACCTCGTAACCTTTGTCCACCAGCGACTTGAAAATCCCATCCTGCGCGGGTGTCGGCTGTCCTTGTGCAGCCGGCACCGTCAGGTACAGAGCAATCAGTATGATCAGGGTTGTCTGAATTCTCATTCGAATCCTTTTTTGTAAACCGGTTACTTCGCAACCACGCCGCATACTTCGAGACATCACGGGTCCTGTCTCCAGTTATTCGCCGTTGCGGGGCTTGATGCAGTTTGCCACTTCTTCGGCGAAGTAGGGGCCTTTGGTGATGTGGACGTACTTCATCTCTTCCGCAACGTCGGGTTATCGGGCTGTTGCGATCCGACTGCCACACATCAATCCGTTGTCGCAGCGTCGCCTGATCGGCAATGCGCTCGCCCGGGTACTGCTTTTACAGCACGCTCAGTTTGGACTCGGATGTGAAAAGTATTCCCACTGGGCAGTATGGCGAAATGGATTCTTATTTCAGCTCATGCTGTGGAGCCTTTGATCCAGCGAATCCGTACTCGGCGAACACCGCGCCGGCGTGATCTCGCTTCTGCTGAATGCTGACATCGGTCCGCCGCCAGTAAAGGTGCACCGCGTGTTCGACCGCGCGCATTTTCACCGCCATTGCCGGAAGGGCTTTTGCGGCGGCGATCGGAATCTTGATGACGCCTTCATTGTTGGCGTGAATGATTTCACCCGCACGAATGGTCACACCCCCGACTTCCACCGGCTTCCCGGGATTGCGAAAACGCATGGGCTCGTGGTGAATCGTCGTTCCGCAACAATAGGCGGCAAAGGGAACGGATCGCAAACCGGCGACATCGCGCACGCCGCCGTCCGTTACCAAGCCGATGCATCCGACGGAGTAGAGCAGCTTCGCCATCCCATCACCGATCATACATTCGTGGTCGGGGCGCGACCCCACGGATTTCACGACCCAGACGACCGGCGCATCCGCCGCCTGAATCTCATGGAGTTGCTGCCAGTATGGGTCGATTTGCACGGGAAGCGCGGGCGTGCTGCTGTCCATCTCAATGGTCACCGCGATCCCGACGGTGGGACCGAGATCCGGCGTGACCGACTGTATCCTCCGCGACAGATAATATTCGCACGGCTCAATCGGCGAGACGTACGGCAGCGTGTTGGCCAGCAGCGCGGTATCGAACTCGCGCAGCTCTGCAAGAATTTCTTTCAGTGACAAGAGACGCTCCTTCTCGGTCTTCAGTTATTGTCCCGCCGACGCTTTCTGCGCCTTCCGCCAGCGATCGAACGCGCCGGTTCGCTCCAGCAGCGTCGGTTCGAGCTTTTCCTTCAGGTCGGGCTTCAGTCGCGGCAGATAATCGGTCCAGTATGCGACGCTGTGATCATCATACAGAAACCACTCGGGCATGACGATACGCACATTCGCCCGCTGCATCAACTTGTCCAGCCGCGGCTTCTGAATCCATGGGCCGCGATCGAGGCAGGATTGAGATCCCCGGCGGATGCCATTTGCGACCGACGCCTTATAGGTGAATGTCGCCCGTTACGCCGGATCGAGCTCATTCCGCCAGCTTTGAAGGGTTCGCATGTAGTTCGCCCGCTCAAATGCGGTCGGGTCGGGGCAGCGGGAGAGGTTCATGCTGCCCTGCATTTCCGCGAGCGAAGTATATTCATGAGCCTCCAGCCATTCCTTGAATTCGCTGATGATGCTCGTGAGCCGATTGGGCCCCAGGCGAAGCAACTCGGAAACCACCTGCACCGCGTGTGCCCCGCACATGACGGCTTTGACGGCGTCAGTGCCGCTGTGAACACCGCCGCTGCAGGCGAGCGACATTTGCGTCTTCGGTGAGAGGATGGAAAGCCATCGCAGCCTCAGCAGAAGTTCCTGCGAACTGGAGAGTTCAACCCGTGGGATCACTTCCAGATTTTCGATATCGATATCCGGTTGATAGAAACGATTGAACATCACCAGGCCATTCGCTCCGGCAGATTCGAGTCGGCGGGCTAAGGCGGGAAGGGCGGAATAGAACGGGGAGAGCTTGACGGCAATGGGAAGCTTGGTTGCGGCTCGGACAGTCGTCAGTGCATCAACCAAGCGTGCTTCAACTGTGTCGCCCATCTCGTCCATGCTGGTCGGCAGGTAGTAGATGTTCAATTCGAGGGCATCCGCACCGGCCTGTTCGATCAATCCTGCGTACTTCGTCCATCCACCGGTGGTGGTGCCATTCAGGGATGCGATGATCGGGATCGACACGGCGTCCTTCGCCTTGCGGATGTGTTCCAGATACTCATCCGGACCGAGTTTAAAGTCCGCGGGTTCGGGGAAGTAGCTGTTCACTTCGGCGAATGCATCAGAGTAAAGTTCCATGTGATATTGCGTCGCATACTGCTCGCGGGAGATTTGTTCTTCAAACAGCGAATGCAGCACGATCGCGGAGGCGCCGGCATCCTCCATCGCGCGGACGCGAATGGCATTATCCACCAGCGGCGACGCACCGGGCATGAAAGGGTGCTTCAGCGTCAGGCCAAGGTATTTTGTTGTCAGATTCATTGTTCGCTCCAGTCTCGGATCTTCCAGTTCGTAACTCAGGCAATCGCCCCGGCCGGGCGGTTGGCCCGGCGGGGCAAAAAGGTCAGTGTCCCGTGGGCACCGTCGGCGCACCGGGCGCTTTCGCCGTGACCGGGGGTGTAACGGCAGCAGCGGGTGGCGCGTTCTTCGGTTCCGCGGCGGGTGCCTGAGACATTCTCTCGTAAAGGGCGTACCGCGAATGAATGTTTCGCGATGCGGTCTTCATCATCGCTTTGAATCGCTCGCCGTCCTGTTGTTCAACCATGCGGAATCGCGTTTCGTTCTTCACGAACTGCTCGATCTGACCCTTGGGTGCGGCGGAGTCAAGCTGCATGGGCGCCAGTCCCGCTGCAGCGCGACGCGGATCGTAGCGATAGAGAGGCCAATATCCGGTGTCGACTGCCAACTTCTGCTGATCCAATCCAAACGCCAGATCGTAACCATGAGCAATGCAATGGCTGTAAGCGATGACAAGCGATGGCCCGTCGTAACTTTCGGCTTCCTGCAGCGCTTTTACGGTCTGCACATCCTTTGCGCCGAAAGCAACACTTGCGACATAGACGCTTCCATAGCTCATCGCGATCAATCCGAGATCTTTCTTAGCGATGGTTTTGCCGGCCGCCGCAAACTTGGCAGCAGCGCCGATGGGCGTTGCCTTGCTCTGCTGTCCACCGGTGTTTGAATAGACCTCGGTGTCCAGAACCAGCAGGTTGATGTTGCGTCCCGATGCGATCACGTGATCGAGGCCACCAAATCCGATGTCATACGCCCAGCCGTCGCCACCGACGATCCAGACGCATTTCTTCACCAGATAATCCGCCAGCAGATCCAGACGTTTCGCGATCGCGATCACGGGCAGGCCGTTGCTTGCTGGTCCGTTGATCAGTGACTTGAGTTTTGCACGAAGTGCGACAACCCGTTTGCGCTGCTCCTGAATGCCGGCTTCATTGGTTTGATCCGCGTTCAACAGTTCCGTGACGAGGGTGTCGCCGATGGAACCCGCCAGCACGGTTAGCATCTCGCGCGCCTGGGTCGCATGTTTGTCGAGACCAAGTCGAATGCCGAGTCCAAACTCCGCGTTATCTTCGAACAACGAGTTATTCCACGCCGGCCCGCGACCGTCGCGATTGGTGCAGTAGGGGGTCGTGGGGAGGTTCCCGCCATAGATCGACGAGCAACCCGTTGCATTAGCGATGACCGAGCGATCGCCGAACAACTGGGTCATCAGTTTAACGTAAGGTGTCTCGCCGCAGCCAGCGCACGCGCCGGAGAATTCGAACAGCGGTTCGAGGAACTGACTGCCCTTCACATCCAGCTTGATTCTGGTGCGGTCGGCTTCGGGAATGTTGAGGAAGAAATCGAAGTTGCTGCGTTCCGCTTCGCGAATGGGCGGCTGCGGGCGCATGTTGATCGCCTTTTCTCGCGGATTGGTCTTGTCTTTCGCAGGACACACCGCGACGCATACTTTGCATCCGGTGCAATCTTCGGGAGCAACCTGAAGCGTATACAGGGAGCCCTTGAAATCCTGCCCCTTGTAATCCATCGACTTGAAGGAAACCGGCGCGCCATTGCGATCGCCTGGCGTGTACACCTTGGCACGAATCGCCGCGTGCGGGCATGCCAACACGCACTTGTTGCACTGTATACAGAGGTTTTCGATCCACACGGGGATCTCAGCTGCAAGGTTGCGCTTTTCATATCGCGCTGTTCCGAGCGGCCAGGATCCATCGACCGGGAATGCGCTTACCGGCAGCAGATCGCCCTTGTTCGCAAGCATCATCCCTGACACCCGCTTCACAAAATCCGGCGCGTCGGCCGACACGATGGATTCGCGGTACAGCGTTGCGGTGACTTTGTCGCGGGATGGCACTTCAAACAGATGCGCCAGCGTGTGATCGACCGCAGCGAAATTCTTCGCGACCACTTCCTCACCCTTGCGACCATAGGTTTTCTTGATCGACTTCTTGATCTGCTCGATCGCCTCTTCACGCGGCAGCACGCCGGAAATGGCAAAGAAGCAGGTTTGCATGATCGTGTTGATTCGCACACCCATGCCGGTTTCGCGGGCCACCTTGTAGGCATCAATCACATATAGCTTCAGCTTCTTCTCAATTGCCTGCGTCTGCACTTCAAAGGGCAGTTGATTCCACACATCGTCTGCGGAGAAAGGTGTGTTGAGCAGCACAATCGCGCCCGGGGCGGCGAGATCCAGCACGTCTACTTTCTCGAGGAAGGTCCACTGATGCACCGCGACAAACCCCGCCCGACGAATCAGGTAAGGAGAGTTAATCGGCTTGGGTCCGAATCGCAAGTGCGAAGTCGTCATCGCCCCCGACTTCTTGGAGTCATATACGAAGTATCCCTGGGCGAAGTTATCCGTTTCTTCACCGATAATCTTGATGGAGTTCTTGTTCGCACCAACCGTTCCGTCGGCACCAAGGCCGTAGAATACGGCGCGCTTCACATAGTCGGGTTCAATGTCGAACTGATCATCCACTTCCAGCGAGGTGTGTGTGACATCATCGACGATCCCGACGTTGAAGTGATCTTTCGGTGAAGCTTTAACCACTTCATCAAAGACAGCTTTCACCATCGCGGGCGTGAACTCCTTGCTGCCCAAACCATATCGGCCAGCAACAACACGCGGAATCGAGGGGGTGGTGAGGAAGTTCCCGAATTGTGCTTCGAGCAGCGCGGTCATCACATCGAGATAGAGCGGATCGCCGGGGGCGCCAGGTTCCTTCGTGCGATCGAGCACCGCGATACGTTTGGTGGTCTTCGGAAGTGACTCGATGAACGCCTTCACAACGAACGGGCGGTAAAGTCGAACCTTAACCAACCCCACCTTTTGTCCGGCGGCGCACAGGTATTCGACAGTTTGTTCAATGGTCTCGCAGCCGGAACCCATGGCGACGATGACGCTTTCCGCATCGGGCGCGCCGACGTAGTCAAAGAGCTTGTACTGACGGCCCGTGAGGGTTCCAAATCGCTGCATCACATCCTGCACGATGCCTGGGCAAGCGTTATAGAAACCGTTGCAGGCTTCCCGTGCCTGGAAGAAGGCATCCGGGTTCTGGGCGGTGCCCCGCAACACTGGATGATCGGGCGACAGGGCGCGGTGGCGGTGGGCGGGAAGCAGTTCATCCGGAACCATCACCCGCAGATCGTCATCGCTCAGCATCTGGATCTTGGACACTTCGTGACTGGTTCGGAAGCCGTCGAAGAAATGCAGGAAGGGAATTCGCGATTCAAGCGTCGCGGCATGCGCGATAGCGGCGAGATCGTGAGCTTCCTGCACACCGTTCGAGCACAGCATTGCAAATCCCGTCTGACGACAGGCGTAAATGTCAGAATGATCGCCGAAGATGGAAAGGGCGTGTGTTGCAAGCGTTCTCGCCGACACGTGCATGACGAACGGCGTGAGTTCACCGGCAATCTTGTACATGTTGGGGATCATCAGCAGCAGACCCTGGCTGGCGGTGAAGGTGGTTGCCAGTGCACCGGCCTGCAACGCGCCATGAACCGCGCCGGCGGCGCCGGCTTCGGATTGCATTTCGGTCACTTCCGGGATGGTTCCCCACACGTTCGTCATCCCCTTCGCCGACCACTCATCGGCCAACTCTCCCATCGTGCTGGATGGGGTGATCGGGTAGATACAAATGACCTCCGAAAGTCGATGCGCCACCGACGCGGCAGCTTCATTTCCATCCAAAGTCACGGCCGTTTGTTTAATATCGCTCATTTTCGAAATACTCCTGACAGGATCGCAATCCTCGCTAACACGAACACCTGGAACATCGGATCATATAGTCTTTTGATTGAAAGGCCACTGGTGGAAAGCCAAAATTACGTATTTCTCGATCGCAGCCGGTCCTGCCGGTGGGGAGGGAGTTGCTGAGACGCCGAGCAATGTGCCCCGACTTGTAGGCGTCGCCTCACCGGCGGCATTTCGTATGGAAGCGTCGCCGAGACGACAGCCACACCAGACGAAGCGCGCAGATGAACCCCCGGACGGATGCTTTGAGCGCGGTGTGCGGGCTAACTTATTGGTTCATGTCAGGTGATTCTGCGGGTACGGGTTGGAGGGCGGATGTCCTCATCCGCCGCCGGATTGAGGACAACCGCCCTCCAAAGCACCCGCAGTTTCAAGTGCGGCAGGACATCAGGTTGTTTCCAGTTCGAACAGAATAACTGCCGATCCGGTGGATTTTTCCAATGTCACCTGGTGTGGTTCCCATCGGAGATCTTGATCGACGCTGTGGGGTCCACCAAGTGGGTCCAGGATGGTCACCCGGCTTTTCGATGGGTCGACCGTGCGATTGCCAAGATTCAAAGTCACGTCATTCTGCGGCGTTTTGAATGAGGAAAGCAGGATCGTCAGCCGGTTGCCTGTCGAACCGCCCAAGGCCCATGTGGTCGCATCCGAAGAGGTGAGATGCAACCCATGCTCCTGCTGGGTAAGCCGATAGAACTGCTCCATGACGTAATACCCCGGGGTGCGGATGCCTCCCGGACCGAAAAGCGCGTACCCCGCATATCCCCCCAGGGTGGAAGCAGTGTAATACTCGCCCATGGTGATCGGCGTGTTTTGCCAACCCGTCAGAACAGCGCCTAAATAGGTCGCCGCATCGACTCCAAGCATCGACTCGAATGCCCGATTCTGCCGCTCCGGCGTACAGGCACTGCCCCAGCCCGGGTGGTAATGCCATTCAGCCAGATGCAGTTCGGTGTGGGGAAAGCCGTATTCATTCAACAGAGCTTTAACCTCATGCGGCGCGGCAATGATCTTTTCAGGCTTGTCGCTGTATTGATGCCAGCTGAAAAAATCGAGAGGCGCTTTTTCGTCGCGGCAGGCGGAGAGAAAATCCCGAACGTATTGCCCGCCGTGGTTGTTCAGACGTCCCATCGATGGACCGCCAACCTTCAGATGCGGGAAACGGGATTTGATGTGCTTCGCCGTTGTTACATAGTGGGTGATGAACTCCGTCCATGTGCCATCCCACAATTGTGGGATTTCCTCATCGCACTCGTTTCCAATCTCCCAGTACTCAATATCCGGGTAGTGTTCCACAACGTGCAGGCAAATCT
>Ga0105047_10011829_pt1 | contig 14119 bp, 12 predicted proteins | sample MAT04_FD_78384 | JGI IMG/M metagenome (GOLD analysis project Ga0105047, IMG submission 78384) | Freshwater microbial communities from Lake Fryxell liftoff mats and glacier meltwater in Antarctica - MAT-04 (megahit assembly) | ecosystem: Environmental > Aquatic > Freshwater > Ice > Liftoff... | reverse complement strand
CCTTGGCGCGTTTGGACGGGCTGTCAACCCAAGCCCTGCGAGTCGTCGATCTTGTGGCTTTGACACGCGACATCGTGATTGACCTGACCCCGCTGGCCGACGCGCGCGGCATTGAGATCACCCTACAGTCGCCCGAAACCTTGCCGGCCTTGCTGTACGCCGAAGCTTGGCCCTCGATCCTGGAAAATCTACTTGGCAATGCGCTGAAGTACTGTCATCCGAAGGCTCGAGTGGAAGTCAGTCTGGCGATACGGGGAGATCTTGTCTGCCTCAGTGTGCAGGACGATGGGCCCGGCATGAGCAGCGACGAACTTGCGCACGCATTTGTGAGGTTTCGCCGCGGCCGTGATTCGGTGTCAACTGGCGCGGGCCTGGGCCTGTCCATCGTGCAGGACGCAGCGCGCTGTTTGGGCGGTCATGCCCAGGTGCAGGCTGGAATCTGCGGCAGAGGCTTGAGTGTGGTGGTCAGCTTCCCGCTTCGCAGCGCGCCCAACAAAGCAGACGGAAACATCGCTGACGTGGGCGGTGGCGGGTGACGACAAGGTTGACTTGCGGGTGCCATCTTCAGCGAAAGAGCGGCAGGTTGATCGAGAAGGACTGAGAAAGCCGATCCCATGGGCGGGTGGCCCCATCCGACCTCGAAGGAGGGGGGTAGCCGGGTGGATACGCGTTCCGGCACGCCCAGCCGAGCCGGCCTTGAACTGCTTCGCGCAGGATGCCTTGGTGTTTATTTTTGATGTTTTGTTTCGCAACTGCCGCCGAGCTTTCGGCCGGACTACGACGCAGCGACGCCCGAAGGCGCTGCGCATTGGCCGGTGTTTCTGGCCAAGTCGCACCGGCTCTGGTTGACGCCCGTGGTCTTGGATGCAGCGGATCTGAAAGCGATCCAGGCGCCCGTGCTTGTGGTGGCTGGCGATCGCAATTTCGCGTCCCTGGAAAGCACGGCGGAGATCTATCGCGGTTTGGCCAAGGCGCAGTTGTTCATCGTTTCAGGCGCGGGCCACGGCACTTTCTCGGGCCGGGCGGAACTGGTCAACCTGGCGATCAAGCAGTTTCTCAACAGCCCTGGTATTCGTCCAGGCCGATTCCCCCACCGACGAGGAGTTGCAGGCGCTGTGTGTGCCGACCATCAGGGCAACAGCGCAGCATGCGGCGGTGCGCTGCGATGCCGACGAGCGCCAGCGACTGGAACAGCTGTGCCGGTACATCACCCGACCCGCATTGGCCAATGAACGCGTACAGATCTACGCCGCCGTGCAGGTGGTGCTCAAACTCAAGACCGCCTGGCGCGCCCGGGCACCGCCCCGGGCGGTGGCGTGCGGAGATTTTGAGCAGGCGGCATGAGGGCACCCCGGGCGCCGGGGAGGGGCTGAGCATGGCGTGGGTCGAGCCCGGTGAGGGGCCACGAAGCGCAAGGGTTTGCCCGATGTCGAGGCAGTTTTCAGGTCAGGCGGCAGGGCTGCGGCTGCCCAGCATGCGATTTGCCGGGCCAATGCTCCCCCAAAACTCCCCGGTGTGCCACCCAGTGCGGGCGAGCCCCTCCCGGTTGGCACAAAAACATGTCGTTTGATTTTCCTATTCCCCGACTTTCTACGGCCGGCCACCATGCGGGGAAGCGTTTCGGAGTCGAGGGGCTGAGCCGGCTCCGCCTTAGACTGTTCAGGACTTGACGAAATCGCAGGACGCGACCTGCGCCCGTCTGCGGCGCGCGTGACTACAAGCCACCTACAGTCGGAAACCAGTCCGGCCGGCGCGGATCGACGTGAAAACGTGCGTAGTAGTCACCCATCTTCTCGTAATGGCGCTCGTACTTGTCCATCTTCTCCGGGTCCAGCGCTACCCCCAAGCCTGGCCCCGTCGGCACGGCGATGGCACCATCGCAGTAGACCATCTTTCCCCCAGCGATGATGTCGTCGGTAAGGTAGTGGTAATGCGCGTCGCCCGCAAAGGTCATCTCCGGAATCGTCGCGGCAGTGTGAAGCATCGCGGCCAGTTCGATGCCGAACTCCACGCCACTGTGCATGGCTACGCCCAGGTTGAAGGTGCGGCACACGGCTACAAGGTCCTTGACACCGCGCGGGCCCTCCCAATAGTGCAGATCGGTCAGCACGACGTCCACGGCGCCCATGCGAATGGCGGGCCCGAGATCGTCAAAGCGGGCCGGGTACATGTTCGTAGCGATTGGAATGCGCACCTGCTTGCGCACCGCAGTGTTTCCCTCCAGACCCCAAGAGGGGTCCTCGAAAAATTGGAGCTGGAGCGGCTCCAACCGCCGGCCGATGGCAACGGCTGTCGATACGGACCAGACACCATTGGGGTCGATGCGCAATCCGAAGTTCTCGGGCAGACGCTGGCGGCAAAGTTCCATCACGCGCGCCTCCGTGCCAGGCTCCATGACGCCAGCCTTGAGCTTCATGGCCGAAACACCCAGGGTCTCGTGCAATTCAATGCAAAACTCGGCCATGTCTTCGGGTTGCGTGTCGTCGCCGCCACCCGGGCGATCATAGCGCCAGAACAAGTAGGCGATGAATGGTACGGTGTCTCGCACTCTGCCGCCCAGCAGATCCGAGAGCGGGCGACCCAGGACCTTGCCCTGGATGTCGAGGCAGGCCATCTCGATTGCCGCATACAAGCGCGCGTTGGACACATAGTAGCTGCTGCGAAGCACCTTGAGCTTGATCATTTCCAATGCAAAAGGGTCCAGGCCGACGAAACGTGGCTTCAGCTTGGTCAGTGCGCCGCGCTGGTCTCCGCCGCCCACCTCGCCAAGGCCTACGACGCCTTCGTCAGTCATCAACTCCAGGATCGTGCGCATGAAGTAACCCGGATGCACTCCGGTGTTGTGCCGCAATTGCGCGTTGGTTGGAATGGCCACGCAGCGCACGCGCATGTCGACGATCTTCATACGTTCTTCACCCTTTGTGTATCAGTGTTCACCGAGGCGCGCATCGAGCGCGTCGCGACATGCATCGCCGAGCAGGTTGAAGGCCAGCACGACGAGAAAGATGGCCAACCCCGGAAAGAAAGCGCACCACCACGACGCCGCGAAATCCATGCCGGTGGCAATCATCGAACCCCAACTAGGAGTGGGAGGCTGGGCTCCAAGACCCAGGAATGACAAAGCCGACTCCGTAACCAGGGCTTGCGACGCAGCCAGCGAGCCGTACACAATGACGTTGCCCGCGACGTTCGGCCAGATGTGGTACGCGACGATGCGCAAGTCGGAGGCACCGAGCGCCACGGTGGCCTTGACAAAGTCGACGTGTTTGATGATCAGCACTTCGCTTCGGACGAGGCGAGCGAATCCGGGGGTTTTGGTGATTGCGATGGCCAGCATTGCATTCGTGAGATCGGGCCCCAGAATCGCGATGATAGCCAGCGAAAGCACCAGAAATGGAAACGCCAGCAAGGCGTCCATTGCGCGCATGATCACGGTGTCCCACGCCCCGCCGAGCCAGCCTGAAAGCAGACCAATCGCGGAGCCGGCAACAAGCGCCAACCCTACGGCGGCAGAGACGATTTGGAGCGACACGCGCGCCCCAAACACTACGCGACTGTAGACATCGCGCCCTAGTTCGTCGGTGCCGAACCAGTGCGCTGCTGACGGCGCGGTGAGTATCGCATCCATATTGACGTCGATCGGTGAATAGGGTGCGAGCAGGTTGGCTGCCAATGCGAGGAACACCGTCATCAGCAATATCGTCAGGCCAAAAGCGCCTTGCCAACTGGTCGCGATGCGGCGCACCAGAATCACCCACGGCCGGGACGGCGGTGGCTCGATATCGGTCACTGGCGCATTGCTAGCCAAGTTCATGGAACACCTTCACGCTGCCACCCTCGGGTCCAGCCAAGCGTAGAGTAAGTCGGTAAACAGGTTGACCGCGATCACGCACAGCACGATAAACAGAATCGCGCCCTGGATGACCGGGAAATCACGCTGAAAAATACCGTCGACCATCATGCGGCCCAGGCCCGGAAGGGAAAATACTGTTTCCGTGACGACTGCGCCGCCGAGCAACGCGCCAATTTGCAGGCCGATCACCGTCACCACCGGGATCAACGCATTGCGCAAACCATGTCGAAGCAGCACTACGGGTTCCGATAGCCCCTTGGCCCGCGCCGAGCGGATGTAGTCCTGCGACATCACCTGCAACAGTGAGGCTCGGGTCTGGCGCATGATCAGCGCAGCAAATGCGGTGCCTATGGTCAGCGCGGGCAGGACCATGAGTCTTAGGTTGCCAACCGGGTCGGAGAAAAAGGGTATGTAGCCGGACGGAGGCAGCCACGCAAGCTTGAGCGCGAAGAGCATGATGAGCAAGATTCCCATCCAAAAATACGGGATGGCGACGCTTGTCATTGCCAGCACACTCACCACCACGTCAAGCCAGGTACCACGAGCACGCGCGGCGATGATGCCAGCGGGAAGTCCGATGGCTATAGCGATAAGAATAGACAGTGCCGCCAACTCCAACGTTACGGGAATCCGGGCGACAAGCATTTGAACCACTGGTTCGTTGCTGCGCAGTGAGCGCCCCAGGTCGCCAGAGAAAGCATTGCCCAGCCACAGCACGAAACGCACCGGTGCAGGCCGGTCAAGGCCGTATTGCCGACGTGCGGTAGCGCGCTGTTCGGCGCTGGCCTGCTCGCCGAGGATGGTGACGGTCGGATCGCCCGGCAACAGGTTGGTAAGTATGAAGATGGTCGCGCACACCAACAGCACCACGGTTGCAATTTGCCAGAGACGGGAAAGAAGGAACCGGACCATGGTTTCAACGCGACAGGCGTGCCGGGTCTTGGATGATGGCCAACACGCCGACCTGGGTCGCGTCGAAGTGGGCATGCATTGCAGCGCGCGCGGCTACGGGGTCATGAGCTTCAATCGCGTCGAAGATAAGTTCATGGCGCTTAAGAGTAGCAACCGGGTCGCGCAGATCGGTCTGGCTGCCAAGCGCACGAATCGACTGGCGTATCACGTCGGACAGTGCCTCGACCAAAAATTGCAGCAGGGTATTCCCGGCGCTGCGGACCAGCGCCATGTGAAACGCGAAGTCCGCAGGCAGCCACACATCGAGATCATGCGGATTCTGACGCATGGAGGCGATGATTTCCCCGAGGTGTTCAATATGTAGCGCGGAGGCGCGGCCAGCAGAAAGGGCTGCCGCTTCCGTTTCCAGCGCGCGACGCAATTCAAGCGCCTCGCGCAGACCGTTCTCGCTGGAGCGGATAGCAACACCGAAAAATTGGTCCAAAGGTGCCGAAGACAAACCCTGAACGATGGTGGGCCGCCCTTGCCGAATCTTCAGCAAACCAAACGCAGCCAGCGACCCCAGCGCTTCGCGAACCACGGGCTTGCTGACCTTGAATTGTGCGGCCAGGTCAGATTCCGAAGGCAATTCGTCATTCGGCCGCAACACACCCGCGACGATGCGCTGCGTCAGATGGTCTTTGATAGTGGCGGATAGCCGGCTTCGATCAGAGTTGCTCGGCAGACGGGATTCGGCACGCGCAGAGGTAGGTTTCATAAGTGGAAAGAATATATCATAAGTTTGAAATTTGGATACACTCATTACTTGTATTTAGCTTTTGTTTGACAACTTATACATATCGGATATGATAAATGGTGATTAACGCGCAATCGGGCGATGCGCCCACTGGTCCAGTCATACATCAACACGAGGAGCAACTATGAAGTCAAGTCCTTTGACCCGACGGCGCCTGCTGCAAACCGGCGCTGCGGCCGGTGTCGGTTTACCGTTATCATGGCCCGCAATGGCCGCCGATGTGCCAATACGCGGCGGCACTCTGGCCTGTTCCGTGGACTTGAATCCCAAGAGTCTGGATCCGATCATGGGTGACGGCCCCACAACGGACCGTTACACACTGCTGAACCTGTACGAAAGTTTGCTGCGCTTTGACAGCAAGGGCGCCCTCGAACCGGCCTTGGCCGAGTCTTGGAGTTGGAGTGGCGATGCCACGGTCATCACCTTCAAGTTGCGCAGCGGCGTGGTGTTCCACGATGGCACCCCATTCGACGCCGAGGCAGCGGCGTTCAGTTTGCGCCGCGCGATCGATCCAGCCATCAATGCACCGCGACGCGGGGATTTGGCGGACATCCGGTCAATTGACGTAGTCGACGCAGCGACCTTGAAAGTGAATCTAAAGACACCCTCGGGGGCCGCTCTTGCGAGTCTTGCGGTGGAGGCGGGCATGATTGCCTCACCTACCGCCATCAAGAAATTCGGCCCCGACTTTGGACGCAATCCGGTTGGCACCGGGCCTTTCAAATTCGTCGAGTGGATTGCTGGTACCGGTGTGAAGATGGTTCGCAATGAACGTTACTGGCGCATGGGAATTGACAACAAACCATTGCCGTATCTGGATGGCATTCACCTGCGCTTTATCGTCAACACCGCCGTCAAGATGGTTGAAGTCAAGTCCGGCAATGTCCTGCTGACCGACACCATCACACCGAAGGATTTCGAGGAAGTCGCCGCCAACAAAGATCTGGTGCTGGTGACCAGCCCGATCGGAACTCACCAGTGGATGTATTTCAACGTCACTAAACCCCCCTTCAACAACAAGGTGCTGCGAAATGCCATCAGCGCGGCAATCGATCGGGAAGGCATCATGAAGGCGATTACACGCGGCTTCGGAAAAGTCACGCCGACGTTGATCGCTCCGACTGACTGGGTCTACGACGGCAATTTGAAGGGCACTGCCTACGACCCCGCAGTTGCCAAAAAACTGCTGGCTGAGTCGGGCGTCGCCACACCATTCAATGTCACCATGAGCATCATCCAGCGCGACCCCGACACGCAGGTGGCGCAATTCATCCAAGCGCAATTGCGCGATGTTGGCATCAATATGCGCATCGAGGTATTGGAGCGCCAGGCCTTGGTGCCCAAACTGCTGAGTTACCAGTACGAACTGTCAATGGGGCGCGTCGGTGTACCGCGCGCCGACCCCGACCAGGTGTTCGGGCCATTTTTCGGTGCCGAGGCGGCCCAGAACTGGACCGGTTTCAAGAATGCCGCGATATTCGACGCGGTCGAGCTTGCGCGCCGTGAGACGGACCGCGCAAAGCGCAAGTCTCTTTATTCGCACATACAGCGTCTCTTGATCGAAGAGCACTACAACGCCTTCCTTTTCTTTCGCGAGAGCCGACTGGTCGCGAACCGCAGAGTACAAAATCTGAAACTCGAAATCGGTGGTGTGTGGATGCTGGCCGATGTGTGGCTTTCAAAAGCCTGACCATGGCGGAAATTTCCAAGCCCGTTCCGGACATGGTTGAGACCATCGACCGCTACCGCAAACTCTATACCGGCCTGGTTTATGACGTACTGGACGAGATGGGATTGCCGAACCAAGCTCTCGCTACCGACCTTCGGCCGCTGCGGGCCGACATGGTGGTTGCTGGGCCGGCGTTCACGATCCAAGGGATCAACGATCCGGTAGGCGACGAAGGCATGCGGGAGCGGCGCATCAAACTTTTTGGAGAAATGCGTTACCCATGTGTGGACGTTCGCGACTGTGGCTTCGATACGCGGGTTGCGCACTATGGCGAGATGAATGCCGTGCTCGGGCGCGCCAAAGGCGTCGTGGGCGCAATCCTGGACGGCGGAACGCGCGATTCTCGCCACATCCTCGCGATGGACTTTCCAGTGTTTGCACGCTACCGCTCGCCCGTGGAGGCGGTGCGCCGATGGGGCTACTACCGCTGGCAATTGCCAGTAGCGCTGCGCGGAGCGTTGTCCGCGACCGTGACCGTTCGGCCTGGTGACTTCATGTTCGCCGACATCGACGGTGTGCTGGCGATCCCGCAGGAGCATGTAGTAGAGGTGCTGCGCAAATCGGAAGAACATGCCGCCGTGGAAGACCGTGCGCGCAAGGAGTTCGGCGCGACAGGTGCGGACGTGGATGCGGTTTACGCGCGCTACAAGAAACTATGATGCAAGATGTGCTTGACCGGCGACGCGGTAGCGATCCCATGTTTGGACGCTTGCATGTCGCCTGATACACCGCTGCTCGATGTGAGTGGTCTCTCGGTCGCGTTCCGATCCCGACGCGGCGACGTTCCGGCCGTGCGGGATGTTTCGTTGGCGGTGTATGCCGGGGAAACCGTGGCCTTGGTAGGCGAATCCGGCTCCGGTAAATCCGTTACCGGGCTCGCGATCATGGGGCTGATTCAAACGCCGCCCGGCCACATCGCGGGCGGCGAGATTCTATGGAAAAGCCGCGACGGGCGCGTCGTCGATCTGCTCAAGCTCTCGGCGGCGCGGCACAGGGCCCTGCGCGGCAGCGACATAGGCATGATTTTCCAGGAACCGATGACCTCGCTCAACCCGGTGATGCGTGTCGGCGAACAGGTCTCTGAAGCGATTCGTTTGCACCAGGGTAAATCGCGACGTGCGGCGCTGGACGAAGCAGCGGCGATGCTCACATTGGTGGGCATGCCGAACGTCGCACAGCGGCTCGCCGATTACCCGCACCAGCTTTCGGGTGGCATGCGCCAACGTGTCATGATCGCGACCGCCTTGGCCTGCCGGCCGCGCTTGTTGATCGCGGACGAGCCGACCACGGCACTCGACGTGACCATCCAGGCCCAAATCCTTGACCTCATCTCCAGTTTGCAACGCGAGTTTGGCATGGCGGTCCTTTTCGTGACGCACGACCTCGGCGTGGTTGCCAGCATGGCAGATCGTGTCGCGGTGATGTATGCGGGCAGGATCGTCGAACGCGCAGATGTGCGAATCGCGCTTGAAGCCCCCGCGCACCCGTACATGCGCGGCTTGTTGCAGTCCGCTCCCAGCCTGGACATGACCTCGGCGCAGCATCTAGAACCTATCCCCGGCAATGTGCCGGACCCGCGCCGTCTGCCAGCCGGCTGCAGCTTTCACCCGCGCTGCCGTTACGCCAAACATGGCCTTTGCGACAGCGAGGAACCGGTGCTTGTATCAGTAGCGCCAAACCATTGGGTTCGTTGCCTGCGGGCCAGGGAGTTACCGGCATGGACGCAATAGATCCGCCGAACTACTTGGTAGAGGTGCGCAAACTCGATGTGCATTTTCGCGTCAAGCGCCGCGGCCCGGTGGGGTCGGAGGGGACATTGCGGGCGGTGAGCGACGTATCCTTGGGAATCCGTCGAGGTGAGGTGCTCGGTCTCGTGGGCGAATCGGGGTCAGGCAAGTCAACGCTTGGTCAAGCCATCCTCAGGTTGATTCCGCCCACCGGCGGAAAAATTCTGTTCGGAGGCAATGACCTCACCCAACTCTCGCGGCGTGCGTTGCAGCCATACCGGCGTCGCATGCAGGTGGTGTTTCAGGATCCGTATTCGGCACTCGACCCGCGCCAGAGCATTGGCGATGCATTGGTGGAGCCGCTCACGATACATCGGGTCGGCGCCGACCGCGCGGAGCGCCAGTCGCGCGCGCGTGAACTGCTCGAGATGGTGGGTCTGCAGCCTTCGCACGCGCGCCGCTACCCGCACGAGTTTTCCGGCGGGCAGCGTCAGCGCATCGGCATCGCACGCGCGTTGGCGCTCAATCCTGAATTCATCGTCGCCGACGAGCCCGTATCGGCACTGGACGTATCGATTCAGGCACAGATTCTGGCGCTGTTGCGCGATCTGCGCCAGCGACTGAATTTGACGCTCTTGTTTGTATCGCATGATCTGGCGGTGATCCGCTACCTCTCTGATCGGGTCGCAGTGATGTATTTGGGTCGCATCGTCGAGGTCGCCCCGGCCGATGCCTTGTACGCTCGCCCGCAACATCCCTATACCCGAGCCTTGCTTGCTGCCGTTCCCTCGCGCAAGCCCGGCGCGCAACGCCATAAAGACGTGTTGACGGGGGACTTACCTAGTCCGTTTGCCGCACCCTCGGGCTGCGCGTTCAGGTCGCGGTGTCAGTACGCGATTCCCGCCTGTTCCGATGCCGTACCCCCCTTGCGCGAAGTGGCACCCGGACACGCCAAGGCCTGCATCCTTGAATCCACAGTTTGAAAGACACATTCATGCTTTCGATTTTGCTATTCATGCAAGTCAAGTTTTGCCAATACGCAGCGACGCGCCTTGATGAAGAGCGATGCGAATCGCAGGCGCAGTACGTAGTGAACGAATAGAAGGCCTAGAAGGAGTCCTCCACAATGAAAGGGCATGTAATCATTTTTGAAGGCATTGCCGAGGCGGCGTTGAGGGAATTCAATGTTCCCCAGCCCAAGGCAGGCGAAGTCCTGCTTGAGAACGAATACACAGTTCTCAGTGCAGGCACCGAACGGGCTAACTTGTTGAACCTGCCGAACACCACGCCAAGCAATGCCCCCGATTTCGCCACCGTCCAGGCACCCGATCCCGCCCAGAAGTTCCCTTTCTATCCGGGCTATTGCGGGATCGGGACGGTGGCCGCGGTCGGCGAAGGGGTAGAGGGGGTGGTGATCGGGACGCGCGTCCTGGCGACCTGGTCGGGGCATCGCTCCCACGCCATCCAGCGGGCCGCTGACTTAACGAAAATCGAGGACGACCGGATAGATTCGCTCGATGCAGCCTTTGTCGCGATTGCGGCGATGGGCCTCCAGGGTGTGCGGAAACTCCGACTCGAGATTGGTGAATCAGCCTTGGTCATCGGGCTCGGATTGCTTGGCGTGTTCGCGGCTCAGGCGGCGACGCTCAGCGGTGCCCTCCCGGTAATCGTTTTCGACTTCGACAAAAAACGCCGCGATCTGGCGCTGGCCCTCGGCGCCGACTGCGCCTTCTCCCCGGACGAAGCGCACCTTCCGGAGCGAATCCGGGAAATCACCCATGGCAAGGGGGCCGGCGGGGTTGTCGAGGCGACCGGGTCGGCAAAAGCCCTCGAACTGGCATTGACCTGCGTCGCCAGGGAAGGCCGGGTGAGCCTTCTCGGTTGCACCCGCGTGTCGGACGCCCCTATCGATTTCTATCAGTATGTCCATCAACGCGGCGTCTCGTTGATCGGTGCGCATACGCAGGTGCGACCCAGTCACGATTCGCGCCCCGGCTACTGGACCGAAAAGGACGACTACCGCACGTTGCTGTCGCTGATCGCCGTCAAGAAACTCCAGGTACGCCCCATCATTTCGGAGGTTGTCTCGCCGGAGCGCACGCCGGAAGTCTACAAACGGCTGGCGGGCGACAGGAGTCCGCCACTGGGGATTGTTTTCGATTGGACCAAGATGCGATGAGAAACCCAATTGGCTGGAACAAATATGAAGCCTATCAATTTCGGAGTTTGCGGACTGGGGCGAATCGGACTTACTCATGCCCGGTGTTTCTCCCAGGAAAACGACAAATACCAGTTAGTCGCCGGCTGTGACCACGAACCGCAGCGGACGAGCAAGCTGCGGGCGGACTATGGCTGCCGGGTCTACAACACTCTTGAGGCGTTCCTCGGTGATCCGGACATGGAATTGGTCGTCATCGCCACTCGTTCCCTGGACCATGTAGACCACGCGGGGCAGGCGCTGGTCGCAGGAAAATATGTGCTTCTTGAGAAACCGATTGCCGTCACCGGGGGCGATTTCAACGAACTCAAAAAACTCGACAAGGAATATCCAGGGAAGTTGTTCTTCCTCCACAACCACCGTTTTGATCCATCGTTTCAGAGCGTCCAGCGGATCATCGCCAGCGGCGTCCTGGGTGAAGTCCACACGGTGAGGCTCCGCCGCCACCACTCGTTCCGGCGTCGCGGCGACTGGCAGACGCTTCTAAGCTGCGGCGGCGGACAGCTTAGCTGCTGGGGGCCGCATATCATCGACCAAGCCCTGCAGTTCATGCACTCGCCGGTCAAGGAGATCTGGAGCAATCTCAAACGCATCAGCAGCCTTGGAGACGCCGACGACCATGTGAAGATCATGATGGTCGGAGAGAACGGCATCGTCGTCGACCTTGAAATCAGCGACGCCGTGGCTCTGCCGGACGCCTATTGCACTGTCATTGGCAGCCGCGGCATACTCGTCTGCGCCGATGAAATCAACATACAACTGAAGTACATCGATCCGGCACTCAGATTGCAGGAACGCCGCGCCAATCCCGAACTTCCTCCAATTGGCCGCGTCCAGGGACACGAAGACGATTTCCGCTGGATTCATACAAACGTCAAGGTCGAGCCGGAAGGCAACATGTGGGATCTGGTCGAATTTGAAATCGCCCGGCATCTGTATCGGACGCTCCGGGAGAACGTCCCATTCCCGGTAGCCAATGCCGATGCCCTGGAAGTGGTGCGGATCACCGAAGTAGTGAAGAAGCAGAATCCCCAGTTTCAATGGCTTTGACGGACGGCCGGAGATCAACAAGAATGGAGAAAATCAAGATCGGACAGATCGGCGTTTGCCACGAGCACGCCGCCGGGAAGATCATCAGCCTGCGTGGCATGCCTGAGGTGTATGAGATCGTCGGCATAGTCGACGACCGTGCTTCCACGTCCGCCAAACACGCCGGCGGCGACCTTACGCCGTACGCCGGCCTGAAATGGTTGACGGAGGAGGAACTATTCAACGTGCCCGGCCTGCAAGCGGTAACCATCGAGACTCCGAACGCTGACCTCGTACCCACAGCGCTTCGGTGCATGGAGCGCAACGTGGCCATGCACATGGACAAGCCCGGCGGCGAAGATAGCGAACTTTTTGGAAAACTTCGCAAGGGTTGTGAAGAACGCCAGATCCCCTTCCAGATGGGATACATGTTCCGCAACAATCCAGCTGTTCAGCTCTGCATAAGGGCCGTCCGGGAGAACTGGCTCGGAGAGGTATTCGAGATCCAGGCAAGTATGAGCCACAACTACGGCGACGATGCCTACCAGCAGTACCTCGGCGAATTTAGAGGCGGCATTATGTTCAATCTGGGCTGCCATCTCATCGACTTCATCGTCGCCATGCTTGGACGACCGGAAAGCATCACCCCGTACCTGAAATCGGCGCCAGGATTTCCCAACTCGGTGAAGAACAATTGCCTGACGGTCTTGGAATACCCACATGCGACCGCCACCGTGCGGGCGTGCAGTATCGAAGTGGAAGGACAGATCCGCCGGCGGCTTAAAGTCTGCGGCTCCAAAGGCACGGTTGAACTGAGCCCTATGGAACGTTTTGACGGTAAGCCGCTGCAGATGAGACTGACGTTCATGGAAGGCAATGCGAAGTATTCCGCTGGAACCCATGCAGTCGATCTTGGAGTACGGCACGACCGTTATCACCATCAATTGCTTGAGTTTGCGAAGATCATTAACGGCGAAATGGCCAATCCCTGCAGCTATGAACATGATCAACTGGTGCAGGAGGTGGTTTTGGCCGCTGCCGGATACACAAAATGGAAGTGATAAATTGCACGCAACCCAAATAAGAAGGTTCGCGTCAGGGAAATCGGTTAGTAGATCTTGACGGTTTGAGGGATGGTCATCTTGGCGCGGATCGATGGCACAGGGTGGAAATCGGGCGATGTCATCGGACTCGCCCCCCGTATCCAATCTCCACGCGCGCTTGCTGCGCGGGCGCGGGTCTTCTTCGTTAAATGCCATCTCAGTGCGCCAATCCATGCTGGCCAGCAAACCGGCCGCCGGGTTTTGCAACGACTGGTCCTCAGTGTACGGCGAGAGTTCATGGCAGGCGGTCAATCTTCGAGCACGCTGCGCAGGCACATCAGCATATCTTGCATCATCCGGTCGGGCGCGCGCTCGACCAAGGCCGCCCGGCGCGATGCCCTATCCAGCGACTTGATCTGGTGGGCATGTAGCTGAGTAACCCGCGACTGCAAGCCGTAGGCCGCACACCCAACGGAAAGAAGATCGCAGCCGACAAAGCCGGCGTGGCCGTCACAGACGGTGGCTTCATCAACGTCGACATCCAGATGCGTACCAACGTGCCGCACATCTTCGCCATCGGCGACATCGTGGGTCATCCCATGCTCGCGCACAAGGCCGTGCATGAAGTGCATGTCGCGGCTGAAGTGATTGCCGGTGAACTGCACGGCAACAAAGAGTTGGCAGCCTCAGCCTTCAAGGCCCGCGTCATCCCCAGCGTGGCCTACACCGACCCCGAAGTGGTCTGGGTGGGACTGACCGAAGATCAGGCCAAGGCGCAGGGCATCAAGGTCAAAAAGGGCTTGTTCCCCTGG
>Ga0105047_10011828_pt1 | contig 14120 bp, 11 predicted proteins | sample MAT04_FD_78384 | JGI IMG/M metagenome (GOLD analysis project Ga0105047, IMG submission 78384) | Freshwater microbial communities from Lake Fryxell liftoff mats and glacier meltwater in Antarctica - MAT-04 (megahit assembly) | ecosystem: Environmental > Aquatic > Freshwater > Ice > Liftoff... | reverse complement strand
CTGGGTCTTCATCGTCGTGGCCTGCGATGTCGGGAGTTGGCAAGGAGGTTCGGACAAGGGGCGTGGTTCGGGCGTGCCGGCGGGCGTCACGCAGGGAAGACACCACCCGGGGGCCGGCATGGTATCAGCACGCGGGGCCAAACGCCAAGGCCCCAACGACCGGGGCGCTCGGCGCCGGGGGCCTGGTGCGGGCCGGTCCGCACCGCTGCGATACGAGTGGCGGACTTGCAGGGGTGCAGTTGCTGCGGGGCCGCGGGTCTAGCGCTCGACCTTCGGGGCGGCCGGGGCTTTGGGGTCAGGGATCACTGACTGCGGGGCGACAAACGGGCGAAAAGGCTCGTAGTCCATCTCGTAATCGGGGCGCGGGCGGTACAGGGTCTTGAGCCAGTCGACGGTGGCCTGCAGGCGGCGATCTTCGGGGCCCGAGAGGGCGGGCCGCCAGTGGTCGCGCCCGTCGCGCAAGACCTGCGGGTGCCGCTGGCGGGCGATGTCGCGCGGGAGGGCGTACTGGATCAGCACGCTGCGCTCGGGATGGTCAAAGTTGAGCAAAGACTCGCCCGCGGCGGTGCGGAACTGCTGGAGGATGTAGAAGTTGGTGTAGAGGGTCGGGTCGCTGTTGGGACGGAAGGTCGCCAGCACGAAGCGACCGGCCTCGGGGCTGGCGTGGCACCCGCTGGTCGCGCAGGCGTTGAGGATGAAGGTGCGGTGGACGTCGTCGCGGAACCGGCGCATCGAGGCTGGGTGATCAAGGACCTGGACCCGTTCGTAAAAATCTCGGGCCTTGAGGCGGTAAATCAGGTCCAGCACCTCCGTTGGCGGGCGGCGGAGCAGCTCGTCACGCCCGCTGCGCGTGGCGGGGATGAGCGGGCTGGCGGTGTACTGCTCGATGAGGTCGCGGATGACCTGCTGCGGGATGATCAGGCGCGGGTTCTGGGTCAGGTCAACCTCGAACACTTTCACCAGGTTGATCTGCTTGCTGTTGAGCACCGGGAAGTCTGCCACGCGCGGGGTGGCGTCGGTGGGATCAGTTGAGGATTCAGGCTGGGGCTCGGGCTCCAGGGCCGTTGCGGGATCGGTGCTTGATTCGGCGGTGCCGGGGCTGCGCGGCTTGGCCGGGGGGGTGGTCAGCGGGGTGGTTGCGGGCAAAGCCTGCGGGTCTGGCCGCAGCAAGTCGGCCTTGGTGCGGACCTGATCGAGCAAACGTTTGGCGCTGACGCTCTTGGGGTTGCGGGCCAGCAGGACTTCGGCCTCAAGCAAGGCCAGCTCGGCCTGACGCCGATCGGCGAGCCAGATGACCAGCTCGGCCCGGCGCTCAACGTCGTCAGCCGGGACCGTCTCGCGCATCTCTTTGTAGCGGTCTAGCACCGGGGCCAGCAGGCGGACGCGGTCGATGAGCGTGGCGGCGAAGGTCGTCTCAACCCCGGCAATGTCCAGCACGTAGCGCTCAGGGTCTTGAACCAGCAGCATTCCGGTGAAGACACGCCCATCTTTGGTGAACAAAATAGCCTCGCGCAGCTCACTGGTTGCGGGCTTGGCCGGGGCGAGGGTTGGGGCCGGCGCTGGGGCTGAAGAAGGTTGGGCGGTGGGGTTTGGTGCGGGCGTGTCGGCGGCGGCGGTGGTCGCGAGGCTCGTGAGGCAGCCGAGGGTCAGGACGAAAGCTGCGGCGGCGAAGGGGCGTGTGCGTGCGGGCCTTGGAAGGGGCTTGGGAGTGGGCCTGGAAGTGGGCTTGGTGGTGAGCGGGGGTTGGTCGCGGCCGTGGGCGTTCATGTCGGGCTCAGCGGAGGTGGTGGGCTTGGTGGTGCGCGAGGGCGTGTTCCCTGTGCAGACCGCGGCTGACTGTACGAGGCGATGCTTGCCGGAGACTTGGCGAGATTGAACCTGGCGGGGGTGCCTGGGCGGGTGGTGGAAGGTTTTGGGGGGTGCCATGAAAGATCTGTATGATGGGGGCGTGAGCGGAGTGCGGGTGATCTTGGCGTCGACCAGCCCGCGCCGCCGTCAGTTGCTGGCGGAGGCGGGGGTGGCGTTTGACGTGCTGGACCCGCGCGTCGAAGACGGCGAGCTGCTGCGGGCCCGCGGGACCAGCGTGGCCCAGTGGGTCTGCGCGCTGAGCTACCTCAAGGCGTTGGGCGGCGCACGCGAGCTGGCGCGGAGTGAGCCCGGCGGTGGCGCGGCGGTAGTCATCGGGGCTGACACGCTGGTTGAGCTTGATGGCCGGGTCGTCACCAAACCAACGGGCCCGGAAGATGCGCGGCTGATGCTGCGCTCGATGCTCGGACGCTGGCACGAGGTGCTCACGGGCGTCTCGTTGGTTGAGGTGCCTGCGGCGGGAGCGCAGGGCGAGCGGGGACCTGGAAGGCGAGGACCTGATGGGCAAGGACGTGATGGGCAAGGACGTGGTGGTGTGGTTGGTCGTCGCGAGCTGTTTACCGATCGTGCGCGGGTCTGGGTGGGCGATGTGAGTGAGGCGCAGGTGCAGCAGCACATCAGCAGCGGGGCGTGGGCGGGCAAGGCCGGTGGATACAACTTTGCAGAGCAGGTCGCGCTGGGCTGGCCGCTGCGGGTTGAGGGTGACGCGACGGGGGTGATGGGCCTACCGCTGGGGCGTTTGCTGCCCCGGCTGCGCAGGTTCGTGGCGCTGTGCGCCGATGTCGCGGGCGCTGAGCGTGCATCGGACGCCGGGCCTGCGACGGGCGCTGAACGCGCGTTCGATGCTGAACGCGTTATACGCGGCGGTGAACGCGCGTGAGTGAATTGAGCCTCCAGCTTGTGGCCGGGTCGGGCATGTTGCCTGGGGGCACACTTGGCGGCGCGTGGTTGACCCTTGCGCAGGACGCGGGCCCGGCGGTGCCAGCAGCGCTTGGCCTGCCGCTGGCGGGACTGGGCATGCTGCTGCTGGCGGGGTATGTGCTGTCGCTTCAGAGGCCCGAGGTGCCACCGACGCGCCGGCGGCTGCGGACCGCCAGCGGCGTGCTGATGATGATCCTGATGGGCCTCTTGGGCTTCGCCAGCAGCGTGGTGCCTACGCACGATCGGCGGCTGATGGTCCTCTCGTGGCTGGTGGTAGTGATCGTGCTGGGCGTGGTGGTGCTGCTGGCGTGCGTAGACATTGTGCTGACGTTGGGCGATGCGCTGCGGGCCCGCGGCGCGCAGCGGCGGGAGATTGCGCAGGAGCTTCGGCGCGGCAGGACGGCGGCGCAGCGGGCGGACGGGCGCGCGGCGGGTGAAGCTTCAGGTCAGGGGGCGGACGCGTGAGCGAGAGGCGGCCTTGGGCCGCGCTGCGCAGGGCGGCGCATCCGCTGGCCGGGCCGGTGTACGCGTGGGCGGTGGCACGGCGAAATGCGCGGTTTGACGCTGGACGGGGCGTGGTCAGCGCCGCTGTGCCGGTGCTCAGCGTGGGCAACCTGAGCACCGGTGGCACGGGCAAGACCCCGCTGGTGCAGTGGCTGGTGCGCGAGCTGGTGGAGCGCGGCTTGCGTCCGGCAATTGCGCTGCGCGGGTACGCGGCGCGCGGCGGCATCAGCGACGAGGCGGAGCTGTATCGGGCGAGCCTGCCGGGGGTCGCGGTGATGGTCGGGGCTGACCGGGCGGCGACGATCGCGTCTGGACTCATATCCGGCCTGGAAAGCTTCGACTGCGTGGTGCTTGACGACGGCTTTCAGCATCGGCGGCTGGCGCGGGCGTGCGATGTGGTGGCAATCGACGCGCTGGGCGGCACGCTGGGCCCGCCGGGCCCGCCCAGTGGTGCGGCGCTGCTGCCCTTTGGTGATCTGCGCGAGCCCCTGTCGAGCTTGAGGCGTGCTGGCGCGGTGGTGCTCACGCACGCGGACCGGTGCGAGCCGGGAGCGTTGGCGGCGCAGGTGTCGCGGGCGCGGGCGCTCGCGCCGGGCGCGTTGGTGTTGACGGCGGCGCACCGGTGGGCGGGGCTGACGGTGGTTGATCGCGCGGGAGAACGCGCCGAGGCGGTGCAGTGGCTGCGCGGGCGCGCGTGCGCGGCGTTGTGCGGCATCGGGCAGCCTGAGCGGTTCCTGTCGCAGCTTCGGGCGCTGGGCGCAAATGTGACTGGTGAGCTGGTGCTGGGCGATCATGGCCCGATTGGACCGGCGGCGGTAACGCGGGCCAGGGCGCTGGCGGAGCAGGCCGGGGGCGTGCTGGTGCTGACGGAAAAGGATTGGTACAGGCTGGTCGGGGTGACTGATGGTGGGGGGCCGGGGGGCGGGGGGCAAGGTGGCGGGAACATTCCGCGCGGGTGGGAAGGGCTGACGCTTGTAAGGCCTGGGCTAACGCTGGAGGTCGACGGGGGCGAGGCCTTGGCCGGGTTGGCCTTGGAGCGACTGCGGAACAACCCCCCGGCGGGTCGATAGGACTGAGGTTCATACCCACCCCTTGACGGGTGACGCGGAGCTGTGTGAGTGGGGCGGGGCTGGCGGGAGGCTCCGAACGTGTTTGACCGAGACTTGCAACCGCTAGAGCTTCTGACTGCCAGAGATTCTGACCGCTAGGGCTTGGAACCGCTCGAACTTTGGACACACCTTAGAGTGCTGCGCATGAGCCGACTGCTTGAGACGCTGGCGACCTGGAAGCCCTTCCGCGTGACGGTGGTGGGTGACTTCATGCTTGATGAGCTGGTCTACGGGAACGTGGACCGCCTGGCCAACGACGCGCCGGTGCCCGTGCTGCACGTGCAGCGCAGCGAGTACCGCCCGGGCGGGTCGGCGAGTGTGTGCATGAACCTGGTGGCGCTCAAGGCCAGCGTGCTGGCGGTCGGGCTGGTGGGTGATGACCTGGCAGGCGATGCGCTGCGCGTGGCGCTGAGCGAGCACGGCGTTTCTGTCGATGGGCTTCTGACCGACGGCGAGCGTCCGACGACGCACAAGCAGAACCTGGTGGGCCTGGCGCAGCATCGCCACGCGCAGAAGATGTTCAGGGTTGATCGGGAGTCTCGCGAGCCGGTGCACCCGCGCCTGGTGCGCAAGCTGCTGGAGGCGGTGCGTGCCCAGCTTGAAGTGACGGACGTGATCTGCCTTGAGGATTACGCCAAGGGCGTGCTGACCGAGGAGCTTTGCCAGGGCGTGATCGCGATGGCGCGCGAGAAGGGCGTACCTGTGCTGGTGGACCCCGCCTCGCTCGCGGACTACTCAAAGTACCGCGGCGCGACGGCGATTACTCCCAACCGCAACGAGGCTGAGAAGGCCAGCGGGATGGCGCGGGCCGACGGCTCGCCGGCGGAGGCGTACGCGCCGATTGCCGAGGCGATCCAGGAGCGGCACAACATCGAGGCGGTGGTGGTGACGCTGGACAAGAGCGGCGCGCTGCTATTGGAGCGCGGGCATGAGCCGCGGACGGTGCCGACGGTGGCCCGGCAGGTCTATGACGTGACTGGCGCCGGCGACATGGTGCTGGCGGCGCTGGCGGCGGGGCGGGCCCAGGGGCTTGAGTGGACCGACGCGGTGCGGCTGGCGAACGCGGCGGCGGGGCTCGAAGTCGAACAGTTCGGGGTCGTGCCGATTGCGATTGAGACTATCCACCGCGACATTTTGCTGCGTGAGAAGGCCACGCGCGGGAAGGTGCGGACGCTGGCGGAGCTGGTGGTGGAGGTTGACGCGCTACGCAAGGGCTTCGGGCAGCACTCGACCAAGCGTCCGCGCGTGGTGCTGGCCAACGGGTGCTTTGACGTGCTGCACGCAGGGCACGTGAGCCTGCTGCGCCGGGCCGCGGGATTGGGCGACTATCTGATCGTGGCGGTCAACGGCGACGCGAGCGTCAAGCGGCTCAAGGGCCCGTCGCGTCCGATCTACCCGATCGAGGACCGGGCCCAACTGCTGGGCGAGCTGGAGTGCGTGTGGTGCGTGGTGGTCTTTGACGAGGACACGCCTGAGGGGGTGATTAGGGCGGTGAAGCCCGATGTGCTGGTCAAGGGCGCGCAGTACCAGGTCGATCAGATCCCCGGGGCGCAGTTTGTGATCGACGCGGGCGGACGCGTGGAGCTGCTGGAGGTGGTCGAGGGCCGGAGCACGACCAGGACGGTCGAGCAGATCAGGGCCGCCGCGGGTGTTGGCAGTGGGACCGCCGGCGACGCGTGAGCCGGTTGCGGGCTCAGGGTTTGGGCACAGCGGGGCCTTGGGGGGTGTGCATCGATGAGCGCTGTGATGGGCAGAGCAACCAGCGGCGGTAGCGCGAGCTTGGGTCGCGCGAGGTCGGTGAGTTCGAGTTGCGGCGCACGGCGTGGCGGCGCACGGCGCGGGGGCGGACGAGCGCGCGTTGGCGTGCATGTTCTGGTGGTGTCGCCGGCGTATGCAGAGCTGATTGTCGCGGGCGTTAAGACCCTTGAAAGCCGCCTGAGCCGCACGCGGCGTGAGCCGTTTGGGCGCGTTAAGCCCGGCGATGTGCTGCACATTCGCGCGGGTGGGCGTTACGTGGCGGTGGCGCGGGCGGGGCGTGTGGAGTGTGAAGAGGGGCTGACCCCTGCGCTGGTGCGCGAGCTGCGCGACCGCGTCGAGGCGCGGGTGCTAGGCGGGCGTGACTACTGGTCTGAAAGACTGGCCGCGCGGTACGCGACGATCGTGGAGCTGACGTGCGTGCGGGCGTGCGCGCGCGGGCCGTCGATTGCGCCGCTGAGCGGCGCGGGCTGGCGGGTGCTCAGCGCCAGTCGATGACGACCTTGCCGAACTGCTCGCTGGTTTCGAGGCGCGCGTACGCGCTTGGTGCTTGCTGCCAGGGGACGACAGTGTCAACGGCGGGGGCGAAGACGCCATCACGGTACAGGGCCGCAACCTGCGCGAACTGCTCGGTGGTGCCCATCGTGCTGCCGATGAGGCGGAGCTGGTGCCAAAAGATACGGGCGAGGTCGGTGGTCGCGTCTGGCCCGCTGGTGCACCCCGGGGTGACGTACGCGCCGGCGCGGGCGAGGCTCTTGATGCACTTAAGGTGCGTGGCCTTACCCGAGCTATCAACGGCCAGGTCTACCCCGCGCCCGCCGGTGAGCTTGCGAACCTGGCGTGACCAGTCGTCACCGGTGTCAAGCACGCCGTGGGTCGCGCCGAGTGTTGCGGCGCGATCAAGCTTGTGCTGATGACGGCTGGTGACGATGGTCGGGCACGACCAGGCCTTGGCGATGGCCAGCGCCGCGGAGGCGACTCCGCCGCCGACGCCCGTGACCAAAACCCACTGGCCCGGGCGGAGCTGGGCCTTGCCGATCATCATGCTGTAGGCGGTCAGGAAGGTCAGCCCGAAGGCCGCGGCCTGGGCGGGGTCGGCGTCATCAGCAACCGGCTGCAGGTTTGCGACGGGCGCGACGAACAGCTCAGCGTGGACGCCCTGGGTGTGCTCGCCGATGACCTCGTACGCCGGCTCGATGGGCTCGGGCGCATCGCCGGGGAGCGTGGGTTCAGGCTGTGCGACGGCGGCGTTGAGGATCACGCGCTTGCCGAGCCAGGTGGGGCTGACGCCGGGGCCGATGCTCTCAACGGTGCCGCATGCGTCAGACCCGCCGATGCGCGGGTAGGTGAGGCTGAGCCCGGGGACGCCCTTGGCGACCCAGAGGTCCAGGTGGTTCATCGCGCTGCAGAGCGTGCGGACGCGGGCCTGCCCGGGGCCGGCGGTCGCGGGCTCGGGTGCGTCAGTCACAACACGGACGACCGATGACGGGACGGGGCCCTGGGCGGTGATGAGCGCGGCTCGCATAGAGCCGAGAGTAGAGCCGCGCAGCGCGGCGGGTGAGCGGGGGCTTGAGCTCACCTGCGGGAGGATTGGGGGTGCACGCGTCAGCCAGAGTTTTGCTGGAGGGCGCGCTCTTCGCTCGGCTGGACGACAACGAAGCCCTCGGCACCGCTGGCCTGGAAGACCATCTGGAAGCTCTCGCCGCTGCCGCGGCCGATGAACGTGCGGAAGCTGACGTCGGTCTTGAACTCAGGTTGAAGATTGCCTGACCACGCGACGGTGGCATTGGGATCTGTGTGGACGGGGTTGCCCGCCGCGACGCGCAGCACCAGGGGCTTGCCGTGGGTCCCGAAAGCGACGTGCCCGGAGCCGGCGACGCGGACGTTGAAGAGCCCGCCGCTGGCGATGGCGGCGATGCGCCGCATCATGGTGATGTCTTTGCTGAGGGTTGGTTCGAGGGCGATCAGGTCACCGCCGTTGACAAAGAGGCTCTCGTTGTTCAGGCGCAGGACGGTGATGCGTTTGCCGCCGTCAGCGACGTAGAGCTTGCCCGAACCCTCGGCCTTGGCGAGGGTGGCGCCCTCGCCGGAGACGGCTTTTTTCAGCAGGTTGCCCAGGCCCTGCTCAAACATGCCCTCACGGGTGAACTTGATCTGGCCCTGGTAGGCGATCATCGCGCCGTGCTTCATCCAGATCATGCGGGTGCCGCCGCCGGGCCCCTGGCCCAGATTGATCTCGAGCACCCGGTCAGACTCGAGCTCGAAGAGCCCCTGGCGGAGGTCCTGCTCGGCGTGGTCTGCAATGAACTGCGCGAGGGTCGTTTGTGCCATGGCGGGCCTCCAGCAAGGGTGAGCGGCGGCGCGGCGGACCGACTCGGTCTGGCGCGGCTCGAATCGGCATCGAGGATATGCGAAGTGTGCGCAGTTACAACTCGCGGACGCGCGGGGCACGCCCATGGGCTCGCACGCTGCGATGCGTGATGAAACCTTGGCGGGCTGGCCTGGGACGTTGGGCCCAGGTCGTTGGGCTCAGGTCGTTGGGCCCAGGTCGTTGGTCGCCAGCTTTGGATTTACTTGGTGCCGATGTGCTTCATGCCGCGGCGGCGGTCACGGATGCGCTGGCTCTTGCCGAGGCGGTCACGCAGGTAATAGAGCTTGGCGCGGCGCGAGTCGCCACGGCGAACCACGTCGATTTTGTCAACGCGCGGGCTGCTGAGCGGGAAGGCGCGCTCGACGCCGATCTCGTCAACAACCTTGCGGACGGTGATCATCTCGGTGATCCCGCGGCCTGCGCGGGCGATGAGCACGCCGGTGAAGACCTGGATGCGCTCTTTGTCACCCTCGACGATCTTGTTGTGCACGCTGATCGTGTCGCCGATGGAGATGTTGGGCATCTGCTTGCGGAGCTTGTCGGCGTTGATGCTCTCGATGATGGCTTGCAGGTTCATGGCGTGGTCTCGGTGAGCGCGGTGCGTGATCAGGAACTTCGAGCGGGCCCACACACGCGGCGCAGGTGCCTGCTTTGCGCCAGGCCCAGCTTCCGGCGGGGTCGAGATACTAGCTCTCGCCCGTGCGCCGGTCCAACCCATGGCGCGGCAATCGGGCTTTGTCAGGTGTTGTTGGCGGGTGGTGGCGGTGCTGGTCGAACTGGCGGCGGTGGTGCGATTGGCGGCGGTGGTGCGATTGGTGGCGTTGCGTCGGTCGGGCTTGGGCGCGGTAGATCAAGCAGGTCTGGCCGACGCTCACGCGTGCGGTCAATTCTTTGAGTCTGACGCCAAAGGTCTACGGCCTCGTGGTCGCCGCTGAGCAGCACGCCGGGCACCTCGCGACCTTGCCAAACCCGCGGCCGCGTGTAGTGCGGGCAATCGAGCAGTGGGACTTGAGCGCCGCAGTTACCTGTGCTGGCCTCACCAGCAGCGCCGGCGCGGGTGCCGCCGCGCTTGGGCTTGGTGGCGTGAGCGTCGGCGAGGGTGGGCGTTTCGTGCAGGGCGAAGGAATCTTCGGCGGCGGACTGGTCGTGCCCGAGCACGCCCGGCAGCAGGCGGGCGATCGCGTCGATCAGGACCATGGCGGCCAGCTCGCCACCTGAGAGCACGTAATCGCCGATGGAGACTTCGATGGGCGCGAGGGCCTCGATGACGCGCTCGTCGACGCCCTCATAGTGACCGGCGAGTAGCAGCAGGCGGGGGCGGGCTGCGAGCTGGGCGACCAAGGCCTGCGTCAACGGACGGCCCTGCGGTGTCAGGTAGACGCGCGTGGCGGGGGCGGGGTCAAGGGCTTCGACGGCGGCAACTGCGTCCCAGACCGGCTGGCACATCATGACCATGCCGGGGCCGCCGCCGAAGGGCCGATCGTCGGTCTTATCGTGCTTGCTTTGGGCGAAGTCGCGCAGGTTGTGGGCGTGCCAGGCAATCGCCCCGGCGCGGCGTGCGCGGGCCGGGATGCTGCACGAGAGTGCCGGCAGCGCGCCGGGGGCGCGAGCGGCGTCATCCCAGGCGAACATCTCGGGGAAGGTTGTCAGGATGTCGATGCGCAGGGCGGGCACGGGTGATTGAAGGCGCGGGGCAGGGGCGTGGGGTTTGGAGGTGCCAGTGCGGCAACGAAAACGCCGCCCGGTGCGGGCGGCGTTGGAAAAGGCTGGTCAGAAGCGCCAGGTGCAAATATGCCGGGCGGGCTTACTTCTTCTTGACGGGCTGCGGGTTGGCGGCCTTGACGGCGGCGGCGGTCTTGCGGGCCTCAATGCGGCGGGCATGGACGGCCTTGACCTTGGCCGCGTCGACCAGGCCGACAGTCGCCAGCATGTTGCGGACCGTCAGGGTGGGCTGCGCGCCAACTGAGAGCCAGTACTTGATGCGCTCGAGGTTGAGCTCAGAGGGTTTGGCCGCGCCGGCGGCCATGGGGTCATACCACCCAAGCTGCTCGAGGACCGCGCCATCACGCTTGACGCGCGAGTCAACGGCGCTGATGCGGTAGAACGGACGGTGGGGGCGGCCGAGACGGGCCATGCGGAGCTTGACCATAGCGTGCTGAACCTCTTCTAAAGGGGTCGAGACGTTAGGCGCGCCCGCGTGTCAAGGCCAGCACGCCGCCCCGTCGGCCCACCACTCACACCCGGGATCCCAAAGGACACCTCGAAACCGACACGATCAATGACCGAACAGATCCGGGCCAGATTCAGGTTTCCGGACGTGTATTGAACCCGGGCCGCGGGCCGACCGGCCTGCGCCGCTGCTTTGCCCATCGGCGGGCGTGATGTCCCTTGGGTCAGCTTCGCGACGGCCCGATGAATCAGGTCGGGCGGTTCGGACCTTGATCGCGGGGTAGCGAGGCTGGTGGCCTTGCTTCGCCGCGGTCTGTCAACGGACGGAGCGGGCGTGCTTCGAGGGCTGCTGCCACTTTCAATGCGGAAGCTGACGCTGCTGGCGCTCACCCCGCCTTTGGCGCTGTTCTTTCTTGGTCTCTACGGCGTGATGGCGCTGGTGCTGCTGGCGACCTTTGCGCGTGTCGAGGAGCGGGACGCGCGGATCAGCATCGCGCGGGTGACACGGGCGATCAGCGCTGAGGCCGACTCATTGGCGGCCCGGGCGGGCGACTGGGCGACGTCGCAGGAGGTTCGCGATTGCCTGCAGACTGGGCTGAGCCCAAGGCTGCGCGGGCTGATCCAGACCTCTGGCAAGCTCAGCTCGCACGCGGGGCGGATCGACGCGATCGTGCTGGTCGAGCCTTCGGGCGCGGTGCGCTTAAGCCTGCTGCGCTCGGGGGTGCTGACCGAGCCCGAGGGTGCTGGGGCGCGCAGCGTGGGGCTCTCTAGCGTTGACGCCGCGCCGCAGGAACTGATAAAGCAGATGCAGGCGGGGAGCCCGCTGAACCCGCGGACGTGGCTAGGTGAAAGCCAACAGGGGCTGGTGGTTGCGGGCGGCAAGGTGCTGGCGGTATCGAGCGTGCGTGTGCCGATGGATCTGCGCGGGCGTGAGGGGGAAGCCCACGGTGGCGAGCTGCCCCACGGCGGGGTGCTTGCGCTGGCGCGGGTGCTGCAGGCGCCGCAGATTCGCGTGGCCTCGGGCCTGCTGGGCGCGCGGGTGAGCGTGACGCCTTCGAGCGTGGCTGGCGCGCGGGTTCAGGGGCTTGTCCCGCGGCGACTGAGCCAGCTGGGCGATGAACACTCGTGGTGGCTGGACACATCGAGCGTGGACGTGCGGACGCCAACGGAGCAGCGGCTGTGGGCTGGGGCGCTGCTGGCGGACGCGGCGGGCAAGCCCGCGGCGGTGGTCAGCATCGAGCAGCAGCGCGGGATCTACGCGCAGGCCGTGCAGGCCCGTGACAGCCTGATGTGGGCGCTGATCGCTATCGGCGCGGTGTTCATGGCGGTCCTGATGCGGGTGCTGGGCATGGCGGTGCTTGGCCCGGTGCAGAGACTGAGCGGTCAGGTTGAGCGGCTTGGGCGGCAGAGCGCGATCAGACGCGCCGGCGGGGTTGCGAGTGGGGGCGCGAGTGGGGGCGCTCACAATGATGCCGGTCGTAGCGATGGCGCCGAGGGCGATGCGCTGCCGCAACTAAGGGCCCAAGGCGCTCGCGAGCTGCAGAACCTGACCGGGGAGATCAACCGGCTGGTCGAGGCGGTTGAGGCGGCCAAGCGGGCGGCGGTGGCGGCCAGCGAGGCCAAGAGCCAATTCCTGGCCAACACGAGCCACGAGATCCGCACGCCGCTGAACGGGGTTGTGGGCGCACTTGAGCTGCTCATGCGCACGGCGCTGGACGAGCGGCAGCTTCGGCAAGCGCGGCTGGCGAAGTTCAGCGCCGACTCGCTGCTGCAGCTTCTCAATGACATCCTGGACCTCTCGAAGATCGAGGCCGGGGCGGTCGAGCTCGAGTCAATCGACCTGGACGTACGCGACGTGGTTGAAGACGTGGCGCTGCTGTGCGGCCCGCGCGCCAGCGAGCAGGACATCGCGATCCAGACGCGCGTGCATCCGGGCCTGCGGACGGCGCTGCGCGGCGACCCGCTGCGGCTGCGCCAGGTGCTGACGAACCTGGTCTCTAACGCCGTGAAGTTCACTAACAAGGGCTCTGTGGTCATCGGTGCGTCTCTGGACCGGTCCGAGCAGGGGCGAGTGATCGCGCGGTTTAGCGTGACCGACACGGGCGTTGGCATCCCGCCGGACCGGCTGGACCGGTTGTTCCGCAACTTCTCGCAGGTTGACGCGTCAACGACGCGTCGCTACGGCGGCACGGGGCTTGGGCTGTCGATCTCGCGCCAGTTGGTAGAGCTGATGGGCGGGCAGATCGGGGTTGAGAGTGAGCTGGGGCGCGGATCGACGTTCTGGTTCACCGTCCCGCTGGCGCGGGCCATGGCCATCAGCAGCCCGCAGGGCATCACCGACGACCTGCGCCGCTCGCGGCTGCTGGTTGTCGCGCCACCCGGGCCAGAGCGCGAGGAGCTGCGCGCGGCGATCGAGCACTGGAGCCTGACGATGCACTGTGTTGACGGGCCCGCGCAGGCCCCTGACACGGTTCGGCAGTGGGCGCTGATCGGCCAGCCGTTTGCGGCGGTGCTGTCGCTGGCCAACGCCGGGGCTACGGCGCTCACGCGTTTGAGCGTCGAGCTTGCGGCGCTGGACACCACGCACACGCCGGCGCTGATTCTGGTGGGTACCGGCGACGAGCGCGAGGCCCTTGACCTGACCGCGCTGGGCGTGGTGGGCTGGGTTGACCAGCCGATCTACGACGGGCACCTGCTTGACGCGATCACCGAGGCGATCGTGCTGGTTCGCGCGCCGCACCGCGGCGAGGCGGCCCGGCTGCTGGAGCGTCCCAGCGCCAAGCCTGCGAGTGCAGGCGCGACGCCATCGGCCGCAACGACCGGGCCAGAGCGCGCCTGGCAGGGCGCGCCGAGCACCGAGTACAACAGCGGGCCACGCGTGCTGTTGGTGGAGGACAACGAAGTCAACCAGCTGATTGCCACCGAGCTGCTGGGCGAGGCCGGGTACCGCGTGACGCTGGCGCGTAACGGGGCCGAGGCGGTAGCGCTGTTCGGCGACGGGACCGCTATCGACGCGGTGCTAAGCGACTGCCAGATGCCGGTGATGGACGGGTTTGAGGCCGCGCGTGAGATGCGCTTGGCGGAGTCGCGGCGGCGCGCGGGCGGGGGCTCGGTGCGTGCGGTGCCGATCATCGCGCTGACGGCCAACGCGCAGAAGGCCGACCGCGAGGCGGCTCGCGACGCTGGCATGGACGAGTTTCTGACCAAGCCGATCGACCCGACGAAGCTGTGCGAGACGCTTTCGAGGTTCATCAGCCAGCGTGGGCGTGCGACAGCGCCGGCCAGCGTGCCCGGTGCGCCCGGCGTGCCCGGTGCGCCTTTGGAACTTCCGGCAGCGCCGCCTGTGCTAGGCGTCGCGCCCGTGGCACTTGCGACGCCGTCACCTGCTCCGATGGAACCTGCGCGAGCGGCGGGCGAGGCCAGTG
>Ga0105047_10011827_pt1 | contig 14121 bp, 10 predicted proteins | sample MAT04_FD_78384 | JGI IMG/M metagenome (GOLD analysis project Ga0105047, IMG submission 78384) | Freshwater microbial communities from Lake Fryxell liftoff mats and glacier meltwater in Antarctica - MAT-04 (megahit assembly) | ecosystem: Environmental > Aquatic > Freshwater > Ice > Liftoff... | reverse complement strand
GTGTTCCTCAACGACCTGCTGCCGGTGCCCTACGACCGTGCCACCTTGGACCGCGTCTGCGATCACGTGGACCGGGTGCAAGATCGTCTGCAGCGGCAGATGCTGCTCGAGAACCCCTCGACCTATCTCGAATTCGAAGCCTCGACGATGGACGAAGCGGCCTTCCTGAGCGAGGTGATCCGCCGTACCGGTTGCGGGCTGCTGCTGGACGTGAACAACGTTCATGTCTCCTGCACAAATCACAGCCGCGACGCGCTTGCCTACATCAGCAGTCTGCCGCTGGACGCCGTCGGTGAGATCCACCTGGCGGGCTTTGCCAGCGACCGCGACGCCGCCGGCGCGCCGCTGCTGATCGACAGCCATGGCTCGCCGGTTGATGAAGCGGTGTGGGGCCTGTATGCCGCGGTGCTGGCTCGCACAGGGCAGACGCCGACCCTTCTCGAACGCGACAACGACGTGCCCAGCCTGGCGACGCTGCTTGCCGAAGCCCGGCGTGCCGAAGACTTGACGCTGGCGCCGTTCGAGCCCGAACCCTGTGGCATCTACTGGGGCTGCTCGTGATGCAGGCCACCTTTGCAGCGGCCCTGCTGGCGCCGGACCTGCCGTGTCCTGCCGGCCTTCGGGCGTGGAATGGCTCGGACCCGACCGCACGCCTGGCGGTGTATCGCAACAACGTCGTCAGTTCGCTGATCGACGCCGTGGCCGACACCTTCCCGGTCGTACAGGAACTGGTGGGTGAAGAGTTCTTCCGCGCCATGGCCTCCTTGTTTGTGCGCCAGCACCCGCCACGTACAAAGATACTGGCGCACTACGGCGCCGATTTCGCCGATTTCGTCGATGGCTTCGAGCCGGCCCGTGCCGTTCCCTACCTGGCCGATGTCGCCCGACTGGAGCGGGCGCGTGTATTCGCTTATCACGCTGCGGATGCTGACGCGCTGACGGCTGCGCTGCTTGGTGAGGCGATGTCCAGCGGCGAAGACCTGGGGGCATTGCAACTCGTCTGCCATCCTTCGACTTCGGTGGTGGTGTCCAAGCACGCGATCGTCTCGCTGTGGGCGGCCCACCAGCGCGACGGCGATCTGTCCGCCGTCGATCCCGCGCTGCCGGAGTCTGCGCTGGTGGTTCGTCCGGGTCTGGACGTGCTCGTGCTGCGCCTTCCGCCCGGCGCCGCCCGCTTCGTCATCGCTCTTCAAACCGGCGCAGGTCTGGCAGATGCTGCGGCGCTGGCTGCGGTCGAGGCCGCCGATTTCGACTTGCCCAGCGTGCTGGCGCTCTTGATGGGGCACGGCGCGCTGATCTCTGTTCAATTTCTCGGGAGTCGTTCGCAATGAACACCACGGCATCGCGCGCCGCGAGCGGCGCATCCGCACCCACGTCCCGCGCTGAAGGTCTGGCGGGACCGGTCAACACGCTCATTCACTTGTTCGAACGCATCCCGAACAGCCTGATCGCGTTTCTGGCGCGCTTCTCGATCGCTGCCGTGTTCTGGAACTCCGGGCAGACCAAGGTCCAGGGGCTGGTGGTGAACTTTGTCAGCGGCGATTTCGCTCTGGGCTGGCCGCGCCTGTCGGATTCGGCGCTGGCCCTGTTCCAGGACGAATACAAGCTGCCTTTCGTGCCGCCCGAACTGGCCGCACCGATGGCGGCGTTCGCCGAGCACCTGTTCCCGCTGCTGCTGCTGTTCGGCCTGGCCACCCGCTTCTCCGCACTGGCCTTGCTGGGCATGACCCTCGTGATCCAGGTCTTCGTCTATCCAGGTGCCTACGCCACGCACGGCACCTGGGCGGCGTTGCTGCTGTATCTTATGGCCCGCGGACCTGGTGTTTTCTCGATCGATCACTTGCTGGCGAGACGCCAGATCGGTCGCCCTTAGCACTGTCTCGACGGCCCGACTTCGGTGCCGCCAATGAATCCTTCGCACTGCCCGTCCACTGACTGGCGGATGTAGGCACTGGAATCATTCAGTCGCCTACGCCCAGACGAACTCTGGAACGCGCGCTACGCGAGGGCTCAACCCATCGACACGGCTGTCGGCGCCCGTCCCCAGGCGGATTGGCCGTAGAACCAGCCGAGTACAGCGCCGAAGATCAGATGCAGCACCAGGGTCATCACCGGCGCCATGAAGCCCAGTTGCATGCCGAACAAGCCGACGCCGGCCATCGGCATCATCATGACCATCATCACCAGCCAGCCGATGGTGCCGATGAGCACGCCATGCCCGACGTGGCCTGTGCCTGGCAAGCGCGCGCCGAGCAGGGCGATGGCCAGACCGTAGATCACGATGCCGATCATGAAGTGCACGATCCAGCCAACCACGGGCATGTCGGCCCGGCCCATCATGCCCGCGATCATCCTTGGCAGGTCGAGTTCGGGCATGACGCCCATGGCTGCTTTCATCACCATCAGTGCCGACAGCACGATGGTGGCTACCAAGCCTGCTGCCAGACCCTTTGAAATGTTGCCCATGGTCGTTGCCTCTGATTTCTCTTGTTCGCACATCGTGTGCTGGAGCGCGTGAGGCTGTGGGTCATCGTTCGTCGGGTCTGTGCGGCGGCAGACCGATGGTCACCGGCTGCCTCGCTGCCGCCAGCTACCAGCGCAGAAACCTCGGCCCGAGCAAGGCGCCCGCAACAGCCGGTATCAGCATCCCTGCCGTGTACCAGACGAGGATGAACAGAGGCGAGCGTTCGGGGCAGTACAGGGCATAGCCCAAGGCACCCAGTCCACCGGCCAGGAGGCCGGCGACGAAGCCCGCTGCGCGCGGCCTGGTGGGCGGAAGGCCCCGCATGGCCCACAGGGCCCACCGATGAAGCGCTGCAGACGCTGATGCACGGGCCCGTCGGCCGCCTGATGAAGCTGCTGGCTACCGCTTCACTTGGCCGGATATACACCTTTTTCGCGCGCCGCCTGAATCGGCTGCCAAGGGCCGTACTTGTGCTGCTCCGCCGAAAAGCCCGGCGTGTAGGGAGGAAACGCGGCATCGACCGGCTTGTTCTTGCGCGCCGGGAAGTCTGCTTCAAGACGCTTCTTGACCGGCCGCGGTTGGCTGTTGACGTAAGCGGCCACGTCGAAGGCCTGCTCATCCGTCAAGACCGCGGTGAGGTGGGTGATGCCGCTGGGCATGTTGCCCTTGATGAAGCCGGCGGCGAGAGTGATGCGGGCCATGCCGGCGCCGTTGTTGTAACTGTCGGCACCCCAGAGTGGCGGAAACTGGTAGCCGTCGGCATCGCCCACCTTGCCGCGACGCACACCCTGGCCCTTGGCGCCATGGCAGGCCACGCAGGTGCTGGCATAGACGAGTTCTCCGGCCACCGGATCCGCTGCGCGCGCCAGCGCCTTGAGCTTGAGGGTGCCGCCGCCTTCCAGTTTTGTTCCAACCGGAAGGCCGGTCGACAGAAAGTGCAGATAGGACAGCATCGCTTTCATTTCCGCGCTGTCCAGCGGCAGGTTGCGGCCGTTCATGCTGCGCTCCATGCAGCCGTTGATGCGCTCCTCGGTGGTCGAGACCGCATCCTCGCGGCCACGGTATTGCGGGAAGCTCACGAAAGTACCGACCCACGGATTGCCAAACTTGCGGCCGCCGGATTCCATGTGGCAGGAGACACAGGCCAGGTTGTTGCCGGCGTAGCGCTTGCTGGCGTCTTTCACTTCGGGGCCGATGTGCTTGTAGGTTTGCTCCATCAGGGCCTTGCCCTGGCGCACCGACTGGCCGTACTTGTCGTCGGGCAGTTTGCTGATGTCAGGCGCTTTCCAGTCTTTTGGACCTGATGCGGCAGGGGCTGCAGGCGGCGCGGCCTGTATAGCCGGTACAGCGCTCACGGCTGGGATTTGGACGAAAGCACCGAGCGTGAATCCGGCACCGATGACCAAGCCAATGCTCAATCTGTTGCTTCGTTTCATTTCAATCTCCATAGAGAGTTCGCCTCTGCATGCGCCTGGACTCACGGGAAACGACGTGCGTTGCTCGGCATGGTGTTGTCAGACGAAGCGCTGGCAGGCCTGCGCAGCCAGCTCGGCAAAGCGGTTGAACAGGGGGCGGCGACGCGACCCCGCTGGGTTGTCAAAGCCGGGGGCGACCCCGACGTCACGGGACAACCTTCGACGCGGGCGACGACTGGCGCTGCAGCGATGCAAGACCTTGTAGGCGGTACTGTTGGCCGGGTCTGTGCGCTGACAAACGCAGGCGCTGTGTGCCGACGTGCAAGGTTTCAGCCTGCCCGCCGCGGCGTTCCCCATGCACCGGATCCACGAAGTCAAGGAACCGATGTTCGCCAACGTGCGCGGTTTCCAGCTGGCGCGGCAGAACGACGCCCGCAGCGTGATGGCGGCCGAGCGTCAGCGCGCGAGTCGGTGGCAGACCATTGGCGGTCGGCAGCGGTTTTGACGAGTACGGGGTTCTTCCTTGGCTTGGGGCGGGTTGTCTCGCCGCCGGCCATCACCGTTCGTCGGGTGCGGCCGCGGGTGCGGACGGTGTCGGAAAGATGGCCTGAGCCGCCGACTCGAGCAGCACGTCGAAGTCCAGTCCCTGGGCCTGCGCCTCGGCCTGGGCCCAGCCATCGTCGTCAAAGTCGAGCAGGGCGCGGGCACGACGGGCCTCGTGGCGATCGGCCGAACTGGCCTTGACATGTCCGCAGACGAAACAGAGCCTGGCCGCGGCGTCGGCCTGCTGACCGAGTTCGATGAGCAGGCGCGCGTGACAGACGATGGCCTCATTCATCGCGCTGTGCAGCCCGACGGCTCGGGCCAGGGTTGCCAGGCGGCGAACGTAGCCGGCGGCATCGTCCAGCCGATGCTGGGCAATGGCCACCTGAACCTGCACCGAGCAGGCCCCCAGCACCATCGCAGGCTCGACCGCCGGCTCGGCGAGAGTGCGATCGGCGTACAAGCGCGCGGCGTCGAGGCGGCCTGAGGCCAGGGCCACGGCGCCGAGATTGCCCAAGGCGAAGGCGCGCGTCGACGCAATGCCATGCTGGTCGCACAGCCGCAGGCATTGCTCGAAACAGGCTTGAGCCGCCGGCAGGTCGTCGGCACTGCGCCTGACGTTGCCCAGGTTGTTCAGGCACAGCGCCTGGCCGCGCAAGTTGCCCAACCGGCGGTGCAGGGTGATGGCCTCTTCGTAGAGCGCGGCAGCAGCCGTCAGGTCACCGCGTGCGCGGGCCACGATGGCGCAGGTGTTGGCGATCGACCCCAGTTCGGTGTCGGCCGCAGCGGCCCGAGCACGATCGAGTGCGTCCTGGGCATGGGTGGCGGCTTCGTCGACGAAGCCGCGTTGCACCAGGACCAGGGCGAGCTGGTTCAGCGCCGCGCGGGCGCCGACGGCGTCCGGCACTTCGTCGGCCGTGGCGGCGGCTTCGCGTGCCATCGCGATGGCGGCGTCGAGGTCGCCGCCCCGGTAGCGAGCATTGGCCAGCGCCAGCAGCAGCTTGACGCGATCGGCAGGTTCGATCAGCGCGAGCGCAAGTGCCGACTCGAGCAGCGCGGCCAGCTCGCGCGCACGGCCCTTGGCATTGCAAAAGTGCGTCCAGGCCTGCGCCGCCTGCCCCAGACCCGGAGTTTGCCGCTGCGCCACCTGCCATTGCCAGGCCGTGCGGAAGTTGCCCAGATCGGTCTCGATGGCGTTGGCTGCGCCCGCCCCATCGACATGGCTGCGGTCGCCGAAGGCCTGCAGGCGCCGCATGAAGTGCTGGCCATGTCGACCCGCTGCTTGCGTCCAGAGCGCAGGCTCGTCGGCCAGGCGCTCGGCAGAAAATTGCGCCACCAAGGGGTGCAGCGTTGAGCGGCCTCCGCCCATCCCATGCACCAGCAAGCGCTGCGCCAGTGCCGCCAGCATCGGCGCTTCGACGCCGGTGACGGCAATGGCGGACGCGCGCGTGAACCCATCCTTGAAAACCGACAGGCAGGCCAGTGCGCGTTGATGTTCGGCCGGCAGCAGGCGCCAGGACAATACCAGTGACGCGCGCACGCTGGCATGTCGGGCATGCCGGGGCGCGCTGGGCGCGGCCAAGGTGTCCAGCGACTGCGCGAGATCGGCGACCAGATCGGCTGCGGGTTGGCTGTCCAGAAGGCTGGCGGCGATCTCGATGGCCAGCGGCCATCCGCCCACGCAGCGCACCAATGCGATGCAGTCACCCAGCTGGCGTGAGAGGTCGAATCCGGCGTCCACCGAACGTGCGCGAGACTCGAGCAGGCGCAAGGCGTCGAAGCCGCGTGCCTCGTCGGCCGTGGTCACCATGTCGCCCGGCTCAGGCATTGCCAGACCCTCGAGCGCAAAAACTCGTTCACCGGCCACCTGCAAGAGCACACGCGATGTGACCAGGCAGCGCAGTTGGCCGCATGCCTGCAGCAGGTCGTGCAGTCGTTGGCCCAGGCCCTCGACCTGCTCGGCGTTGTCGAATACCAGAAGGCAGGCCCGGTTCGCCAGGGCCGATCGCAACTTGCGATCGACCTCGGCCGCAGATGACGCCGACAGGCCGAGCTGCGCGGCCAGGCGGAACAGGGCCTCGTCGGCATCCACTGCCGAAGCCAGCGCCACCCAATGCACGGCAATGGCAGGGTCGGCCTGCAGCCGCCGCGTCAGCTCGCGGGCGCTGCGACTCTTTCCGACGCCGCCAGGCCCGAGCAAGGTGACCAGTCGCGAACCTGACTGCATGAGCATGGCCCGCAGCTGGGTCAGCTCCAGTGCCCGGCCGACAAAGGCGTCGCGTTGCGTGGCCCCGGGCACCTGGCGGGCATCTGCCACCTCGTTGACCCGGGTCAGCTGCTGGCCCAAGGATTGCAATGACGCAGAGGGCGCGGTTCCCAGCTCGCGCATCAATCGCTCGCAAAATCCGACGTAGGCCTGCGTCGCCTGCGGTTGCCGGCCCGACGCGGCCAGCGCGGCGATCTGGTGGGTCATGGCGGTTTCGGCAAGGGCGTCGAAGGCGAGCAGGCGGCGGCTCACGTCGATCGTCCGTGCCGGGGGCACAGTTCCGCTGTCAAGCAGGCCAAGGAGGGTTTCGCGCCACTGGGTTTGCATGTCGGTGCGCTCGACCTCCACCCATTCCTGAAAGGCGGCGAACCCTGTGAAGCTCATGCCGTCCAGAAAGGGTCGCTCGTACAAGACCAGGGCGCGCTCCGCGTCCCGCGCCGCCAAAGCCTGGCGCAGCTCGCGAACGTCGGTGGCCAGGACCAGGCGCACCCGTCGACGCTCGGATTGCAATTGCCCGTCCAAGCCCCAGGCGAGCAGCAACTGGCGCACGCGCAGCAGGTTCATGCGCAGGTTGTGGTGGGCCTCGACGCTGGCGGCATCCGGCCAGAACAGCGCCAGCAGGCGGTCGCGGTTGACCCAGTCGCTCTGCACGGCCAGAAAGGCCACCAACCACCCGGGCAGGGTAGCGGGCAAGTCATGCACGGCAGTGGGGACCGTCCAGCGGGGGGTCTGCAGCAGCAACAGCATGCGCTCGTGTCCTGACCCAAGCGGTGGAATGGCGAGGCGTGATTCTGGCCGCACATGGGCAGCGCCTGGAAGTCTCCAGACCGGTGATGGGCAGACGTTGACGGTGCTGTGACGGTGGTTGCGAACACTGCAGCCATGACTTCCACCCGCCATGCACGCGTGCAGCCCCCGGAATCGCCCGTCCCTCTGGCCAGCTACGTCCTTCGCGTGCGTGGCCGATCGGCGAGCCCGCGTTTCGAGTTGCTCAACCTCCGTGACGGGGCCTGGCATGTATTCCACCGCCCGCAGACGATGGTCGCGTTTCTGCAGGTGTGCGGCCAAAAGCGCGACGTACCACCCCGGGATCCTGCGCAGGCCGACCGGGATATCCCTTCCATCAACCGGAGCGAAACATGAGCCTCAGCCCAACTTCCCTTGTCGGTCAGCGCGCCGAGCTCACAGTCGCGAGTCCGGGGCGCCGGGCGCGCCAAAGTAGCTACTTCCGACGGCACTGGATGGCCGCCGCCGCGCTGCTCATCGTCTCGGCCCTGCATGCCGCGCCCGCGTTGGCCCAGGGTTTCATTGTTGTCGGCAATGCCAGCGTCACCGAAGGCAATGCCGGAACCCGCATCCTCAGCTTCCCCTTCAACTTCCAGGGCGGTGTCTCGCCGGCGAATACAGTGACCGGCAAGTTGTCGGTGATCTCTCTTACCGGATCGTCCTTCAACCCTGCCACCACCGGAGCCTCCTGCAGCGCGGGCGTCGACTTCATCGGATTCAACGCCGTTGCGTTCTCGGTTCCGCCAAACACGCTCAACGGATCCTTGATGATCAACGTCACGATCTGCGGCGACGCGGTGATTGAACCGAACGAGCATGTTGCCGCGACGGTCACCGAAGTCGTCGGCGCCGCCTGCACCGAGCTCTGTGCGGCCATCGGAGTCATCCTCAACGACGACGGGCAGCCGGGAATCACGATCAACAACATATCGACGAGCGAACCCATCTTCGCCACCCGTACTACCGCGTTCACGGTCAGCCTCAGCCACGCCAGCACGCTGCCGGTATCGGTGAACTTCGCCACGCGCAGCGGCTCGGCCAGCACGAAGGACTTCGCGGCCGCGGCCGGCGTGCTGCAGATTCCCGCCGGCGCAGACTTCGGCACGTTGAGCGTCACGATCAAGTCGGACACCCTGCGCGAGATCGACGAGACCTTCTTCGTCGACCTGTCGTCGCCGGTGAATGCCACCATCTCGGACGGCATCGGCCAGGCCACCATCCGCGATACCGGCTTGATCATCGGCAACTTCAACCTCAGCCCGTCCGATGTCAGGACGACCGCCGGCGATACGGTGACCTATCTGTTGGACTGGATCGTTCCCGACAACCTCGTCTGGCGAAACCTCAAGACGCTGGACCTGCGCCTGAGCCACAAGGGACGCACGGCCCTGTGGGTGCGCTGGGACGAGGCGAGCAACGAGTTCAGCCTGTGCAGCCAGGTCAAGGCAGATGGTCAGCGCGATGATGACAACGATGACAACGATGACGACGAGGGCAGGAACGCCAAGGACGCGTCGGATGCCCAGCGCCCTGTGGCCTGCGCTGCCGGTGCGCTGCCCGGCAGCGGCATGATCCTGGCCAGCAAGTACGCCATCGTGAACCTGCGCGACGTGGCCGTTGTCGGCAGCGGCCCCACCGGTTCCCGCGTGAGCCTGACGCTGCCCCTGCAGTTGCTGCGCAAGGCTTCCAGCCGGACCTACGATGTCGAACTCGCGGCGGCTGACGATCTCGGCAATGTTGACAACTTCGTGCGCGCCGGCAGCTTGAAGCTCGAATCGTCGAAGTAGCGCCAGCCCGTTTTTCTCGACTTTCCCCCGACCCCACTGCCAAGCTGTTGATTTGACTTGTGCGAGGCCCGCCGGTCTGCACCACAAGGCGGGATCTGGATGGGTTTGCTTGGCCTCGGGGGTCGTGATCTATGGGGCGGCTGGCTCGGCAAGCTCGAGCGCAGTTGGTCCAGCAGCATCGTGGGCTCGGGCTGCGGGTAGCGCGACCGGGTCAGTTTGCGGCCATCGGTGGTGGGGGCCGGTGCACCTCCACCATCTGGATGGCCTTGAACTTGGTCAGCACCTCCCGCGGCGTCGTGCCGCCGGCCAGCGTCCTGAGCTTGGCCTTGAGGGTGACCTGCAGGCAGCAGGCCAAGAAGGCCACGAAGATGTGGCCTCGATTCACTGTTCGGTCTCGCGGTCTTGTGGAAGACCGGCCTGATGGCCAGATCGTGTTTGAGCTCCTTGAAGGCTCGCTCGACCTCGGTGAGCTGGATGTAGAACGTCCACAGGGCGCCGCGCTGCTGCGCCGGAAGGTTGGTGTGCAGCAGGTAGCGGCCTTGCCTGCGGCGCAACGGGTGCAGCCGCCGGCGCTCCAGGCTGAACGCCAGGCTCGCGGTGGTACTTGGCTTCTTGGGCAGCGTGACTTTGACCCGGGCTGGCTCCGCGGCCGGTGTTGTGTCTGGCCGCGCCGAGTTTCATCAACAGTTGGCCCTGCCTCAGGCTGAGTCAGGCGCGTGAGCCGGCTGCTGCTGGCCTACGACGGCTTGTTGGCGCAGTTTGGCCTGCCGCAGCAAGTCGGCGAGGTCGCCGGGGCTTGGCCGAACATGCGCGCTTCGATCGGGAAGGCTTGATGGCGCGTGTGGTCGGCTCGCGCCATGCCGGCTGCAGCTTCGTCGCCAGCCTGCTGTTCGGGGAGGTCTTCGCAGACCCAGGTGCCGTGCCGCGTCGCGCCGCGCGGCCATTCTGCCGCCCATATACCGGTCACGAACCGTAGCGCACCATGCGCCGAATCGCTACGGGCTGCCATTGTGCGTTCACGCGGATCCGCGGGCAGGTGGGGTCGCAGGGTGTGGGCCGCCCGGACGAGTGCACGTGCGTCGCGCATCGGTGGCCTACCGGCACCGGGCCGCCCGAAGTCAAGGCACGTCGCCGAAAGCGACGGCGCCCCAGGCCCGCACCGTAGCCAGGGCCGTGGGCAGCGTCAGCGCAGTTGCGGCAGCACGCTCGCCAGCATCGCCACGCCGGAGGCCGTCAGCAGCGCCAGCACGAGCTTGCGAAAGGCCAGCGGGCTGATGCCGGCGTAGAGCTTCATGCCCGCCAGGGCCGGCAGCACCAGCGCCGGTGCCACTGCAGCCATCAGCGGCAGCATCGGCGGCGTGACGGTGCCGCTGGCCAGGTAGGCGGCCATCGTCGTGGCCAGCATAGCGAGGTTGAAGTTCTGGATCACCGCGCGCTGTGCGTCGCGCTCAAGGCCGCGCAGCGTGCACCACAGCGTCGGCATCGCGCCCGTGAAGCCGCCCAGCGGCCCCATGAAGCCGCCGCAGGCCCCGGCGGCGGCATCGGCCCAACGCCCGCCGAAGCGCACCTGCGGCAGCCGCGTGGAGAACAGCATCAAGGGGCACCAGACGGTCAGCAGCACACCGACACCGGCACGGAAGCGCAACACGTCGAGATGCGGCAGCAGCAGCAGGCCCAGCGGCAGCCCGGCCAGGCCACCTGCGATGAAGGGCCAGACGAGCTTCCATTCGAAGCCGCGCCGCACCGTGAACGCCGCCAGCAACTGGCCCGTGAGCGCGCCGAAGACGGCCAGCACGGCGGCCAGCCGCGGATCGAGCACCCAGGCCCAGAAGCTGATCGCCACCAGGCCGAAACCGAAGCCCGAGAGCCCCTGCACGAAACCGGCGGTCGCCGCGCCGACGAGGATCCATGCGATGGGTGCGTCCATCGTTCATGCTAGCCGCGCGCGGTCGGCCCCAGGCCTGAACGGCGCTGGCCGCTGTTCCTGCTCGGGCCGCTGCACGGGCTTGGACTTGCTGGGCATGTCGCCTGCAACGCGCGCTTCGACGGCCATACGCCATCGGCCTCTCGTCCGCGTGGGGCTGCGATGAGTGTGCGTAACACCAGCGCACGCAGCCTGGCTGCGCAATATCGGCAGCGGTGGGGCCGCGCCTGCCCGTCAGCGGGCTCAGGCCCGCTGCAGACCGCGCTTTCGGCCCGGCAGAAGCCGAACCGTATCAGTGCGTGACCGCGGCCTCGGCGGTTGGCGCCGCGGCGACTTCGTCTCCGCCTACGGGCCGGATGTTCTGCGCCAGGTCGCCCTTGGGGCCCTGAACCAGCTCGTAGGTGACGCGCCCACCTTGTTTCAGGGTGCGGAAACCTTCCATCTGGACCGCAGAAAAGTGGGCGAAGACATCCGCCCCACCGCCTTCGGGTTCGATGAAGCCGAAACCCTTGGCGTCGTTGAACCACTTGACCGTACCGTACGACATGGCGTGTCCCTCAACATCACTACGGCAAAAATTGTCCACCCGCGCAAGTTTGAGTGTCAAGCCTTCGACGAAGGGCCGAGCGGGCCAGTGCCTGGACAGAGATCATGGCCAACCGGCGGCGATCGCCGCCACAACGGTGCAAAGCGCGTGCTGCTCCGGCCTTGTGAAGCGGGGGTCTGGCTGCAATATGGGACTCGGGGGCAGGGCCGCGGATGCTGGACGTGCGCCCGAGAACCAACTCGATAGAATGGGTTCATGCCCGACGAACAGCCCCCGGCGCCGCCAAAACCGCCCGCCCCCTCACGCCGAGGCGGTGGGCAGGATGCCGTGGTGGCCGAACGCAAGGCGGCGCGCACGAAGCCGCCTCAGCTGTACCAGGTGGTGATGCTCAACGATGACTACACGCCGATGGAATTCGTCGTGATGATGCTGCAACAGTACTTCCAGCGTGATCCCGACACGGCCACGTTGATCATGCTGAAGATTCACCACGAAGGGCGCGCCATCTGCGGTGTCTACACCAAGGATGTCGCCGCGACGAAAGTCGAACTGGTGCTCACCGCGGCGCGCCGCGAAGGGCACCCGCTGCAATGCATTATGGAGGCCGCATGATTGCCCAAGAACTTGAAGTCAGCCTGCACATGGCGTTCGTCGAGGCGCGCCAGCAGCGGCACGAATTCATCACCGTCGAGCACCTGCTGATGGCGCTGCTGGACAACCCCAGCGCCGCCGAGGTGCTGCGCGCCTGCGCGGCCAACATCGACGACCTTCGCAAGAGCCTGTCGATCTTCATCAAGGAGAACACGCCCACCGTGGGCGGCTCGGATGAGGTCGACACGCAGCCGACGCTCGGGTTCCAGCGTGTCATACAGCGCGCCATCATGCACGTGCAGAGCACGGGCAGCGGCAAGAAGGAAGTCACCGGCGCCAACGTGCTGGTGGCGATCTTCGGCGAGAAGGACTCGCACGCCGTCTACTACCTGCATCAGCAGGGCGTGACGCGTCTGGACGTGGTGAACTTCATCGCCCACGGCATCAAGAAAAACGACCCGCCCGAACCCGCCAAGGGCAACGAAGGTCCGGCCAGCAACGAGACCGAGAAGGAAGAGGGCGGCGACGCCAAGGGCTCGCCGCTGGACCAGTTCACGCAGAACCTCAATACGCTGGCGCTGCAGGGCAAGATCGACCCGCTGATCGGCCGCGAGCACGAGGTCGAGCGTGTCATCCAGGTGCTGTGCCGCCGGCGCAAGAACAACCCGTTGCTGGTGGGCGAAGCCGGTGTCGGCAAGACCGCGATCGCCGAAGGCCTGGCCTGGCGCATCACCGAGAAGGACGTGCCGGAAGTGCTGGCCGACGCCACCGTCTACTCGCTCGACATGGGCGCGCTGCTGGCCGGCACCAAGTACCGTGGCGACTTCGAGCAGCGCCTGAAGGGCGTGCTCAAGCAGCTCAAGGACCAGCCGCACGCCATTCTCTTCATCGACGAGATCCACACACTGATCGGCGCCGGTGCGGCGTCGGGGGGCACGCTGGATGCTTCCAACCTGCTCAAGCCGGCGCTGAGCAGCGGTGCGATGAAGTGCATCGGCGCCACCACCTTCACCGAGTACCGCGGCATCTTCGAGAAGGACGCGGCGCTGAGCCGGCGCTTCCAGAAGGTCGACGTCGTCGAGCCTTCGGTCGAGCAGACGATCGAGATCCTCAAGGGCCTGAAGTCGCGTTTCGAAGAACACCACAGCGTGAAGTACGCGGTGGGCGCGTTGCAGGCCGCGGCGGAGTTGTCGGCCAAGTTCATCAACGACCGCCACCTGCCCGACAAGGCCATCGACGTCATCGACGAGGCCGGTGCCGCGCAGCGCATCCTGCCGGCCAACAAACGCAAGAAGACCATCACGCGGGCCGAGGTCGAGGACATCGTCGCGAAGATCGCGCGCATCCCGCCGCAGTCGGTCAGCAGCGACGACCGCAGCAAGCTCAAGACGCTGGACCGCGATTTGAAGAGCGTGGTCTTCGGGCAGGACCCGGCCATCGACGCGCTGGCCGCCAGCATCAAGATGGCGCGCTCGGGCCTGGGCAAGTCCGACAAGCCCATCGGCAGCTTCCTGTTCAGCGGCCCCACGGGCGTGGGCAAGACCGAGGTCGCCAAGCAGCTGGCCTATGTGCTGGGCATCGACCTCATCCGCTTCGACATGTCCGAGTACATGGAGCGCCATGCCGTCAGCCGCCTGATCGGTGCCCCCCCGGGCTATGTCGGTTTCGACCAGGGTGGCCTGCTCACCGAGGCCGTGACCAAGAAGCCGCACTCGGTGCTGCTGATGGACGAGATCGAGAAGGCGCACCCCGACGTCTTCAACGTGCTGCTGCAGGTGATGGACCACGGCACGCTGAC
>Ga0105047_10011824_pt1 | contig 14124 bp, 11 predicted proteins | sample MAT04_FD_78384 | JGI IMG/M metagenome (GOLD analysis project Ga0105047, IMG submission 78384) | Freshwater microbial communities from Lake Fryxell liftoff mats and glacier meltwater in Antarctica - MAT-04 (megahit assembly) | ecosystem: Environmental > Aquatic > Freshwater > Ice > Liftoff... | reverse complement strand
GCGCACACTGTATTGCACACCGGTGGCGATGACAAAATCTTCAGCTTTGTCCTGTTGCAGCATCAGCCATTGCATTTCAACGTAGTCTTTGGCATGTCCCCAGTCACGTAATGAATCCAGGTTTCCCAGAAAGAGACAATCCTGGAGACACAGCTTGATGCGTGCCAAGGCGCGGGTAATCTTGCGGGTAACGAAGGTTTCGCCGCGAATGGGAGATTCATGGTTGAACAAAATTCCGTTGCAGGCATATATGCCATAGGCTTCACGGTAATTGACGGTTATCCAATAGGCATATAACTTGGCCACTGCGTAAGGTGAGCGTGGATAAAATGGAGTGGTTTCCTTTTGTGGTGTTTCCTGTACCAGGCCATATAGTTCAGAGGTAGAAGCTTGATAGAAACGTGTTTTCTTTTCCAAGCCCAAAATACGAATGGCTTCAAGAACACGCAAGGCACCTAATGCATCGGAGTTGGCAGTATATTCGGGCTCTTCGAACGATACTGCCACGTGGCTTTGCGCAGCGAGGTTATATATTTCGTCTGGCTGTACTTGCTGAATAATGCGAATCAGACTGCTTGAATCAGTCATGTCACCGTAGTGCAAAATGAAATTACGATTGCTGACATGAGGATCCTGATACAAGTGGTCAATGCGGTCTGTGTTGAACAAGGAAGCACGGCGCTTGATACCATGCACGATGTAGTCTTTTTTCAACAGAAATTCGGCTAGGTAAGCGCCGTCTTGTCCTGTCACACCAGTGATTAAAGCGATTTTTTGCATAGAAGATAATTCCTAACAATATTCATTACCAGCCATAAAATCTTGGTAAATATGGCCGTCAGTGAAGAAACAGTTGAAAAATGATACTGAATAATTGATGGTGGCTAAGCGTGAATTATATTCTTGGTTGAGATGCACATGTTCTCAATAACCGTCTCAACTTTTACCTGAGCCCGCCAATCCAACAATTCGTTTGCCTTCGAGGGGTTCGCTGATCCAATGTGGATGTCGGTTGGGCGATACAAGTTTGAATTGATAACAAGATATTCTTTGTAATTTAATCGAAAAAATTGAAACGCATGTTCTATAAAGAATTCCAGGGTTACTGTTTTGCCAGTAGCGATGACGAAATCCTCGGGATGATCCAGTTGCAGCATTTTCCACATCGCCTCAACATATTCAGGTGCCCATCCCCAGTCCCTTTGTATATCGATGTTTCCCATTTCCAGTTTTTCATTACTTCCCGAAGCAATCCTTGCTGCAGTCCTGACAATTTTCTGTGTCACAAAACGTTCTGGGCGGAGAGGTGAATCGTGATTGAACAAAATTCCGGTACATGCATAAAGACTGTACGCCTCACGATAGTTTGCAACAAGATGATGTGCTGAAGCTTTGGCTACGGCATAGGGACTTCGGGGTCTGAATGGTGTTTCCTCATTTGCCGGAATAGCGCCAGTCTCGCCGAAACACTCGCTGGAACCTGCATTGTAAAAGCGTATCGGCTTTCCGTAAAATCGGATTGCCTCCAACAGATTCAGCGTCCCGATTGCAATGCTTTCCATAGTTTCCACAGGCTGCTCGAAAGAAAGCCCGACAGAACTCTGCCCGGCAAGATTGTAAATTTCGTCAGGTTGATGTTTAACCAAGGTTTGAAGCACGCTGCGAAAGTCAGAAATGGCCATCGAAGCAGTGATCACTTTGTCCAGAATGCCGAGATTTTTCAGGTTGCCAAAAGAAGATACCATGGCATCCCTTGATGCGCCGATGACCTCGTATCCCTTGTCAAGCAAAAGCTTGGAGAGATATGCGCCATCCTGTCCGCCCACTCCACAAATTAACGCCCTCATTCTGCAGTAACCTTTACATAAATATTCATGATTTAGTGCGGCAATCCCTTGGCTCTGCCAGGGGATTCACCTAGGTTTGTTTGAACTATACGGTGACTTAGATGCCATCTCTCTTCTTGGCTAAACTAAAAGCTGCAACATCCGAACCACTGATCCAAATTCGTTGCGGAAACGGGATCACGGCGACGAATGGATTCAATTCCGCGCCGAACCTCTCCCAAGGTCATCACGGAAACAAACAAATCCTCCTCGTTCACCTCAGTGAACCATAATCGAACACCGGCATTCGCGCGTTTGCCTTTGCGGATTTCCGAAAGCACGTTAGTGTCGATCAGGAATCCCATTCGATTTTTCCACGGCCAAAATCGCACTGGCGAATAAAGTCATCGTCATTGCCGATATCCGGCATGGCGGCAAGCGCCTCTTTGAAGGAACCTTGCACCGTTTGCTGCTCCAACGGCCAGATGATGATTTCCACTCGCTGATGCTGAACCTCCGGCGGAACGGAAAAGAATACAGGCATGTTTTCTATGATCTGTCTAATCGGTTGCATGATAGTATTTCCTCCCATACTTGAGACGAAAAGCTAATAAATGAAAAACTGGAACAGCCCTGTAAAACAGTACACAGATATTCATGAGGCGGATTATACCTGCTTGCCCATTAACCTTACCTCGCTGCCAAAAGCAGCGTTATTAACAGCAAGGTACACCTCCACCGTTTTACGTGCGGTCGCATCCCATGAATACCGGCTTGCAACCTCCAAAGATCGCCTGGATGCTTCACTTCGCCACTGATCATCTTCCAGCAGCACGCGGATGCTTTCAGTCATCGCTTGAACGTCTTCCGCCTCCACAATGAGCGCTGCTCCCAAGGCTATTTCCGGCAACGATGAGCGATTGGATATTAGCACTGGCAAGCCGCTCGCCATAGCTTCAATAACGGGCAACCCGAACCCTTCGTACAACGAGGGGTAAACAAACCCACGAGCGCCAGAGAAAAGCAACGGCAAATCGGCCTCTGACACATACCCAAGATAGCGCAACCAGCCCTGCCGCTGGCCCTGCTCGATACGGCGGTGAATAGCTTCGCTACGCCATCCATAACCTCCGGCCAGCACTAGGGGGTAATGATTTCGCAGTGCCTGAGGCAATGCTTCATAGGCCGACAGCAATGTCCCGATATTCTTTCTTGGCTCAATGGTTGCCACGCAAAGCGTGTAGCCGCCAAACGCCAAGCCGAACTTCCCCAGCACACCCGCCGCCTCCGCTACCCATCGTGGGCGATACTCCTCGCTAACCCCCAATGGCACAGCACGCACTTTATCTTCTGGCCAATCAAAAAACTCGATGATCTCCTGCCGAATAAAGTCTGAAACGGTAATCAAAAAATTCGCACGGCTCAATGCAATCGGAATTTCCTTCTGCATAAAAGCAACACGTTCGGGGGGGTGAAACTGCGGGCAACGAAAAATCGAAAGATCGTGAATGGTTGCGATTGCCGGTCCAGCACAAGGGGGCAGACAGAAATTTGTGCCATGATACAAATGATCAGAGAAAGCCCGTAAACGATGCCGCAACAACAGGGGTGACAACCAGCTATAAGCCGCCACCGCCACCGGGTTACGTGACAGCCGCTGTCGTACAGCAAGCTTGGCCGGTGACTGGTCTAGCAGCGAGCCGACGTCGTTCACCCAGCGCCCACCGGAAAAAAATCGTACCGACTCTACCCTCTGCATACCCGGAACCCGATTCGCAAGCTCCCATGTATAACGCCCGATACCGGTCAGGGGTGGTTTGATAGCATTGACGGCGAGAATGATTTTCATCGCTGTAATTGAAGTTGGCAAGGTCACAGGTGATTTAGATTACTCATATTTTAAACTTGTCATGGCAAATCCAAGGTCGTCATTAACGATTGGAACCCACTCAATATTCAATTTCACTCTTCCGTCCGGATTGATAAGACCGGGTGGAACATCAATGGAGTAAATGGTCGGTTCAGACCAATTCATTTTGTAGGCGGTCATATCAGGCATTCTTTCCCCATTGAGAATGATAGTGTATTTTCGCAGCCGGGGGCCTTGGGGCATAAATGGCACACCGCTAATTTGTATCTTCTTTGGATGAGTCGTTGCAATAAAAAACATTGTGGCAGGGGATCGTGATGCCCAGACATGATCTGGCTCTAGAGGCCACCATTTATTAGTCAACATTCTCTGAGCAAAGGAGTTACCTAATCTGAAATAAATTGTTTCTCCCGAATGGACGTGGGGCGCGACTGAAATAAAATCCTCTGGTCCAAGGCTATTGTTTGAGATAAATCCATTGCTAATCCAGGAGAATGTGACAGCATCCATTGGAATTTTAAGCACAGATTTTGCAATAAAAAAGTTCAACGCTGGGTGGTCTACATGTAAGCCAGGATATCTTCTGTCAAAAGAAACAGTTTCACCGCCAACTCCATTCTCGGCTAAAATTGCTGGTTCAAGATCTACGTTAGGTAAGAAATATGGGTATTGAATAGAAAATACCACGATAAAAAAAACTGTAATCAAAATCCCACTGCGCCATCCTGATGCTTGCGATTTCAATTTGTTTGAAACGATTAAGAAAAAAATTATCAAAAATTCAGAGAAGAACAAATAGATCCATTTGACTACGGGGTACCAGTTTCCACCCTTGTTAAGAACAGTAACAGCAGAGAGCACGATCAAAGGCCCGAGAGATATGAAACTGGAACCGTGCCAAAATAATTCGGCATATGAAATATATTTTTGTTTGCATCGCCAAATCGCCGCGGCAAACGCAAATACATACGTGGATATAAAAACTACAACAATTGATCCGTAATCAGAAAGATTCACCCCTTTCCACGCTCTTAGGTCTCCTCCTGTACCGGCGATTTTAATCATTTCCAATACCCCCTGCGAGGTAAGAAGAATTGCTCCCGCAATTGTTGCCCCTATTAAAGCGACAACTACCCGTGTTTTTGCGTTTGCATTGGGAAGGCCTAATGCCATAATTATCAGTGATGCTGCACACCATACAAAGCCAATGATGTGGGTATTTATCAATATCCAGGCTGATAGAGCCATCAGTGCAACAAGATATTTTGGCTTCGGGTTTGCAACAGATAAATATAGAAATAATTGAGCGATGGCCAAAGAGGTAAGTTGGCTTATGAAAGAATTGGAAATCACGAGGTCGCGAAATCCAATTCTAAGAATATGAACGCAAAAAAGTATGTACAGAAGTGATAAAGAAATAAAAAACAGATTTATTTTTTTCTCTGAAAAAACAGCGCACAGCCTTAGGCTGTAGAACAGGCATACAAAAATCATCGATAATTGAACGACAATTGACAACCCTTGTAGAGGCGACAAGCCGAAGGAATGAGCAACATCAGATGCTGCTTTGTAAGTGAGTCTAGGGTATATTGCAAACTCATTTAACGTAACTTTTATAGCGTCACTCGAGAAATCTTCACCCAAGAAAATTGCTCGAGTTGTTGCTGCATGACTTGCCCAGTCACCATGGACAGCCGGCATGAATCGCCCGTTTGTAGTCGAGTCTAGTTGCAATACAAACGTTGCTAATGCTACCAACATGGCAAGTGATACAAGCCAGAGCCCGCGCACCCGAATATTTTTGACTGTAGATTCGCCTGTTTTTGTTCGAAAATTTATGAAGCGCCTAAAAAAATTCTTCATGTGTTGAAATACCCATAGCATGTTTTTACTAGGGTTAACAAAACTGAGTAATTTCCTTTTAAGCCACTTATTTTTGTAGGAATTTCACCTTTTGGATAGCGCCTAATAGTCGGTATTTCGAAACAACGATAGCCAATTTGAGGAACTCGATAAGAAAAATAAGCAAGCAACTCGTAGCCCATGAAAACTTCGCGGAACGGAGCAATCATCGGGTCGAGTAGCATCCTGCGGCTATATGCGCGGAAGCCTTGTGTAGTGTCTGTCCATCTAAAGCCCGAAAACAAACTCAGTATCGGAGCATGAATAAAACGAATAGCAAAATCTCGTGATTTAGGTGTGTTCTCAGCCACCCCTCCTGCTATGAAGCGGGAAGCCTGTACAAAATCCACACCTTGTTTCAATGCTTCAATGAAACGAGGTATAGCTTCTGGATCATCTTTGTCATTTCCATCAATGGTGACAATTCCTTCATAGCCTTGGTCGAGTACAAAAGCGTAGGCACAGCGAAGCTGGGCACTCAGTTTACCGGGACCGGTCTTGAGTAGCAGTCCTCGAACCCCCTTATCTTGCAGTGACTCAAGCGCAAGTGAACCATCTGAACTGCCGCCATCCACGATGATAATGTCGGCAATACCGTTGATCTTGAGAGCAGCCATTCTGGAAAGCAGGCTCTTGATTCGCTCGCCCTCATTGATGACCGGAACAACGACACACCAAGCGTGCTGTTGGCCAAGCCATAGGGATGTTGTAAACGCAGGCACTTGCCAGCTGGCACGCACCTCAGGAGTAATTTCAGGAATCATCGTCACTATCTTTTTCTAAATATCAAGCCACTCGGGCTGTAATCAGCATCACACCCAAAATCACCAATATGATTCCCGCTCCAGTCGTCCAATGGAACTGCTCATGAAAAATCAGCACCGACGATAGAGCAACTGCTGCCACAGCACCTGAAGTAAGTACAGGATGCGCTACATTCAGCGGCAAGTGCGCCAGCGCAGCGGCATAGAGCAGAAATGCCGCGCCGTATAACCCCAAGCCTAGCCAGAATGGCCAATTGCTCAGTGCAGACATGGGGTCGTTGAGGGAAGGGAATTTTCGCGGTGGTATCATAGCCATTTTGACCAAGACGCTAGCTGAGGCGTTGGAAACGATGCCAAGAATAAGAATAAGCCACTTCATACTTTATCCTCATCTTCGTTATTGCGATAATGCCGTATCGCCACAGTCAGTGCACGCTCAATCGATACTGCGTGTGGTTCATTTTTGGTTGCCAGCATCTCGATGGAAACCACATGGTTGGGCAGATACTGCTCCAAAGCTGCAACCACCTTACCATGGTCAGTCCCCCCGTCTCCCAGGGGCAGCAGATCGGGCTCGCTGGCATGTATATGACCGATGAGATGAGCGCAGTCTTGCAATACCGCTACGGGGTCTTCGCAGTTAATACTGAGCGCCCCAGTGTCCAGCTGCATCCTAACAGCAGGGTGTGCAATCTGCCCCACCACCTGAGCTGTTTCAGCACTGCTGGTCATAAAGTTAGCGCCATAGCAGGTAGGGTTGGGTTCTAGACAGATCAACACGCCATAGGATTGAGCGATGTCCCCAAGGCGCCGAAAAAAAGGAGCCGCCATATCCACGGCTTCCTGATCACTCAAGCCGGCGCGATCTCGATTTTTCGGCGAGCCAAACACCAGTCGAACAGCTCCCAAACCCGCTCCAATATGGCACACGGCTGCCAGATGTTGAAGCATCGCATTTTGAGACTCCGGTAAGCCAAAGACATTCAGGCCAATGGTACCAAACAACAGTGCTTGCATCCCGGTAATTTCAATCCCATGGTCACCCCACCAGCTCTTGACGCGAGCGATGTCCTCGTCAGTTGTCTTGGCTGGGTCAGGGAAGTATTTTCCAGGCGCAACATCAATCGCATCAACATCGAAGCGATGAAGCAGCTGGGCTATAGCCTCATCTTCAGCAGCATCCCAAGCGATGTTGGATATAGCCAGCCTCATGCGCTCGCTCCCGATTCGGATTTGATCGTAAGTGCCTCTGACTGCGCGTAGGATCTAACAGCCTGGATGGTTTCACGCGAGTTGTATTGGTAATGTCCAGAGGTACCAAAAAGATGTGCGTGCTTAGTGCGCATGTCATAGGTAGCAGAGGGATTGCCCAAGACCTGGTCAAATGGTCTGCCAAAACCTTGTTTTGAGACCTCTGCAACGCTGATGGGTTCGGCTGACAGGTGCACCAGCTTCAAACCAGCATTGAGAGCAGTTTGAATGTCGTACCAGAGATTGACCATCGGGTAAAACTGGAAAACACTTCGGCTATCAATCGCGCGGAGATTGTTATTATTTAAGAAGTCGAAAATAACGTTCTTACGCAATCCAGGACCGACCAATCCAGGAAGCCTCACGATTAGATGGTTAGGAAAATTGCTCTCGACAAATTTTTCCAGTAGGCGGCGATGTTGGCCGTAAGCATGCAGCCCTACTTCATCAACAGTTGTACTCTCGTCAACGCCGAGTGGGGTTTTGAATACATCGACAGTGCTGATCAGGATAAAAGTTTTGCATTTGACAGTTTTTAAATGTGCGATCAGCCCCTCGATTTTTTGAAGATCCGCTTCGGGTTCCTGGTTGGCTATCCATTTTTGAGCAGCGGCGCCAGCGCAGATAACTGTCTCGAACGATTTGCACTCGATTTCACTGATATTGGTTGAGCGATAAAGTGAATGGAAGAGCCCTTGCTTTAAAAGTGTTGAGCCGACGAAACCAGAAAATCCAATAAGTGCATTACACATTCCATAACCTCAATTGTATTTGGGTAAACAACAACAGAAAGCTATAATTTTTCAGCATCTAACTTTTCCAACACATCGTAAATATTATCGATTTTTCCACCCAGCACAGAGTAACACCCAGGCAATTCAGTGTGTTTCTCAAACAGGATGGGCCTTCCATCATCACTTTCATTCTTCACTAAAATAGTTTTAACCTCGAATAACGATTCAACATATTTAGCATCCAGCACAGCAGGCATATACCGTGCCACATCCCTCACCATACGATATACCCTTGTTTCACGGGCATAATCAACCAATGATTTATATGGGTCAATACCTTGCTGGTCATTCCAGTGCAGGTGCGGAGTATAGCGAACATGGGTAAGTGTATGCATCCCGCTAGCCGGAAATGGCATCATTGAAAAGAAAGGCCCATCCATCAGCGTGATACCTAAGCCTTGGAGAGCCGGAGGAGCCTGCATGAGTGCCATTTCCGTGATTTCCTGTTTGAGGCCAGTGCGCGTACCCCGAAAATCACCCTTGAACTGATTGAGTCCGCTATAGGTACAGTTGAATACATAACGGCATGAGATTATCTCCTCAGCTCCCTGTTTTGGTTTTGCTAAAACACGCAATGTATCGTTCAATCCTTTCGAAATATCGGTAATGCGCGTCTCCAAGCGGGTCTGTACACCACATTCTTTTAATTCCCGCTCAGCCCAACTTGCCAACTTTGTTGAATCGAATGCATATTCTTCGACAAGGAATACTTCTTCGATTAATCGAGGCTCAAATAGCTGACGCAGCGTTTGATCTGCCGGTTCGATCTTGGCTCCAATTTCCTTGCAGAAGCGCACAAATTGTTTGGCAGTTACTTTAGAGTTGCGACGTGCAATGCCATATAGCTTGGTGAAATCCTGCACCACTGCATCCGGCCAGTCACGCACGAATTTGGGCAGATTGACCCTACTGCGATACGCTGTCGTAAAACTACGAGGATAGTGATAACCGTTGTGAACGCGGGCTTGATTGTTATAAGAGGCTCGCGTTAACAGCGCAGATTCACGCTCAACAAGAAGAATACGCTTAAGACCTCGCTGTTTAGCGAGGTAAATAGCAATGGCTGCTCCGTAAAATCCGCCACCTATAATGACTACATCTTGATCCAAAATTTGGTCTGACATCAAGCAAATCGTTCAGAGTGAGCCGTCAGTCTTATGTGGCTGAGAGGTTGCCTCTTCGATATTCAGCTTTTCGCGACGGTTCATTCGTGCGCTGGTGAATTCCTGTCCAACATGATAGAGCGGTCCTTCGTTCTGCAGACTGACCATGTTTAAAATGTATTCACCCAATACCAGCAGAACCAGCGAGATCAGAAAAAACATGCCAGACTGTTGTAACGATAACGTAACCCATCCTGGAGAAACATTAGATTTCCAGATAAAGACCGCAATCACATAGATTGAATATATTAGATTAGCAACAGCGCCAAATAAAGAAAGCATAGTAACAAGCCGCATCGGAGCACGTGTTGTTGAAACAAGTAGTCGCATGCCGCGTTCGATACTTTCACCCAGGCGTTTTGTGTGCGATACCTTTGGTGCTGAGCTGTATTTTAGATGGGCACGTGCGAAGCCTCCAGTTGCTGGAAGATGGCGATATGTCATCGCTGGTTGAGGATGCTGAAGAATGAAGTTAACAATTCTCTTGCTGAGAACACGGTATTGCGGTGCCTCATTGGCCAGATGAATTCCGTTAAACCACTTGTAAAGCCAATTGAAAACCGAGTAAGCACAGCTATAAGCAAGGCTCTGAGTGGCTTTTTTTTCATTGCTGGCGAAGACGACATCAGCCCCGTTGACGGCTTTGTCCAGCAATTCAGGTAGAAAATTGATGTCGTCTGTTAATGGATCAATAACCGCAATAAAATCGCCCAACGCATTCTCCAGTCCCACCCAAGATGCAGTGTCTGCGTCCACCTCTTTGGTTAAAGCGTATACCTGCAAATTGGGCAACCCATTTTCTCCTGTGATCTTTTTCAGGACTGAAATGCTGTCATCATCGGATGCGTTATCAACAATAATTAGCTCGTAATCGCTGACTAGAGAGGAAATGCCAGCAGCTGTGTCAGATAATATTTGCTCAATAAGGACAGTCTGATTACGCACAACGAACACAACAGAAAGAAAAACAGGAAAATACGCCATTTAAAAGTCCCTATAAATACCTACGGCACAGCGAGCGCAACAAACCAAGCTGTTTTACCTTTCGGAGGGATAGCCCTCTTTTCTCGATATTGCTCTCATCTAACGTCACCACCGAAAATGTTTGCGCAACAACTTACTCATTTAATAATCCTATTCAGTAGGTTCTTTGCACTATCTTTCCAAGTTATCCAGTGAATTCCTTCCGGAGAAGGTGTCTGGCTGTTCGTTGATAGTTTGATCCAGTGCTTGATTGCATGCATCAAATCACCTGGCTCAAATCCTTGGAAGTAGCTTGCGTGTTCTCCTGCTACTTCACGGAACACTGGAATATCTCGAGCAATAATCGGCAGATTGTGTTGTGCCGCCTCAATGAGTGGAAGGCCAAAGCCTTCACCTTCACTTGCTGCAATCAGACAGTTTGATGCGTTGTAAATTTTTTCGAGGTATTCATCGCTGATGCTCTCTAGCCAGAACAGGCGCCGATTGCGCTCCGTATGGCTGTATAATGCTTCGACCAAGGTTTCAACCATCCAGCCTTGCTTGCCTACGATCACCAGATTGACATCCACTCCTTGAACCCAAAGTTGCTCAAATGCAGCTAATGTTTGCTTTTGCCCTTTGCGCGGTTCAATGGTACCAACCATCAAAAAAGTAGGGCGACTGGTTAGCGCTTTTAACACTTGCACTGCATCAGATGGCAAGCCAGTTGTGGGAACTGACCCTGCCAAATCCGCTCCCAAGTGAAACCAACTTAGCTTAAACGGGCGCAAGCGATCAGGTCCAAATTCATTGAGCCATGCTGACATTTCATCTGCCACAGCGCGCGAGATACAAATTGCACCATCGGCTTTTGCCAAGGTTATCAGCCATGTTTCGTGGTTGACAGATGCACCATCTGGGAATGCGTTAGGGAGCAAAATAGGAAGCAAGTCATATACAACAAAATGAACCTGTACGCCGATATGCCGCAGATGCTGATAAAACGCCGCTTGCGACGGCACGACATGAGGTTGTAAGTCGAGCCCAAGGAAAATATCACCATTGAATGCCTCGACAGGCTCATCGTCGAGTACCTGATCAGGGCAGCTCAAAAACCGCAAGGTGAATTTCCGCGCGTAGCGATAGCCCGGCTGGTCAGTTGTCGCATAGACCGGTTCGACCTTGAAACCTTGCGGCGGATTGGCAAGCAATTCAGCCAGGACACTGCGAACTACTCGCTGAATGCCAGATTTGACATCGCGCTGCACTAGCTCGGAGATGTCCACCAGTAACTGCCTTATGCCAGATGGGGGGCGATTTTGAGCGATACCCTGTGCCAGTGCCAACCACTCACGTTCGTCAGACGGCGCGCCTTCGATACTGGCGATAGCTTTGATCAGGCCATCTTGGCCGCATTGCGCTTGCGCGTAACATTTTTCGATGGCTTGAGTATATTGATCGGCACAGGTGCGGGGGGCGTGTTGTGTCAGGATCACTTCACGTGCCCGCTCGCTCAAAGCTTGACGTTTTTTCTCATCTTGCCAAAGGATTTCAATGGCGTTAGTGAGTTCGGCATTGTCAAATTCGTCCGGTAACATCCATACAGCATCTGTTGGTAAATAAGCCATGGAACCGTTGGCATTAACGATGGTAGGTAGCCCATAGTTCATGCAATCCAGCACAGCGGCAGAGGTTTCTCCACGCGAGAGGGTTCGTAGCTGTACTCCAATATCGGCGGCAGCCAGGTACTGACGAAATTGCACAGTATCTGACCAGCCGGTGATGCGTATGCGATCAGAAATATCACTTTTGCGAATCGTGGCGGTAAATTTCGCACCATAGTCGCCGCCGAGGTTTTCTCCAACGAACACGAGGAGACAGCGCTTGTCTTTGCTGAGTGGGGAGGCTAACCAGGCATCAAGCAAACGCTGGTTTAGTTTGGTCGGGCCCAGCAACCCAAAGCTGCACACAACAAAAGCATCTTCTTTTATACCGAGCGCTAGGCGGGATTCTGGTCGCGCTACTGTTATCGTTGGAACGCGGAGGAGCGGAATTACTGACCAATTTCTAGCAAAGCTTGCTCCCAACCATTGATTGGCAAGTTTTCGTGAGTTTTCTGAATGAACAATTACGCCGCGGCTGTTTTCAAGGACTGACTTGTCGCAAGGGTATTTCCAAACTACCTCAGCGGTATCTTTGGCATGAAAACGGTGTTGTACAGCTTTATATCCATGAGCATTATACAACTCGCGAGCCCATCCGTTTGGGTTGAAACCATGCTCATCCATATGAGCAATAATCCCGCTGAGGAAAAAGTCGTGCAACACCACAACCCCAGGTATTTTGGCCAGCAAGTTAAACATATGCTGGTGGTAGGCAGAATTGCCAAAGTGGTACAGGACTCGTTCGTAAATGTGGTCATGATTGGCAAACCAATCGGCGCTTCGAATCGAACAATTTGATTTGATCCAAGGATCTGAAATTGTCTCCTGTGCCACGATTACATCGATGTCGTAGTGGCGGGCTAATTCGGGCAATAGTTCGGCACTGTAATCCGCGATGCCGCTACGTTCAGGCGGCAGAGGTGAGATGTACGCCAGCTTTGGTCGTTTTTTGGGGACTGATATATTTTGGCGTGACTTTTGACTCGCGGCATGAAGCAACTCAAATGCTTTGAGCGCACGATGTGCACTCGCGTCCCATGAAAACTTCTTGGCTTGTTCCAGGCCATGATGAATCAACTCTGCGCGATAAGTACTATCGGTAAGTACATGAGAGAGCTTCGCGGCAATCGCCTTGTCATCATGCGGATCAAACAACGCCTCTTCCCGCCCGATTACTTCAGGCAGGCTGGAAGTGTTGGCTGCGATAACGGCTGCCCCGCAAGACATTGCCTCCAGTGCGGGCAGTCCAAAACCTTCGTGCCATGAAGGAAATATGAAAGCTTTGCAAAGATGGTAAAGAGCGATCAAATCCTTTTCTGGTACAAATCCGGTGAGCACTACCTCGTTTGCCCCCAAGCCCTGTTGTTTGCCCAACCTGGCCAGCAGGTGACGGGTTTCGGGTTGAATGGAGCAGACGATGGCAAGTTGATGTTTATCACGCAACAATTTTGGGAGCAGTGCATAGGCACGGATCAGCCCTTCAATATTTTTGCGATGATCGATCCCACCTGTGTACAAGACAAACGGCTTAAATAAACCATAACGCTCCCGCACACTACATTCCGTTACGCTGCTGATGTCTAAACGCTGAAATTGTGGATCGGCAGCTGTGCCTACATTGATTGCCATATTTTGCGGAAAGCCCAGATAAGCAATACCCTCCTGGCGTGAAGACTCAGAAATAGCCAGCATTAGATCGGCTCTTCTGAGATGATCCAGCTTGTTTTCATACCATGACTCAACCACCGGGCTGTTCAGGTAGGATTTTCTGTTGATGAACGGAATCAGGTCGTAGAGGGTCACTGCAGTGGGTATGGTTTGTGTGAATTGTCCAATGCTGGTTACGGCATCATCACCCAGCCCTTCAAACAGGCTGGTGATATACAAAATATCCGGCTGCAAGCTCGTCATGAATGCTTCACGGCAT
>Ga0105047_10011821_pt1 | contig 14124 bp, 14 predicted proteins | sample MAT04_FD_78384 | JGI IMG/M metagenome (GOLD analysis project Ga0105047, IMG submission 78384) | Freshwater microbial communities from Lake Fryxell liftoff mats and glacier meltwater in Antarctica - MAT-04 (megahit assembly) | ecosystem: Environmental > Aquatic > Freshwater > Ice > Liftoff... | reverse complement strand
CGCTCTTAACCAAGTAGGTGCCGCGAGCCGAGCGGCACTCCGAAGAGCCCGGCTCGCCGGGCCTACCGAAGAGCAATCTCGTGATTACTCAACCGCTCGAACCCCGTCGCGGTGACCAGATAATTGTGTTCGATGCGAATCCCCCCGACCCCATCAACGTAAAGGCCCGGTTCCAGCGTCACCACATCACCTGCAACGAGCGTTTCTGTGGAATGACGGACTAAATAGGGTGGCTCCGGGTGCGATAATCCCAACCCGTGCCCGGCGTGGTGAGGGAACCATTGATCCATGTTCGCTTCGGTGAACACTCCGCGGACCGCATCGTAAACGGTTTGACACGGTGTGCCCGCTTTCAACTTCGCTTCCCCCGCGAACATTGCAGCCATGCATAAATCGAACAGCCGCTGCTGTTCAGTGGTCGGTTCTTTTCCGACGACCAGTGTATTCGTGAAGTCGCTCCGGTAACCGTCGATCACGACCGAATAATCGAGAATCAGCATATCCCCGACTTGGATCACTTGCGACGTGGGCGGGCCGCCCCGACGGGCCGAACCGGGGGAGACCGCGAAGTCCCCATACACTTGCACCGGTTGCCCCGCGGCGATGGTGCATGCTTCGACAATCCCGGCATAGACGTCGACCTCGGTCATCTCCGGCTTGACGATCACCCGCGACCAGGCGTGCCCCGCGTCGCAGGCGAGCATGCACTTTCTCAACGCCATAAGTTCGTCGTCGTCTTTGGATCGCCGCAGTTCGGTGATCGCGGTCCAAAGTTCGTTGACCATCGAATCGGCTAGGGAATCGTGAACACGGCCCAGCTTTTCAACAATGGGCCGCAGCGCTAATCGACGCGGACATTTCCCGGGCGACTGACCGTCGTACCACGGCAGGATCACCGTTTCGTCGACGTGGGCGTCTGCCGCGGTCTTCGGCAATTTGTCGTCGCGGTAAAGCGTCGCGTGGCCATCCGGACGAAGGACCAACAGGCCGCCGTAGTCTGCCCCAAGGCTCAGCGGATCAACGTGAAAGCCCGCGAAATAGCGGAGGTTCTGTGGGTCCGCGAGCACGAGGGGTGCCGTCGGCCGCAGGCGGTCCAGGAGGCGTTGACGGCGGGCTTTGCAGCCTTCAGCGGTGAGCATGCGTTAGCCTCCCAGATCGAGAAGGTCATTTCCGGCCGTTCGGGACTCGGACTTGAAAATCATGTCGGTCGCCAAGCACGACGCGAGCACGAGCATCTTCGAAATCGGTTGCTCGGACAAATCCTCGTCGACTTCGACCATATACGTATCCGCGGAGGTGAACAACTCCTTCACCATTCCACCCCAGGTCTTCGAAACTTTGCCGAGGTGCACTTTCCCGTCCGGAGTGACGACGCTGTATTTGAACCCCGTGAAGTTCCCCTTCACCTCGGCGAACTGGCGGTCGTTCTTGTCGTAGACGTAAAATCCGCCGCTCCACGAAACGATCTTGCTCTTGAAGTAACCGATCAACGCCCCCTGGGCATCGTGAATCTCCACCCGCGAGCGAAACAAATACCAACCCCGACTAATCGTGAACACCAGCGAATCGTCCGGCTTCTCGCGAATTTCGACCGTCGTCGGCATCAATTGTTTGCTGACGAACCAGCGGAGAATCTGCGTGATTTGCCCGATATTTTCCTCGGCCACGCCGATCTGTTCCGACGTGTCGGCGTCGTAAATATCGTAAGTATGGTGCGATTTCAGGAACTTCACCTGTTCCTTGACGAGATACCGCATCGGTTCCAGCACGGCAGCACTCCCAGGGAAAATCGCGGATCGAAGACACTTTACCGTACGAAGATGTTACGGACATGGCCCGGCTCGCGGTTTCTTGATTAAGACACATTTGGTAGGTGCCGCGAGCCGAGCGGCACCTGGCCGACGCAGTCCCGCTCGGCTCGCGGGACCTACTTTGAATGGAACTCGACCCGTGACCGCTCCGACGCTCGATAAACGCGAAGTCCGCATCCAGCGCATGTTCGGTCAGATCGCGCCGTGGTACGACTTTCTGAATCACCTGCTCAGTTTGAACATCGACCGCTCGTGGCGAAAGAAAACGGCCAGGATGGTGGCACCCGTCGCAGGGGCAGGGCCGATTCTCGACCTATGCACGGGGACCGGCGATCTCGCCCTGACCTATGATCGGGCGGCATCGGGCTCGGCGATTATCGGGGCGGATTTCTGCCATGAAATGCTGGTGCGTGCGGCGGCGAAAGCCGCGAAAGTAGGATCCTCGCAGCGCGTGCGCTTTGTCGAAGCGGATGCTCAACAACTCCCGTTTCCCAGCAATGTGTTTCAAATCGTGAGCGTGGCGTTCGGCCTTCGGAATGTGACCGATCCGGATCGCGGCTTGGCGGAAATGGTTCGCGTGGCCAAACCGGGGGGCCGCGTCGCGGTGCTCGAATTTTCCCGTCCCCAAGGACGAATCCTGGGGCCGTTGTATCGCTGGTACTTTCGAAGCGTGTTGCCGCGGATCGGGCAAATCGTCTCCCGCGACAAGGAAAGTGCTTATCGGTATTTGCCCGAGAGTGTGATGCAATTTCCCGATGGCGAACAACTGGCAGATCGCTTACGTGCGGCCGGGCTCGTCGATGTGAAGTACGACCCGTTCACCTTTGGCATCGCCACCTTGTATGTTGGAGTAAAACCGAACTGTTAGAGAACCGCCATGGCCTCATCACCGCATTTGTTAGTCCGTGCTGCCCGGGGGGAAGTTGTGGAACGGCCGCCGGTGTGGGCGATGCGGCAAGCGGGGCGGTGGGATCCGGAGTTCGCCAAGATTCGCTCAGGCCTCGGGTTTTACGAGTTCTCCGAAGACGTCGCCAAATCGGCCGCAGCGTCGCTTTGCCCGAAACGCTTCGGCGTGGATGGCATCATTCTCTTCTACGACATCACGACGTTGCCGCTCGCGATGGGGCTGCCTTTCGAGTTGAAGAAAGACATCGGCCCGTCGCCCGATCGGCCGATTCGCACCGAGGCGGACCTCGAACGCTTGAATCCAGAACCAACGCCGGAATCGTACGACCACATCCGGAAATTACTCCAGACGGTGAAAGCCGAGCTCAAAGGCGAGTTACCCGTGATCGTCTTCGCGGGGGCGGCCTTCACGGTGGCGACCTACTGCATCGGCACGGGTAAGGACATGGCGGCCACGCGACGGTTCGCAGCCGAGCAACCGATCGTTTGGGAACGCTTACTCGAGATCTTGAATCACGCGACGGGGCTGTTTCTGAGTACCCTCGTGGCCGAGGGCGCCGATCTGTATCAATTGTTCGATTCCTGGGCCGGAATGCTCACGCCGACGGAATACGATGCGTGGGCACAACCCTCGCATGAACGGGTTTTCCGCACCGTTCAAGGCGTGCCGCGGATTTTGTTCGTGAAAGAATGCCCATACCTCGACAAGATGGCCGCAACCGGGGCGGACGTGATCAGCCTCGGTTCTCGAAACGATATCGCGGTAGCCAAAGCTCAATATCCCCATCTGGTTTTTCAGGGAAACGTCTCCGAAGAAATCTTGCGCACAGGAACCCCGGCAAGCGTGACCGCGGCCGTGAAAGCGTGCTTGCAGGCCGGTGGTGGTCACAAGCACATTGTGAATTTGAACCACGGTGTCGGCAAGGAAACGCCGGTGGCCAACTTCGCCGCTTATGTGGAAGCGGCCCGCGGGGGAGATTGACCGCTGGCGGGAACGCCCCCAACCGGGTAAAACTAACACTTCATTATTCCGTTCGAACTGTCTTTCGGGTGGTCCGCATGTATCGCGGTTTCATTGGGCTCGGCGTGGTTTTGTTGGCAATGTCCACGGCCCTTCGCGCCCAGCAGCCTGTCAAGGACGATGCCCGGGCGCTCGAAGACCACGTTCGTAAGGTCGTCGCGCAGGCCGAGCCTGCCGTCGTGGCTGTGATCGTCTCGCACGCCAAATATCCGCGGTTGCCGACGGATGGACCGCCACGACCGGGACGACTCGGGAAATATCTCGATCCACCCGATAATCAGGGCGTGAACCGCTTCGGTCCGAAAGACACCGGATACGATCCGAAACTCGACCTCAGCGATCCGCAGAACGTCGCCGATAACCTCTTCGGCTCCGGCCTCGTGCTCGATAGCAGCGGGTTGATCCTCACGCCCTATCACCTGATCGAAGGGGCGACGAAGATCTACGTTCGCACGTCGACCGGGAAGGGTTCGTACGCCGATTTCCATGCGTATGACGCTCGCAGTGATCTGGCGGTATTAAAACTCATTGAGCCACCCGCGGGCATGAAAGAGATTCGCCTGGGGGACGTTCGCGTTTCCGACGGACCGAACGGCGAGAAGCCGACGGTCGCTCGCGGCATGTTCGTGCTCTCGATGGGTCACGCGCAGGCAGCAGGGGCCGCTGACGGCTCGGCAAGTGTCTCGTTTGGTGTGTTGAGCAATGTTCGTCGCAGGGCTGCGGGGCCAAGTCGCGAAGAGCAACGGACTCGGACCCTTCCGCATTACGGCATGTTGCTGCAGACGGATGCCCGCGTCACGCTCGGTTGTAGCGGGGGGGCGCTGCTCAACCTCGAAGGCGAACTCATCGGCATCACGACGCCCATGGCCGCGGTCACGGGGGCGGAGACTTCGGGCGGGTTTGCATTACCCATCGATGCGAATTACCGACGCATCCTCGACGTGTTGAAAGCGGGCAAGGAAGTCGAATACGGTTTCCTTGGGGTGACTTTTAGCCGAGAAATCGGCCACACGCGACTCGACAACGGGTTGAAAATCGACAAGGTGACACCGGGAGCTCCCGCATACAACGCCGGGCTCCTGGGAAGCACCACTCCAACTCGAGGTGGCGATTCCATCGTCGCCATCGACGGGAACCCCATCAAGGAACAGGACGACCTATTTCTCTACGTGGGAGCCGCACTCGCCGGAACGCAGGTGAAGATGACGGTGAGCCGACCCCAATCTCCGTTGCTCGACGTCAAAGTCACCCTCGCCAAGTTTGACCATCCACTACCCTGGCTCGCAACGAACAAGTCCCCCGACTTTCTTGGCTTGCGCATCGATTACAGCAGCGTGATGCTTCTGAAGGCCAACCTGGCAGACACGGGCATTCCCGCGGGCGTTGCGGTACGGGAAGTCGACCCTGGCAGCGTGGCTGCGGAGAAGTTCAAAGCGCTGCCCGAGCCGGTGACTCGCTGGTTGATCACGCACGTGAACGGTAAGGCCATCACGAACCCCACCGAATATTACGGCGAAATCCGAGGGAAAGATTCGATTCGGTTACGACTCCTCGACCCGAGTTCGAGCGGCGCGGATCGCAACCGCGAAATCACCATCCCCTGACCCGCCATTCCTGCGGAAGCCCCATGAAATACGCGATCTGCAACGAAACCTTCGAAGGCTGGGACCACGGCCGCATCTGCGAGTGCATCGCCGCCCTCGGCTACACCGGCCTCGAAGTCGCTCCGTTCACGCTTGCCCCACTCATCACCGATGTGTCCGTCGCTACGCGGTCCGAACTGCGCCGCACGGCCGAGTCGCATGGCATCCAAATCATCGGTCTGCACTGGCTGCTCGCGAAAACGCAGGGCTTCCAACTCACCTCGCCGGACGCCGAGGTGCGCAAGACCACGGGGAATTATTTCGCCGACCTCGCCCGCGCTGCCGCGGACCTGGGGGGAAACATCCTGGTCCTCGGCTCGCCGCTGCAACGCAACATCCCCGAAGGGGCGACTTATCAACAGGCCGAGGATTACGCCGTCGATTGCCTGACGCACTGCCTGAAAACTCTCGAGCAAACCAACGTCGTGCTTTGCCTGGAACCGCTGACGCCGGTCGAGACCAACTTCATGAACACCGCCGCCGACGCGGTCCGGATCATTCACCGACTCAACCACCCGAATGTGAAACTTCACCTGGATGTGAAAGCGATGTCCGCCGAACCCCGGCCCACGCCGGAGGTCATTCGCACCAACAAAGACTACACCGCCCACTTCCACGCCAACGACCCCAACCGCCGCGGGCCCGGCTTCGGGGACACCGATTTCAAACCGATCTTCGAGGCGTTGAAGGACACAAACTATACAGGCTGGGTATCGGTAGAAGTGTTCGATTACACACCGGACCCGGTGACAATTGCACGGGAGAGCATGCGGTATATGAAGGAGTGTATGTGACGTCCGATGGAGAGGTTACTGTATGGCAAGCCTGACCAAAACGATCCATGTTAACGAAGCGTGGATCAAGCTCGAAACCTGGCTCGCAGCGAATGCGACGAGTGAGAGCACCCAACTACCATCGGGCGCTACCTCCGGCGAAATCGAAGTCGCTGAAGCGGCGATGGGTCTGAATTTTTCCAAGGACCTCCGCACGTCACTCCTACGCCATAATGGCACCGGTCGCAGCTGCTTATTTCCAGTCGGTCTGAACGCGACACTATGCCCCTTGCTTTCGCTACCTGCGATCGCCTCACGATGGCGGATGTGGTGCGAGTGTCTTAAGAATGGCTATATCGATGCACCCGAATTCGAGGCGAAGCCCAAAGGTCCGATTTTGAGAACTTGGTTCAGCCCGAAGTGGATTCCCATCTTATCGGATGACTCCGGGAACGAACTCATGGTCGATATGGGGCCGACAAAAGGCGGAATTCCAGGGCAAGTGATCGACTTCGACCGCGTGAAGGGGCCAGGGACAGTTTTGGCCGAAGGTTTTGGGGAGTGGTTCGTCAACGCGGTGAAAATGCTCCGGTCTCGCCCGAATGCTTCCAACAATGACACTGGGGCCATCGAGAAGCCTGAAACGGAACTTCAAAACGCTGAAATTTCCGAGCCCGAATGCCAGTGAGGCTCGAAAGCCAAGACCCCTCACTGGCATTCGGGCTCGGACTCCTGATAAAACGGATCCATCCTCACCCACTTCCCAGGTTCCCCATGCGGCTTATGACAATTTTGACTCTGGCCCTCCCTGTGTTAACAGCCTCCTCCCTGTCCGCCGCCCCGATCTCAGTCGGTTTCGCGGAGGTGGACGTAAGCCCCGAAATTGGCAAGAAGCCGGTGCTGATGGCGGGGTTTGGCATGAACCGCGTGGCGACGAAAATCCACGACCCGATCATGGCTCGTGCGATCGTGCTCTCGGATGGCAAAGTGAAACTGGCAATGGTCTGCGTCGATGTCGTGGGGCTGTTCAACCCGAGTGTGCAACGCGTGCGGGATCAGTTAAAGGGGTTCGATCACATTCTCGTTTCCAGCACGCACAACCACGAAGCCCCGGACACGCTCGGGCTCTGGGGGAAGAGCCCGTTTCAGAGCGGTGTCGATGCCGACTATTTGAAGAAGATTGAGGATGGGGCCGCGAAGGCAGTTCAACTGGCCGAGACGGCGCGGAGACCCGCCGACGCCAAACTCGGCACAGCGAAGGGCCCGGAACTGCTCCACGATGCCCGCCTTCCGGAGGTGAAGCACGACGAACTGGTGGCGATTCTGTTCGAATCGGCCACCCCGGAAAAGCCCGCTGGCATTCTCGTGCAATGGAACTGCCACCCCGAGACGCTCGATAGTAAAAACACCGAAGTGAGCGCGGACTACGTGGCCTCCACGGTGAGGTATTTGAAGGAAACCTACAAGTGCCCTGTGGTCTACTTCACGGGCACCGTCGGGGGGTTGATGACCTCGCTGCATGTCGACGTGAAGAACGATGCAGGGGTCTCACTCAAGGACGGCACCTTCGAGAAAACCGAAAAATATGGCTTGCTCGTCGGTAAACTCGCGGAGAAGGCGTTGGCGAATGCGAAGCCCGTCGACCTCGCGCCATTCGAAATTCGCAGTCAAGAGTTTCTCGTGCCCGTCGACAACGGACTCTACAGGCTGGCCTATCAGGCTGGTGTCCTCCAAAGGACTATGTACCTTTGGGAAGGCACCGCGACACCGAAGAAGTTCATCCCGGAAAAGGACATCACCAAACCGATCGCGGTGAAGAGCGAGATCGCCTACCTGAAACTTGGTGAGTTGGACATCGCATCCATCCCTGGAGAAATCTATCCGGAACTCGTGCTGAGCAAGGTGCAAACCCCCGTCGACCCCGCAGCCGATTTCCCAGACGCTGCCGTCGAACCCGGCATATATGCTCAGATGACAGCGAAGCATCACATGCTCATCGGCTTGGCGAACGATGAACTCGGATACTTTCTTCCCAAACGACAGTGGGACGAGAAACCGCCGTACTGTTACGGGCTCAAAAAGCAGCAATACGGCGAAGTGAACAGCGTCGGGCCGGAGGCGGGTCCGATTATTTGCGGAGTGTTCAAAGCTCTGGCGAAACCGCGGTAACCCGCTTCACGATCATCGTCGCATAACAACCCCGTGGCAGGTCGAAGCGCATTAGCAACTTTCGCTTGCCGCGGTTCAGTTCGTCATAGCCGGGTTCCACGGTCAACTGCGTCGGCCACACACAAGCAAGGCGTTCGCCCTTCGAGAAGAACGGTTTTTGAACGCCCGGGATTCGCATCGTGGCCAGGGTCATGCCTTCTTCGGCGAGAATCTGTTCGAGCAATGGTAGCCACGTGGCCGTGGGGTCGGGTTTCAACCGGGCCGAGGCGAGCGGGAATTCGAGCAATCTCCACTTCTCGGCCAGATCCGCGGGGATTTGCGAAGGGGCCGCGAAACGGCCGAGTTTCAATTCGACGGACCCAAGCATCTCCGCGGGGAGCGTTGTCTTCAACCACAGATCGAGCAAACGATTCCAGATGTGGCTCTGATAGGCCGCGAGGTAAAGCCCCTGCAACTCCGGGCGAAGCCGAACGACGGCCCCTTTGAAATCCGTGGGGTGGGTGACCATGTAATCGACGATGCTGCGGATATTCCCTCGCGGCAACGCTGCCTTCGCGGCGGGCCAGTTCCCCCAGTGTTGAAGGAGGATTGCTTTCTCGGCTTTCTCGGCGGCCCGGTCGTGTTCGTAGGAACCCGCCAGGGCCAGTTTGAGCGCCTCTTCGAATTGCCCCTTGATGAGTTCCCGGGCGACGAACCGACCATCCTGGCCCACGGAGCCGAAGCGTTGATCGTCGAAGTAATTGGGAATGCCGGTTCGAGCAAGTTCCCGGGATGCAGACTCGGCGTGGGTTGCGCCCTCGTTGGTTAAATGGCGAAGGACAATCGTGAACCGGTTGGCGTCGATGTCTTGCGAGGAAAACGGATGCGTCACCTGGCCGAGATACGTCGCGGAAATCCGCTCGTGACTGAGGTTACGCCGCGGTCCATTGTGGATGGTGAAAAACTGAGTGGTAACCGCGTGCCGGTCTTTGAGGCCGCCGTAGCTGAGGCGATCGAGTGCAATGTCCCAACGTCGGCGGACCGCGGTTAGAGCATCAGGCGTGGTCCAACCGGTTTTTTCGAGGCAATAAAACGCAAACTGCCCTGAGATGCCGGGGGTCACGCGCGTGAGTTCTTCAACTTGGAAATCGCTGGGAAGTTGTTTGACCTTCATCCGGACATTGAACCGCGAAGAATGGAGATTGGCGAGTCATTTGAGGAAAAAGGCGAAGCCGAGAGCGGTTTCCACGACGGTCGTTGCCCAATCGACCGGGGCAGATTACACACTCTCGGCTTCATCGTGAACCGGCGTTGAACCGGTTGTATTGCACAATAATAGTCACGTTTTAGACCTGCGACAACATTTTTCATCCGGAATATTCGAAAAAATGTCCGGTATCCGCTCGGGCCCGCATCTTACCGCGATGGCCATTGATTCTCCGGAACTGGCTTCAGGAAGTCCCATTCATCAGGCGTTGGATTTAACCTGACCGGTTCAACGGGGCGAGGAGTCGGAACCTTATGGTCGCGTAATGGCAAGTGAGGTAACTGATCCGGGTCCTCGAGTCGAACGCTTCCCGCCGATGCGGTCATGTACGCGAGAATGGCCTGGACCGTTGATTCATGCGTTGGCAATGAGATATGCCCAACCCCCACCGCGGACCAGTTCTCGGTCCCCGTCACGGCCTGGCCGCCTCGCCAATTGTGGGAGCGAACGACGACTGTCGTGGTGGATAAGCTCTCCGCCAAATTCCCCGCCATCCCAACGGGGTCCAAGAAAATGACCGTATCAATGGGAAGTTGATCGCGGAGCCCGTCTGCAGCGAGTTGACGGATTTTCGGGGCCCCTGTGCCATAACTCAGCAGGAGAATGCGAGCCCCAGGTTCATCGCGATGGATTCGACGCATTTCGTAGGTGTACCACTTCACATCTTCGGTCTGAACGTAATAGACCTTCGAGAACCCTCCCTTGCAGAGTTTCTCGCGGAGTTCGTACATGCCGCCGAGTTCGAGAAAATCCGAACCGTTCATCATAAACAGGTAGACTTGCTGCCGGACTAATGGCGGAACATCGCTTGGCGGGGTCGCGTGGCACGTTTCTTCGTGCGCACACTGGTGAATGTTGACGCACCCGCCCCCAAACACGACGAGCAGCAGTATCAGGAATGCGAGTCGAAAATACCGGGTCATCGTCCGCCTCGCCAATTGTCAAAACCGCGCAGCTTGCACTGATTGTTTCAATCGGCATATCCCGGGCGATCCCTCCAATCGGGCCAAATTATCAGGGGAATGGCAGACGATGCGACCGGCAACGAATCCGGTTAGCAGGACTGGGCAAACTGGGCAAGATTCAGATCGTGATGGATTTCCCTGACTTTACCGATTCGCACTCCTTATGGCACAACAGCAACGCATCTCGGGCGAGTTGCCCGCTCAAGAGAGCGGGTTCAATACCCGTACGAACGGCATCGACCGCGGTCTGAATCTCGCTTGTGAACGCCGCGATGGGGTCGCCCCCGCCGGGGACCTCGGGGTGAGTTGCTTTTCCATCGGAAGTGAACAGCGTCAGAGGTGTACCGCCGGAATCATAAGCGATTGTGGCTTTCTCCAGGTAGATCTCATACCCATGCACGAAGGGCCGACCCGACGTTGCGAGAGCCCCACTGGAGCAGGTAATGGCCGGGCCATCGGGGCCATACAAGTAAGACGTGGTCAAATAGTTCACCACATCGCCATCGACGGTGCCGACGGAGAAGACCGATTTCGGCACCCCCGCAAGCAGGCCGATGAAGTGCGTATCGTGAATGTGCAGATCGACCGCTGGGCCGCCGGTCTTGGAGGAGTCCGCCATCTCGGCCGACCAATCGGGTTTGGCAATCACCCGGGTGAAGTGGGCCGCGAGTAACAGACCATAGTACCCCGACCGCACGGCTTCCGCTGCAAATCGAAACTCCGGGAAGAACGGCAGCACATGGGCGACCATCAACAACTTCCCTGCTGCTTTCGCGGTTGAAAGCATGGCGTCGGCTTGCTCGGCCGTCAACGCGATCGCTTTCTCGACCAGAACGTGTTTGCCAGCTTTCAGGGCGGCAATGGCGAATTCGGGGTGCAAGTGCGTCGGATTGCAGACATCGATAAGATCGATCTCGGGATCGGCGAGCATCGCATCGTAATCGCAATAGGTCTTGATACTGCTCAGATCGACGAACCCCGGTTCCGGTCCAAAGTTCCCGCGCGTTGTCGACCAGTCGCCAGCAAGTTTGGTTTTGTCCCGCGAGCAGATGGCAACGACTTTTGCGTTCGTCAGGTTTTTTGAGCCGAGATAGTGGATGCGGCCCATGAATCCCAGACCGACAATTCCGATTCTAACCATTTCCGAAACTCCCAGATATTTCTTGCTTTGTGGTTTTGCTTGGGTCGCTCGACTCACACGGATTACTCGACTGATACCGAATTCCTGGCGATTTTCCTGGCGCATCCGAGCGGGTCGCTGGGCTGGTTTTTTCGACGCAAGAATGGGGCTATCTTACGGGAAGTGGCGCTCGAACGACAGCCGCCGCCGTCACATCACCCCCGGCCTCCGCACCACTACGAACCACGCCTTCGGGCCACCATCTCGGAAGCTGATGTCCTTCGGATCAGGACGGACCTCGTACCGTGACGGCTCGATGCTCTCCACGACCCACCCCTGGGCGAAGGTGTCTCGGAGTTCCTTTTCAGACACACGGCGTGGCCCCTGTGTCCCCGGCTCCTCGTCGCTGAAGCAGAGCAGGAACAGCCGACCGCCCGGCTTCAGCACGGAGGCCAGCCCCTCAACGTAGCGGCGGCGGTCCTCGTCGCTGAAGACGTGGAACAGGCCGCTGTCGATGGCCGAGTCGAAGACTTCGGGAAGCTGCTTCAGAGCCAGGGCGTCCATGACCATGAACGTGGCCGTCAGCCCTCGCTCTGCTGCCTTCTGCTTCGCCCAGTTGATCGGCTCGCCCAGGAAGTCGAAGCCCGTGACCGTCTGGCCCCGGCTGGCGAAGAACAAGGCGTTCTCGCCCGTGCCGCACCCGGCGTCGAGGACCGACCCGGTGATGCGGTCGGCCACGTCGAGCAGCGCCTTCTGCGGCCTGCCGATCTCCCACCGGGGCTGCCCAGCGTACAGATTCTCGAAGCTGCTGCGGTCGTGGACGGGCATGGCAACTCTCCTTCAGCGGACGGCGATTTGCGGGTGCATTACGACCTGTCCGCCCGGGAAGTCCGTGTAGCTCGACTCGCCGGTGGGCGGGTACGCCGCCCGTGGCGATCCATCGAAGAAAAGGTAAGATGTCCCAGCGCGAGGGCCAAGTACGAAGAAAACCGCGGGATACTTACATGCTAGTCAGTGCGGCGTCGGCGGGGGTCGAGGCGGGCTACCACTGCCCGGTCGAAGCCACGTTGGACGAGATCGGCGGGAAGTGGAAGGTGGTGATCCTGTTCCACCTAACGCACGACGGCACGCACCGCTTCGCCGAAATGCGCCGCAAAATACCCGGCGTCAGCGAACGGATGTTGACGCAGCAGCTTCGGGAACACGACGACGACGACATCGTGCATCGAGAGGTCTACCCCGAAGTGCCGCCCCAAGTGGAGTATTCGCTCACCGACTATGGGAAGACCTTGCGCCCGATCACCGAGGTCATGTGCGAGTGGGGTAAGCGGCACGTTAAGTGGATCACGGCGGGAGATCGGTCCACAGTACACGGAAAATGACTATCTAATGGAATCAGAATAGCTTTGCCTCATCCATCAAACAGGATCCAAGATGAACGAATCCTCAACGCCGCCGCCTGCGATCAGCAAACTTGCTATTCCGCTCGAACGAGACGTGTTTCTGCGGAACTTACTTCGCCATCTCGCGGGGATGCTGGAAAATGTGGTCGGCCTGCAAGAAGCCTCCGGCTTCGTCAGCGTGGTCGGGCAGGAGATGGGCGACGAGATCAACCGGACGTACAAAAACGCTCTGGCCGTGTCGAACCTGAGCAGGGAACAGGTGGGCGAGGTCCTCGTTGACCTCAAGCGCCGCATTCAGGGCGATTTTTACATTATTGAGGAGGATGAGGACAAGATTGTGCTGGGCAATCGTGCCTGCCCCTTTGGAGACAAGGTCATCGGTCGGCCTGCCCTGTGCATGATGACGTCCAACGTGTTCGGCAGCATTGCCGCCGACAACCTGGGCTATTCCAAGGTCGTGATCGAGCAGGCCATCGCCCGTGGTGATGCCGGGTGTCGGGTCGTGGTTTATCTTAAGCCGACCGCGCAAGCGCAGTCTTCACAAGGCCGAGAATACTTCCAGGGGTAGTGCCGCATCATGACGCCGGAACAATTCCTACTCTTTGCCGACCCGTTGCCAGAACCGACGCTGCTCTTGGCCGACGACGGCCTGATCTTCGCTGGCAACCGAGCCGTCGAGGAACGGCTGGGATTTTCCGTTTCCTGGCTCCAAGGAAAGCGTCTGGCCGAGGTCGTCATTGAATCGCCTGATGAAGTCGCCCACTACCTTCGGCTCTGCTCCCGCAGTCGTAGCTTGGTTCTCGGTGCGATGCGACTGCACATCAATGGCAGCGAGGCAGTCGCCTGCCGAATGGAAGGGAGCCTGATCTGTCCGAAGCAGGAGGGGGCGGCTGCCGTCCTGATTTTGCGGTTGACGCCAAAGGAGTCGGCGACGGGACAATTCGTCGCCCTGAACCAGCGCATCGAAGAACTGGGGAGAGAAGTGCAACGGAGGAAGCGGGCCGAAGCGAAGACTCGTCAACGGGAGGAATGGTTACAAGTCACGCTCCACAGTATCGGGGATGGCG
>Ga0105047_10011820_pt1 | contig 14125 bp, 10 predicted proteins | sample MAT04_FD_78384 | JGI IMG/M metagenome (GOLD analysis project Ga0105047, IMG submission 78384) | Freshwater microbial communities from Lake Fryxell liftoff mats and glacier meltwater in Antarctica - MAT-04 (megahit assembly) | ecosystem: Environmental > Aquatic > Freshwater > Ice > Liftoff... | reverse complement strand
GTCGACCCAAGCGGCCACACTTATTGGCATGGAGCGTGCCGCTGATTCACGAGACGAGGTCCGGCGCGTCCTAATCGCCGGCGACACCCACGGCAACACGAAGTGGGTCAAGCACCTGACCGACGTCGCTGCCCGGAGGGACTGCCTGATCATCATCCAAGTCGGCGACTTCGGCTACTTCCCCGACCACCGCGACGGACCCCGCTTCCTCTCGACCGTTGACCAAGCCTGCGCGGCCAACGGCGTGGAGCTGTGGTTCATCGACGGCAACCACGACGATCACACCTCGCTCGCCGAACTCGAGCATGGCCACCTCTCCGTCCGTGTCGCCGAACACATCACTTACCTCCCCCGTGGGACACGCCTCCACATCGGTGGCTGCGCGTTCGGCTTTCTTGGCGGGGCGTTCTCCGTTGACTGGCGCGACCGCACCGCCGGTATCGACTGGTGGCAGCACGAGGCCACCGACGCCGACGATGTCGTTCGGCTCGGCGCTGAGCCGCTCGATGTCCTCATCGCTCACGACGCGCCGGCCGGTGTCGACCTGTTGTCCTCGTGGAGGCTGCCGGCGGAAGATCAGGTGCGCGCCGACGATGTCCGGGCATTGGTTGCTCACGCCGCGATGTCCACCTCACCCCGCATGCTGGTCCATGGCCACTGGCACCACGCCTACGAATCCGAACTCAACTGGATCGACCGCGCAGCCACGGAGCGTTCCGGCGCGCTCACGTGGGACTCGACGCACGTCGTTGGGCTGGGATGTGACGGTGACGCCGCACGGGGCTGGATCGTCCTCGACTTGCCGGACCTCGACCTGAGGTGGCCGTCCGAGGAGTGACCGCCACTCCCGCCAGCCGCCGGGTGGGTGAGTCGCGTGTTGGCTGTCAACAGCCTTCAGTCCGCCATCATCACAATCGAGACTCCGGCTGGACATGCGCCCAGATTCGCAGTGCCTCCCGCGTCGCGTCGTCCATCTCGCGAAGACGCGACACGCGATTGCAGCCTGGGCAGACGACAGCCCAGGGTCGGCCGTCATAGCCTTCTGGGCGATCCGAGCCTTGTCTGCAAACCTCCAGGGGCGCTGCGCAAGTTGGGCATCGCACATCAGAGCACCCCGCATACGCCCACAGCGATTCACCAAACTTCCTTGGCGCTCCAACCTCGACCCCACATTGCCTACGGATGATCTCGTCCACTGAAAGCAGCGGCAGCCTCCCCGGATCCGCCGCTTCCGAGGTACTTCCCCTCGCGATGAGCGAATCTGCGGCAGCGGCGACAACCTTCGAAACCTCAAGCTCCAATTGGACGTCGTCGAGTGCCAGATGGTCGATGAACGCCATGCGTCGGCGCATTCGAATTGCTGATTCGCGCATTAGCTCTCGTCGACCCACAGCTTGACTGCAGTTGACCACCGCTCGCGCCAGATGCCGGACGAGTGGACGTGACCCGCCCAGCGTGGTGCGTTCCAGCAACTGGTTCAGGTCGCTCTCAGCGAGCGAGTCCATCAAGGTCGTGTCCTGAGCCCCGCCACGAACCTCTACCAGCAAGTACGCCTGCCACCAAAGTCGGGAGAACATGTGCCGAGTCGTGTCGGACGCGATCCACCGCTCTCGATTCGACCCTGGAAAGCGCCAACGGGTGACGTCCGGGGCGACAACTAGCGAGAGGAATGACCACACCTGCCGGCTCGCGGCTTCGGCAGGAACGATGCCCATGAGATCTAACATCTGCGGCGCGAGCAATCGGTCAAATGTGACTGGCTCCAGCGCACCATCGGGGAAGCCATGGACCCTCGCTGCCCCTACGACAGTCGCCCGTAAGGTCTCTATCTCCTGGTCCGTGGCTCGGATACCACCCGTGGCGGCGAAGATCTGAGCGGGATCATGCGTCGCAGCGCGATGGGAAAGCTCGGCCACGGTAAGCGACTGAAGTTCGTTGTAGCGCCTCTCGGCGGCAGCGTCAGGAAGTCGGGGCCAAAGTCGGCTCACGATGAGATCGCCCTCCCCAGCCCGTTCCGCCGAGCCTCTCCGACGAGCAGAGTCAGGTAAGCAGGCGAATTCGTCTCACGAAGTTCTGCCAGCGCTCGAAGGCCGGAGACCCTGTCGATTCTCCGCACGAGCTCAAGGCCGACCTGCCCGATGGTGTCATCGTCCCATTCCTGGAGCAGGAACTCCTCCGCGTGTCGAACAACATGATCGATGACTTGGACCGCCACTTGTTCCTCCAACACTGCAAGCAGCCCCGACGCCGCAGGTGAAGTGTCGTAGCCCGACACGGCGGCCACGAGAGCCTCATCCGCCCTGTTGATCAACAGTTGGAGACCGGCCAGGACAGGAGCTGATGGATCGTCGACCATCTCCACGACGAAGCTTGCTTCAGCATCAAGTCCGCAGGCTGCAAAGTCGACTAGCGAGACGGGGAACTGACCCAATTGTCCCTGGAGAACCAGACGTTGCACATGCTCGGTAAGAATGCTCCCTGCGTGTCGAGCACTGCCGGGCGACGCGCTGTCTGGTGTGTCTGTGGCGAGAACGAGCCGGGAGAAGAGATCCAGAGCGGCACCAAGCTCTCTTCCTGGCAGGATCACGTTGATGATGGTCGGGCCATCGACGGCCGGAAGTCGTGGAGCTGAGCCGGCCAGCTTGGAGTCTGTGGCTCTCCAGGAGACCAGCCAGACGAGCGCTGCATCGTTTGGCAGCGCAGCTGCTGAGCGCGCCGCTGCAAGGTCGATGTGGGCGATTCGGCGAAGGTGAAGGTCGGTGTTGTAGTCCCAATCGGACATGACATCTGGAAGCGGCTGCCAATCTCCACCCGACCGCAGCTCCCATGACCCGAAGCTCGCAGCGTCATGTGGAACCAGGAGAAATGGCGGGACCGCCTTCATCTCGCATCGCCTTCGGAATCGACGACACGGATCTCGACGCGCGTAGCGGTCTCGTCCGCGGGGGCGACGACGAGAGTCCAGCGCCGAACATTCCCGGAATCGACTACAAGTTGCTCGCCGTTTGCCCGAGCACCGTCTTCGCCGATCCACCCGACCACGGTGGGCAAGGCCGCGCCAACCGGTGGTGTTGCCTCCCGTCCGGAGTCGGTGGCTACGAAGACATCTGCTTTAATCGTCACTCGCTCGACCGAAGGCTCGACCTGCACGTCAGTGACAACGCGGGGCACCCCATCAATGATTGTCAACCTCGGGCCCGACAGGACTCGGAGGACCCGCTGACCGCCACGCCCTCCACCGCTGCGATCACCGCTTCCACTTCCGGCGTTGCCAGGCCCACCTGGGATTGCCTTGGAAAGTCGCTGAGATAGACCCCCAAGGGGAATCTCGTCACTGGCCTGGCCACTGCTTGATGACGAGGGAAGTAACTCCTGCATTCGAGCGCGAACGAACGACGTCGCGTCACGCACTACACCCAACGCTGTTGCCTGTAGATGCCGAGTTACCCATGCATCGTGCGTCGGCGGCTCGGCCTCGGCGAAGTGCTCATCGGCATCCTCATGAGCTTTGAACACTGCGGCATACTGGGCGATGCTGTCCGGCAGCTCGGGTCCGGCCAGGTAGTCGACCACCAACTCAACGTGACGCATGCGAGCACAGTGGTGTGAGGCCCCCTCAAAGGGTGCTGCGAGGTCAGTCACGGGTGACGGTCGCACAGGCGCGATGGTTACCTCACTTGCGAAGTAGCCACCGACGACGGGCGGGCGGCGACGTTCGAAACGCTTCGAATCGCCAAGATCGAGCTTTCGCAAAGCTGCAACAAAGGGCGCAATCTTTGGATCTCGTTCCGGGTCTGGGACCTCGACTGCCTCGCCGTCTACCGAAACGGTGCACTGCAAGGGCACGCCAGAACCACGGTCGATGAGTTTCGGCCACAGGTACCACGCGAGGGCGCTAGCTATGTGTTCGCCCGCCTCGCGAGGTGCCCTGAGCGCATCCTCGGTGAGCGCGCCGAGTTTCGCTGCAACGACAACTAGGTCGGTGCCGGTGTCGGTCCCACTGAACGTCGGCAGCCCGAGTTGTTGGGCGATGTCGAGGGCGTCCGCATCCAGGAGTGGGTCGGGCACATTGTCATTGACGAGCCCCCACCAGTGGCGGCCTGTGTACTTGCCACCGTTCTTGGAGAATGAGTGCCCAAGTGCTGTGCCCATAAAGCGTCGTTGCAAGCCACCATCCGCGTGGCAGCGGGTGTTGACCAGAACCGTGTGAGCTCCCGAGATCCGGTAGAGGCTTCCCTTTCCGAATCCATAGGTGCCACCGCCAAATTCACGGTCTCGCCGCTCACCTACGTTCCTGACGAAGTTCACAAAGTCGGGCGACTCAACACTAACGACACCGCTTCGAATCGGTCCGCCAAGACCGCTGGTGCCTCGGTCAGACACGGTCAACAAAAGCACGCTGTCGGATGAAAGGACTGTGTCAAGGTCGAAGCTAACGCTCTCGACGCCGCGGGTGAGCCACTGCCGCCACTCAGAGAGCCGGTCTCCATCCAACGTGTCAATAGCAATCGAGAAGCGAACCGGCAACGACTCAGAGTTGCGGGCATCCCAACTGTTCTGGGCCATCTCTCGGACCAGGACTGTCAATGGGTCCAAGCTAGGGGTGCCGAGCTGCCGTCGGATGCCATCGGACGCCGCTCCACCCTCGGGTGGAAACCGCTGGGCCCACCAACTCGGCTCAATCACAGCGATCCTGTCAGCGAGGCCACGAGCGCCGCAACGCCCAGCCGGCACTTGGCCCGGACGACCGCTAGATCGAGCTGGTATTCAACGCGAGACACACCCATCGGGACGCCGCCGGCGATGCTCTCTGTGGCGAGGCGTGGGATGTCCGCAACCTCAGCCACGACGACATCGGCCACTTCCCAGCGCCGCGGATCCGAGGTTGGTGCCCAACCCACCTCGAGGAGTCGCTCGCGTAGCACCGATGACTGCACCCCATGGTTCTCCAGCGACGTGACAACGTTCTCGATCGACCGGCCAGACGCAGCCTCGTAGACCTCAAGGATCACAAGCAGCCCCGGCAGCCCGTCGGCCAACGAGAGCTGCTCCAAGCCGTGTATAGAGACAGCCGTCTGCGCTGGGCCACAGCTCTTGACCTCCACAAAGCGGTCGACGAGGACAAAGTCCTTGGGCTCCTTGAGCGGCCCGCGCCAGACGTCAACGGGTAGCGGCCCGAGCGTCTCAAGCATCACCTCGAACACTCGGAGTTCACCGAACAGACCCATTTCCTCACGTACGTCGAGCCCGGTTGCCGATCGCGCACGGAGGAGTTCCCGCCATCGATCGACCGCCGACGCGATCGTGGACGCAGGCTGGCTCGACGAAGCAACTTCTTCGAGCATGCTCACCAAGAGGTCATCGAAGAGGTCGAACAAGTCGGATCGTCGGCATCTCACCACCAGCTGCTGCGAAACCTCCCCACCGAAGATGAGACGCTCGACATCAAGCCCGAGCGCCGAGTCGACGTCAGGCGGCTGCGGAGAGTCGTTCTCTTCGACGGAAACGAGAAGGCATCGGCGTCCTAGTACGTCAACGCCAACGCGTATGGGCCGATCATCAGAAGTCCGGGTCAAGACGACGGCCCGTAGGCCGCGCGCGTCGCTTCCACTCGGCCCGAGAGAGGCCCAGCTTCGTCGCAGCTCACTTCTCCAGCCTGGCGAAGGCTCGTTCACAACGGCTCGTCGATCGGTGACGATTGGTCCCGAATGACTTCCTCGGTGTCGATTTCGATACTCTCCGACAAATCGTCGACCTCGTCCTCGACCGCGACACACGAGAGATCAACCTGGATGTAGCTGCTGCTTACAGCATTGTCAGCGTTGCCGGGGAACACGATTGCCATCCCGATCACATCGCCGACGGCGCCGAGGCCGGTGCGGCTCCGTTCCGTCGCCGAGCTCGGCATTGATCCCGGGTCGATGGGATAGAGAAGCAGAAGGCCACGATCACGGCCAATCTCATCTTCCTCTCGTAGCCGAACGAGCTCCGCTTCCGCCATTTTTCGGGCTTCGGCAGGCGCGATGGGAAGGTCGACCACCCGATGCTCCTTGCTCATCAAGGTCTTGATGTCGGCACGATCGGCGCGTCCGTCGTCAAGCCGCGCACGAACGATTCGGCCATATCTTCGGCCCCCGAGGGTGACGGCTCCGTTCGAGTCGCCTTGCGCTGCCATCACAGCAACGTTCCACTTGAGCAAGGCGCGGTCTTCGACTTCACTCTCGATGTAGTTCACGAGCAGCCTCGCCTCGAGGTCCGGGGAGTCCTCGTGGCTTCGGTACTCGTTCAGAAACCGAAGGACCGAAGAAACGTCTACACCTCGGTACAGCGCTACACCCTCGGTCGCGACGTGTTCCGGTTCCACATGGCTGACTGAGGCCAGCAGGACGTTCCCCGCCTCCCTGTTTGTCGACAGCCACTCGAGGTCGCCGTGCTTGAAGAACCTGGTCTGAACTCTGCGGCCGCCGTAGGAGGTGAACGCCACGATGGCATTGCCCATCTTCCTGGTGACCAGAAGCGTGGGGTGGGTACGAATGCGAACACCGAACTCGCGCGGCGTCTGGACTGTGTGTTCGTATCGGTTGACATCAAGGCGAATCTCGTGCTCTACCGATGCCAGGTGGCGAAACCAGTCCCGTAGCTCCGCCGTCATCCAGATCCTTGGGAGATCCTGGTAGCCCTGCCGGAATCCGAACCATCGGCCCATCTGCAGAAGCGTGTCGTATGCCTGAGCCCCGCGAACGAAGAAGCTCACGACGAGCCCTTCAAGAGTAAGACCGCGCGAGAGGGTGTTGCCGCCGATGGCAATTGCCGTAACGGGTTCGTCTCCGTATGAGAGGCGCTCCAGGCTGCGCGAGTTGTCCAGCACCACCGTTGTCGCCCAGACAACGCGCGAGAGCTGAGCCATCACCTCCGTAGCCGACAAGACAGCCAGCCCGAACTCCGAAGCAGCGACCCGGCTCGACTCGTCCTCCCACAACGCCTCGAACTCAGCGAGCAGCGCCGGCTCGCGATTGTCGAGTAAAGCCGCCGTCTCTGCGAGAAAGGCGTCGATCGGTTCTTTCAAGCCTTGGTGGGCCGCGGTTTGCATCGACGTGTGTATCAGCATCGTCGAATGGCCGTCGTCGCCTCGGGCACGTCGAGCGGAAGTCGCTAGCCAAAACCACATCAGGGCATGCCGCAGAGCCGGGCTGAGCCCTGGCTCGTACGCGACATTGCGGCGATAGCGGAACTGCTCCGCCTCTAGGTCGGGTATCAGCCGGACCATGTCATAGCCATCGATCGGAGCGCCAGCCTCTCCAGCGGCCTCAACCTCGTCGCGGCCGAAGATCATCTCAGTGCCGAAGTAGCCGTCAGGACGTGGGATGTTGAGGATGAAGTCCTCCGGATAGAGATCATCACCCGATGGATCAACAAGAACGTTTGCAAATGGAGTCGCCGTGTAGCCAACGTAGGTGCAGCTAGGGAAGATAGCGAGGATTGCCTTCAGGAGGGGGTTGATCGTCCTTGTCTCGACGCTGGCCTGGTCGGCCTCGTCGTCAATGATCAGCGCCTTGACGCCTCTCAGCCCGCCACTTCGCTGAGTGTCCTCAAGCCAACGCCGGAGCTTGCGAAGGACGCCGGCGTTCTTCTTCACGACACAGAGCACTGCGCGGTCATTTGCCAATAGCGAACCGAGAGTCGTGGTTGGGCGCTTGAAGTCGGAGTCCTCTGACGTCATCGTGACCCAATGATCAGGAGCCAGCTCTTTGAGCTGCGCGTCAAGGCGCTCCTGAGTCTGCCTGCGTAGCCCATTGTGGATGCCAGACAGCACCACGACGAGGTTGTACCCGGCGTCTGCCGCCTTAGCAATCACGGCGGTGAAGTTCGTGGTCTTCCCGCTTTGCACATAGCCGATGACGAGGCCCTTGCAAACCCACGATGACTTCTTTGGGTTTGGGGTGTAGGCGACTACCTTCGTCGACGCCTCGTTCAAAAGACGGATCCGTTCTGCGGGCCAGTCCAGGCCGTCGGCGAGGTGGGATCGAAGTCGCGGCCAGTATCGATCGTCGTCGAGCGGCCCTGGATACCATGGCTCGTGTGGAAGGGCGATGATCGCCGGCGGGTAGCCGACTTCCGCTTCGTGCACGCGTCGCTCGTAGTCCGAGCGCAGGCCAGCAAGCCGGACCGAGTCCACACCCATTCTCGTGAGTCGGACAATCGCGTCGTCCGCGCCATATCGGCGGGCGTTGTTAGCAAAGAGGTCGAATACCCCGTCGTCGGAGTGATCAGGATTGAAGCTCACGCTGCCGCCACATCACCTTCCACCGGCCAGCGGTTAAGGATGTATTCGGCGACCGATCGTCCCAGCTCGATAGGAACCGCATTGCCGATTTGACGAGCAATCGACGACTTCGAGCCGAACCACCGATAGTCGTCGGGAAAGCCCTGCAAGCGTGCCGCCTCCAGATGCGTGATCGCCCGATCCTCTTCGGGGTGGAGATATCGGCCCTTCTCCGGCTTGAAGAACTCCGTGCGGATGGTCACCGATGGTGAGCCCCAGCGAAGCCGACCCATGACATCCCCTGCGCCCGTGTGGTGGCGAATCCAGCAAGGTGCCTGAAGCCGACGGGGCAGATCATGCCGGTTTCCTCCGGCTGGAATGAACTGAAAGCGTTCCAACGACAGCGGTCGGAAGTTGCGCGTGATGTGTAGATCCGTCGAGGAGAAGGGCCCAGGCATCGAGACCCCGTCGACGACTTCGTGTCTGTCTGGGGGTTCGGTTGCTGTCACGGAGGCCGGCACACCGGCGAACGCATGGGCCACCGTCAGGTTGCGCTCAGGAGTGGTTTTCTCTGGCTCGCCGAACGCACTCGTTCCCCTCAACCGCCCGATCACGACTGCGCGTCGGCGAAGCTGCGGGGCTCCGTAGTCCGCAGAGTTGAGAACAGAGGGCTCGATTTCATAGCCCGCCAATCTGCCTCGTCGAGTCTCCCGTTGCAGGCGTTCGAATTGGACGGAGCCTAGAAACTGCGGAACGTTCTCGATCACGAACACGGTGGGATGAATCCTCGCGACGGTGTCGACGAATGCTTCCCACAACGAGTTGCGCGGGTCCGCGGGATCTTGAGTTCCGAGGGCTGAGAAGCCCTGACACGGTGGTCCACCGACAACGAGGTCGGCTTCAGGCAGGTCCCCCTTTAGCCACTCCCGAATATCACCTACATACACGTGGTGTCCGTGATTCGCGGCGTACGTCGCGGCAGCATGTCGATCCAGCTCAACTGCTGCGACCGGCTCGAAACGACGGGGACCCTGGGCCATCACGAAACCCTGCGTGAGGCCTCCACACCCAGCGAACAAGTCCACGACTCGAAGACGCCCGCCAGCCGGCATCGACCTGCGCGGCGCGCTCACCGCTCGACCTCCGACGTTCTCAACTCGCGCAAGCAGTCCTCGATCCGATCGACAGCGTCTGTCACAGCTTCATGCTCCCATATGCGGACTACTCGCCACCCTTGGTCTGCCAGCAGCCGATCCGTCTCGAGATCCCGCTCGCAGTTTCGACGAATCTTCTGGGCCCACCACTCGGCGTTGGCCCTGGGCCAGGTCGCGTGAACGGGGCAACCATGCCAGAAGCATCCGTCGATGAATACCGCCACGCAGCGACCTGGAAGCGCTACGTCAATCGTTCGGCGTTTGGCGCCGGGGACCGGCCACGACAACCTGTACCGCATGCCTCGGCGATGCATCTCCTGGCGGAGCGCGACCTCGGGACCGGTGTCACGCGTCCGTTGACGAGCCATTCGTTGGCCAACGGTGGGTCCGCTCGGCGTTGGCCGAGTGCTGGTGCTTGCTTCAACCGCGGCACCGCTGGTGCCACGTTTACGATGCCCGACCGCAGGCCCGTCAAGGCCGTCGTTGGGGTTCGGGACGAGTTTGGAGTTCAATTTGCACCTTGCTGCACCTCGGGGCGAACACTTCGTGCACCAGCGTAGAGCAGGGGTGACACGGGGATTGTGAGTGCCGCATTTCGCCCGCCCTTGAATGGATGAGTGGAGCGCGCGAACTCAACTACAGGTCGATGCGGAGCGACTCGATTTCGCGCCCGCGGCGTTGAGGAGCCCGGACCACTGATAGCAGCAGCCGCTCGACTTCGAAGCGGCTTTCGGTGTAAGCGCTGTGGTCGAGCAAGGCGGGACGTCGGCCGAGGCCTTGCTCGAGACCGAATGCTGCTTGGTGTTGGTGGAGTCGGCCCGCGGCTCGATCCCACGCCTGTGCGGCGGGACCAGGTCGCGGCCGGACGCCGAGAACGTCGACGATCGTAGCCGGCTGTTCGAGGCGGGCGATTCGAGTCCTCATGCGAAGGTCGGTGTCGAGGCGTTCGTCGAGGTCGGTGACCGTCGCTTCCATTTCACGACGACTACGCAGAACGTCGCTGGCATCGGTAAAGCTTTGGTCGATACGAACCAGCGTCGCTTCGGCCTTGGCGACTTTCGACTTGGTCTCCTCGATCGTTCTTGGAAGGTAGACGAGGTCATCTTTTGCTCTGGCAATCTCAGCTTCGTGCTTGCGGCGGTGAAGCGGTCGGTCGTAGCGGTCGACTACGGCATGCGCCCTTTCCAGCGCGGCCGCTTTGGCAGCGAGCTGCTGCTCGTTGGCCGCCTTCTGGGCTTCGACGTCGCGCCGTTCGCGAGGCCCGTGCTCCAGATGGCGTTCGGCGTTCTCGATGGCAGAGGTGATGCCGTAACGAAGTTCGAGCAGTTCTCGTAGCGGTCCCCCGTCGAGGAGGCCAGGGCGGTGAGGTTTGGTCTCGTTGAGTTCGTCGCGGCGGGTGTGGGCGGGTTCGTCGATCCAGTCGGTGGCGATGCTCTGGGCGAACACGTCATGGGCGGTGTGTTCACCAGTGGTGACGATGAAGGCTTCGTTGGTGTCGGTGCCGCGGGTCATCGGCACGTAGAGGTTGCGGACGTCGGTCGCCCGGTCCATGAAGAGGATCCCGTGCTGGACGGTACGGCCTTGGGCGGCGATGCCGGTGCGGGCGTATGCCAGCTCGACATGCTCGGCCACGTAGCCGGCGGGCAGGCGGACGGTGCCGTTGCGGCCGGTGGCGATCAGCGACCGGTCAGGGTGGACGGTGTCGATGGTCCAGGTGGCGCGGTTGCGGACCATGTCGCCGCTGTCGGTGACGAGCCGGCGGTCGTTGTGGCGGGTGGCGATCTCGTCGCCGTTGTGCAGCGTGTACGGTCCGGCCTTCACTGTGGAACCGTCGGTGTCGATCTCGCGGGCGCGGATGCGGGTCAGCTGGCAGCGTTCGTTGAGGCGTTCGGTGGCTTCGTTGGTCGGCGCCATCAGCAGCTGCGACCGGCCTTGTTGGCGAAGCTCCCACCAGCGGGCAACGCTGGCCCGTTCCATCTGGGTCTGGGTGCCTCCGTGGAGGCGACCGTTGGCCTCGTAGTCGTCGGCGACGTCGACGTCACCACGTCGCAAACGGAGGCTTGCGTCGCGCTCCCATTCGTTGTTGAAGCGGTGAACACGGTCGAGTTCGATCGCACCGAAGGTGTTGATGAGGAGTCCGAACATGCCACCGCGGCCGACAGCGGAGAACTGCAACGGGTCACCGACGAGCGCGACGCGCCAACCCTTGACGTCGGCGAGGTCGGCCAACTCGGCGAGCTTGGCAGTCGGCATCATCCCAGCCTCGTCGACGATCACCGTCGTCCCGACTGGGAGGTCGTAGCGTTGATCTGGTGGCCTGGTGAGCCGGTACTCGATGAGCAGCTTGTCGAGCGTGTCCGCGACGACACCGGTCTCCAGGTGGAGCACCTCCGCCGCAGTCGCTGACGGGGCCACACCGAACACCGCCCGTCCATCGGCGCGGAGCTGCTCGACAGCCGGCGCAAGCGCAGTGGTCTTGCCCGTACCGGCGGGACCGACGACGAGCACGAGGTCGTCATAGCCGGCAACAGCCGCAGCAGCTGCGACCTGGGCGACGTTCATGGCGAGGGCACTGCGAGACGCTGCCTCGGGTTCGTCGGCACCGTCGTAGGCGAGGCGACGGTCGGCCCACCCGATGAGGCCGTCCTCCTGGTCGACAATCGCCTGGGTGGTCAATGCCCGGTCGAGCACCGACTCGGACACCGGGCGGCCGTCTCGGCGCAACAATGCATCCGACGGGATCGGCCGCGAGATGTCGATGCACCGGCTGGCAGTGATGTCGTCGACGACACGGTCGAGCCACTCGACCAACCGACCAGCGTCGAGGGCTGTCTCGGTCGGGATGGCGGCCCCCAGTTCTCGGTGCAACTCGGTCGGCCGCCACGTCGACTGCTTCTCGCTCATCGCGGCCATCGCCCGATCCACGATCGCCGCTGCAGTCGGACTGTCGATACCTTGCGGGACGGCGACCTGTTCGATTGCGTCGGTGACGATTCGTGAAGGTTCATACCCGAGCTGGCAGACCTGTTCACCCCACTGGGCGTGCAGCACATCAGCGTCGAGCGAATGGGCCTTGGCCGGGCGGCTGTCGATCGCAGCTTCGCGCTCGAGCCTCCACCGTTCCCGCGGTGTCGGCTCGCGGCCCATCGTCTCTGCGAAGCGGTCGAGCTTGTCGTCAATGCGTCGGCGGACATCGGCAGTGCGGCTGGAGAACTCGACCAGAACGTCATCGGTGACGTCACGAATCTCGGCGATCCCGTGCTCCGGGGCATGCCATCGGACACCAAGGCGGCGGGTCAGCTCGGCGCGCAGGCCGGCGTGGTACATCGCTGACAAGGACTGCTGATCGTGCTTGATCAACCGCCCGTCCAACGCCAACCATCGGCCGTCAGGCGACTTCACTCTGTTGGCGATCACCAGATGGGTGTGCAGCTGCGGGTCGAGCGCCCGGCTGGTGTGCTGACGGAACGCGGCCGCCACGATCCCCTCCGCGTCGACGGTCGATACCTTGCCGCCGATGCGGTAGCGGGTGTGCGCATGGCGTTCGATCCAACCGGCCAGCGCAGTCACCGCTGCGTCGTGCAGCGTCAAGCACCTCGCGGCGGGTGTCAAGGTCACCGATTGCAAACAGCACCGACACCGACTTCGGTGCCGAACACGTCACGTCGAAGCCGCGCACCGACTTTTCGTCATAACGGCGACCGAGATGACGGTCGGGATGGGCCGGGTCCATCCCGCCCATCAGCGCGATGAACGCATCACCATCGACCTCGCCGCTCAGGCCGAGCAGCTGCGCGCCCTCACCGAGCCACAGTCCACGAGGCTCACCCGACTGCAAGTAGTAGTTCGGCAGCGCCTCGACGTAGTACGCGCCCGCGTCGGCGCCCTTCAACGTGGTCACGCGTACGGTCACCACACACCGCCGAACGGTCGCGTGGCTGTGCACTCGTCTATCCATGAAGTGACGTGAGGTTGGGTGGGGTGGAGCTGTTGCATGGCGGCCTACAGGGGGAACAGTCGCGGCGTCTGCTCGTCACGCGGTGAGCGGCGACGGGTGGCACGCGATTGGGTGGTAGGAATTGCCGCGGACGCGACTGCCGGCTCATCGGCCGGCTGGTGTGAGCGGAGGGGCCAGGTGATTGGACCGCCGAGACGCTCTTCGATCTTGCAGCGCGGGACACGGAACTGCTTTCCGAACCGCTCGACCGGAATGCCCGTGGCGCCGTGGCTCGCTTCGTACTTGCGTGCCTCTTTGTAGGCGGCGGTGCGGCCGAGGCGCAGTACCTCGGCCGCCTCCTCGACGGTGAGGAAGTCGGGCGCTGTGTTTCCGGCGTCGGCTCGGCTCTCGTTCGTTTCGCTCATGGAGTCATGCCTCTCGCGAAGGGCTCTCGCCACTACCTCGGTGTTGAACAACGGACATCGAGGAGGCAGCTCGGTTGAATCCGCGAGCAACTCCTCAGTGGGTTACAGAGGTCGAATTGCCCTCCCCGCAACACGAAACGCCCAGAACGCTGGTCTTGCGTAGGGGTGTACTATTCGGTCATGGCGTGCGCCTCGTCGCCCGTGAACGCCTGGGAGACCCGCCTATCTGGCGGTCACCCGGTGGCCGAGAGCCGCCGAGCGTGCAAGTTCCGCAGGGCGCACCAAACGTCACCAACGATCACGAGGTGTATGCCATGAGGGGACACGTGGCCCGCAAGGGCAACCG
>Ga0105047_10011819_pt1 | contig 14126 bp, 9 predicted proteins | sample MAT04_FD_78384 | JGI IMG/M metagenome (GOLD analysis project Ga0105047, IMG submission 78384) | Freshwater microbial communities from Lake Fryxell liftoff mats and glacier meltwater in Antarctica - MAT-04 (megahit assembly) | ecosystem: Environmental > Aquatic > Freshwater > Ice > Liftoff... | reverse complement strand
GTTTCGACCGTAGCATGTTCGAGTGTTTGATCATGACTTTTCCAATCAACGGTTTCCAACGAAGTGTCTGTTGGTGTTCGCTGTTCGCCGCCTTGCTCTCGGCACGGCCGGGTCTGGCGGAGCCGAAAGTCGAGCCGTTGGCGGCCGACCACTGGTCGTTCCGCCCTGTCGTTTGGCCGAAGGTTCCCGTGAATGGTGTTAACAATCCAGTGGATCTGTTCCTTCAGGCGAAACTTGCCGAGAAGAAACTGAAGCTCTCGCCGGAGGCGGATCGCCGGACGCTGATCCGCCGATTGTCGTTCGATCTGATCGGCCTGCCGCCGACACCCGCGGAAGTTGCCGCATTCGAATCGGACCAATCGGCGGATGCTTATGCGAAAGTGGTGGACCGGCTGCTGGCTAGCCCGCATTATGGCGAACGCTGGGGCCGGCATTGGCTGGACGTGGCCCGGTATGCCGACAATAAAGGTTACGTCTTCTTCGAAGACAAGAATTATCCGTGGGCCTGGACCTACCGCGACTACGTGATCGACGCGTTCAACCGCGATCTGCCGTTCGACCGTTTCATCCTCGAACAACTCGCGGCCGATCAACTCGATCTTGCAGACAAGAAGTCGCTCGCCGCCCTCGGCTTCCTGACTGTTGGCGGTCATTTCATGGGCAACGTGCATGACATCATCGACGATCGCATCGATGCCGTCACGCGTGGATTCCTAGGGCTGACCGTCTCGTGCGCCCGTTGCCATGACCACAAGTTCGACCCGATCCCGCAGGCTGATTACTACTCGCTGTATGGCGTCTTCCGCAGTTGCACCGAGCCGATGGTCCCCCCGCTCTGGGGGACGCCCCCGGAGACAGCGGACGCGAAAAAGTTCGCGGTTGAACTCGTCGATAAGGAAGGGAAGTTGAAAGACTTCGTCCACGCCAAGCACAAGGAACTCGTTACCCAGGCACGGGTGCGGGCCGGCGACTACCTGCTGGCCGCTTACATCGCCCGGAACCAGCCGCCGGACGACGACTTCATGCTCATTGCGGACAAGGGTGACTTGAACCCCGCCATGATCGCCCGCTGGCGAGCCTTCCTTGAATCGACCCGAAAGCAGATGGATACCACGTGGGCCGCCTGGCACCGCTATGCCGACATTCCTGAGGCCGACTTCGCGAAAGTGATACTTGCGAATACCGACAACCCGCTGGTGCAGGCCTCGTTCGCCACACCGCCCAAATCGATGAAAGAGGTCGCGCAAAGGTACAGCAAGCTGCTAGCCGACGCCGAGGCGGCCTGGATGAAGGCGGATCAAAAAGCCGCACTCATCGATCCGAATCACATGTCGCTTCTCACGGCACTCTATGGGCCGACCGCGCCGGCCGACGCCCCCCTCGCCCTTGATTGGGGCTTTCTCTCGCTCTTCCCGGATCGGGCCACGCAAGGGGAATACAAGAAGCTGATTAAGGAAGTGGAGACACAAGCCGCCAAAGGGCCGCCGCGGGCGATGGTGTTGCTCGATGCCGAACGCCCTTACGACCCGCGGATATTCCTCCGGGGCCAACCGAGCCGCCTCGGCGATCAGGTGCCGCGCCAATTCCTCAAAGCGCTGGACGCCAACCGTAAGCCATTCGTTTCAGGCAGCGGGCGCCTGGAACTGGCAAAGGGCATCGCCTCCCAGGATAATCCGCTAACGGCGCGGGTGTTCGTCAACCGCGTCTGGATGCACCATTTCGGCCGGGGATTGGTAAACACGCCCGGCGACTTCGGCCTTCGTGGCGATCCGCCGACACACCCGGAACTTCTCGACGGGCTCGCGGCGGAGTTCATGGCCGACGGATGGAGCGTGAAGAAGCTTCACCGGCGCATCGTCCTTTCCGCCGCGTACCGCCAAGCAAGCCTTGACCGCGATGACGGGATTGCCGCCGACCCGGAGAACCGACTGTTGTGGAAACAGAACCGCCGGCGCTTGGAGTTCGAGCCGCTGCACGATTCCATGCTGGCTGTCTCGGGCAGTCTGAGCACCTCAGTCGGCGGCCCCTCCGTTCCCCTGTTCACCGGGAAGACCCGACGGGCCGTATACGGATACATCGATCGCCTGGAGTTCCCCAGCCTGCTTGCCACCTTTGATGTGCCGAGCCCCGCCGCGACCAGCCCCGAACGGACCTCGACGACCGTTTCCCCACAAGCCCTCTACCTGATGAACGGGCCATTCACCCGCGATGCGGCCCGAAAGCTGGTGAACTCCCCTGCTGTCAAGGATGCGAAGACACGCGAGGACAAACTCGATTCGCTGTTCCTTGCCGTCTATTCTCGAAAACCGACGACCAACGAGCGAACGCGGTTGCTGGCGTTTATCTCCCAGGGTCCCGAGGCCGAGCGCTGGCTCGACCTGAGCCATGGATTCCTGATGACGAACGAATTTCTCTTTATCGATTGACCGGAGGTCTTCATGTTTCCCTTGTCTCGCCGCGAGGCGCTCACCCGTTGCGGCACGGGCATCGGCATGTTGGCCCTCGCCGGGGTCGTGTCCGATGAAGCTCACGCCGCGAGTTCGGTCATTGACCCGCTGGCCGCGAAGGCCCCGCCCTTCACGGGGAAGGCCAAGCATGTCGTTCACCTGTTCATGAACGGCGGGCCGTCTCAAGTGGACACCTTCGACCCGAAGCCGGCTCTCGACAAGCATCATGGCAAAGCACTGCCGACGACCAATCTGCGAACCGAACGGAAGACCGGCGTCGCCATGCGTTCGCCGTTCAAGTTCAAAAAGTACGGCGAGTCCGGGATCGAAGTGAGCGATCTCTTCGCCAAGACGGCCGAGCATGTCGACGACATGTGCATCATCCGATCGATGCATGCCGACGTCCCTAACCATGAACCGTCGCTGATGCTCATGAACTGCGGTGACGGCCGTCTGCCCCGCCCGAGCTTTGGCGCGTGGGTGACCTACGGTCTCGGCAGTGAGAACCGCAACCTGCCTGGGTTCGTTGTCATGTGCCCTGGCGGGTATCCCATCGTCACCACGCAAAACTGGCGGTCGGCCTTTCTTCCCGGTGTTTACCAAGGCACGTACCTCGACACGAAGTATGCCGAGGTGGAGAAACTCGTCGCGCACATCCGCAACACCGAAATGCCGTTGGCCCGGCAGCGGGAGCAACTCGATCTGGTGAAATTTTTGAACGACGAGCATCTGTCGGCCCGCAACGCCGATCCGCAACTGGAAGCCCGAATCCGGACGTTCGAACTGGCCTTTCGGATGCAGTCCGAGGCGACCGACGCTTTTGATTTGACGAGAGAAACCAAGGCGACTCGCGAGTTGTACGGTGATACGACGCACGGTCGGCAGTTGCTCTATACCCGCCGACTAATTGAACGCGGGGTGCGGTTCGTGCAAGTGTGGAGCGGAGCCGGGCAACCGTGGGACAACCACGACGGCCTCGAAGGACAGCACAAAAAATTGGCTGGTGAGTGGGACAAGCCGATCGCCGCCTTCCTCACTGACTTGAAACGGCTCGGTCTGTTCGACAGTACGCTCGTGCTCTGGGGCGGCGAATTCGGCCGAACGCCGGTCGCCGAACTACCGGCGCTGAACGGCCGCGACCACAACCACTATGGTTTTACCTGTTGGCTGGCTGGCGGCGGGGCGAAGGGCGGAACCGTCGTGGGGGCGACCGACGATTTCGGCTTCAAGGCCGAAGAGAATCGCGTCCACGTTCACGATCTGCACGCGACGATGCTGCACCTTCTCGGCTTCGATCACGAGAAGTTGACCTACCGCTACGCCGGCCGCGATTTCCGCCTGACCGACGTACACGGCAAGGTGATGAAGGCGATGCTAGCTTGATTGAATTGAAGAAGACGTCGGTTGTATCCATTTCGAGGAGACTCCAGATCATGCGTATCGCAGCGGGCGGCATCTCCCATGAGACGAGCACGTTCGCCCCGACCCCGACGACTCTGCACGAGTTCGAAAACGGGCTGGGGCTTTTCCGCGGCCCTGCGATTGTCGAACATTTCCGCGGCACGAATAACTGCACTGGCGGATTTATCGCTGGCGCCGATCAACGCGGCTTCGAACTCGTGCCGCTGCTGTGGACATTCGCCTACCCCGGCGGTCTGATCCCCCGCGCCGACTACGACACCCTTAAAGGCGAATTCCTTGAACGACTTGCTCAGGTCCGGAAGGAAGGACCGGTCGACGGCGTGCTGCTTGACCTGCACGGAGCGATGGTGATCGAAGGCGTTGACGATGGCGATGGCGACTTGATCGAGGCCGTGCGGCATCAAGTCGGGCTGGGCTGTCCGATCGTGGTCACCTTCGACCTTCATGGCAACCACACCCGCCGCCGGGTGGACGCGGCCACGGCAATCATCGGCTTCGACACCTACCCTCATGTGGATATGGCCGAACGTGGGCGAGAGGCCGCCGAACTGATCGTTCGCACTATCCGGGGCGAGGTTCGGCCGGTCATGGCTTTTCGCGAACTGCCGCTCTTCTGGAGCGCCGCCTGCCAGGTGACATCGCACCCGCCCATCGACGAAGCGTTTAGGTTGGTTCATGAAGCGGAGCAACGGGCGGGAATTCTGTCGGTCACACTCGCAACCGGATTCCCCTGGGCGGACGTCCCGCAATTGGGCGCCTCCGTAACCGTCGTGGCTGACGGCGATCCGACGTTGGCTCAGGCAACGGCGAACGAGATCGGCGACTGGGTCTGGGAGCGCCGCGAGCGCTGGCATCGCAAGCCTCTTACCTTGGCTGAGGCACTCGACCGGGGCGAACGCGAGGGCCGTTACCCGATTATCGTGGCCGACATGGCCGACAACACCGGCGGCGGAGCACCGGGGGACTCGACTGAAGTATTGCGGACCTTCGTGGAACGAGATCTGAAGAATGCCTTGGTGCTCTACTTGGTCGATCCCGAGGCGGCCCGGCAGGCGCACTCGGTTGGGGTGGGTCAGCGTTTCCAGGCGGAACTGGGCGGCCGGTCGCATCCCTTGCAGGGACCGCCGCTGCCCCTAGAGGTGGAAGTCGTGGCCCTGTCCGATGGCAAGTTCACCTACGATGGGCCGATGTACGCCGGGCTGACCGGCAACCTGGGCACGTCGGCCTGGTTGCGGCACGGGGGAGTCAACATCGTCGTGGTTTCAGGCCGAATGCAACCTCTGGACCAGGCCTTCGCGCGATCGCTGGGCATCGACTGCGCGGCGATGCGTTACATCTCCGTCAAATCGGCGGCTCACTTCCGCTCCGGCTTCGAGAAGATCGCCGGTTCGATCCACAACATCGTCGCTCGCGCGATTCATTCGCACGACTTCGCCCGCCTCGATTACCGTCGCCGCCGTCGCCCCATGTATCCGCTCGAACCGTGCTGACAACTGCATGGAGTGCGTTGACAAGTTATTCCGATGATGCGGTGAAGGGTAATTAAGGGCGTGGTGATCTTGGTTTCTTGCCGCCTGAACGGCCGGCGATGTCGTGGGCAAGGAAGGCGGCCTCGGGTACCCCTCCGGAACAGTGGTTCGCGGCGAGTTGTCCACGGCTCCAAAGAGTGCGTTCCACTCGAATTTTGAAGATCGCTTCAAGCTCTCGTTGGACCTGGGCGCCTTCGATGATCCCGAGCGAGCGTGCAATCGCCTCAAAGGTGCTCATGCAGTTTTCGCGGGGTCCCCGTCGGAGTCGGAATTCTGATGGAGCGCCAACCGGAAGTTTCACTCGCGGCACGTCGCGTAGTTCAGCAATTCGGCTTCCCATTTTTGCCGCTTGTCTCCAATTTCCGTCCAAGACGATAAGGGTGATCGGCTTGTTCAGTTTTGTCAGGTATGCCGAGTTGAGTTCCTCCGCATCCTCGGACGGGTAAAGCACAAGTGACTGCCGCCCTTCCGGCGTCAGTCCTTCATTTGACATCGGTTCCTCGAGCCTTCCACGAACTCGAAGTTCAAAATTCGACAGCGTGAGTTCTGCGAGTAACGCGGTGCTCGTCGTTAATGTTAACTCGCGACAATGCATCAGGATCATCACCCGAGTTTGCAAATGAAGGCGAGGCGCGATCGAGCAAATGCAAAGGGGAACAAACGTCCGGCAAGCCGGACAGCGATGAGTGGACCGACTGCGTCCTGCCATGGAGACTTATTCGCTTTTCTGTTCGGCGACGACTTCGCTTGAGGGCAAGAATATCACTACGAAGAACCAGCAGGCTTTTCACTTCACTTCGGTTTGAGATGAGACGCCGCCGCATCCTTTCTTGACTCCGTCAGGGGTTCGGCAGATCGCAGCGAATTTCCGAGTGCGTCGAGCTTCCGGGCGAGGAGTTCGCCCTCGGTCGTGTCCGCCAATGCGCATGCGGCTTGTTGGCCCTGGTGTAGTATCGAGACCAGAAGATCGACCACGACGACAGTCGTCAACCACTTGCTTGCCAACACTCTGGCCAAAAGGCCCAGTACCCAGAGGCCGTCGACCTGCCCCACCCAGGCCCTTAAAAGGGGATTCTCCGCGACCCACCCGATGAGCAGCACCGCCCCCAGCCCGGCCAGGACAGCCTGGAATAGGTGGATGGTTCTAACGAGTCGGGCTGCCTGTATGGGAGTATTGCGGCGAAGAAGGCGGCGGGCTGCCAGAAGCGGGACGACGGGCGAACTGGCAAGGAGCAGTAGCCCCAAATATGGCTCTGGCTGGAACGCGAGTTGAGCTAGCACGCCCAAGGGGAGCAGGTACGCCACGATGCAGGCCGGGGCTGCGATCAGGGTGATCTGGCCGGGTGTCCGTGACTCGGGGAGCATGCGTGCGAGCACCAAAGAGGCGCTCAAGATGCCCGGGAGTAAGGCGAACAACGAAGGGGCGGTCACGGTCAGTAGATAGCGGACCTGACTGGTCGAGGTCTTCAGCGCGTCCTGCCCCTCCAGACTAAAAATGTATGCGATCGGCAGGAGCAAAAGCGGCAGCGGGCCGAGTACCAGTAAGATCCAGGCCCCCCTCGTCAGCCGGCTCGAGCGTCGCGGTCGCCGCCACGAACCGAGGGCGCCCAAGGCGAGACAGGCCCCCACCAGCCCTGGACCCACAGCGCACAGTAACAGAGCGACCTCTCCCACCACGATCCAGGGTGATGGCCGTTCCTCTCCGTATTCGAACCGGATCTCAACTGTTGGACCGTGCGTGGCGAACCCGATGGCCGTGGCGAGTAGTACACCGAGAAGCATTTTGCGACGCCAAACGGCATACAATCGGGGAAGTGCTTCGGGGTGATGAGTGTCGATGGGGCACAAACTCCTCATTCCGTGACGCAATACTCGTTGCAGACAACAAGTTCCCGACTGCAGCTATTCAGGTTGCGGCGTCTATCGACAACACAAGCGCGTGTCAGGCGGCTTCCATTCCCCTCAATGTGCCCGTACTCGATGCGAAACGATCGATCGGCAGTGCCATCCGTTGGAGCACGGACACAAAGAGGTTGCTGAGCGGTTGATTCTGATCCCGGTCGAAGGCCAGGTGCTGGCCGTGGCGGAAACCTCCTCCGGCGAGGAGCATCGGCCAGTTCTTGTTCGTATGCCCGTTGGCGTTGCCCATACACGCCCCATATAGCACGGCCGTGCGATCGAGCAGCCGTGCGCCCGATTCGCGGGTCTCGCCGAGACTCTTCAAGAAGTCGCGGAGGATGACCAACTGGGCCTCTTCGATTCGCTGCAGTTCGGCGATCATTTCGGGTCGATTCCCGTGATGCGTCAGCGAATGCGTTTCGTGGGTGACGCCGTTCACACCGAGAATGCCGAGTGGGTTGATGAAAAGACCCACGACCCGCGTCGAGTCGGTTTCGATGGCCAATTTGACGAGGGCGAGCATCGTCTTCAGGCGTGAAAGTAGTTCGGCCGGTTCCTTCACGTCAACTGGGATCGGCATGGCGACAACCGGCTTGGGTTTGCGTTCCCACTCGGCCGCTTGGACCATTTGAGCTTCGAGTTCCCGAATGGCGGTAAAGTATTGATCGAGTCGTTGACGATCAGCGGCGCCGACCGTCTTTTCAAGACGGGCCGCGCGTTCACGAACCGTGTCAAGCAGGCTTCGACCGGTCCGCAATTCCTCGACACGCGCGGCGACTTCGGCAGGCGTTCCCTGGACAAAGAGCCGCCGATACAGTGCGGCGACACTCTGTTCCGGGGGAATCTGTACGCCCGAAGCCGTGAACGACATGCTGAAGTTGCCACCGTTGGCGACGCTCAGGACCAGGCTTGGAATGCGCGTCTGATGCCCAAGACGTTCCGCGACAACCTGATCTAGCGAGACGGTGTTGCGAAACGACGCGCCAGCGGGATGAGGCGCCGCCGTCAGGAACGACTTTTCATTGGCGTGGCCGCCATCGACGCCCGGATGGGACATTCCCGAGAAGACCGTGAAGTCGTTGCGTTGGGCCTCGAGGAGCTTCAGATAGGGCGACAATTCGTAGTCCCGGCCGCCGCGTTCCGGAAAGAAAAGATGTGGCATGATCCCCTGGGCGGTCTGGATCGCCACCAATCGCCGCGGCGTCTGCTCGACGGCGTCGGCGGCCCGAACCAACTTTGGCGTCATGGCGTCGAGGAACGGCAGTCCGAGCGCGACTCCAGCGCCGCGCAGGAAGGTACGGCGATTGAGGATGGCCGGTGTGACGGTTGGCAGTTTGCGGCTCATTAAAATTCTCTTTTGAATCATGACGTATGAAACATCTTACTTTAATGGCGACGGAATAGCGGTGATTGAATCACGCGCAACAACAGGCTCCGCACACCGTAACCGCCGTCGCGACTGGCCTTCAGAATCTGTTCTACCTGCGCGCGGTCGGCGAAACTCACGGGCGCTCCCGTCCCGTACAAGATCAATCGCTCCACGAAGTTCCGGGCCAGAGCCTCGTTGTCCGCGAGCAGAATGGCTCGCAGTTCGCTTACGTTCTTGAACGCTTTGCCATCCGAGGTTTCACCTGACGCATCGACCGGCAGGCCATAGTGGAAGCGAATCGACTTCTCGAAATTCCCGTTGCCCGGAAAGCCGATGAACTCCGCGACATCCGGCGAATCCCCCTGTTCACCCATGTGCCGATAGCGCGTGCGCGATCGGCCGATCACGTCGAAATTTTCCAGAGCGAAACCATGCGGATCGAATTTGGCGTGGCAACCGGCGCAACTCGCGCTGGAGCGATGCTTCGCCAATTGCTCGCGAATCGTAGTCGTCCCGTTCAGATCGGGATCCACGGCCGCGATGTCCGGAGGAGGCGGCTGGGGCGGCCGGCCATAGAGACGATCCACAACCCAGACGCCGCGTTGCACGGGCGAGGTGCTAGTCCCATTCGCGGTGACCTTGAGGATCGCGCCTTGTGTGAGAAAGCCGCCTCTCATGCAGTCCTTTGGCTTCGGGACCGCACGAATCGCACTGCCGACAACGCCTGGGATGCCGTACAGTTCGGCCAGCCGTTGATTGATCATGAGAAAATCCGAGTCGACGACATGGGCAATGCCCAGGTCCTTGTCGATCATGGCGCGGAAGTAGGCGCGGGATTCGGCCAACATCGCATCACGCACGTCGGGCCGGAATTCCGGGTAGAGCGACGTATCGGGCGTCGTGAAATCGATCTTGCGCAAATCGAGCCACTGGTCGAGAAAATCGTTGATGAATCGCTCCGAGCGCGGGTCGGCCAACATGCGCTCCGCTTGGTCAGTCAGAAGCTTGCCGCCAAGTTTATTCTGCGCCGCCGTCTGTTCGAGAACGTTGTCCGGTTTCGAGTTCCACAGCAAGTACGACAGCCGGCAGGCGAGCGCGTGCGTGTCGATGACCGTCGGATCTTTGCCGACGGCCGGTTCCTGGTGGTAGAGGAAATCGGGAGAGCACAGGGCGATGCGGAAACTGGTCCGCATGGCCGACTCGAAGAAATCGCCCTCGTCGATGCGAGCGCGGGCGATTTTAACGTAAACCGCGAGTTCCTCGTCAGCCACGGGCCGGCGAAACGCGCGCGGCAAGAAGTCGCGGAGCAGGCGTTCGGCATCGTCCCGAGGTCGGGACGCGGCGGCAGTCCAGACCGGCTGATTCTTTTGGAACTCTTTGGCATCGACATGGTTGGGCCGGCTTCCAGGATGTCGTACGGGAGGAGCGGGAACATGCGGCAGCGGGCGGCCCTTCTCCGTCGAAAGCGGGGCCAGGGGCAAGGCGCCGAATAGTGCTCGATGGCTTGCGGGCGGCCAGGTGTCGTTGAGAGGGCCTTCCACATCCACCCAGTCAACCGCCACCGCAGCGCCGGCGTAGCCGAACGGGTTGCTGTAATTCGGCCAGAGGTTGGCCGGGTTCAGTTGCAATCGTTCGGCCGCGTTGAGCCAGACAACGATTTCGTGTTCCTGTGACTTCAACGACGGAGCGTCGAAGTAACCGAGTAGTCGACCGTTGGCGGTCAGCGCGAACGACTGCTGCCGGGATGCCGGCATGACCTCGCCGCGCTTATAGTCGAAACTCCAAACCGACATCCTGATGCGATAGAAGCCCGCGTGATACGGTGAGAAATTGCCGACATTCGGTTCGTACGAGGGACGGGCGTGGGTAATGGTGCCGAGCGATTCCATCGCTTCGATGTAGGGCAATCGTTCGGAAAGTTTGAGGCTGTTCTCGGGTTTCAAGGGATCGCGGATCTTTCGGACCAAGTCGAGATCAACCTTGCGATCCTTCATCGGAAACATGCTTTCGCCAAACTGCGACAAGCCGCCGATGAGCCGAACACGCTGTTTGAAGACCATGGGCCGATCCTGATGGACGATGGCCGCGTCGAGCACATAGTCAGCGGCTTCGAGATACTTGCGAAGTTGAACGGCCGATACGTCCAAGGCGGTGCTGGCCTTGTCGAATCCGGAGAGCGTGCCGTCTTCGGGCAACAGGTCTTTCACTTCCAGGCCGGGCATGGCGAATAGGTCACGCATGGTGTTTTCGTACTCGGTGCGGTTCAATCGCCGCAACGGCACGCGCCCTGCTTCTCGTTGCCGCTTCTGATCCGCGCTCGACAGCCATTTGGCCAGGCCGTCGATCATCGCCTCTCGTTCCTTCGCCGGCAGCGGCTCCTTCTTGGGGGGAGGCATCTCGCCGGCATGCACACGATCGTGAATCCTCACCCACTTGTCAAAGATGGCTTTGTCGCCGCTGTCGGCCTTCAGTGTCGAAAGGTCGAGTCCGCCTTTCTTCGTAGTCCCGTCGTGGCATTCCAGGCATCGTTTCTCGATGAACGTGTTGACCGCGACCGGCAACTGAGCACTGGCGTTGCCGCCAAAGCCAAGGAAGGCGGTCACGATTAGAATTAGGCGGCTATTTCTGCACATCGGTGTCGGAAGTGTCCGGTGAGGTAAGTTTTTAAACTTGTGACAGCCCTGGGGAAAGGCGTTGCACGAGTACCGAATCGCTTTGAAATTCTAGCAGCAATGGCTCGGGGTTGCCAGGTGAAGGGCGGATATCGCTGCCATTGTAGGTAGTCCCATTAACACGCCACCGCAACGAGCAAATCAGCGTGTGAGACCTGAGCACACAAGATCTTGTTCAAGCTGTTTTTTCGTTGTCCTAGAGCCGCTCCGCCAAAACCTCCTCCGTCTCCCTGCGCAACCGCTCTATCAACTGCCCTGCCCCCATCGCCCGCGCCAGTGGAGCCCCCCGATCGCGGGCAGGCAGGCCGAAGTGGAAACTGACGATCACAGGGCGTTCCGCCAGCAGAACCGCGAGCTTGGCGTCGTCCGTCAGAAAGGTCTGATAGATTTCCGTCAGTCGGGCCGGCGGTTTCGCCTCGTATCGGGCGAACTCGGGTCCGAGCCGGACGAGCCACGCCGTCTCCCGATCGGTATCCGGGGTAGCCGGCCGATGGCAGAACACGTTGACCTGGAACGGTCGATCCGACTTGGTCCGGACGGCCGCGATCATCTGCCGGGTGGCCTCGGCATCAGGTGATGGCAAATGGCTGCGTGAAGCCCAATGTCCTGTCCCACCGTCATACATACTCCAGCAGTTGCATGTTCACGCCCGCAAGCTCGGCTCCCTGCACCGTAGCGACCCGGGTGCCCGGCAACGGCCCGGCCGCCGGGTCGGAGATCGTGAAACCGTGGTTCCTCGCGTGGCCGACCAACGCATTCAGGTCCTCTACTTCCCAACTTGCCATGCTGATCAGACCAGGCGGCCTCTTCGTCAGCGGACTGTCGGGCGATGCCGGCCCGAGTAGCTCCAACATGGCGTCACCGAGACGAAACTGGCGGATGACCATTGTCGGCGTCGTGACTTCGCCGGCTACCGGGATACCTAAAGCGTCGGCCCAGAATCGCGTCTTCACATCCAGGTCGTGGGTAACGACCGCCAAGTGGTCGAGCCGCCTCAGCGGCATCGCGTGGGCCATCAGGGCCGCATTGGGATGACCACTTCGGCTTGACCGAAGCAGGATCAAATCGGTGCCGGCAAGTTCGTGGAGCGGAAGCCAAGTCTGATCGTCGTCGATCCGCGTGGCGTGGATTCCTCGCTGGGCGAGCCTCGCCAGGATGACGCTGGGGTCGGTCGTTCGGAGCACTACGGCGAACAGCGGACGACATGAATCAAGAGCACGACGAATCGGTTCAGCCAACGGGCCGTCGTATGGGATAACGAACTCGACCGACACGAGGTTGCCAGCGTTGCCTACTTGCAGGGAACGTCGGCCATCTTGGGCTGGTGACAGGAACAACCCGAGGCCCTCGTAGGGACGGCATGCCCCATCAAGGTTCGGCACGGCAAGCAGAATGGAGTCGATGGCTTCGATCATCAGGGCATTCTAGCTGGCCAGCTTTGCAGCGGCAGTCCCGATTCTAGACGGCCAGTTTGGAGCTACGAGCCGATGTTCGCAAAGCCAGTCCGATCTGGCTTCGGCACGATCGTCAGCCTGCTCCACGGCGAGGAGGAGTACGACCCGCATCCGAGTTCCTTTGTACTGGATCTGGAGCAGCTTTGCTGGCATCGCGAGGACGCGGCCGGTTAGCGGATCGGCTTGAAATTCAGCGCCATTGCCCCGCTCGCTGCGTGGCACGGAATCAGACACGGCCCTGATCTTAACGCCCCCTAATCCTTTGGGCACCGCCTCTTCCAATCGCCGGGTCCCCTTTAGCCGCCGGCCAATATTCCCCAGTGAACAGTTGCCAATGATCCTCCAGCTTGTTAACCTCAGTTGAGAATAATCGAGGGAGAACCGAATCGCCCAGTTGGAGATGGTCGAAATGAAATTACTCGCACTTGTGATCCCGTTGGTCCTATCGGCCTCGGCCGTCCGCGCAGGCGACGACTGGCCCCAACTCCAGGGCGACGCCTTCCGGTCCGGAAACGCGCCCTTCGCGGAGGTGAAGACGCCGCTGGGTCTGGCCGGCGCGATTCCCCTGACTGACGGTATTTATGCGGCCCCCGTTGTCTCCGACGGCAAGGTCTTCGTGGTGGACGGGTCGGGCGTCGTCCTGGCCATTGACGCTCGAACGCTCAAAGAGATCTGGCGATTTGCGACACGCGGCGGGCCGGGGAACTGCAACAACGTCGCCGCGCCCGCGGTGGTCGGAAAATACGTGCATGTCGGAACGACGGCTGGTTACTACTACGTCCTCGATCGGGACACAGGGGCCGTGGTCCGTGAGATCGACTGCAAAGAGCCGATCTTTTCGTCGCCCGCGGCCGGCGCCGATCGAGTCTATTTCGCGACCCTGGGTGCGCGCGTCTACGCCGTCAAAGCCGGCGGCGATGGCATTTTTTGCGCCTTGCGCATAGGCTGCCACCACGGCGGGAATCTCGTCCGCAGTCAAGGCGCGCGGCGCGGCATTGGGCTGCTTGCCTTGCGGCGTGTCTACTTCGCCTTCAATGGCTGTGCTGGTGGAGGACACCGACTCGGTGCCGTCGTTCATCGCCGGATGCGCCGCACGCCCCCCGTGCCAGATTTGCAGGAAGATGCGACCGCCCTTGGCGTGTACCGCGGTGGTCACCTTTTTCCAGGCTTGCACCTGCTCGGCCGAGTAAATGCCGGGCTCTGCCATAAACGCGGACGTGTTGGGCGCCACCATGGTGCACTCGGTAATCAAGAGGCCGCCGCTGGCGCGCTGGGCGTAGTACTCGGCCATCAAGTCATTGGGCATGTGCTCGGTGCCGGCGCGGGTACGCGTG
>Ga0105047_10011817_pt1 | contig 14126 bp, 13 predicted proteins | sample MAT04_FD_78384 | JGI IMG/M metagenome (GOLD analysis project Ga0105047, IMG submission 78384) | Freshwater microbial communities from Lake Fryxell liftoff mats and glacier meltwater in Antarctica - MAT-04 (megahit assembly) | ecosystem: Environmental > Aquatic > Freshwater > Ice > Liftoff... | reverse complement strand
CTTCGAGCTTCAGCAACTGCATCAACGACAAGTATTCCATGTACTGGCTCGTGATGCGTTCGATGGGTATGTAATAGATGTCCACCTCCTCCGTCTTGTTGAGGTCGAGTAACAAATTCCGCGGCACCTCGAAGACCTCCAGCTTGACCTTGTAATCGGCGTCCATTACCGCAAACCCACTGCTTCCCGGACTTTGGCCATCGTCTCGCTGGCCACCGCGTTCGCGCGCGCCGCACCTTGCCGCAGCACGTCGCGCACGTAATCCGTGTTTAGGACCAACTCCGCCCGCTTCGCCCGCGCCGGGGCAAAATAGTCGAGCAGTGCATCCGCCAACTCTTTCTTCACCGCGCCATATCCATAACCGCCCGCCGCCAGTTTCGCCTCGGCCGCCTGAGCCTGAGCCGGCACGATCAGCTTGAGCAATTGCAGTGGGATGTTCTTGTCCAAATCAGTTTTGGGCGCTTCGACCGGCTGGGAATCGGTGACGATGCCCATGACTTTCTTCCGCGTCGCCTTCTCGTCACCAAAAATCTCAATCGTGTTGTGGTAGCTCTTGGACATCTTCTGGCCGTCCACGCCGGGGACGGTGGCGACTTCGCCGCGGATGGAAGGTTCGGGGATCTGGAAGACTTCGCCAAATTTGTGGTTGAACGCACCGGCGAGGTCGCGGGTGACTTCGATGTGCTGTTTCTGATCTTTGCCAACCGGCACGAGCTGCGACTGGACGATCAAAATATCCGCTGCCATCAGAACCGGATAGGTGAACAAGCCGGCGCTGGCGGTGATGCCTTGGGCGACTTTGTCTTTGTAGCTGTGGCAATTTTCCAACATCGGCAGCGGGGTGATGCTGTTGAGGATCCACGCCAACTCCGTGACCTGCGGCACATCGCTTTGCCGGTAGAAAACCGTGCGCGCCGGGTCCAAACCGCACGCGAGAAAATCCAACGCCACATCCACCACGTTCGCCCGCAGTTGCGCCGCGTCGGCGACGCTCGTCAACGAATGATAATCGGCGATGAAATAGAATGCCTCGCCCCGCTGCGCCAATTCCAGCGCGGGACGCATCATCCCAAAATAATTGCCAATGTGCAGCTTGCCGCTTGGCTGAATGCCCGAGAGAATCCGCATGCAGCGGCAAGATAAAGAGCCCCCACCCGGCTGGCGAGGAAAAAAACCGTGCGCCGGGGGCTATTGTTCCCCGCCCTGCATCATTTGCTGCATGGCCCCCATCATCATTTCTTGGACGCTGCCGTATCGTTTGAAACCTGCCGGCACCTCAAACAACGCGGCGTCCGGCTTGGCAAAATTGATATTGCTGAACTTGGTCGTGACGGTGTCGCCGTCCGCCTTGATTTCGGATTGGATCGGGAAGTTCTTCAAGTCGGTGGCTTCCCACGTGGTCACCTCTGTTTTGGAACCGCTCGCCGCGGTGATGGTGACGAGATACTGGATACAGGGATGGCCATCAATGGTGGCTTTGCCAATTTCCTTTTTCTCAATCTTCGCCGGCTGGTCAGCGCCTTGTTTGCCGGTCGGCGGTGTGAATTCACAATACGCTTTGAGGCCGGGGTAAATGAGATAACCGACTTTCTTGTCGGGCCGGTGCAGATTCACCATCTTATCCATCCCCAAGGCGCTCATGTCTTCCATGGCGTTCTGCCGTTTCGCGCCGGCCTTGATTTTGGTCATGTCAATTTCGGTGCGCATCTTGCCGTCATGAAATGCATACTGCATCTCGGCGGCGTGGGTTTCCTTCTTGCTCCGCCCGGCCACTGACACGTTGGCGGTGGCGGTGAACGCGGTGTTGTCACCGAACAACTTCGCCAATTGCTCGTTCGTGTCGTTCTTCTCCCCGCCAAACCAACTCGCCCACGTCGTCGCGGCAGCCACCATCACCAACGCCAAAGAAAGTCTGATTGTTTTCATGGTGCCAGTCTAGCAAAACGAAACCGGCCTGTGTAGTCTGGAAAAATGCGACCTGAATTTCACGCCGTGATGTTCGACTTGGACGGGACGTTGATTGACTCCCTGGCGGACCTCGCCAACGCCACGAATCACGCCCTCGCCAAACTCGGTTGTCCCACGCACCCGATCCCGGCCTATCGCTATCTCGTCGGCGACGGCGCCGCGTCCCTCTGCGCTCGCGCTCTGCCGGCGGACAAACAACATCTTCGTGACGACGCCTTGCAGCTCATGCGCGCCCACTACGACGCGCACCGGTACGACGAGACTCGCCCCTACCCCGGCATTCCCGAATTGGTGACGACGCTCGCCGCGCGCGGGCTGACGCTGGCCGTCTTTTCCAACAAGCCGGATCACTTCACCAAACAAGTTGTGGCGCACTACTTCCCGGCGACGCCGTTTCAGGCGGTCCGGGGACATCTCGCGCCCGTTCCGCTCAAACCGGATCCGGCCGGCGCCTGGGAAATCGCGCGCGAATTGAAGATCCCGCCGGCGCAGTGGCTGTACCTCGGCGACACCAACACCGATATGCAAACCGCCCGCGCCGCCGGCATGCACGCCGGCGGGGTGTTGTGGGGGTTCCGCGACCGGGCGGAATTGGAAGCCAACGGCGCCCAAACCATCATCGCCCAGCCGGCCGAAATCCTGGAACTGGTGGGGACAAAAAAATAAGGGCGACTCTTGCGAGTCGCCCCCATTTTGATTCGTTGGTCAGCGAATTAACGCCGGCCGCCGCCACCACCGCCGCCGCCGCGGAACTCACGACGGCCGCCGCCGCCACCGCCGCCACCGCCGCCGCCACGACCACCACCGAAGTCGCCACGGGGACGATCTTCCTTGGGACGAGCTTCGTTCACGGTGAGAGCGCGACCATCAAATTCCTTGCCATTGAGATCGGCAACGGCTTTGTTGGCCTCATCTTGGGAACCCATTTCAACGAACGCAAAACCACGGGACTTGTTGGTGAACTTGTCCACGATCAGTTCGCACCGCGCCACGGTCCCCGCTTGCTTGAAAAGCTCGAGGAGGTCGCCTTCGGTGGTGTTGAATGAGAGGTTTCCGACGAATAGTTTAGTAGCCATGTGGCTTTCTTTCCTTCTGCTGCGGTAGGAGGTCTCAGTGACTGTTCCCGCTCATCGGGTTTCGGACTGTCACCAAGCTAACGAGGCCGATTGACATTCCACCAATCTCACTGCGGCTGCTTCTATCGACTAGCGACGGCAGAATAAAAAAACCGGCGCGAAAATCAACTATTTTTTCTGCTTCGCCCCCTTCAACACCGCCGCCCGCGTGCGCAACCGCAACGCATTCAAACGGATGAAGCCGGTCGCGTCCGACTGATTGTACGCCCCGTTGTCGGCTTCCATCGTGGCCACATACGGATTGTAGAGCGAGACCGGTGACTTGCGGCCGGCGGTGATGATGTTGCCTTTGTAGAGTTTGAGACGCACGGTGCCGGTCACATTCTTCTGCGACTCGCTCACCAACGCCTGCAACGCCTCCCGCTCCGGCGCAAACCAGAATCCGTAGTACACCAACTCCGCATACCGCGGAATCAACGAATCCCGCAAATGCATCACTTCCCGGTCCATCGTCAACGTCTCCACCTGCCGGTGTCCAAAATGCAAAATCGCCCCACCCGGCGTCTCGTACACGCCGCGCGATTTCATGCCGACGAACCGGTTCTCCACCAAGTCCACCCGGCCGATGCCATGTTTGCCGCCGAGTTTGTTCAACGTGCGCAACACATCGGCCGGCGAGAGCGCTTGGCCATTCACCGCGATGCAGTTGCCGCGCTCAAATTCCAATTCCACATACTCGGCTTTGTTCGGCGCGACTTCGGGCGACACGCTCAACTTGAACATATCCTTCGGCGGTTCCGCCCACGGATCTTCGAGGATGCCGGACTCGAACGAAATGTGCAGAAGATTGCGATCCATCGAGTACGGTTTCTTCGCGGACGCCTCGACCTTGATGCCCTTGTCCGCACAATACGTCAGCATCTCGGTGCGGCCGGGAAACAACTTCTGATACTCCGGCAACCGCCACGGCGCAATGATGTTCAAGTCCGGCGCCAACGCCGCATACGTCAGCTCGAACCGGCACTGGTCATTCCCCTTCCCCGTTGCCCCGTGCGCGACCGTGTCCGCCTTCTCCTTGCGCGCGATGTCCACCTGCGCCTTCGCGATCAACGGCCGGGCAATCGAGGTTCCCAGAAAATACTGATTCTCATAAATCGCCGACGCCTGAATCATCGGGAAAATAAAATCCCGCGCAAACTCCTCCACGAGATCGAGCGCGTAGAACTTGGACGCCCCGGTCGCATACGCCTTCTTATCCAACCCGGTCAGTTCCTCCTCCTGCCCAATATCCGCGCAATACGCGATAATCTCGCACTTGTAGGTTTCTTTCAGCCAATACAAGATCACCGACGTATCCAACCCACCCGAATAAGCGACGACAATTTTCATGCGCGGTTTTGTAAGCGCGCCCCTTGCAAAAATCACGACAAATCTCGCCGGCAATGGCCGCCACTGGGTGTTGCTGGTGATTGACGCTATTTCCCCCAACCGATATAAGGTTGCCCCATGCCAACGGCTTCAGTCAGCAGCCCATCGGTGGAGTTGTCGGTCGTCATTCCGCTGTATAATTCCGCCGCGATTTTCCCCGAGTTGCACCGGCGGCTGGTGGCGGCGTTGGAACCGGCCGTGGCCACGTTTGAGATCATCGCGGTTGTGGACGGTTGTCGGGACCGTTCGGCAGAAGTCGTGGCTGAAATTGCCGCGAAGGATTCCCGGGTGAAGCTGCTGGAGTTTTCACGCAACTTTGGTCATCAAGCCGCGATTACCGCCGGCCTGCAATTTGTCGCGGGGCAAATCGTCATTGTGATGGACGATGATCTGGAAGACCCCCCTGAAATTCTGCCCACGTTTCTCGCCAAACTGAATGAGGGGTTTGATGTGGTGTACGGCGTCCGCTGCGGCCGGCGCCGGGCGTTGCCCTATCGGTTGCTGTATAAACTCTTCTACCGGATCTTGGGACATCTGGTGGATCTGAAAATTCCGTACGACGCCGGCGATTTCTGCATCATGCGGCGGCAAGTGGTCGCGACGATGAATGCCATGCCCGAATCCAATCGCTATCTGCGCGGCATGCGGGCTTGGTGCGGGTTTGCGCAAACCGGCTTGGAATATGATCGTGGCGAGCGGTTCGCGAGCGAATCCGGGTACACGTTCAAGAAGTATATCGCGCTTGCCTTGGACGCGATTTTTTCATTTTCCTACAAGCCGCTCAAGTTGGTGTCGCTGGCCGGTGGCGTGGTGGCGGCCATGAGTTTTCTCTATGTGGTGCGGCTGATCATCGGGCGTTTGACGGGTGAATTTACGAATGTGCCGGGGTGGGCGTCGTTGCAGGTTTCGATCCTCCTCTTGTCCGGCATCCAGTTGATTTCGGTGGGCATCGTGGGCGAATATTTGTCGCGGATTTACGATGAGGTGAAGCAGCGGCCGAAGTTTGTAATCAAAAAGGCCATCGGCATTCGGACGGAGGAGTTATGAACGGGTTGACAGCGTGGCGAGGTAAGCGTGTCTTGATTACCGGCGGGCTGGGAATGATCGGCAGCACGTTGGCGCACAAACTCGTGCCGCTGGGCGCGCGGGTCACGCTGGCGGATGCGCGGATCGAACCCTACGGCGCCAACCTCTTCAACATCGCGACGATTCAGGAACAGGTTCACCTCAGCCTCACGGACATTCGTGATCGGGAATCCATGAAGTGGCTGGTGCGCGATCAAGACATCATTTTCAACTTGGCCGCGCAAGTCAGCCACAACGACAGCATCGAGAATCCGCTGCTGGATGCCGAGATCAACTATCTCGGCCATCTCAATGTGGTTGAAAACCTGCGGAAGTATAATCCGACCGCCGTGGTGGTCTTTTCCGGCTCGCGCCTCCAGTTTGGACGGATCGAATCGAATCCGGTGGATGAGTCGCATCCGCTGAATCCGCGGACGCCGTACGCCTTGCACAAGACGGCGGCGGAAAAGATGTATCAGTTCTATCGCGAAATGTACGGCATCCCGTGCGTGCTCTTTCGCATCGCCAATCCCTATGGCCCCCGGTCGCAAATGAAGCACAGCAAGTACTGCATCATTAATTGGTTCCTCCGGCTGGCGATGGAGAATCAGACGATCAAGATTTTCGGCGATGGCGAGCAACTGCGGGACTATATCTATGTGGACGACTTGGCCGACGCGCTCTTGCTGGCGGCCATCACGCCGGCGTGTCACGGGCAGATTTATAATGTGGGGAGCGGCGTCGGCACCAAATTCCGGGAAATGGCGGACGCCATCGTCAGCACAGTCGGTCACGGCAAAGCCGAATATGTCCCGTGGCCCAAAGACTACATCAATGTGGAAACCGGCGACCACATCACGAATATCAACAAACTGCGCTCGGTAATTGATTGGACGCCGCGGGTTGACCTGCGCCGGGGCATTCAGCAAACTTTCGCCTACTATCAGCAACACCGGCACCAGTACTGGTAGGCCAGCGGTTCGCTGCCATGCGCCACCAAATTTACGAGGACATCTATCGCGCGGAGCTGACCCATTGGTGGTTTTGCGCGCGCCGGTCCATCGTCGCGGCGCTCATCCGGCGATTTGCGTCGCCGCACCGGCCGCTACGCGTGGCGGATGTGGGCTGCGGCATGGGGTCAACACTGACGATGCTCACCGAGTTTGGCACCGTGATTGGTTTGGACTACTCCCCGACAGCGCTGGCGTTCTCACAGCAACGCGGCCAGCGCCGGCTCGTGACAGCGGCGTTGCCCCATTTGCCACTGCCGACCGGCTCCTGCGACGTGGTCTGCGCCCTGGACGTGATCGAGCACATTGACGATGACGGCAGCGCGGTGCGTGAACTCTGGCGCATCTGCAAGCCGGCCGGGTTGATGGTCATCACCGTACCCGCCTACAACTGGCTCTGGAGCGAGCATGACGATGTCAACGAGCACAAGCGTCGCTATGTTCGCAGCGAGTTGCAGCGTTTGCTTGCGTTGCCGGGCGCGCGGGTACTGCGCTTGAGCTACATGAATTTCGTATTGGCGCCGCCGCTCATCGCCTTCCGACTCATTCAGAAACTGATTCGCCGACGAAAAACCAATCCGAACGAATTAACATCCGACGTGCGCCAGCCGTCCAGCCTTGTGAACCGACTGTTCTATCACCTCTTCGCGGCCGAGGCGGCTTGGCTCCAACATGGTCGCTTGCCGTTCGGCATCTCGCTCATCGCGCTCGTGCGCAAGCATGCAACCTAACCGTCATTTGACTGGGTGGATTGCCGGGGGACTGCTCCTCGTGATGGCCATCTTGATGGTGCCGGCGGCGATACAAGATAGCGCCACGGTTGACGAGACAACCTTTCTGGCGAGCGGTTACACGTATTGGACCGGGCATCGGTACCGGTGTGCGCCGGAGCACCCACCAGGGTCGCAGATGTTGCCCGCGATTCCTTTGTTGCTGATGGACCTGCGTTACTCGCGCGACGCCGACGCGCTGTTGACCGGCAAAGTGGGCTACCCGTGGGCGCGCCCGTGGTTCGGGCCGATCCGCGCGTGGCAAGAATACTTTCCTCAAGGCCGAGACGACAATTGGTATTACTGGTGGCTGCCGGAAAGCCAGTTGTTCGGCCAAATGTTTGTGTATGACGGCACAAATAACGGCAACGCGATGCTGCTCGCTGGCCGGTGCGTTCAAATCGCGCTCGCCTTGGGCGTGGGGCTGGTTATTTTTTTCTGGGTGCGCGCTGCGACCGGCCAAGACATCGCCGCGCTGGCCGGTCTGGCGCTGTGGGTGTTCAACCCGAACGCTCTGGCGCATGGGCATCTCGTCACGACGGATATTAGTGTGACGCTCGCCATGAGCGCGGCCATTTATCTGATGGCGCGGTTTCTGGAAGACCCGACCGACCGCAACATCCTCTACTGCGGGATTGCCACCGGCGTCGCGCTGCTCATGAAATTCACCGCGATTACGCTCGCGCCCATTTACCTCGTGCTAGTCGCGTTGAGCTGGAGACGATTGGCCCTGTCCCCGGCCAAGTTGCTGCGGTTCGCGTTGATCGGTTTTGCCGCGACGTGGGCGGTAATTCTCATCGTTAATTTCCCGCACTGGATACCCGCTCCTCCCCTCCCGGCCGCCCAGGCCAACGCGTTGGGGGTGCCTGGCTGGTTTCAGACGCTGCGCCCCCTCCTCATCCCGCCAGATTTTTTTAAGGGATTGGCGCTGACCTTGGGGCATTCACGCGCCGGTCACGAAGGATATTTACTCGGGGAATGGTCACACGATGGCTGGTGGTATTACTATCCGGTGGCGTTCTGCCTCAAATCGCCGGTGGCGTTTCTCATTCTGTTGGCCATCGCCGCCGGAGTGTTCGTGAAGCAATTTCGAAATCGGCGACCGCTGGAATATGTACCGTGGCTGGCGGTGGCGGTTTTTGTCTTCCTCGCCATGACCAGTAAAGTGAACATCGGTGTGCGACACCTGTTACCGGTCATCCCGTTGCTCTGCATTGGCATCGGCTGCGCGATCCCTGCGATCCATCGGCGCTTGGTGGGCGGATTACTGATCTGGCAGGTGATCGTGACTACGCTGGCTTTCCCAACCTATCTCCCGTTCATGAGCGAAGCCGTGGGAGGCGCGCAAAACGGCCACCGCTACCTGCTCGATTCCAACTACGATTGGGGACAGGACGCCAACCGGCTGAAGCAATTCCTCAGCGACCGTGGCATTGAGCACATCTACCTCGACTACTTCGGCACCCAGTACAATATCGAGTATCTCAAGATCCCCAACACCCGCGTCAACGCCGACCAAGCGAAACAGATCCGGCAAGGCTGGTTGGTGGTGTCAGCGTCGCAACTGATGCGTCCCGAGTGGGCGTGGCTGCGCGACTCGCGCCCCCCCACTCACCGCGTGGCGCACACGTTGTTTGTATATCAACTCTAGCTACCGCTTGATCTTCACGCGGTCATACCGACTGAGGACGTTAGTGGCGCTGCCAATCAATTATAGCGACTACATTTAAAGTAAATTCAACTAGCGTACATATCAGATCGCTCGGCCGGTCGACAGCCCTGCCATAGCAGAATGACTGAGCGGTACCAGCCGGGCCGCTCCTCAGCAAACGAAGCGTACAGCTTCACCAATACAGGCACGCGGCTGTCGAAGGTGGGGTCGGTAGGGGAAAAAACACCGGGTTGGTTTGCGAGGGTGGTACCATCCGCCGTAACAACGAACTTGTTCTCGGTTGCTCTGGTATCAACCAGCAGATAACAATCGGGCTGGTGGGACGAAGTCAATTTTGCCTCCCAACGGGAGGATTCCTCATTCGTTTCTGAAGCAATTACCTTGGAGTAACCCATCTCCGCCAACAGGGCAAGCAGATGGATGCCATAAAACCGTAACGCGCCACCTCCGGCGGCCTCATCGCGCCGCCAATTATTGAGTTGGTGCTTGAAGTGATGAGCCATAAAGTGCCACTCAATCGTAACTTTCTCTTCAAACTTTCCCTGTAAGAGTCGCTGTCCCCAGTCGGTAAATCGAAAGAGATAGCCGATGCGAAATTCCTTGCCTGAGTGTTCTAGCTCGTCCAAGAGTTCCAGAGCGGCAGCCGGCACTGTGGCTAGCGGTTTTTCTAAGATCAAGCGCTCGATGTTTGGTAGCACCAGCGCAGCCCGAGCCACGCGTGGTTGATGTTCGGGCGGAACGGCAATGATCATCGTGTCCGCTTGTTCCTGCGCCGTGCGATCGTCTGCCACCCACCGTACCTGATCTGCCAGCACACGCGCCTGCGGCATCTGAGCTAACTTTTCCTTGTAGCGTCGCGGCAATACGACCCCGTACTCAATGACGGCCGGAAGATAGCCGTACAATCCAAACCCCGCGCCACGAATGGTAATCATTTGATGTCGATAACAATCCCGGTGTATCCATGACTCGCTAGATTGTCTCGCACCTCTTGCTTGAGATGCCACGCTAGATTGAGAATGGGTTGCGTCAAGTCTTGCGTGTAAAGCTCGGCCTCGGGAAGGATCGGGATTCGAGTACCCGGCATATAGTGGCCAGTCTTAATTGATCCCTTGATCTCGTAAACCGCCGAGATGTGGTTTTCATTGATGCCAAGCAATTTGATCAAGATGGCGGCGCGTCCTGGAAAAGCCTTGGCGCGAAGCCTGCCATGTTGCGAGACCAGCGATTCAATCTTCTGTCTGGTCGCCTTGCGCCAGTCTTCGATGTGGGCGGCCATCACCTTGAATTTGTCGGCAAAGCGGCTCTCGTCAACGGGCGTTCCCTTGAAGTCCTCACCGCGGCCCAAGTAAACCCGGATGTTACCGCCATAGCGACTGGGGAACTCGACATCCCTCAGATTCAAACCCAATACTTTGGCAATGAACTTGAAGGATTGCAGGGAATACGTTCTCGGGTGTTCGTGGTAAAAGGTATCGAACTGGTCGCGATCGAGGATCGCCCCCATATAGTGATTCTCGATGACGACCACCGTTTTGGGGTGGATCAATGGCTTCAGCGCCGCCAGCAGGTCGGACAGCTTTTCAATGTGAGCGAACACGTTGGTGAAAACAATGAAGTCTGGCTGGCCGCAAGTGGCGAGGATTTCAAGGGCTGCGCCCATCTCAAAAAATCTCTGATAAGTTTGATGCTTCGAGTCGAGCGCCGCATCAGTCGGCTCTACGCCAACCGTTCTCGCCCCCTGCTGCTTGAAGAAATCCAACAGACTGCCATCATTACAACCGATATCGAGCACCAGCTTGTCCTGCAGGCTGCCAAACTTCTCGGCGCAGCAATGCACCAAGCCAAACATTCCGGTGAGAACGCTGGGCGTCATGCGCGCACGATAGTGGTAATGTTTTGGGAACAGGTCTTCCTTGGGGACTTGAAACCGTTGGTGTGCGGTCAGGCACTTCCCACACAGCAGAATTTCGATTGGGTATTCTTGGCAGATCCGGTCACTCCCGATGAGAACGAGATCGTCACAGAGTGGATGGCGGCCTAAGTCCAATACCTTTTTAAGCTGCCTGTTGCCGCAAACTTCGCAGGACTTAATCTCCAACATTTCCGACATGATACCTCCGATTATCGAATAGCTTCGTGCGGAATCCCAACCGTGCCAATCCATACTCACTCAAAACACCAGACATTTGAAGTGCATAAATCGTCGAGCGCCACAGGCTGATAGATGTGTGCTTCCTGCCGTAATAACAACGCGTCGGCACTTCACCGAACTTGAAGCCATGGTAGGCTGCTTGCGCCAAGATTTCGAAGCCAAATATAAAATCGTCGGAAGTGCGATCAAGATGAACCGCCTCGATCACTTGGCGGCTGTAAATCCGAGCGCCTGTATGAAACTCGGTGATCGGGACTCCCAGTATGGTTCGGGCGATGGCGCTGAGCCCAATATTCGCCAGATACTTTACAAGGGGCATCTTGTCCCGCAACGGTTGCTGCCGATCGACAAACCGCGAGCCAAGCACCAAATCAAATCCTTGGTTCATCTTGTCGACCGCAGGGCCGATAAAAGCGGTGTCGAATTGATTGTCGCCGTGAATCTCTACGATGTAGTCTGCCCCCTTGTCGATCGCCTTGTGCATCCCGAACTTCAGGTTTCCGCCGTATCCCATCCTTGGGTGCGAGTAACATGGAATACCCAGCCGCCCGGCGATTACTTCGATGCCATCACCGGAGTCGTCGTTGGAAACGATCACCTCGTCCAAGCTGCCACGGGGCAGCCCGCGATACAATTCTTCCAAAAATGTGGCGTGCTGGTACGCGAGGATGATACCGATAACTTTGGGATGTCCAATCATTGCATTTTCCGGTACGCTGCCCAACCGAGTTCGCCGACAAGGCGCGGTTCATTAACGCGCTGATAAGGTGCGCCGAGTAGATTGATATTTTCCGGCAACTTCTGCACTCCGTCTTGTTTGAAGCGCACGTCGCCAAAAAACAGCTTCTGCGCGAACTCGAACGGCGGTGGCTGCACCGCCGGCCAAACCACCGCCACAACCGCGGCAGTAGTGGCAGCTTGTTGATATGGGCTTTGTTGCGAAAAATCGAGAATCCCAAACTTCACCCGCTCATCACTCAGCGCCGTCAGCGTATGCGCGTAGGAGTACCATGTGATCCCAGATTCATAGCCGGCGTCCGTGATCTCTTTGGCAGTGCGACGGTAGTCAGCTAATTCGTCCGGCAACTGGAGCAGTCGATACTGATGCATCGCCGAGGTCGCCAGACACAATGCCAGCACGCCACTGACAATCCATTGCCGGGCCGACCACGCGACACTCAGCCGGATGCCCAACCACACTAGGAAGATAATACCCGCAGGCAGCAGATAGCGCCGGATCGCGTAGTACGAAGCGGACGACTTTTCCGCTAGCAAAATTGCCACCACGCTGACGACGGCAACCATACAAAGCAAGAACAACGGAAAATTCTTCTCCTGATAACCCTGCTTCAGCAATTTGATCCCACAGCCGAGCACAATTGCCGCCGCCATCAACCCCACTGTGTCCACAGGCGACAACGGAAAGCTTTCCCAGTTCTCCATGTGATTGAGGTAGTGCACCCCGCACGGCGCGCGACTCAACGGATCAGCATTAAAATATGTCGGCAGACAGCGAAACATCATATACCAGTTGGCTGCGATTTGCTCCGGCGATGCCAACTGAAAGAATCCTTGCGCGTCTGACACTCGGTCTTCATGGGGAATCACGCCCAACTTGTAGAAAATCTCCGGACTGTACCCCACCAGAAACGCCGCCACGCAAATCCATAACATCCGGGTACGGACGAAAGCGCGAAGAAATTCCCGGCCCGGTGCCATGACGAGCAAAGCAACACCTGCGGCCAACCACACCACCACGGCGTGCTTATTCGCATACCAACACCAGCCCATGATCAAGGCCGTCAGCGCACAGAGCCAACTCTGCGGCCCTCGGCGCAAAATCAATATCGTCAGCCATAAGAAGCCGCCTATGACCAACGGCAGCATGCTGTAGGATGAAAAGTTCGGCTGGGTATTGTAGGTCAAATAAAATGGCATCCCGATAGCTAGCGCAGCCCCAGACGCCATCATTGGTCCCTTCCCAAAAAACTCACCCACGAACGCGACCAGCAAACCCACTCCGGCACCCCACGCCAGCAGGCTCACAAACGACGCCAGCGGAATCGATGGACCAAAGATCGCCATTAAGCCCGCCGCCAAAAACTCAAGCGGCCCCATGCCCGTATAGTCTGTTCCCCACGTATAAATCGGAAACTCACCTAACAACATCCGTTTCGGAATCAGATAACCGGGCGCGATGCCCGACTGAAAGTAGAGGTCGTAACGGAACAGGAAGGGAATGTGGATGAGGATGTTGAGTCCGCCGAACGCGGTGGCCCATCCCCAGAGCTGGCGTGGCGATGTCAGCTTGGCTTCCATGGCTAGCTGGACCCTCGGGGTTGTTGCTGGATGACGCGCGCGGGCGTGCCGGTGCGTTGATAGACCCAGACGTCGTCTTGCGAGAAGACCGGCCGGTAGTCCTTGTGCCCGTGAATGAATTGCTGCAGCTGCGCCTGCATCTGCCAGTCGTAACCGCGAAAGTTATTGTCGAACACGATGTAATCGTAGTCGAACACTTCATTGAGGTCGCGCTGCCAGAAACGCAGGCCTCCGATGGTGTGGATCTTGGGATGATGGATGAAATGTGCGAGCATATTGTCGGGGCTGAAAACACTCGCCTCCTTCGGAATCGATCGCACAGCCGCGAGCCGGGCGGCACGGACGGGCGTCCACTCATACTCGCGGCCGTGAAACCATTGTCCGCTGCTACTGATCGACAGTATGGCAACGGCGACACACAGCCAACGGGCATATTCTCGCTGTCCGAACCATGCCGACAACCATCGTTGCCATGCCGGCAGTGAAGCGATGAGGCTCATGATCAGCATTCCACCCAAGATGCTGCCGTAGTGCCACGGGATTACTCGCATTGCGGAGTTTGTGCTGATGACATTCAGGAAGAGAGCCGGCACCGCCATCGCAACCGCCAACGCGCCGAAGGGGAGCACGACGCCGACCGGCTTCAACAGATCGAACATATAT
>Ga0105047_10011816_pt1 | contig 14128 bp, 16 predicted proteins | sample MAT04_FD_78384 | JGI IMG/M metagenome (GOLD analysis project Ga0105047, IMG submission 78384) | Freshwater microbial communities from Lake Fryxell liftoff mats and glacier meltwater in Antarctica - MAT-04 (megahit assembly) | ecosystem: Environmental > Aquatic > Freshwater > Ice > Liftoff... | reverse complement strand
GCCGGCATTGGCATCATCGCCAGTTGCATGCTGATTCCCGCGGCCGATGACAACCGCAAACTGGTGTACGAACGTGAGCGACTGAGGGCGGATCTCGCGCAACTGAAAAATCAGATTGACGTGAACCAGGAATTTCTGGATCGCATCGTAAACGATCCTACGCTCGCCGAGCGTCTTGCCCAGCGGCAGATGCGCATGGTGCGCGAGGGCACAGCCGTCCTGCAACTGAATAACGAAGTCGGATTCACCGCGATGAGCCCCTACGAAATCGTCGCGGTCCCGCCACCCCCCGAAATGCCCCCGTACCGCCCCATCGGCGGCAAGTTCGCCAACCTGTGCCGGAACACCAAATCGCAGCTATTTCTGCTGGGCATCGGGCTCTTTCTCGCCGCATCCGGGTTAGTGCTGGGCGGCAGAGCGCCGGCGGAACAACCGTCAAATCAGTAGCGTCGCCGCCTCATTTGTGGCACGGGCGTGCCGCACGTGCGATAGCGGCTTGTGCCGCTCTTTTTCAGGGTGGCCTCATCTCGCCGCCCCAGCGGCCAATGCACGTGCGGGACGCCCGTGCCACGATGGGGGCTGTTTCGAATTCCGACCATCGACTAAGATCGTCGCGTGCCTCGCGCGCTTGCCATTGAAACTTCCGGACGGATCGGTTCGATCGCACTCATTGAGAATGAGTCGATCGTTGCAGCGCAGACTTTCCAGCACGGATTGCAGAATGCGGCGCAGATTCTCCCGATCATCGATCAGCTTTGCCAGGCGCAGAACTGGAAACCCGCAGACATCAATGAACTTTATGTTTCCGCGGGGCCGGGGTCGTTCACGGGATTGCGAATTGGCGTGACGCTCTGCAAGACACTGGCGATGGTGACGGGTGCGAAGATCGTGGCCGTGCCGACGCTGCGGGTGCTGGTGGAGAACGCACCGGCGGAAGCGACGAACGTCATTCTGGTGCTCGATGCGAAGCGGGAGCAGATTTTTACAGCGAGATTCACGCGTGATGCAAATGTCGATTGGATTGAAGTCGAGCCGCCGCACTTGGGTTCGCTGACGGCAATGATCGCTCGGGCTCCCAGGCCGCTGCATCTGCTGGGCGAGGGGATTCCGTATCATCGGCAGTACATTCCGGATGAGCCCGGTGTGACAATCACTTCCGATGAATCCTGGCGGGCCTGCGCGGAAGCGGTGGCGAAGATCGGGATGAAACTGTCGCGAAACGGCGAGTTCACCGATCCTTTCAAGCTCACGCCGATCTACATTCGCAAGCCGGAGGCCGAAGAGAAGTGGGATGCGCTGCATCGGTGTACTTGATGATGCATTAACGAGCCGCGACCGTAAGGGAGCGGGATTGCTTGGTGTAACAACCCCGCCCCTTACGGTCGCGGATGGTTATGATTTGCAGGCTAACTCAGATGCACAATCCCGCCCACAACCAATCCCACAACGCCGCAGACAATTCCAGCGATTGCTATCCCCTTGCCCCCGCCTTCTACGCCGCGGGCGTTGATCTGATTCAGCCCCACGATTCCGAAGATCACCGCCAGCACCGCCGGGATGAACAGGCATCCTGTGGGGATGCCGATAATGCCCAGCACCAGCGACGCCACGCAATATCCATTATTCGCGCCGGATGCTTCAGCCGTCGTGCCTTCCATGGTGAAAGGCATGCCGCAGCTTTTGCAGTTGTTGGATGAGATCGGGCTGATGGAGTTGCAGCGCGGGCACTGGATCGCCTGGTTGCCGGTTGTCTGCCGGATGATCTTCGGCGCGCGATCGCCGGCGGCGGCGTAAGCATGAACGGGATGCGGATCCTGCTTGATGATCTTCCCTGTCATCGGGTCGATGAGTCGGCCGTATCGATCAAGGATTGGAATGACGATGTTCTTGCCACAGGTGGGGCATTGACCTTCCTGTCCGGCTTGTGCTTCGGTGGCTTCAAGTCGTGATGAACAGTATCCGCAGTTGAACCCATATCGTTTACCTGACGGGGCGCGGCCGAATGCGCTCATCGGGCTGGTGGGCGGCGTGGAGACCTGCGGCACGGGTGGCGGCGGGGCGGATGGCCTTCCCGAACCCGCTCCTGCACCCACCATCTCAGGCGCAGGCACGCGCAGCGTTGTCATGCACTGTGGACAGCGCACGAGCTGCCCCACCTGCGATTCATCCGCAGAGAGAGGCGTGTTGCAGACCTGGCATGGAAAGACGAGTGACATAAACCCCGCGAACAGATTAAACCGTGCGGCTATTGGTTTTCAAGTATGAAATGCGAGGGTAGAATCTGCAACTATGAGCAAGTCTGTCACGGCAAAACTCGATCCAAAGGCTGTCAGAGTGATTAAGAAACAGCTTGCATCCGGCAACTACAAGGATGCGGATGACGTAGTCCAACAGGGAATTTTTCAGCTTTTCTCGGATTACCAGATGATGGCGCGACTTTGGCCCGAGGTCGAGATTGGCCTGAAGCAGGCAAGACGCGGGGAATTTGTTGAGTATACGGCTGACGACATCAAGCGCGAGGGGCGACGCCTCCTGCGGGCAAGAAAAAAGGCAGGCTAAGATGCCGCGCATCAGGCGTACCCCGCAATCAAAAGTCGATGCTCTCAACATCTGGCTGTACGTTGCCGAGCACGGCATTTCGGCGGCTGACAAACTCGCTCAATCGTTGGATGCCACATACGACTTGATCGCACGTTTCCCAGGCACCGGAACGTCGCGAGACCGCTGGGCTAAGGGCTTGCGAAGCGTTCCCTGCGGTAACTACGTTGTCTTTTTTCAGAAGAAGGGCGCATTCGTGGAGATTCTTCGCGTCCTTCATGGTGCGCAAAACCAAAAGAAGTACTTCCGAAAGCGGCTCTGAAGAGCCTTCAATCACTCTAAGGTTTCCGATACACTTCGCAGGCTATGTTCGATGCCCTATCCAGCAAGTTTTCTGACGTTTTTCGTTCCATCCGCGGCCGCGGGCGCATTTCTGAGGAAAATATCCGCGAAGTCATGCGTGAAGTCCGCACGGCGCTGCTTGAAGCCGATGTGAATTTCAAGGTCGTCAACGACTTTATCGAACATGTCATCCAGAAGGCGCTGGGTACGGACGTCATCAAATCCCTCGAACCCGATCAGTTGATGATCAAGATCGTCTATGACGAGATCGTCAACCTGATGGGGCCGGTGGATACGAATATCTATTTCGTCCAGCCCGGGCCGACGGTCATTATGATGGCGGGGTTGCAGGGTTCGGGCAAGACCACCACCTGCGGCAAGCTGGCGATGTATCTCAAGGGGAAGGGTCGCAATCCCATGCTGGCGGCGGTGGACTTGCAGCGTCCCGCCGCCATCGAACAGCTTCGAGTGCTTGGTGAGCAGGTGGGCGTACCGGTTTATCTCGATCTTTCCAAGGCCGCGCCGCACGGACAGGTGGCAAGAGGCGCTGCGGTCGCCGTTGCCCGCGCCGCGGTGGCTGAGGCGAAGAAGAACGGCAGCGACACAGTCATTCTCGACACCGCCGGCCGACTCGCGATCGACGAACAGTTGATGAACGAATTGAAGGACATCAATTCGCAGGTCAACCCGCACCAGATCTATCTCGTCCTCGACGCAATGACAGGTCAGGATGCAGTGGAATCGGCACGACGCTTTAACGAGCAGCTTGAGCTGGACGGCCTGATCCTCACCAAGTTCGATTCCGACACCCGCGGCGGCGCGCTGCTTTCTGCGAAAATGGTCACTGGCAAGCCGGTGAAATTCCTGGGTGTCGGCGAGAAGCTCGACAAGTTGGAAGTATTTCGCCCCGAAGGCATGGCCCAGCGCATCCTGGGCATGGGCGACATCGTCGGACTCGTCACGGATGCAATGGAAAAGTTCGACGCCGAGGAAACCGCGCGGCTGCAAGAGAAGATGGAGAAGGGACAATTCTCCCTCGACGACTTCATGAGCCAGATGAGCCAGATCCGCAAGCTCGGGCCCATGCAGAAGGTCATCGGCATGCTGCCAGGCATGGGCGAACTGACCAAGGCGATGGCCGGCGATGATGTGGACAATCAGCTGACCCGTTTCCGCGCGATCTATGATTCGATGAGTCGCGAAGAGCGGAAGAATCCCGACACAATTGAGCACAATCGCCGAAGAAGAATCGCCGCTGGTGCGGGGTTGCAGCCAAACGATGTCAGCGGCTTTCTCAAGCAGTTCAACATGGCCCGCGACATGATGCGCGCCGTCGGCGGGATGGGGATGATGGGCAAGATGAAACTCATGAAGTCCATGATGGGCGGCGGAATGTCCGGCATGGGCATGCCAGGTGGTCCCATGATCCGCACGAAGAAAAGCGGGTGGCAGGAGAAGAAGGATCGGAATCGGAAGGGGAAGAAGCGGTGATGAATGAACCACACGCTACGCCGGATCAAGCGGGCAGTGAAACTTGGCAGCATCGAGTTTACCGAGAAAGCTGATCTGGAGATGGTTCGCGACTCGCTGAACCGTTTGGACTTGGAAGAATCGATCTTTCGAGCCACGGCGACAGCGAAAACGATGCGATCGTTGAATCCTCGACCCGATAGCGAGAGTATCTTCAGGTGATCATGGCGAGAGATTGATCCGAGTAGCCCTCGCCGCACTTGCTGTGAAGTACATCGGCTGCGCCTGGATAAATTCAATCAGTTCGGGAGTGAGGGAGCCTTTGAAGCACCTCATCTTCCGCAGACGCCAAATTCGCTTCAGCCACCGTCTCCACATTATGACCTGCGGATCGGATGAGCTCGAGGCAGCGTCTTCCAAGATTCTCATCGAGCTTGAATTTCATCCCGTATTCTCACGAGGGTATATCCACGAACCGCTCACGGGACATCTCCGACCCGTATGCAACACACGCGAGAATGTCGGGTTCCTCAAGCGATGGGTATTGCTCGATTACCTCCGGAACGGACAGACCGGAGGCCAGCAAATCAAGAATTAGGGATACCCAGATCCGATGGCCACGAATGCAGGGCTTTCCAAAGCATCGCTTGGGATCGATCCAAATTCTGGACAACAGTTCCTGTCGAGTCATTTCCGCATTCTATCGCGTAAATGGCAAATCGTCAGATATTTCCAGCGAATGTGAATCGGTTCGCGCAGATCTACGCTCGAAGCTTATTTCCCAAAGCAGTACCAACTAATTGCACACGCAACCACAATCGCCCCTGCAAGCACCGGTAAGAATACTCGTGGTGGAGATTGGACGGATCGTCATCCTCGTTGACAAGCACAAGGCGGGCAAGAAGCGCAGGGATTCGCCCGAAAAAAAATAGGCGAAACCGACAACCGATCCTCCGAACATCAGGTAGAGATATCGGAACTCGACGTTACCCTGACGCAGGTTTCTAAAAGCCAGCGCCATCACGAACGTCGCGAGCAGGAAGACAATCGCGCGCTCTCGCAGCATCCCAATGCTCCTCCAAACTTACTTCTTCGCGTAATACTTCGGCAGCGGTTTGCCAAGCTTTTCCCACTGCTTGATGACCGCATCCGCTTTCCCCGCGCTGTTCAGCACGCCCTTGCCCACTTTCCGCTTGACCATATTGACGATGGCTTCTCGTCCCGGGCCAAGATAATTTCGGGGATCGAATTCGGCCGGTTTGGTGGCGAAAACTTCGCGGATCTTGGCGGTGAGGGCCAGGCGAAGATCGGTGTCGATATTCACCTTGCAAACGCCGTACTTCGTGACAGCCATGTGGATCTGGTCTTCTGGCACGCCCTTGGCGTTGGGCATCGCGCCGCCGTACTTGTTGACTAGGTCGATGAACTCCTGCGGGACGGAACTTGATCCATGCATCACCAGCGGCAGTCCCGGGCAGGTCTTCATGATCTCTTCGATGCGGTTAAACGCGAGCTTGGCTTCATGCTTGAACTTATATGCGCCGTGGGATGTTCCAATCGCAACTGCAAGCGAATCGATGCCCGTTCGCTTGGCAAAATCCACCGCCTGCTTCGGGTCGGTCAGGAATTTCTCAATATTCTTTTCATATTCTTCGGCGCTGAGCCCGACAACATCTTCTTCGATGCCGCCCAACATGCCGAGTTCCGCTTCCACAGTCACGCCATTGGCGTGGGCAAGATCGGTTGCCTTCTTCGACAGCGCGACGTTCTCTTCGTAACCATGGTGCGAGCCATCGATCATCACGCTGGTGAAACCGTCGTTGATGCAGGTTTGCACCAGATCAACGGAGTCGCCGTGATCAAGATGAATGGCAATGGGAAGATCGGGGTACTGCTCTACTGCGGCAAGGATGATGTGCCGCAGATAGATCATGTTTGCATACTTCCGTGCGCCCTTGGAAATTTGCAGGATCAGTGGACTTTTTTCGGCAGCGCAGGCTTCGATGATGCCTTGCGTGATTTCCATGTTGTTGACATTAAACGCGCCCACCGCGAATCCGCCGGTATAGGCGAGGTCGAACATGGGCTTGGTGGTCATGAGTGGCATAAGGTCTCCTTCAAAAGAACGATGCGTTTGAAACTAGGGGATTGCGGCACGAGAATCCAGCGAGCGAGCCGGTGCGCGATATCGAATTTACCCCGCGAAGGCGACTGGAACTTGGGACGATCTCCATTCATTTGACGTACTATACCAAGAAAAGGCAGGGCCAATGAATTGACCCTGCCTTCGCTGATCAGAGTAGTTGCAGAAATCGATCAGGCGATGGTAACGCCCTTATCGAGATAGACATCCTGAATCGCATTCAGCAGCTTGACGCCGTCGCCAATGGGTCGCTGGAAGGCTTTGCGGCCGGAGATCAGGCCCATTCCACCCGCGCGCTTATTGATGACGGCGGTGCGGACCGCATCGGCAAGGTCGCTGGCACCCTTGGATTCGCCACCAGAGTTAATCAGCGGTGCGCGGCCCATGTAGCAGTTCGCCAGCTGATATCGCGTCAGTTCGATGGGATGACTTTCCGGGGTCAGCTTTTCGTAGACATCCTTGTGGGTTTTGCCGTGCTTGGTGAACAGATAGCCGCCGTTCAGGTTCGGAAGTTTTTGCTTGATGATGTCCGCCTGGATCGTGACACCCAGATGGTTCGCCTGGCCTGTAAAGTCGGCAGCGGTGTGGTAGTCCTTTTTGTTTTCCTTATCAACGAATGCATTGTTACGGGCGTAACACCACAGCACTGTCACCATACCCAGTTCGTGTGCCTTCGAGAACGCCTCCGAAACTTCCTGCAGCTGCCGCGTCGATTCAGCACTGCCCCAATAAATCGTAGCGCCAACGGACACCGCGCCCATGTCAAACGCCGTCTTCACATTTCCGAACATGGTCTGATCGAACTTGTTGGGATAGCTCAGGAATTCGTTGTGGTTCAACTTCACCATGAACGGGATCTTGTGAGCATACTTGCGGGCCACCGAGCCCAGGACCCCAAAGGTCGAGCAGACACAGTTGCAGCCGCCTTCGATTGCCAGCTTGACGATGTTTTCGGGATCGAAGTAAATCGGATTCGGCGCAAAGCTGGCGCCAGCCGAGTGTTCGATACCCTGGTCGACGGGCAGGATCGAGACATAGCCCGTTCCCCTCAACCGGCCGGAGTTGATGATGTGGTTGAAATTCCGCAGTACGCTCGTCGGGCGATCGTTCGCCGAAAGCACGCGATCCACAAAGTCCGGTCCGGGCAGGTGAATCTGGTCAGTCGTAAAACCCTTTGCCTTGTAAGACAGCAGGGCATCTGCATCTGCACCCAGCAAGTCGTTCCACTTCTTGTCAGCCATGATTTGATCTCCTTAAAGTCAATATCGGACAAATCAGTCCTTAGAAAGAGAGTGTAAGCGATCCGTATGGAAATTCAATCGCGCAGAAGATTTTCCAGATTTGACGTAAACCCGCCCTTGGAAAGAACTTGATCGAATCCTGCTTGTTGAGCCTTGAAAATAATGTTCGTATCAACATGCGAGGCGAAGCCGATGACCTCGCCTCCATGCAGTTGTTTCCATGTCATTGCGCTGGCGATGGCATGAGGTTCCCCAAGGTCCACCAGCAGTTTGGTTCCCTGCGTCTGATTCAGTTTTTCGGGATCGCGAATGACCTTCACGTTCGCACCGGCTGCCCGGGCTGAAGCGGTGATCTTCGAGGAGAACATCAAATCTCTCACCAACGCCACAATCTGTTTTTTGGGGGTTGCTTCGCTCATGGGGGTATTGGAATGCCTGTCCCATAATCTCTCAACTGTAAACGCCCATATTGCCGAAGTTCTTCTTGTGTAGATCGTTTGCGCGACACGGAAGTTGCGCTCTGGAGACCAAGACGCCATGGATCTGGCAACCATCATCGGTTTTGTATTGATGTGGGGCGCCGTGTTATACGGCATGTTCCACGCCACGCATGGTCAGTTGGGCGCGTTCTTCGTACCGGCGGAAATCGCGCTGGTGGGCGGCTGCGCGGTTGGGGCGACGATTGCCTCGATGCCGCTGCACTCGGTGATGGGCGCGATAGGGGCGCTCAAGAAGGCGGTTCTTCCCAAAGAATCTCACATCGAACACCTCATCAAGGAAATGGTGGAATACGCGGAAATGGCAAGGCGCGATGGCGTTCTGGCACTTGAGCAGGTTTCCCGTGAAGCGCCTGATCCCTTCCTGCGACGAGGGTTGCAGTTGACCATCGACGGAACCGATCCGGAACTGATCGAACGAATCATGCGCATCGAAATGGAAGCGATGGCTGAGCGGCACAAGCACGGAAAGCACTTCTGGGCCAGCGTCGCCAAGTTCGGTCCGGGTTGCGGCCTGGTCGCCTGTCTCTGCGCACAGGTCGGTATGTTCATGAACCTGAACGGCGATCCGGCCATTATCGGTAAAGCACTTGCGGGTGCGCTCACCGGGACGCTGTATGGCGCGCTCACGCAAAATCTGCTGGCCGGTCCGATTGCTGAAAAGCTTGGGCTGCGGTCAAAGGAAGAGTATTTCGCCAAGGAAATCATCCTGCAGGGTGTTCTGAGCATTCAGGCTGGCAACAACCCGCGCGTCGTTGAAATGCAGTTGTTCAGCTTTCTGAATCAGAAACAGCAGTCAGCAATGGCCAAGGCCGCTTGATAGGGATTGAGAGAACCATGCGAATGGACATAAAAGCGAAGATGGAAACTCACAGGCAAGGCGAGCGCTGCTGGAGAACAATCACAACGCTCGCCCCTGGCTGCGGGCTGGTCGCCTGCATTTTTGCGCAGGTTGCGATGTTCAGCAACCTTCAGACCGACGCCAGCACGGTCGGCCGCGCCCTGGCGGGCGCACTGACGGCGACGCTGTGCGGCGCGCTCTGCCAGAACCTTTTTGCAGGAAGGTCCCGTGCGAAGGAAACACAACTCTCTGGAGATATCATCCTGCAAGGTGTCATGAGCCTGCACCCGCGCCACAACCCGCGACTCATCGAGATGCAACTGCTGAGTGTCATAGACCAGAATCAGCGGGCGAAGGCAGCGTGATAATCATCTCTGTGGTGATACCTTATGGCTGCTTCCTGCAAAAAATGCGACCCTCACGAAATCTGCGAAGAGTGCCCGGAATGGATCTTCACTCTAGCTGACCTCATCATGTGCATGATGGGGTTGTTCGTCATTATGTGGGTGTTGAAGCCCGGGATGACGACACCGCCCGAACCGCAGCAGGCGGCGGGAAGTCAGTCGGAAGAGGCATGGCTGGATACCGTCATCGGCATCCGTGGCGGGTTCGGGTGGGAGCCTGATCCTAACTCAGCCGACCCCGTCGATCGCCGCGCCATGAGCAAAGTCCGCAACGGCCCCGGCGAACACGGGAAACTGGAGACTCGCCAGCAAGGCGCGGAAGGAACCGATCCTGAAGTTACGTCCATCCGCGAAGGCACGCAGGCTACGGTCGGCGGCAGGCTGCTCTTCGGACGCGGCAGCGATAAGCTTTCTACAGAATCTAACGCACAACTCAGTCAGATCGTTCAGCAGATAAAAGGTCACAAGCATGTGTTCGTGCTGAAGGGACACACCTCGTTGGATGATCTGACGGAAGATGCCACCGCTGAGGACAAGATGGGCCTGAGCGTCCGCCGCGCAAAAGCGGTGGCGGATTACCTCATGCACAATGGCGTCTCGCCGGAGATTATGCGCGTGCAGGGATGTTCAACCTTTGAACCTGTCGCAGCGCGGGCCTATACACCCGAAGCGCAGTCGAACAACCGCCGTGTCGAAGTCGAATCCACCGACACGCTTGTGGAAGATTTCCAGGCCCAGCCGAAGAAGCGGAAGATCGGGAAAGATTGAATCACTGAAAGATTGAAACATTCAAACACTGCAGTAATGAATCACTGCTTCAATATTCCAATGATTCAATTCCCTTCTTTCACGCCGCGGGCTTCGCGGGCTCGAGGATTGTCACCTGATACATCTTTTTGATGATGATCTGCGGGCGGCCTTCGAGTTTTTTATCCTTACCGCCGTAAGTTTCCAGCTTGGATTTGATGCGCACCTTCGCGCCGGTGATGGCTTTTGCAAAATCACCGTTGAAGGCTTCATTTAGCGCCTTGGAATCGCGTTCGAACACCGCGCCCAGCAACTGGCTATTCTTAAACTCGATGTTCATCACCTTGCCGGATTTGCTCCATTCGGCTTTCTCGACAACACCATCGACATTGGTCTCCTTGCCAATCGCCGCCGTTAATCCGGCTTCATCGTTGGCGTTCACCACCCCCTGACCATCGCTGGGTTGTGTGGAAGGGGGGATTGGCTGACGGTCTTCCTGCGCCCAAAGTGGAGCCGTGGTGGCAAGGCTGAGCAAGATGATAGAGATCTTGAATCGGATGATTCCTCCGTTATTCGTGATGTTCGATTATGATGAGACCCAACTGGCGTCCGTTGTCCAAATCCGCAGTCAATAAGACCCGCTTATAGACCTCAAAGTGAGTTGCGGCAATAAGTTGACTGCTTTTCAACTGGACACGACGGTTCAACCCGATAGGTTGGCGGGTGATGGAACACGTTTGCGACTGGTTGAGCAACTTTAAGCTGGATGCGTTTCTCAATGCCCATGTGGCGGCAGTGCTGGCGGCGCTGCCGGACGAGGTCCGCGAGGCGCTGATCGCCGATCCCGCGTTCCGGCTGTCTGACTACGAGGGAATCCGGGGCGAGGCGTTTCTTGTCCCGTTCGCGTCGCCAGCGGTGGGAAAGCCTGCCCGGTCGGTTGTCCTCAAGCGAACCCTGAAAGCCCGATCCGCCGAGTTGGTCCGATATGTCATCGCGCATGAGTTGGCGCACGCCCACCTGAACAATCGAGGCCGATTCCCCGATGAAGACCCCGAAACCGCCGCGGATGCGCTGGCGACGGACTGGGGTTTCCCTAAACCACTTGCGATACAGCGGTAGGGCGCAACTGAGTACTTTCCTCAATGGAAAATATTCCGATAACGGCGGTGCCGTATGAGACGGGGACTGCCAACGACACGCATTTTTCAGTCTCGCGACAATCTTGTCCCCGCGACTCCACCGATCCGCGACGCCCCGAGCGCTGAAAACGGCCAACTTTCAGCGATTGAATGGGTCTTTGCGTATAATGGCTCCGCTGATGCGATGTCTGGTGTGCCCCATCTTCGTATTGACCATCCTCCTGCCAAACGCACTGTCGCGCGGACAGGCAACCGGTGGCGGAGTCGTGGCGTATGACCCGGAAATCAGCACCGTGCAAGCCGGGGCGATTGTGGATGCACAGGCGGTGGTTTCCTATGACCGGAAATACGTCACCATCAATTTTCAGGGGCAGGATTCGCGACCAATCGCGTTGTATGAGTTTCCTGTCATTTTCAACGCCAGTTCCGGATTCGTCGGCGGGGCACTTCCCACTGGGCAACCGCCTTCAGACGGGGCCGTGGCGCTGTCTTCTCCCGCGGAAATCGATCGCCGCGCCAAGGCGCTGCGGTCTGTTCTTTCCCACCAGGGCACGTTTCTTTTAGCTTCTACGGCAACATCTCAGTAGACGTAGTGGTTCATGACACGTGACTCTGCGGGTACGGGTTGGCGGGCGGATGTCCTCATCCGCCACGGGATTGAGAGGGATCCGCTTCTGTAGGGCGGCGGTTGAGGAGAACCGCCCTCCAGAGAACTCGCATTTTCGAATGCGGCCTGACAGTAGGGCAATCCCCGGTTGAAATTAGAGAATCTGTGCTAAAGATAACACAGCGATCCTGACCGGGAGCGTGTCTCTATAACGAACGGTCTTCTCCGGAAGACTCTGGAATTGAATATGTCTGAAGCGCCAAATCAACCCATCGGAAACAACCCCGAGCCTCCCACGCCCGCACCCAAGCGAAAAAAGAGGCGGCTGTGGTGGAAGCTGCTCCTGGGAATCGTGGTTGTATTGATCCTGCTTGTGCTGCTCGCGCCAACGATCGCCAGCATGGGGTTCGTTCGCAGACTGGTGCTGGGTAAGGTGAACGAAAGTCTCAACGGCAAGGTCAACATCAGTGATTGGAAGATCGGGTGGACGAGTGGCGTGGCGGCGAATGGCGTGCATATCGAGGATGATAGAGGCGAGGCGATTTTCGATGGCGAGGCGTCCACTCAACTATCGCTGTTGAATGCCATCCGCGGCAATCTGGACCTTGGCAATACCGTCTTGAAGGGCAACTTCCTCATCAAGATTGATCGGGATGGTCACACCAATCTGGAAAGGCTCGTCAAGCCATCCGAATCCACCCCCAGCACGGGGCCTGTGACGGTTCCGGATCTGAAGGGGAAGGTAACCGTCGATCTGGTGGGGAAGATCGAGCAGGAAGACGGTCCCACGGTGTACGTGCCAGCGGTGAAACTGAACACAACCATCACAGACATCAACCAGGCAATTTCGCCAAACGCGTTGATCGAAATCAAGGTCGGCGAGAACGGACAGACTGGATCGATCAAGCTTGACGGCACGGTGGATGCGTTTGACAAGAACCAGCTCGATCTGCAGAAGCTGGCAAGCGATCTCAACCTGAGCCTGGCAAACATCGACCTATCGGCTGCCAATCCGTTTCTGGCGTCGGCGGAGACGGTGCTGACGGGCATGGTGAACGGCAGCCTCAACGTCAAGACCGATGGCGTCACCAAGCCCTTTGCGGAAGGTCTCATCACCGTCACCAGCCTGAGTGCCGGAGGCGAGGCGCTAAAGGGCGATACGCTGCAAGTCGGTACCCTGAACATTCCCATGAAGGTGACTGCGAACGTCGGCGACAATGGCACGACCGTTGTGAAAATTGAAAAGTTTCGGGCGGAGTTTCCGCAGGGGTTCATTGATGTCGCCGGGCTTGTCACGCAAAAATCCCTGGAAAGGCTGTCGAACAATCAATCGCCGGGTGACGACGGATGGATCAGCCTGACCGTCGCGCTGAATGACATGGCGTCGATCGCACATCAGTTGCCGCATCTCATTCCGCTGGAGGAAGGGGTTGCGGTCACTTCGGGGAAGTTCAGCAAGGTCACCAACGTCACCTTGCGCAAGGATGACATCGTCAGCAAGTCTCATATCGACCTGCAGGCCGCGGGTACACGCGATGACCAGACGATTGAAATCAAGCCCATCAGCATCAGTGTTGATGCGACGTACCTCCCCGGCGCGGATCCGCTGAAAGGTCTCCGCGACATGGCGCTGGTGGTGAACAGCGAGTTCGCGACGATCGCAGGCGGCGGCGCGTCGCTGGGGAAACTCGACTTCAACGGCAGTTTCGATCTCGCGAAGCTTCGGGCGCAGGCGGCGCAGTTTGTGGATCTGAACGACGTGAAGCTCGACGGTTCCGGCAATTTCAAAATCACCTCCGTTGGTGACGTGCAAAAACCCGGCGAAGTGGTGAAAGCCACCGCCGCTGTCACGCTGAATGCCCTGAATCTGGCGATTCCGCAGTTGCCGCCGCTTCGGTTTGAGAAGATGGTGCTCAGTTCCAACGCTGAACTTTCCCCCGGCACGGCAACGCTTATTAGTTCCATCCGCAGTGCGGGCATCACTTTCCAGACCTTTGACGCCGGCAAACCCATCATCGACCTCGCCGGCAGCGCGAATGGTGTGGACCTGCAGACCACCAGCGTTCAGCGGTTCGAACTCGCGAAGTTCACCATCACCGATCTTGCCAAGGTTCAGACGATGGCGGATGGATTTATCCCGAAGCCGCTTAAAGATAAGG
>Ga0105047_10011814_pt1 | contig 14130 bp, 10 predicted proteins | sample MAT04_FD_78384 | JGI IMG/M metagenome (GOLD analysis project Ga0105047, IMG submission 78384) | Freshwater microbial communities from Lake Fryxell liftoff mats and glacier meltwater in Antarctica - MAT-04 (megahit assembly) | ecosystem: Environmental > Aquatic > Freshwater > Ice > Liftoff... | reverse complement strand
TGGAAGAGGTCGAAGGCAAACGCGCCATGGAGTGGGTGCGCACCAAAAACGCGGCGACCGAGGCGGTGCTGACAAAGACCTCGCTGTACCAGCCCATCTTCGATCGCACGATGAAGATCCTCGACTCGCAGGATCGCATCGCGTTCCCGAACATCATTGGCGACCGGCTGTACAACTACTGGCAGGACGCCACCCATCCGCGCGGGCTGCTGCGTCGTACGTCATGGAGCAGCTATCTGAGTGGCAAACCGGTATGGGAACCGGTCATTGATATCGATGCACTCTCGAAAACGGAAAATGTACCGTGGGCATTTGCCGGCGCTTCGTGCCTCGAACCCGCAAACGCTGGAAACGCGGCACGCCGTTGTCATCCGCCGAAACCGTGCTCGAAATACCGGAAGGCCACATGGGCACGTTTGCGCAAAGCTTCGACGCCGGCGGTCGCCTGTACACGCAACTCACGGACGCGAAAACGTTCTATACCAGCCAGCAATATCTGTACGTGAATGGCAAGACACTGAAAGTCGAAACGCCCGAAGATGCGGACACGTACCTCGTGCGCGACCAGCTTGTCGTGTACGTGCGCGACGCGTGGAAAGCCGGCACCGCCACGTGGACGACCGGTGCACTGATTGCCATGCCGGTGGACGACTTCCTCGCCGGCAAACGCGACTTCAAACTGGTGATGCAGCCGGGCGCGCGCGAAACCATCAATGGCATCTCCCCCACGAAAGACGCGCTCGTCATCAACGTATTGAACAACGTGCGCGGCGAATTGCGACGGTACCAGCACACGAACGGCACCTGGACGTTCACCAAGGTCCCCGCCCCCGACCTTGGCAGCATCAACGTCAGTGCCACGACCACGAAGTCGAATCGCTTTTTCTTCACCTATACGAACTTCATTCAGCCGACGACGCTGTACCTGAGCGGAGAAGAGGGCAAAGTCGCCGAAGTAAAGCGCCTGCCTGCCATGTTCGATGCGAAGGGATTGGCCGTTCAGCAAATGCAGGCCACATCCAGGGACGGCACCAACATTCCGTTTTTTGTGGTACAGCGCGAAGGCGCAGCGCGGGATGGCATGCAACCCACGCTGCTGAACGCATACGGCGGATTCGAAATTTCTTCAACGCCCAGTTACAACAGTACCGTGGGCGCCGCATGGCTGGAACGCGGCGGGGTGTTCGTCCTCGCGAACATTCGCGGCGGCGGCGAATTCGGGCCCGCGTGGCATCGCGCGGGACTCAAGGAAAATCGTCAGCGCATTTATGATGATTTCGCTGCAGTGTCGGAGGAACTCATCAAGCAACGCTCACCTCACCGCCGCGACTCGGCATCATGGGTGGCAGCAACGGTGGATTGTTGGTAGGCGTCGCGGTCACGCAGCGTCCCGACCTGTACAACGCCGTGGTCATTCAAGTGCCGCTGCTGGACATGCAGCGATACAATCAGTTGCTGGCCGGTGCAAGCTGGATGGCAGAATACGGCAATCCCGACAAGCCGGAAGAGTGGAGTTACATCTCCAGGTATTCGCCGTATCAGAATCTCAAGGCGGGGACGAGGTATCCGACGGTGTTGTTCACCACCACGACGCGCGACGATCGCGTACATCCAGGTCACGCGCGCAAGATGGCGGCGAAAATGGAATCAATGGGCATTCCCTTTTACTACTTTGAGAATACGGAAGGCGGACACGGGAGTGGGGTGACCAACGAACAGCGCGCCAAGACGCTGGCGTTGACCTATTCGTATCTGTGGATGCAGTTGGGTGGGAAGGTGACGCCGTAGGTGTGCGCCAACCCTCGCACGCGGCATTGCGAGGCAGCGAGGCGTTGCACAGACCGCTGCGGTGGGAGCCGGGATTCGGGCTGCGCCCGGCGGGTTTGGCGTTGCCTGGTAGCAGTGTGGCATCGGTCAACTTCGAACGGTTTGCAGGCTTGCGTTTCAGGAGGGGTGAATTTTCAACCGACGAATTGGCTTCCGCTTGGACAAGGTGCACGATATCATAGCGCCATTCACTGTCGCCACGACGACACCATACTTCGTTTCGACACGCGTCTGGGCTCGCCACGTCGCGGTAGCCAACCTCTATTCCCCTTCGGACGGCCCGTTCAATGAAACGCAGCTCAGTCTTCGCCGCATGCTTGCTTCTTGCCGCAGCATCATCGATAACATCTGCGCGCACGCGCCGTCACGTTGAATTCAGCGTGACCATTGCCGGCCTTTCCGGTTCGAAGATTCGCGGCAGCGGCTTGATTACGCCGTCCGAGAAACCTACGGTAGCGAAAACTGTCGTCGCGCTCAAATTCGACCGTGACATCGCGGGTGCCGAACGGCCGTGGCACATTCATCACGGCACGTGCGCGAAGTCGGGCGCCATACTTGGTGGCGCGAGCATCTATCCGGCGATCAAGGTGGATGCGAAGGGAACCGGTAGTGCGAAGCTCACGTTGCCAATTGTGTTTCCGGACACCGGGGTGTTTTACCTCAGCGTGCACGAATCGGCGAAGCAGATGAGCAAGGTGGTGGCGTGTGGTGATCTTGTGCTGGAGGAATGAGGGGGGCAAGTCACGGTGGCAGTCGGACAGTAGCTGGGGTCACGGTCGCCTGTTTCCACGCGATTCGCACCACGCACGGCACGCCGTCCACGCGGTGCAAGCGAAGCCAGCATCAAACAACTCATCACGACCACGCGTCCGCACTATCACTTCATGGGCGGGTTGCACAGTGGCGAGACGGGTCCATCAGAAATGTTGATGGAACTGGTGTATCGCCTCGCCACGGAAACGTCGCCGGTCATTTCGCAAATTCGCAACAATCTCTACGTGTCAGTCACCCCTGCGGCCGATGCGGATGGGCGTGACCGTAACGTGGATTGGTTCTTCCGCGGACTGGAGACCGGTGCGGCGAACACCACACCGGCGGCGCCGACGGCCGCAGTGGGTGGAGCTGCCAATGCCGTGGGCGGTGGTCGCGCGGGTACGCCTCCCGCAGGCGCCGCAACGGACACCACTGGCGGACGCGGCGGTCGAGGTGGACCACCGGAAGGCGGTGGCGGCGGACGTGGCGGCGGTGCCGTGCCCTATTGGGGCAAATATGTGTATCACGACAACAATCGCGACATCAATCTCGCGTTGGTGCAAATGCGCACTATCATCGATTGGTATTTCACGGCGTATCCACCCATCATGCACGACCTGCATGAGTCGCAGCCGCTGTTGTACACGTACAGCGGGGCCGCGCCGCAGAATCCCAATCTCGATCCCATTCTGTTCGCCGAGCTTCCGTGGTTTGCGAATTTTGAAATGGCGCAGATGACGAAATACGGCATGCCCGGCGTCTGTACGCACGCTTTCATGGATGGCTGGTCACCCGGCTACCTCGGCAGCGTGGCGTACAATCACAACGGATTGATGAAGATGTACGAGACACAGTCTGGACGTGACCTCGACTCCACCGCGTTGGCCGGACTGGGTCGTTCGCCGTCGGGGGCCATGAGGGCTGCTCCTCTGGCCGCGGTGTCGAGCGCGGGGGGTGGGCGCGCCGGGGGCGGCGCGGGGGGGTCGCGGTGGTGCGGCGCCTGCAGCGCCCATTGCTGCGGGACGTGGCGGCGTGCCAACGGGGCGTGGCGGACAGCAGGAACGCGAATGGTACCGCGGCTTGCCCATTGGCTTTGACGACAACGCCACGTTCACGCGCCGCTCGAATACGAAGTACATGCAGACCGGTGTGTTGTCGGCCTTGCAGCTTGCCTCGCAGTTTCCGGCCACCGTGCTCGAGAACTTCTACATCAAGACGCGCAACTCCATTGAAGAGGGTACGAGCAAAGCACCCTATGCGTTTGTGCTGCCCGTGCAGCGCGACATGACGAAAGTTGCGGAGATGGTGAACATCCTGCGCATTCAGCGCATCGAAATCGGACAAGCCACGGCGCCCATCAAGGTGGGCGAGAAGACGTATCCGGCGGGGTCGTATGTGATCAAGCGCAATCAACCGTACGGCCGGCTCGCGAAAAATCTGTTGGAGAAGCAGTTCTTCCCCGATGCGCGCCTTACCACGTACGACGACAGCGGCTGGTCAATGGGTATGGCGATGAACGTGGAAGTGGTGCAGGTGGCCGATGCATCCATCCTCAGCGCACCGGTCACGGTGGTCGACAAAGTGAAGCTGGCTGGCAAGACAACCGGCACGGGCACTGCGGGCATGGCCGTCGCGCATTTTGGATCGAACAACATGATCAGCTTCCGCTACAAGCTGAAAGATGTGCCGATGAACGTTGCCGAAAAAGCGTTTACCGTGGATGGCGTGGAGTTTCCCGCGGGTTCATTCGTGGTGAACGGGGCGCAACACATCGCGGCAGTGACGGCAGCGGTGGATCGGTTCGGATTGACAGCCGCTGCACTGACGACGGTTCCCAATGTCGTCATGCATGAAGCCGATTTGCCGCGCATCGCAATTTTCTCATCGTGGTCCGGTACGCAGAACTTGGGATGGTATCGCCTGACGTTTGATAATTTCGGCATTCCGTACGAGCTCATTTACAAGGAGCGCGCGAAGCAGGGGAACCTGCGCACCAACTACGATGTCATTCTGATTGCTGAACAAAACCTCGGCAAACAGCAAGCGTTGGCAGCGCCGGCGGCGCGTGCCGCTCCGTACAAAAAGGATGACAAGTACAAGTTCCTTGGTATGTACGGCGAGACCGATGAGATGAGCGGCGGAATTGGCCAGGAATCCATCGACGCGTTTGCGAAATTTCTCGAGGGCGGTGGCACACTCATCGCTATCAGAACAAGACCTTCCCGGTAAAGTACGTGGGTGGTTCGCCGTTCCGCGTAGGTGTAGCGAACGAGAGCAACGTGCTGGCCCGGTATGTGGGCGGTGACGCGTCCGTGTTGTCAGGGCTGATGGTTGGTGCCGATTCGCTGCGCAACCGTCCGTTTGCGGTGGACGTGCCAAACGCATACAAAGGCCTGGGCCGGGTCATCATGTTCTCGAACAATCCCGTTTATCGTTGGCAGAATCACGGAGAGTTCAACATGATCTTCAATTCAGTCATGAACTGGAACGACGTGCCAGGTGCGCCGGTGCCGGTTATGAAGTAGGGGGGCGGGCGCGGCCACATGGTCGCGGAATCGCCGGGGCTGTTTGGCGCGTTGTTGCACCGATTTGCGGCGAGGTTCACGCCAACGGTTGGACTCGATGATGCTGTGTCACCTTGGGTGATGCGGCATCATTTTGTTGCGGGGGGTGCGGTTTCGTTGCACCGCCCGGAACCGCTCGCCGTCAGCAGTGTGACACGATCATATGCCAAATCATCCCGCGGACGGTTGGAATGCGTCGTTGAAGCGGTGACCGCTCTCTGGTTTACCATCATTGGTGTGTTGCTGTGCGGTATGGCCTTGGCCAATACCCACCTCGCGCGACTTCCACTTACCCCGTCCATGCTCTATCTGGCCGCGGGCATCGTGCTCGGTCCGCTTGGCGTAGGCCTGCTGTTGATTAATCCCACCGAGCAATCGCATTTGCTCGAAGTGGCTGCCGAAGTGGCGGTGCTCGTTTCATTGTTTGTCGCAGGCCTCAAACTTCGTTCGGCACTGAACGACAAACGGTGGAAGATACCGCTGCTGCTCGCCACTGTCGGCATGGCGGTCACCGTTGGACTCGTGACGCTTTTGGGTGTATACGGCCTGGGACTTCCGCTTGGCGCCGCAGTGCTGCTGGGCGGAATTCTTGCGCCCACCGATCCCGTGCTGGCCTCCGACGTGCAAGTGGAAAGCCCGACCGATCGGGATAGGTTACGCTTCAACTTGACGGGAGAAGCGGGGCTGAACGATGGAACGGCCTTCCCGGTTGTCATGCTGGGTCTTGGACTGCTCGGCCTTCACGAATTGGGGGCCTATGGTTGGCGGTGGCTGGCCGTGGACGTGGCGTGGGCCGTGATTGCTGGCGTCGCGATTGGTGGATTGTTGGGCACGTTGATGGGGCGGTGGGTGGTGCATCTGCGTACGACGCACCACGAAGCCGTTGGGCGCGATGATCTCTTGGCGCTCGGCCTCATTGCACTCGCGTATGGTGCCGCATTGTTGCTGCACGGCTATGGATTCCTCGCGGTGTTTGCTGCCGGCCTCGCGTTGCGTCGTATTGAACGGCTGCAGAGCGACAGTCCGACCGCGAAGGACGACGCCGTTGCCGCTGATGCGCCGACGACCGCAACGGCGTCGCACAAGGAAATGCTGGAGGGAGCGGCCACCAGCGATGCGACGGCTCCTGCCTATATGGCCGAAGCGGCTCTCGGGTTTACCGAGCAGTTGGAGCGCGTGGCCGAAGTGGCCATTGTGCTGGTGCTTGGCGCCATGTTGACCCCTCGCACTTTCGCACTCGATGCGTGGTGGTTTGTCCTGGCTCTTTTTGTGGTGGTACGCCCTGTCGCGCTGTTTTCACTCCGCCTTCGTCACACGCCACCTGAAAAATTCCGTTTGATGGCGTGGTTTGGCATCCGCGGTGTGGGATCGTTCTACTACCTCATGTACGCCTTGCAGCATGGCGTGCAGGGTGCCCTGGCTGATCGTCTCATCGCCGTCACGTTTACAGTGATTGCGGCGTCGGCGGTGGTGCATGGCATTTCGGTCACGCCGTTAATGCGGCGGTATGATCGTTTGCGCCACGTGGGGAGCAGCTTGCAATTCCGAAGAAGGATGTCCCGGACGGACAGGTCGGCGTCTTGATGGGACCATGAGGGAGAGCAGCCCCGCGGCGGGGTGTAACGATTCGAACCTGAGGTCCCACTTGTCGGCAGATCGGGTCGTTTCGGTGAGCCCGATCCTTGCGCAGACTGGAAAAAAGTTGCAATGCTCATCCTGTCTGCATTTCCCGGCTCCCCGGGCCTCCGCTTCCCGCTCGTTCAACTCCCACCCCGCCCAACCATGGCCCTCTGGAAAGACTCGTCCTCATCCGTCAAGGAACCGCCGAAGGAACCACCCAAAGACCCGATCCGCGATTCCGCCGCGTCCGCCGCGAACCTTGCACCTGCTGCAGACTCGACGAACCCGGTTGCCCCCGACGTGCCAGCAATGGCTCCCATTCTCCCCGCCGTCGCCACCGCCACTGAACCGCGAGCCAATCCGATGACTGCCAGCGTTACGCCCATTCGTGATCTCGATGCACGCCGCAAGGAATCCGTCATCACGGAAGAGCTGACAATCGAAGGCAAGATTGAGGGCGCTGGGAATGTGCGTATCGCCGGAAAGTTCAAAGGCGAAGTGAACGTGCAGGGCAATCTCGTGATCGAACAGGGAGCCAAGGTGACGGCCAATGTTCGCGCGCAAACCATCACGATTGCCGGCGAGTTGGAGGGGAACATTGAAGCCGCAACGCGCGTGGAGTTGCTCGAAACGGGCGTGTTGACCGGCGATGTCACCGCCGATTCCCTGACAGTCGCGGCAGGTTCACGTATGCGTGGCACCGCCGATTTCGGATGGACCGATAAGAAATCGCGCACCCCGTGAGTACGGTGCGCGCGGGATCACCCGGCGCCGCCCGGGTGTGTCCGCACTGTCGTCAAACCATTCTGGAAAGTGCGTCGGTCTGTCCCGCGTGCCGACATCATCTGCGCGCGGGATCGAGCAAAACCGAAGCGCGCGCGGCGAATACCGAAACCGCGCTGCTTGTTGAGGGCACGATTGCACACGCGGCGACCCATCAGCCGTGGGAGTATTCCGTGCTCCTGACCGTGAAAGACGACAAGGGAAAGGAAATTTCGCGTCACGTCGCAAGTGTCGGTGTGTTGACCGGGGCGACGCAGCGATCTTTTACATTGGCGGTGGAAGTGTTCAAGACGGGAACATGAGTCGGCCCAGGTAGCAGGGACAGGAACCCGCTGAACGGTTCAGCGATTGTACACGAGCTGAAACGCGCTTGCGCGGCGCGAGCTCAGGGCCGCCCGAACCAGCGCGCGTCCGATGCAAACGCGAGGACGACCGTGTGATTGCGTTCCATGTCGGTCCCGTTTGCACGCAACACAATGTGATTCATGTAGCCGAGTTCCGTTCGCAGTTTCGGGCTCCACTGTTTGCCCACGCCGACGAAAGCGCGATTCTGATCAAACAGGTTGAACCGCACCTTCTGTCCGAAATTCATGAAAAGCTCATTGGATGCGGCCAGATACAACTTGCCGTTCTTCGGCGCACCACCACCCGGTGCTCGCACCACGCGCGCCATGTAACGAAGGCGGTTGGAGTAGTTCCATCCAATCGGTTGCGCGGAATCGGGGCCCGTGGTGCCAAGGCGTTGTAGCCACCGCTGTTCCAGCCGGTATCGGTGATTCCACGAGAATTTTCCGGTGGTCGCGTTCATGTCAAACTGCTGCCACAAGCGATGCTCGCTGAAGCGAATAACCGTCGGGACAAAGTCTTCCGGCGGAAATGTGTGGGCAAAGAGGTAGCCGCCACCTACGCGCACGCCTGGTGATAAGACGCGCAGCAATCCGGTGCGCACAAACCGTTGCATGGGCTGGCGTCCCGCATCGTACTGACGAAACTGCAGCTCGGCCAGCACGCGCCACTTGTCGGAGATGGGATGAATGCCGGTGTAGTTCGTCCAGGCAGCGGGCTGCGAAACGACCGTACGAATGCTCTCCTGGGCCGTGCTGCCTTGGGGCGAGGCGATGCAGAAACCAGCGGCGATGAGACTGCCCAGCAGCGAGCGCCAACGGGTTGCCGGGCGGACCGGCGTTAATGGTGTCATGGTAGTCAAAAATATCAGGGTGCGCACGACGTGGTTACTGGTCGACCTGTGTGTTGGCGTATGATTCGAGATACCCGCAGCGCTCACAGCGGTACGTTGTCACAAGGAAACGCTCGCGATTCATGGTCTTGGCGCGACCAGTCCACCATTTCTCAACCGGCCCGTCCATCCATTCCTCTTCGGCCGCCACGTCACTGTCTCCCCTGCCGAGTATCGTGCCGGGCTGCAATCGGCCTTGGCATCGCGGACAACCAATTGGTACGCTCATCATGGTGTTTTCCTCAGAGTTGGGTGCAGCAACCGGAGCGCTGCAAAATTAAGCCAGCACGCCAGCTTGGTCACTACCTCTCCAAGCAACTCAACTGCGCTTATTTCACGACGGGGCACGTGTTCTCCACTTCCATTGCCTCAAGCATCATGCTTCGGCCAGGACCCGGCATGGTTGGTGTGGCCATTTCGTCGGGACGCGCTGCAGTTCCCGCTTGATGCCGTCTTGTCACGCGCATCCGGCTTGAGCGGTGCGCCTTACTTGAACCGCATCCCGTTCGGGGCAATCGTTCCCTTGACCGGAACAAACGGCTTTGCCGCTGGGGCGGCGGGTGCACGGTTCGGCGCACGATTGGGCGCCGATCGATTGGGCGACGGACGTGCAGACTCGGCACCGCGCGGACGCTCTTCGCGCGTTGGAGCGGGCGTTCTGGGCGTTCCCGCGGCTGACGGGTCTTTCCGCATGCTCAGCGCAATGCGATTTCGTGCGAGATCGACAGTCTGCACAGTGACCTTCACTCGCATGCCGACGCTCACCACCTCGTTGGGATCACGAATGTAGCGATCGGCAATCTGACTGACGTGGACGAGTCCGTCCTGATGCACGCCGATGTCGACAAAACAACCGAATGCGACAATGTTCGTCACGACGCCTTCCAGCACCATGCCCGTGGCGAGATCGGATGGTTTGGTGAGATCATCGCGAAAGGCTGGCGGTTCGAACGCCGCGCGGGGATCACGTCCCGGCTTCTTCAGTTCGCCCAGAATGTCGCGCAACGTTGGCAGTCCAACGTCCGCACTGACGTATTTCGTTGGCTCGAGTTGCGCGAGCAATGCATCGTTACCAATCAGTGAGGCCACGTCGACGGACAGGTCGCTGGCCATTTGTTGCACCAACTTGTAGCGCTCGGGGTGCACGCCGCTGGCATCGAGCGGGTGTTGGCCGCCCCGCACCCGGAGGAATCCCGCCGCCTGCTCAAATGCCTTGGCGCCGAGTCGGGGCACATCTTTCAAGGCGGCCCGTGAGTCGAGCCGTCCACGTTCGTCGCGCAACGCGACAATGGACTGCGCCAATCCGGGCCCGATGCCCGCCACGTAACTCAACAGCGCGGCCGACGCCGTGTTCACTTCGACGCCCACTCGGTTCACGCAGCTCTCCACAATTTCATCGAGGCGCGCCTTGAGTCGCGTCTGCTGCACGTCGTGTTGATACTGCCCGACCCCGATGGATTTGGGGTCGATCTTGACCAGTTCCGCAAGCGGATCCTGCAGCCGCCGAGCGATTGACACGGCTCCACGCAGTGACACATCCAATTCGGGAAACTCTGCCCGCGCGAGGTCGGAAGCCGAATAGACTGAGGCGCCGGCTTCGTTCACGACGACCACTTGTGGCGCTGGCACCTTGATATCGCGCAGCGCAGCACGCGCCAGGGCTTCTGTTTCGCGACTGGCCGTGCCGTTGCCAATAGCGATTAACTCTGGAGTAAATCGCGCCACCAACGTGCGCAGCGATTCGGAGAACCGATCGTCCTGATGCAGATACAACGTGTCGGTGTGCAGCAGTGCGCCGGTGTTGCTGACGACCGCCACTTTTACGCCCGTGCGGAAGCCTGGGTCGAGCCCGAGGACCCGCTTCTCACCCGCCGGTGCAGACAGCAGCAACTGTTCGAGATTGCGCCCGAAGATGATGATGGCTTCGTCATCGGCGCGGGTTTTGAGTTCCACGCGCAATTCCACTTCAATGGCCATGGCGATAATGCGTTTGTACGCATCGGCAGCGGCGGTGGTGAGTTGCTGCACCGCTTTGCGCGCCGCGACTGTTTCCCGCGTCAGGCGCGCATTGATTTCGTCCACGGGCGCTTCAATGCGCCAGTGCAACTGCCCTTCGGTTTCGCCGCGACGAATGGCCAACATGCGATGACTGGGAATGCTGGTGATGGCTTCGCTGTATTCGAAGTAATCCTTGAACTTGGAGTCGTCGGATTGTTTGTCTTTGATGACGTTGCTTTTGACCTGCCCTTTCGCGCGCGTGGTGTCGCGCACCCAGCCGCGCACGCCGGCGTCTTCGGCCACCAGCTCGGCGATGATGTCGCGCGCGCCCTGCAGTGCGGCTTCCGCCGTCGGCACTTCGAGCGTCTCGTTCACGAGGGTCGTCGCCAGGGCCACGGCGCCCGCATCATCCAGGCTGCCTTCCCACATCAGGTCGGCCAACGGGCCCAGGCCCCGTTCGCGCGCAATCATGGCGCGAGTGCGACGTTTGGGTTTGAACGGCAGATACAAGTCTTCGATGGCTTGTTTGGTTTCGGCCGCGAGAATGGACGCGCGCAGCGCGTCGGTCATTTTGCCTTGCTCGTCAATACTCTTGAGCACGGCGGTGCGGCGGTCTTCCATTTCGCCAATGTATTCCGCGCGATCACGCACATCGCGCAACTGGACTTCGTCAAGCCCGCCAGTCGCTTCCTTGCGATATCGTGCGATAAACGGAAGCGTGGCTCCATCGGCAAACAGTGCGAGGGTGCTCTGCACACTGACGGGGGCAATCGCGAGTTCTTTCGCGACGCGCAGGACGAGTTCAGGCGAATATGGCATGGAGCCGCAACATCGTCGGCTCCAGTGTCATTCGCAAGCGCTTGACTTACCGCGACGCTACCGAATTGCCGAACCCTTCTGCGTTTGCGGCAACCCCTCGTCCATCCACTTTGGCATCGGCGCACCCTTGAGGTAGTGGTCGAAGTACTGCTTCATGCGAATCTGAAAGTCCTTCTGGTTTTCCTTCTTCGCCAGGTGATGCGGCTCGTCCGGATACGAAAGCAGGATGACCTGTTTGCCGTTGCGCCGCGCGGCGTTGAAAAATTCGAGCCCCTGCACCCAGTCCACGGCACCGTCGGCCGTGCCGTGCAGAATCATGAACGGCGTCTGGATTTTCGTGACGTGATGCAAGGGTGATTGGCTTTCGTACAGGTCGTGCGAATTCCACGGCGTCGCGTTCTCGCCCATGCGCACCTGCCCAATTTCCATGATGCCCTGCTGTACGGTGCCGGTTTGTTTGTACAACTGGTCGTAGAAGCTCACCAGATTGGTGGGCGGCGCGCCGGTCACGACCGCCGCAAACATGTTGGTTTGCGTCACAATGAAGGACGACTGGTAACCACTCCAGCTATGCCCCTGCAAACCAATGCGTTTCGGATCGGCATACCCCAGTTCGATAACCTTCTTCACGGCGGCAGTGACACAGTCGACCGCAGAAGTGCCGGGTTTGCCAATTTCGTACGTGATGTCCGGCTGCAACACCAGATACCCGTCGCTCGCGTACGTGGACATTTGCGGGCGATCGTCAAACGCCGGCATGGAGAAGTTGTGGTGCGTGTTCGACATCTTCTCGTAGAAATACACCAGCATCGGATACTTCTTGCCTGGCTCGTAATTCGCCGGCAGGGTCAACGTGCCCTGCAATTTCTCACCAGTGCGAATTTTGTAGTCCACCAACACCTTGGTGCCCCAGGCGTATTCGCTCAGTATGGGATTCGCATCGGTCACCTTGCGAGGTGCTGCGAACGACTTGTTGGTCACCCACACATCGGGCGAGTCAGTGAAACTCTGCTGCGTGAACAGGACGCGGTCAGCCTTTGCCGCGGCTGAAACGCCGCCGACGCTCTTATCGGTCCAAATAAGCGGTCGTGGTGCCGTGCCCGGCTCGATGGTGTAATAACCCGACTTCTTCGTCCATTCGCCGTACGCGCTCACCGTGAGCGGCCGGGTCAGGTCCACACCCTCGTCTTCGGGCTGCGGCGCGCCACCGCCGCCACCACGTCCACCGCCACCACCGGCGCGATCGAGGCGCACCAGACGGAAACGAATTTGCTCCTTCGCGCCCATGCCGCTGGTGAGGTTCACCGCCTTGCCACCTCCCAGTGGTACCTGCCAGATATCGAAGTCATCGTACAACAGCACGGCCTTTCCATCCTTGCTCCACCCGGCCGTACCGTACGTGGGTTTTTCGTACGGATGATCATCGCCGACATCAACAAAGTTGCGGCCCGCGAGCGCGTCGAGATTGGTCTTTGTGCCTGTTTCCAGATTGTAGGCGTACGTCTTCTTGTCTTTGAGATACAAGAACCAGCGACTGTCCGGCGACGTCCCCATGGTACGCGTCATGGCCTTCTCGATCAGCGTGCGCTCGCCGGTTTCCATGTGCACGCGATAAAAATCGGACTTGGTACCGCCCCACGACACTTCCAGGCGATAGGGCGCATCCAGGCGGCCAATGCCCCACCGGCCGTTCGCCGTGGGTGTCACTGTGCGCATGCTGCTGTCGGCCAGTCGCACAAATTTGTTTGACGCAAGCATGAATGCGGCCGCGTGCGTGGACCGTCGCTCCTGCGCGAGACGCACGACCTGCTGCGACTGCGGTTCAGGATCTTTGTAGTGCCAGATGTCGACGTTCGCCTGTGGTTCGTCGCTGGGCGCCGGCTCCACTTCCTGATCCTTGATACCGAACACAAGGCGCGACGCATCGCGTGTGAAACGCGGCGGTGTGAACTCGCTGACCACCATGCCGGCTGGAAAGCCGGCGGTTTTGGTGGGGTCGAATTCCATCATCTGCTGCGACGCGGTGCCGACACCGGTGAACACCAGCAACACATTGTCCTTGTGTTTGCTGGTGGCCTTTTTGTCGCCGCGCAACGCGGTGAGATTCGCTCCCTTTTCGCTCCACGCCATTTGGTCAAAATCGGCCGCCGCGCTGGCCAATGCGCGCGCCTCATTCGTAGTGAGATCGAGCAGATACAGCCCATTGCCCAGTCGTTCCGCCGCATCAACGGTGTACGCCAGGAATCGGGCGGATTCGTTCAGTTCGAACAGGTTCACGTTGCCGATATTGCGCGTGGCACCGGTGGCGAGTTCACGCACAATGAGATCGGCGCCGTTGTGCCTGGCGTCCGCCACCGCCTTGTTCGTGCGCGCCAACACCCATTTGCTGTCTGTCGAAAAGCGAAACGACTGGATGTTGGCCATCGGGGTTTTTTCGCCCGTGGCGAGGTTCAGCAATTCAAAGCGGCGCAACGCGCCGGGCGTCGCACCACCACGTCCCGCAGGCACGGGTGCTGGTACCGGTACCGG
>Ga0105047_10011813_pt1 | contig 14130 bp, 17 predicted proteins | sample MAT04_FD_78384 | JGI IMG/M metagenome (GOLD analysis project Ga0105047, IMG submission 78384) | Freshwater microbial communities from Lake Fryxell liftoff mats and glacier meltwater in Antarctica - MAT-04 (megahit assembly) | ecosystem: Environmental > Aquatic > Freshwater > Ice > Liftoff... | reverse complement strand
CGGAGCCGGTGGTTCTTGATATCGCAGATGAAAAGTTTTTTCCCTTCCGCATCGAACTGGATGGAGTGCGGCTGGTTCAGCATAGCCTCGGTGCCCGGGCCGCCATCTCCGGAGTAGCCTAATTTACCAGTGCCTGCGATGGTGTTGACGACGCCGGTTTTGGTGGAAAGTTTCCGGACGACGTGGTTCATGCGCTCGACCCAATAGACGGTCGCGCCGGTGGGATCGGTCCTGACCTCGTAAGGTTCGTTTAGGGTTGCTTTCTCGGCTGGGCCGCCATCTCCAGTGTAGCCCTTTCCGCCGGTGCCGACAAGAGTCCGGATGATCCCTTTCGCGTCGATGGAGCGGATGATGTGGTTGTTGGTATCGCAGAAAAGCATTCCGTTTCCCGGCCGGAAAACGACACCGAAGGGTTGGTTCAGCTCCGCTTCGGTGGCTTTTCCCCCGTCTCCGGAGTAGCCGGATTTTCCGGTTCCGGCAGCAGTGTGGATTTCCGCAGCCTGTGTGAACGTGAGCAGAGCGGTGGCGATGAGGACTTGAAATAGCATGGGGAAATGTGGGCAGATGGATGGCGGCTTCAGCACAAAAAAGGCCGATCCCTGGCCGCCTGGCTTGTAAAAACACCGGAAACGCGAGCGTATCACGGGGAGCATTCGCCGCCATCCCCGGACTTGCCAAGCCGCTTGCCGCCATTACACTGTCCCGAATTCAATGAAGTGCTTCACCTTCTCAACCGCCGCGCTGCTGTGTGGCGCGCTCACCGCGTCCGCCCAAGCCACCGCGGAAGCCGCGACCACCAAGCAGACGAATTTCCTCGAAATCGTCGCCGCAGGTGGCGTGATGATGTATCCGCTGGCCCTGATCTCCGTGGTCGGTGTCGTGCTGATCCTGCTTTACCTGTTGACCATCCGTCGGAACGCGGTGGTCAGCGACCGTTTCATGAACGCGGCCGAGGCGATGATCAGGAAAAGGGACTACCTCGGCCTCGTCGCCTATTGCCACCGTCAGAACGAATCCATGGCCCGCGTGACTCAGAAGACTCTGGATTTCTTCACGAAATACCCTTCCGCTTCCTTCGGTGAGGTGCGTGAGGTCGCCGAGGCGGAGGGTTCCCGTCAGGCGGGTCTGCTTTCCTCCCGAATTACCTACCTCGCGGACATCGGCTCCATCGCCCCGATGGTCGGCCTGCTCGGCACGGTGCTCGGGATGATCAAATCCTTCCTCCAGATCTCCGGAGGCGATGTCCATGGCGTGCGCCAGATGGAACTTGCGGAGGGTGTTTCCGAAGCGCTCATCACCACCGCCGCAGGCCTGATGATTGGCATCCCGGCTCTTGTTTTCTACTCACTCTTCCGTGGCCGCGTGCAGAAATACATCGCGGAACTTGAGGCCGCCGCCACCCATCTCATGGCCTTGCTCCACACCCAGGTGGAGCACCAGAAGCCAGTGGAAAGGGAATCCCACAGCTCCTCCCAGCGCACCCGCGCGGATTATGCCATGCCCGTCCCCTCGCCCCTCGGCGGCGACCGTCCGGATCTCCACGGGATCTGAATTGCCCCCTTCGTTGACACGTCTCCACTGAAATGAAATTTTCCAGCCGCCAACCGGAACCCGCCACCATGCAGTTGGCGCCGATGATCGACATCGTGTTCCTGCTGCTGATTTTCTTCATCGTCACCTGGCAATTCACCCGCTCGGAAACGGAGCTCTCCGTTTCCGTTCCCAACGCCCAGGAAGGCGCGGAGCCCGAGAGGCAGAGGGGCGAGATCGTGATCAACATCCTCGCCGACAACACCATCCGCGTGGAAGGAAAGACGCTGGATCTGGAAGGGCTTCACGATACGCTCGCCTCCATCGTGGGACAGTTTCCGAACCAGCCGGTCCGGATCCGTGGCGATGGCTCCGTGGAATACCAGCGCATCGTCGAGGTCATCGATACCTGCCGGAAAGCCGGCATCTGGAACATATCCTTCGCGACCCAGCGCCCAACCCCTGCCAACTGACCCCATGATGCCCAGCCGCCTGTCATCGTCCTCTGTGAAAATCTCCTGCCTGCTCATCGGCTCGCTCCTGCCGCTCCACGCCCAGGCGTCGCCGCGCGCGGGAGTCGTCGAGGAGGATCTGCGCGCGGACGCCGGGCAGGATTTTTTCCAACGCGGGAAAAACCTTTACGCCAGCGCCCAGGCCAGTGTGGATCTTGAGACCAGACGCGGGCTGTACCTCCGCGCGGCGGAAATTTTGGAGTCCTATCTCAATGAGTTCCCCCGCCATGAGAACGCGGAGGCCGCGTGGTGGTACATGGGAAGCAGTTACTATCAGGCCGGGATGATGGACGATGCGAAGCGGTGTTTCTCCACCCTCATCAACCGCTTCCAGAATGGAAAATACGCCGCCGCCGCCGCCTACACCATCGCCGCGGACCACTATAGCAAGCGTGAGTTCGCCTTCGCGGCCCCCCTCTTCGAGAAATTCGCGCTCAACGCGGCGAAGCCTTCCGACAGATCCAAGGGCTATCTTTACGCCGGGAACAGCTACCGTTTCCTCGACCGGGATCGCGAGGCCATCGCCTCCTACCAGCGGGTCGTCGAAGATCCGGATGGCGCGCTATTCAAGGAGCAGGCGCAACTTGAGATCGGCAAGCTGCTTTTCAAAGCGGGCAAGCTCCAGGAAGCCCTGGCAGTCTTCGAGGAAGTCGCCAACTCCAGCGCCGCCCCGAAACACCGTGGCGAGGGCTCGCTCCATGCCGCCATTACCGCGACCAAGCTCGACCAGACCGAGCTCGCGGAAAAATACCTGCGCACTATCCTCGATACCCCCGGGATGGAGGAATTCCGCCCGGATGCCCAGACGGCGCTGATGCAGAACCATTACGCGAAAAAGCAATACCGGGAGGTGATCGACCTCTTCCGCAAAAGCACGCTCAAGGCCGAGGGCGAAAAGGAAGCCATGCGCCTGATGATCGCCGCCCGCGCGCTCGAGAAGCTCGATCAGCCGGCCCAGGCGATCGAGTTTTTCCGCCAGGTCGAGCGCTTGGTCGAACCGGCCAGCGAGCTCGCCTTCCAGGCAGCCTACTACCGGCTCAACTGCTTCTTCCAAATCGAAGGGAAACACGTCATCGACCAGGTCGATGCCTTCTTACAGATCTACGGGCAATTCCATCCCAACGACACCCGCATCCACACCGCGTTGCTGATCAAGGCCGAGACCCAGTTTTCCGAAAACGACATCGCCGGTGCCTCCAAGACCTACTCCCAGATCGATGCCTCCCTGCTCAGCGAGGCGAACCGTCCCGGCTTCCTCTACCAGCGCGGTTGGTGCCTCGCCGAGGCCGGCGACGCACAGGGCGCGATCCGGTCCCTCTCGGATTTCATCTCGAAATTTCCGGACGACAAACGCGTCTATTCAGCCCTCGTGAAACGCGCCAATGCCTATGCGGAGGCTGGCGAGTCCACCAAAGCCATCGCGGATTTCGACCGCCTCACCACCGACGCCGCCGCCCCGGAGGATCTCGCATCGCTTGCCTGGCTGGAATCCGCCCGCACCCGCAGGAAGGAAGGCAACATCGAGAACATGCTCGTCCGCTACAAGGGTCTGCTCTCGAAGGTCGATAACCTCACCGAAAACCTCAAGGCCGAGGCCAACTACTGGATCGGCTGGGGCATGGTGAAAACCAACCAGCCCAAGGACGCCGCGCCTTTCCTCAACCAGGCCCGCGAGCTGCGCGCGAAGGCCTACGCGAAGCACGCCGGTCTTCTACTGGCTTTATCGTACTTCGCCGCACAGGATCCGAAAAACCTCACCTCCGAGATCGATCTCGCGATCAAGGGCGACTACGTTTCCGACATCCCGAACCAGGCGCTGCAATGGGCCGGGATGCAGGCTTACAACAGCGCGGACTTCGCCACCGCCGCACGTTTTCTACAGCTCGTCGCCAATGACGAGGAGCCCCGCACCACTCCCAAGGAAGTCTGGCGTTATCTCGCGAAGGCTCTCATCGAAACGGGTCTCGCCGAGAAAGCCCTCCCCGCGATCTCGAACGTGCTCGATGTCGAGGACAACCCCGCATGGAAGGCCGACGCGCTTCTCGACCGTTCCCGCGCCCTCCTCGCCCTGAAGCGCTACGGAGAGGCGCGCAAGGCGAATGACGATTCCAGCGCCCTCCGCCCCCAGGGCCGCACCTCCGCCCAGCTCCTCATTGTCTCCGGAGATCTTTTCATCCAGGAGGAGAATCTCGGCGCGGCCGGCGCCGATTACCTCAAAGTCATCAGCTTCCACGAGGATGCGGATCTCAAGCCGCTCGCCATCCACAAGCTCATCGGCGTTCTCGAAAAACAGGGCAAAGCCGCGGAAGCCGCGAAATACAAGACCCAGCTCGCCTCCGGGTTCCCGAATTGGAAGGCTCCGTGAGGACTTCTCGCGCCGGAAGACGCGACGGATCTCCGCTCATTTTGTCATTGGAAAATGGCACTGGTGATTTCATGGGGTGCGCCGCTGCGTTCTAGAAAACGCGGGGCGGCAGGAGAAAATTTGCGGATAAATGAACTTGCTTGCGTTATATTGTGCTCATGACCACGACTGTCAGAGTTACGACCATCGGAAATTCCGCAGGCATCATCCTTCCGAAAGAGATGTTGGGGAGACTCCGCATTTCAAAAGGTGAGATTCTCACTGTGACGGAAACCCCGCATGGGGTGAGTCTGCATCCGTTTGATGAAGACTTTGCGAAGGCGATGTCCTTGGCAGAGGATATCATGCGCGAGGACAGGGATGTTTTGCGGAAACTGGCTCAATAGAGGAATTCAAAGATGTCTTCCGAACCGAACTGGGTCACTCCCGCGATGACTCGTGCACTCCACGACAGGCAACTGGCCGAGCAGGGGGGGCAAGCAGGGTTGCGCGATGAAGGGCTGTTGCTCTCCGCCCTCGCGAGGCCGCAGCAGCTTCCCGCCTATGGGGATCCTCCGCCTGATTTATTTGCGATGGCTGCTGACCACGCGCACGGAATCGCGAAAAACCACCCGTTTCTCGATGGGAACAAGCGCACGGCGTTCGTCGTTTACAGGCTTTTTCTCAAGTGGAACGGGATCGAACTGAACGCGGAGAGAACCGAGCGATACACGACCATGCTGGCCCTCGCCGCCGGGGAACTTTCCGAAGAAGACTTCGCCACCTGGCTCCGGGAAAACACTGCAGCCGTCTAGGCGCTTTGAAAGCCCCGTATTCAGGGGCGCAGCACGGCGCTTGCGATGCGGTCCTCCGGCTTGGCCACCAGGGCGGCCTCGATGGATTCCTTTTCGCGTAGCGCCCGGATATCGATTTCCCGGGTGACAAGCAGCTCGTGCTTCTTGTTGAAAAGCTCCACCCGGAGACGCCCCTGATGGATGGCGAGCAGGGTTGCGAATTCCTCCCAGCCTGTTTCGGGGCTACCGCCGGGATTTGCTTCCATGGCACGCTGCCAGCCGGGACCGCGCTTGATCCGGAAGACCAGGGCGCTGCGCTTGTTGTCCACCGCCACCAGAGCGGGGAGGGCGGCACGTCGCAGGGAAACGGGAGTGATCTCCGGAGGAGCCTGCCCCGTTTCCACATCCGCCGAACGCTGCTCCGTAGCCATCTTCCCGTCCGCCCCCACCGAGTAAAGAGTCCGCAAGACGCTGCCGTGCCGGAACTCCTCGCTGCGAACCGTGGAGAAGGAACCCGCGCGGGTGGGCGGCGGGAGAAGATCCAGCAACGCGTCGAGAGCATCGGAGAGGAGCGTTTCAAGATCCTTTCCGCCGAGCAGGTCGCTGCGCCGTATCGCGGGATCCGCCACCAGGGAGTAGGTGCCGCCATCCACGCTGAGGTGGAAATGCAGGCCGGCTTTCTTGGCCGAGGCTGCCCATGCCCGGATTCCATCGCCCGTCCCGTGGCCGGGTGGCAAAGGTCCCTGGAGCATCCCGTCCAGACGGAAGGTACCTGCGACGGGTCGTTCGTTCATGCGGAAAAGAGTTCGGGAAGGGTGGATGCGGGCTGCCAGTCGCTCATTCCCTCCGCCCAGACCAGCGTCTCACGGGAGAGCGTGCCCTGGCGGGCGCGGGAGTTCAGCAGTGCGAAAATGTAGGGTCCCTGCTGGCCTCCGTCCTCGTTCGTGTACCAGTTCGCAAGCGGCAATCCGGGTGGCGGCACGGCCACGGAGCTTGGGGAAATGAGGGACGGCGCCCGTGGGGCGCCCAGGATCAGACCCGGCGCGGACGCTCGGGTATCGATGCCCAGCTCCTTGTCATGCAGGTCCCGGGAATCCATGCCCTTTTTTCTAAAAAAACCATTGCCACCCGTAAAAACTCCCGCTAGCTTCCGCGCCCCTACCGTCCAACCACGCCCAACGATGTCCAAGCACAACTCTCTCAAATCAAGCGCCACCGTCGGCGGCAAACGCTCCGTCCTCAAACGTTTCGAGCGCGTCAAACTTCTCAAGGAGCGTGGCGAGTGGAAAGCGGGCAAGTCCCCGATCGGGCTTCCGAAAACCAAGCACGAGGGCTGATCCACCGGCTTCCGGTTCACTCCCGTATTCTTCCGTGCCCAGCGCTCGGATTCCATAGTTTTTTATGTCAGAGGGGGTTCGTCTCAACAAGTATCTCGCTTCCTGCGCCGTCGGCTCCCGCCGTGGCTGCGAGGAGCTGATCGAAACCGGTCGCGTCGAGGTCAATGGCGCGCCTTGTCTCAAACTCGCCACCCGCATCACACCGGCTGATTCCGTCCGCGTGGATGGCAAACGGGTTTTTCCGAAAGAGGAGATCGTCGTCATTTTCCACAAACCGCGCGGCTACGTCTGCACCCGCAGCGACGAGCTGGGCCGCCAGACCATTTACGATCTCCTGCCCCCCGCGCTCCACTCCCTTCATCACGTCGGCCGGTTGGACACCGATTCCGAGGGCATGCTCATCCTCACAAATGACGGCGACCTTTCCCAGCAGCTCATGCACCCGTCGAAATCGGTGGAAAAGGAATACCTCGTCACCTCGAACCAGGCTTTTGAAAACGCCCACCTCGACCAGTTTCTCGCCGGTGTCTATACCGATGAGGGGAAACTCAAGGCCAAGGGGATCGAGCGCGTCTCCGCCCGCCGCATCAAGGTGATTCTCGACCACGGTGCGAAACGCCAGATCCGCGTGATGTTCGAGGCGCTCGGCTACGAGGTAACCAAGCTCCTCCGCGTCCGCATCGGGAAACTCTGGCTCGGCGATCTCGAACCGTCCCGCTACGCCGTCCTCAACTCCAGAGAGATCGCGATGCTGCTCGGGAAATAGTTTTCGCAGGAGTTATGGGCTTGCGTTTCAACATTCCTTACTGCAAGCCTCCGACTTTCCGGCTGCCTCCGCCCAGAGCCTGAATCCACCTGTGAAGGCATTGTCATTGCTTCCCACACGGACGTATTCCGGTAGGTCTTCGATGAGATCCGCGTTCCCCCCTCCAAGGACAACCTCGGACGCGACAAAAGCATCGCGAAGAAGTCCGATGATCTCCTTCACATGCTTCTGCCATTTCTTTTCACCCAGCCGCTCGTAGCCTGCTTTCCCCCAGTACTCTTCGTAACTTCGGCCCTTACGGTAAGGTAAATGAGCAATTTCCAGCGGGATCACGGCATCGTCTTTTACTAACGCAGCGCCCAGCCCCGTGCCTGCCCCTAGGAAGAGCATGGTGCCGCCTTCGTAACTCCCGAGAGCCTGTGTAGCGGCGTCATTGAGTATGCGAACGGGGCGGTCGAAGGCTTCCGTAAAGTTGAAGCCAACCCAGCCTCTTGCGAGATTGTGAGGCTCCGCGACGATCTTCCCATCAATCACCGGCCCTGGATAAGCGATGGAGACAGCTTCATAGTCCCAGTCCGCGGCAGCCTCTTTCACGGAGCTGACCATTTTCTCAGCCGTCATCTGAAGCCCCGAGGGTATTTTAATCCGTTCCTCGATACCGGTTGCCAGAATTTTCACGTTAGTTCCCCCGATGTCGATGACAAGAATACGCTTCGGCTTTTTCATTGAGATCGATAATCGCCGCTCGGCTTACGTAAGCAAGACAGAAGAGCAGAGGGGATCGCCTGAAAGAACATCTGGCGCCGAGCCAGGCGCTTGGTGATTCGGGGGACGCGGTGTGACGGGGATTTCACATCGTCCGCCTGTTTTCGCTTTCCATCAGGAAAAATTTGCGCTGTAGATATGTTCAAGACCATGTCCAATCCATTTCGCGAAGACCTTGTTTCCCGCAACCGGCCCGAGCCTTGCTCGATCGTCATTTTCGGAGCCACCGGCGACCTCACCCATCGCAAGCTCATCCCCGCGCTCTACAATCTCGCCGTCGATGGCGAGCTGCCCACCGGGGTCAACATCATCGGCTTCGCCCGCCGTGAGAAGTCCGACGAGGAGTTCCGCAGCGGCCTGGATGAGCTGAATAAAAAAGTTTCCCGCAGCGGCCACGATGAGGAGGTCTGGGGGAAATTCATCGGGAGCGTCTCCTACCACTGCTCCGAATTCACGGATGACGCGGGCTACGCTTCCCTCGCGAAACGCCTCGATGAGATCGATGCCGGACGCGGTGGCAAAGGCAACCGCCTGTTTTACATCGCTTCCGCACCGGAGTTTTTCGATGAGATCCTGTTGGGCCTGAAAAAGGCCGGACTCAACGAATCCAAGGACGGCTGCTGGGCGCGGGTGATCGTGGAGAAACCTTTCGGCACGGATCTCAAGACCGCGAAGCACCTCAACCAGGTGGTCAACGAGACTTTCCGCGAAAAGGACACCTATCGGATCGACCACTACCTCGGGAAGGAAACCGCCCAGAACCTCATGGTCCTGCGCTTCGCGAACGCGATTTTCGAGCCTCTCTGGAACAGCAAGTACATCAGCCACATCCAGATCACTTGCGCGGAGAATCTCGGCATGGAGGGCGGCCGCGGCGGTTATTACGAAAAGGCCGGCGCACTGCGCGACATGGTGCAGAACCACCTTCTCCAGCTCCTCAGCCTTGTCGCCATGGAGCCTCCGACGGATCTTTCCGCCGATGGCGTCCGCGATGAGAAAGTGAAAGTCATCCGCTCGCTGCGCCAGTGGGACACGCCGGAAAAGGTCGCGGAAAACGTCATCCGTGCCCAGTACACCGCCGGTCACGTCGATGGCAACGCGGTTCCCGGATACCGCAAGGAGGATCGCGTTTCGCCGACCTCTGAAACGGAAGCATACGTCGCCGTCCGCCTGCTGATCGATACCTGGCGCTGGAGCGGAGTCCCTTTCTACATCCGCATGGGCAAGCGTCTGCCGAAAAAATCCACCGAGATCTCCGTGCATTTCAAAGACGCCCCGTCCGTGCTTTTCAGCGCCCTGCCCGGCGGCGTCCCCGGCGGCAACGTCCTCGTCATCCGCATCCAGCCGGACGAAGGCATCTCCCTGCGCATGGTTTCGAAAATCCCCGGCACCTCGCTTCGTCTTGAGCCGGTGAAAATGGATTTCCACTACGCCACCAGCTTCGGAAAAGGCAGCCCGGAGGCCTACGAGCGCCTCATCCTCGATGCCATGGCCGGCGACGCCACCCTCTTCGCCCGCCGCGACGAGGTGGAAGAGGCATGGCGTTTCATCGACCACATCGAGCACGCCTGGCACGAGTCCGACAACAAGCCGCCGATGGCCGAGTTCGTCGCCGGCTCATGGGGTCCCAAGGAAGCGGACGAAATGATCAAGCGCGATGGAAATGCCTGGCGCAGGCTGTGAGCTTGCGGGAGCGACCTGAAACGGCTATCTTCAAATCATGACCACGAAATTCCTCACCGACAAGAAGGGCAAGAAAGTCGCCGCAGTCATCCCGATCAAGGAATACGAGGAGATGATGGAGGATCTGATCGACCTCGCGGCGTGTTTGGAAATCAAAGACGAGGAAACTATTCCTTGGGAACAGGTGAAAAAGGAACGTTTTGGAGATGCCGTCCTTTCGGATTGAATTCAAGCGCCCCGCACGCAAGGCACTGGATGGCATCCCCGACATCCATGCGAACCGCATTCGCGTGGCGATCGACGCGCTGGCCTCCGATCCGTTTCCACACGGACACCGGAAGCTGGTTGGTTCCGAAGCGAAATACCGCATCCGGGTAGGAGACTACCGGGTGGTTTACAATGTGGAAAACCAGGAACTCGTCATCTTCATCATCCGCATTGGCCACCGCAAAGACATCTACCGCTAAAACCATGACAGCCACACTCCCAGAAACCTGCCCCGAGCTGGGCATCGAAGTCCCCGTTTCCCAGATCGACCGCGAGCTGCGCAAGCTCTGGGAGCAGGACGAGGCGCGCACCAACGCCTCCCTGATGAACCTCGTCGTCTATTCCGAGAAGGACGGCGGCCTGTTGGAAAACTCCCGCATCATCAACGATCTCACCCGCGAGAACGCCTGCCGTGCGATACTTGTGGAGATCAACCGCGATGAGGAACCCTCGCTCCGCGCCTGGATCACCGCGCATTGCCACCTTTCCCACGGCCAGAAATCCGTCTGCTGCGAGCAGATTTCCTTCCGCCTCACCGGCCGCGTCACAGGCCGTTTCCGCAACACCGTTTTCTCCCATCTCAATTCCGACCTTCCCCTTATCTTCTGGTGGCAGGGCGAGCTTTCCGAAGTTTTCACCGAGCGCCTCGCCAGCGTCATGGACCGCCTGATCGTGGATAGTTCCTCTTGGCAGGACGTGTCCGGAGGTTTCGCCCGCATCCATGAGGCGGTGGAGGGCAACACGACACTCGTGGTGCAGGATCTCGCATGGACGCGCTGCTGGCAGTTCCGCGTCGGCATCGCCGGGCTTTTCGATGATGGCGTCGCCCAGTCCATCCTTGGGAGTATCGAGAAAGTGAAAATTTCCCACAACCCTTCGGATCGCAACACCGCCATCCAGATCCTGGCCTGGATCGCGGTGCAGGCGGGATGGAAACTGACCGGAAGCCATTCGTTCGAGACCAAACAAGGAAAAGTGATCCTAGCGGAAATCGAAAGCCGCGAGGACTCCGCCCCTGTCGGTTTGGTCGAGCTTTCCTCCGGCGGGACCACTGTCCGCGTCAGCCGGGAAAAAGGCGCAAGCCACCTCCTGCGCGAGATCGTGTCCGGGGATTACCGCGTCAGCTCCTTGTCGCCGGCGGATCCCGAAGCCCCTGCGGATCTCGTCGCCCAACAGCTTTCCCGTGGCGGGAAGAACTCTCTTTTCCTGAAAGTCCTGCCGGTGTTTCTCGAGCTGCTGCAATAGGCGGAATGAGATTATTCCGGTATTTTCAGGCAGGGAATAGAGCCGGTTTTATTAAAAAGGCAAATGATGATTTTTCATAGGTCTATTGGCGATTTTTTTGACGGACGTGCGTTTCTGTATGACGGGTCTGAATCCGAACAAGACCGGACGTTCCGGCTCCAAGGATCAACTCATACAAACAAAAAAGGATCAGACTACTATGAAAGCACTTAAAATTACAATGACAGCCGCCATACTTGGATTCGCTCTCGGAGGCGTGTCCTTCGCGGAGGAAGTTCAGGACCGCACTACCGATGCCGGCAAATCGGAAGCCATGATGAAAGCAGAGATGATAAAGAAAGACCACATCATGATGATGGACGGCAAGATGATGGACATGAAAGGCGGCTAGATGATGATGTCGGAAGAGGAAATGACCCTGGGCAACGGGGCAAAGGTCATGAAGGATGGCAAGGTGATGACGAAAGACGGCGAATCCATGATGCTCGAGGAAGGCGACATGATCTCCATGGGCGGCATGATGGTCAAAGCACCGATGGAGGAACCCGCCAAGACTCAGGCGCAGGACAGAAACTGAGTTTCCGGACTCCTCTTTGACAATCCCACAGACCGGATGGCTCTTGGATGGCTTTCCGGTCTTCTGCTTTTTACAAGGTTACCTGGGAGCCCAGCTCCACCACCCGGCTCGGCGGCAGGTTGAAATAGGCGGTGGCAGGTGAGGCGTTCCGCGCCATCGCTTCGAATACGGTCAGGCGCACCCGGTCGAGCGGCGATGCCTGGCTGCCAACCCGGTAGCTTTCCTGCCCTAGGAAATACGTGCTCTTCCCGGGCTTGAAGCCGATGAAATCCGGGAGCCTTTCCTTTAGAGCCAGAGGCACGTCCGGCTTGTCGGCAAATCCGAAACGCAGCGTAGCCCGGTGTATTCCCTGGCCCATTTCCTCCAGCTCCAGCACATCATGATCGTGCGCGTGCGGCTCGTCGAGCGTCCTCACGTGCAGCAACAGGATGCGCTGGTGGGCCACATGGTTGTGCTTGAGATTGTGCAGCAGCGCGGTCGGGATGCTTGCGCTGTGGCCGGTCATGTAAATCGCCAGCCCCGGCACCCGGTGGATCTTCTCATGCGAAAGCTCGCGCACGAAATCCATGATCGGAAGCGCCTGGTTCGCCATCCTTTCGGAAAGCCTGCGGCGGCCCCAGATCCAGGTGAGCATCAGCAGCGTCAGCACCGTGGCGATGGCCAGAGGCAGCCAGCCGCCTTCGTGGATCTTGGTGATGTTCGCCAGGAGAAACGCGCCATCTACGATCAGGAACAGCACGGTCAGCCCCATGGCCTGCCAGTATTTCCACCTCAGATTCAGACGCGCGGCATAGAAGAACAGCAGCGAGGTTATCACCATCGTCAGGGCGATCGCCACCCCGTAGGCACCGGCCAGCGCACTGGAGCTGCGGAAGGTAACCACCAGCAGGATGCAGGACAGCGCCAGCGCGGAGTTCACGAAAGGTGCGAACACCTGCCCCACGGATTCCGCCGATGTATGGAGTATCCTGACGCGTGGAATGATGGCCATCTGCACCGCCTGGGCTGTCAGGGAAAACGCCCCGGAGATGAGCGCCTGGCTCGCCACCACCGCCGCGCAAGTCGCGAGGATGGTCAGGGGGAAACGGAGGATTTTCGGCGCGAGCAGGAAAAACGGATTCCGCAGGGCCGTCGGATCATCCGTGAGCAGGGCGGCTTGGCCCAGATAGTTCAGCACCAGCGCGGGTAGCACCACCATCAGCCAGCCGCAGCGGATCGGCTTCACTCCGAAATGCCCCAGATCCGCGTAGAGCGCCTCGCCACCCGTCACAGCCAGGAAAACGGCGGCCATCAACGGCATCGCGTGCCTCCACTCCCTGATGAGAAACGTCACGCCCTCGGTGGGACTCAGCGCCAGCAGCACGCCAGGCTGTTTCATGATACCCATCACCCCGAAGATCGCCAGACTCGCGAACCACAGCAGCACCACCGGTCCGAAAAGTCTCCCCACCGTCGCCGTCCCGAAGCGCTGGATCGCGAACAGCCCGATCAGGATCCCCACCGCGATAGGCACCGCCCAGTGGCTGATGGCCGGTGCGCTGACCGAGAGACCCTCCACCGCGCTGAGCACGGAAATGGCCGGTGTCAGCATCCCGTCCGCATAGATCAGCGCCGCACCCACCAGACCGAAGAGCAGCACGAAAAACGGATTCTTCTTTCCATCCAGCTTCTTGTATCCGGAGCGCACCAGTGCCGAGAGCGAGAGTATCCCGCCCTCCCCGTGGTTATCGAGGCGCAGGATGATGAACAGGTATTTCAAAGTCACCACCAGCAGCAGCGCCCACACGATCAGCGAGGCCGCCCCGGTCAGGTTGTCCGGCGTCAGCGACGCGGAATTCTCATGATCCGCGAAGCACTCGCGGAAGGCGTAGAGCGGGCTGGTCCCGATGTCTCCGAAAACGATTCCCAGCGCGGCAAGCGTCGCACCAGCCAGAGGAGCCTTGGCCCCGTGTGTGGATTCACTCATAACAATTCCTCCGGCTGTCCGGCAACGGCGGGAGGAAATCACCACTCCGTGCGGGAGACGAGCCTATTGTTACGCCCGTCACCGCCAAGCCCCGAAAGGTACCGCGATTCCGAAAATCGCGATTGCAACCGCAGCGGAAGCCCGGAGATGATTCGCCATCCAGGTCGCGATTTCAGAATCGCGGTTCCTCTCCGCTACACCGGCGGCCTCTGCAGGATCAACGTATTGCTCGCCCGCTCGTTCCCGGTATCCGTCAGCACATAGACCCGGAAGGATGCCTGCGCCCCCGGCACCCCGAGGCCGAAAGTCCCCGTCCACGTCCGCGGCGCACCCGGCAGGATATT
>Ga0105047_10011812_pt1 | contig 14131 bp, 8 predicted proteins | sample MAT04_FD_78384 | JGI IMG/M metagenome (GOLD analysis project Ga0105047, IMG submission 78384) | Freshwater microbial communities from Lake Fryxell liftoff mats and glacier meltwater in Antarctica - MAT-04 (megahit assembly) | ecosystem: Environmental > Aquatic > Freshwater > Ice > Liftoff... | reverse complement strand
AGCCAATTGTAATCGCTTTGTTGTGCAGCAATATTGGTGAGTTTATTTTTCTGCTTAAAATCTGGAGTGCTGTACAATTCTGCAGCTGCCACATTTGATTGTACAAAAATATATTGAGTAGTATCTTTAGCTTTTATAGGATTTGAAAATGAATAGTTACCACTTGTAAGTAATACAGGATTTTTTGTTTCACTTACATTAACTGTATAAAAACCTGCCTGCTTATTTTGTTTATTAAAGCTGCGCAGTAATATTTTTTCATCTGCCTTTATAAATCTTCTTTCATTATCGGTGTTTATATAATCAAACTTGATGTTGTTTTTTCTACCGAAACCGTTGGTCATATTACTTGGTGCTTCATTTCCATCAGGATCTGTTTTCCAAATATCAAATTCATCTTGTAGCAAAATATATTTATCATCTGCTGTAAAACCTGTTACGCCTATTGCATCTGCATAATCCGGCACATCATTTTCTGTATCAAACAATGGTATTTTTATTTTTGAAGAAATGTTTTTTGTACTTCCCGTAGTAGTGTTGTATGTAAAATAATTTTTTGTTATTGGATCGTACCAGTAAATAAATTTTCCTAAGGGCGAAGCCCCAAAGCGTTCGATCGCATTTTTTGCAATACTTTTTGTAGAGCCATCGCTTACGTTAATTAAATAAGCGTTTATACGGGATCTACCCTCCCACTGAGATCTATTGCGATTTCCTTTTGATGATTGCGCCAACACAAAATCTGCATTACCTTCATTTATTAATGAAATATTTTCTGATGAGTCTGTGGCCAATTGGACAATTTTATTAGTACCTAATAATACAACCGCTGCATAACTTCTTTTTAATTCTTGCAATAGCTGTTTTAATTGTTGAGGCTGCAAATAATCATCTTGATAATTCCATACGTCCAGGCGGGCAAGTTCAAAATCTACAAGGGTTGTATCTTTTGGTGGCTTGATGGAAGCTGTTCCAAAAAAAAGCTTCTTTCCATCTTTACTAAATTTAAGGTCAGCGTTTTCGCTTATTGTAAAACCATTTTTAATTCCCTCTGAATTTTTATCAGCTAACAATGTAGCACTGTCACTTGTATTGTTGTGATACCATAATTTAAAAAATTTTTGCAATGCTTTGCTACTACTGTCTCGTTCGGCTACGAAGGCTAATTGTGTTCCCTCATCATCAAAAACAAAGTTCTTAGCATCTGCAAAACTTTTCATTATAGTATCTGGCTTATTAATTAAAAGATCATATAAAATTATATAAGCTTTGCTGTTACTGTCTTTAGCAATTTTGGAAGTTTTAATGAGTAGTTTAGTACCGTTTTTATCAAAAAAATAATCACTAACTGTTTTAAATATTTTTACTGCACCCTTAGCTAAGTTTTTTACAGTAAGTTCAGTACCTTCTGTCGTTTTATCGTTTGAAGTTTCATCTCCGTCAGCATCTGTTAATGCATCATTTGCTTTTTTATATATTTCCTCTACTGCTTTTTGTGCTGCTACAAGCATTTCCTGCTTTTCAATCTTCCCCCTTACAGAGTCCAACGATTTTCTAATAATTGAGTCAGCCATTTTTACGAAACCGTCAATTTTTACTTTTAATGAATCAGGTATTTGCTTTCTATTAGCCGTATCAGGCATAGGCTTTTCTGCCAGATACGCTAACCAATCTTTGCCTTTTTGTGGTGTTTTAAACGATTTTATTAAAGGGATTTTCAAAATACTATCTGTACCTAAAATAGCAATAGCAAAGGAATCTCTTGGCATTTCATCCGGCTTTTTTTTCTTTATACGTGCCTGCCTTAATTCTTGAAACACCGGTTTTATTTTATAAAAAACAAACCTGGAGTCGTTAGAAATAACAGCGCCATAACCTCTTTGAAGTAAATTAGTTTTACCGGTATTCAACTCATTAATCACCAACATACCATCGCCCTCTTGAGGTACAATTGTATAAACTGCATATGCGCCATTATTACTTATTATTCTTTCCCCTACTGACTTCCAACCATCGTAAATATTGTGTGTAAGAGGTTTTTTTTGTTGCGCAATGGCATTATCACCAACTACTGTAAATGTGAGAAAAAATAATACTTTCATAAACATATCTGGCAAATTTTAAACAGGCATTTAAGGTAATGCAAAAAGTAATACTGTCAAATTTTGAGTGCAAATAATTCTATACCTGTAGTTTTTCCTTTTAACTCTATCAACCCTAAACTTTCCATTTGAAATTCCTTTAAATTGCTTTTCTCGGCAAAATCTTTTGACACAATAAATTTTTGATTTAGTTCATTGCATGCGCTTCGTATGCGTGCAGTAGTGTTCATTGTATCTCCACTCATAGCCAGGTCTTTTTTAATTACACCAATTTCACCCACGGTAACATCGCCTGTATGTATCCCTATTCTAAACTCCGGTATAGTGCCATATATTCTGCGAAAATGTTCACTTTTCTTTTGAATATTTTTTCTTGCAGCAAGGACGGATGCAAGGCAGGCTTTCATATTTGTTTTATTGTATTTCCACGAAACAACAATTTCATCTCCTACATATTGGTATATAATGCCGTTGTTTTCAATAAGTGCAAGAGAAATAAAATATATAAACTCTCGTATAAATAAAAAGTATTGTTGATGTCCCATTTTTTCTGCAATGGGTGTAGAGTCTTTCAAATCTATAAACATGATAATCCTGTTCTCAATTTTAGGCTTAATATATTTTCCGGAAAGAATATCCAAAAAAACACCAGGTGCATATTTATCATTTATCTCTAAATATAATTGTGTTATTGCAAATAATATTAACCAGTATAAAGTACGTTTCAATAACCAGTTTCCGTCCATTGTGTTATAATAAAAACTTTTAAAACTTTCTATTACAGAATATTTATCTACAAATAAATCATCAATAAAATGCGCCAGAAAATTCATACTTAAGGCGGCAAATAATAATATGAAGGCTTTAGCAAAGAAGTTTAAAAGGAGCGGTCTATTTTTAAAAATATTACGTAGAGTGAAAACAAATAAATAACCCATAACTCCACTCATACAAAGTACAAGCAAAGCTCTTAATAAAATAGATTTTGTATGGCTTTCGTGAGTGTTAAAACTAAGTATGGTAGAAACCATATCAATGAACATCCAAAAAATAGCTATATAAAATACCCTCCGTACCCTAAATTTTTTAATTCCTTGAAATATGGAAAAATTATCACTGGACATTAACTCGATATTTTTTTCAGGTAATTGTATATTTCTAATTGTGCGTTGTGTTCTGCAATAGTTGAGTGCAAGCGAAGCTGCTCACCGTTATGTAACATACGACTTGTCTTGCTATTATCCTGCCACTGCAAATTAAAATAGTGAACAAGCTGCTGTTTACAATTTTCGTCTTTAACATCTACACAAACTTCTATTCTTCGGCGCAGGTTTCTAGTCATAAGATCTGCCGAACCCATTACTACCACTGCATCTTCATCTTCACCAAAAATAAAAAGCCGTGTATGTTCCAAAAATTTATCTACCAGTCGTTTTACGGTAATATGCTCACTTAGATTTTCCTTCTCGGGTATCAAACAACAAATGCTTCTTACCATCAAATCTATTTTAACACCGGCAGCACTTGCCCTATATAATAAATTTATAAAATATGGTTCTTCCAAATTATTTACTTTGATCCTGATTTTGGCAGGCAATCCATTTTTTTGTTTAGCAATTTCTCTATTGATCAACATTTCAAACTGCTCCAATAAATTAAATTGGGCCACCATTAATTCTTTAAATGGAATAGACTTTTTTTGATGAACGCTTTTCTTTTTTTGCAGGTACGCAAAAAGACTTTCCAGTTCTGTACAAATATTTGCATTGGCAGTCATCAATACATGATCTGTATAAAACAATGCTGTATTTTCATTAAAATTCCCTGTACTTAATACTGCATAACAAATATTTTTTCCGCCTATTTCCTTTTTTACCAATGCAATTTTTGAATGCACTTTAATTGCCGGATCACTGTAAATAAGTTTTACGCCGGCATCTTTCATTACCCTACTCCACTTTATATTATTTGCCTCATCAAATCGAGCCTTTAACTCTATAAATGCGGTAACTTTTTTTCCATTCTTAGCTGCACTTATAAGGGCATTTACAATATGCGACTCTGCAGCCACCCGGTATAATGTTATGTAAATTTCCTTCACATCTGCATCTACAGCTGCCTGGTTAAAAAAACTCAAAACTGGAACGTAGGAGTGATAAGGCAAATGTAGCAACACGTCTTTACTCATGATATTTGCAAAAATATCTCCGCCAGTAATAGAAGGATAATGTATGGCTTCTTGCTTTTTATAAAACAACGATTTATCAAATGAAGGAAAATTGTACAAATCGCTTAAATTATGGTACCTGCCCCCTTCAAACATATCAGACATTTTTGCTTTAAAAAGTGTTGATAAAAAAAGCTGCAGATACATGGGCATTCCTTTTTCAAATAAAAACCTCGATGCTGCACCAATGTCTCTTTTGCTTAATTGTTTTTCAATCTTCTCCAAAAGGTTAATACTGTATTCATCATTTAATGAAATTTCTGCATCTCTGTTGAATTTTATGCTATAAACACTTTTAATGTTTTGTCCTGGAAACAACATCCCAATATTTTCTCTAATAATATCGTCTATAAAAACTACGTACCTCATTTCGTTTATAGATGACAATTCAAAAAACCGGTGTAGTTTATCTGAAGGAATATTAATTGAAACATGACGTAAAGTGTCTTTCAAATTATCAAGAAGGGTCACGATAAAATAAAGGCGATTATTTTCAGGCAAAAAATCATACGCAGTGTGTGCATCTAAAAATACAGGTTGTATAAAAGATAACACCCTCGATAAAAAAATTTGTCTGGCCTCTGCAACATGCTCCGGTAAAAGCGCTTTATTATAATAGAAGAAAATATTTTTATCTATTAATGCCGGTATTAAATCACCTAAAAGTATTTCGCCAAACTCATCTAACTGTTCTTTTATGTTGGATTGTATTTTTTCCGATAAATCATCTTCTGTTAAAAAAGATTCTTTACGAATTGTTTTTTTATTGAGTTTGCTAAAAGCTACAACTACAGGGTAACGCACCCTAAAGAATTCATCTAAATTAGAAGAGAAAATGGATAAAAAACGAAGCCTTTCATACAACGGCACATTAGCATCTTTTGCCTCTTGCAACACTCTATGGTTAAAGGAAAGCCAACTAAGATCTCTATTATAAAGCATTATTTATATTTTAAAATGGAGAACCGGTACTGTTTATAACTGCAGGTTCAGGTGAGCCGGTGTTTATTAATGCTGCTATAGTAAAGGCAACAACAGATGCAATAATACCAAACATAAATACATTGTAGGCAATTCTAAGTAGTTTGTATTTTTTTCCTAATACCTGCCCCAAATGAAAAATATCCTGTACTATAGATGAATATAAATAATCTGAATCTTTCATCATAGTGCGCATAGCGGTTTCATATTGCTGGTAACTCATTTTATGAAAATTACCAAAAAACAACAAATTGGTTTTTTTATTTATGATATCCTCATCTTCAAAAGTTCCTGTGTTTAATTTTGGCCTTGTGGCAAGTATGGCAATAACAATGGTAATTACTGATGAAGCCAGAAACGTCATTGTTGGAATAGTGAGATAAGGATCTGTCTGCAGTTTTCTTAACAACACACCAAGTATTACAGAAATTATAATTGCATTTACAGATATCAAAATATTTGCTTTACTATCTGCCATTTCGCTTAATTGTATATGGTTAGATGAGGTAAGACGCAGCATGGTTTGCATACCTTTTGTTGTTCCGTCTTTTTCTGTGATCTCACTTTCGTCCGGCTTTGGTTTTTCCTGAGCCTCCGCCATTTTCTTTACTTTTTTTATGTTTTCTTTTTTCACATCATTTAATATGTCTTTACAATAAGAGGTGTAATATTTATGATCCGATAACATTTTTACGGTGTTAGCGTCAAACTCCTTTTTGGTAAGTGCAAAACCGGTTTGTGCCAACATTTCTTTGTAAGCAAGTTTATTGGTTCTTTTAAATTCAGCTTTACTACCAAACTGGTAGGTATCAGCGTCGCAAAGAATTTCGGAAACAAGATCGCTAGGTTTGCGAGGTGCCCGTGTTGCCATTATACATTTTTCTGTTTTTTCAATTACTTCCTCCGTTACTTTTTCTTTATTCAAAAATTCCTTCATTAATTCCACACTTTTAAATTCGTGGTTTTCAGGCTTGTCAAAAAGATACCCTGTATCATGAAACCAAGCTGCAACGTATATAACCATCATATCTTCCTCACTTAGGTTATAGTGCCCTGCAATTTCATTAACTTTTTTTACTACAGATTCTGTATGATCTAAATTATGCAGCGCTAAATTAATAGGTTGGTGCTTATGAAACATTTCTGTTACATGCGCTTCCGTTTTTTTAAATAAAGATGTGTACGATGACATGTTAGATTTTTAAAAAGTGAGGTTAAATTTTGTGCCTACAGAAAAATTAAATAATTTATCCTCCTGTGAAACCCCAAGCGATGCAGTGATAGCAACCAAATTGAAAGGTATAAAATAAACGCCACCACCAAAAGAATTATGCCATTTTTTTGACTTTTCATTATCCTGCCATACCCTACCAAAATCAGCATAGCCAAGTATTCCAACATCTCCAGGCAATACAAATGATTTTGATTTAAAAACTTTAAAACGTAATTCTCCACTTCCATAAGCCATGGCCCTACCTGAAAATCTATTTCTTCTATACCCACGCAAATAATTATGAAACCCAAGTGTTTTTGCCTGGAAAAATTCAAAATCCTTTGATAAAATTCTTCCTCCTCCAAATCTTAAAACACCTGATATTTTGCTTAGGTCAGAAATGGATGCATAAATCGTCATGTCTGATTGGATATCTGTAATTTGCCGGCTATTTTTATTTAACCCTTGCAATGATGTAAAAGAGGTAAACCATGTTATACCTCTTGTTGGAAAAATTTCGTTATTTATATAATTTATATCCAATTTTACCCTTCCACCTAAATATTCTTTACTAGAATAAACAGCAATGGAATCTTTACCAATGTTGGCAGGCTTTTCTAAAATTTTACCTCGGTTATCATTAATATCATTCCAATACCTGTAGTAATAAGGACCCATTGAAAATTGAAAAATATCATTTATTCTTTTTCTTATAGAAATATTTGTAGAAGCATATTTGTACCTTGTTCTGTAATATCTTAAGGATAAATTTTTATCAAAAACTGTTTCATTACCAAAACCAAAAAAGTTTGTAAGTGTTGGTGATACAATATCTGCGTTAATAACCAAATCATTTTTTAAAATAACTTTATTAAAAATACCTTCATATTGTGCAGAAAATGCGCCCCTGTTTACCGCAGCCAGTGTAGTAAGTTTTTGTAAACTTTTATATGGCTCCTTTCTAAATCCAAATTTTCGTGATGTAAATCCTACACCAATCAACAATCCATCCTCTGCATTAAAACCAAAGTTAATTTGCGGAATAATAAAACGATCATATTGAAAACCGGTATTTTTATAATCTAATACCTGTGGATTTGTAGAAAGATTTCTCTCTGTTTTTTTTGTATTTATTAAAACATTCTTTTCTGTTGATAAATCATACAGTGTTTTTTTAATATTTCCCTGTAAGTTAAATGTATCACTTCCTTTACCCCCTACTATTCTCACTTTAATTCTAGACGAAATATCATCATCCACTACAAATTTATCATTGCCATTTAAGCCATATATAACAAGTTCTTTCGTTTCTTTACGGGAGAAAGATCTTTGGTAAGCTAAAAAAGTTGTATCTCCATCTTTGCTTTTATCATACACAGATAATTTGACTCTTCCATTATCATTTTGCAAATGAAAATATTCAGCTTCATTACTACCTGTAACTGTTACACCTCTTGCCAAAAAGTTGTAATACTTCATTGCATTTTTAGATAAGTCTTTTCTTCTGCTGATCAACTTATCTACGGTAAATGCAGAATCCAACACTTTAATTTCCCGGGGGTATTTTGATGCAGCTTTTTTAATAACCTCGTCATTCATTTTATAGGTAAAGCTATCAGCTATTGATTGCCATTCGGCTTTGCTTAACTCATTCATAAAGGTTCTGTCAAAATCTTTTGCTACAAAATTTAATCCTTTAATGTTTTTAATTTCTTTTTTAAATCCCTGTAAAAATGGCATTGCATTGTTGGATAAATATTTTAACAAAAGTCCATTGCTGTTAAAAAATGCCTGGTCTCTATCTTTTGGAACCGGGTAATAAACTTTTCCTTTTCCTGTATCCTTAGTACCCCATCTCCATTGGTCTGCGTGCCTATCAAAATCACCTATAAGCATATCTAACAACCTTGCTTTTAAAACTGCGGGCTGGTCTATTTGGTGATCATTGTCTTCAAACATTTTATTAATAATAGAATTGGTACTTTTTGTATCCGTTTCATCTGGTGTTGGTTGCCTTTCTTCCAGCATACAAACAGTATTGGCAAAGAGTGGTCGGTAATAACCAAATGCAGGATCATCTGGTACAAAGAAAAATCGGGGATTTGCTGCAGGCACACCAACGGCATCCGCCAATATGGGAATTATATATGGCGCATAAGGGCTACTTGCAGAAATTACATCCACCACAATTGCCTGTCCTATAGTTCCTCTTAAATTTTCAGGTACCGCTTTTTCGGGGTCTTTATCTATGGTTCTTAGTACCCATTCTTTTCCATTTCTATCTTCGAGTTTTAAAGATTTAGTTTGCTTACCACCACCAATACCGGTTATCTTAAAACCACCTTTTTCTTTTCTTAAATTAAATACTTTAAACGTAACAGGAGTACTCCATTCTCTACGGTAATTTTTTCCAAGTACAGAATTTTTTACATTAGTTTCATTTTTATATTTATCACTTGCAGATATGACCGCACTATCTTTAAAAACAAATTCAGGTTCCCGGGTAGTGTCTCCTTGAGATTTCAATTTTTTTATCTTGGAGAAATCAAGAATATTTTTTGAAAAAGCTTCTTTTATTTCTTCCCCATTTACTGTATAAAATGTGGACCTAACTGTTTTATTCTTTAAAACACTTAAAGTAGCAAAACCTGTAGACGGACTGGCAAATTCTGTATTTCTGCTTTTAGAAACCCTGTTGGATTTACTACCGCTGCCACTTACAATATTTACATAATTACTGTCTTGTATTAGCTGTAATGTATGTTCGTGACCACTAACAAACACTACATTTGGATGACCCTTTACGGCGTTTTCAAAAGCACCTACCATTTCTTGGTAAAAAGGGTGCTTTAGATCTTGCGCTGTGCCAAAAACTGCTCTGGTAAGAGGATAAACAGAACCAATAACGGGTAACGGAATAAAAAGTTTAGGATTAACATCGGTAAAAGGAAATATGTGCTGCTTTATTTTAAAGTAACCACCATGTGGGCCATAACTTCTTATGGGATGGTGCATGGCAAAAATGACAAACTTATTTTCATTTTTGGTAAAAATATCTTCTAATTGTGTTAATATTTCAGCCTTTGTTTTATAGGGACAATCAGACTCCACGCCGGGCTTTTCATACTCTTGCAGCCACCATTGAGAATCTACAATAACCAAGGTAACATCATCATTTATTTTCACTTCCACTGGCCCGGGGCATCCGTTTCTTGGAAGCTGGCGCACGTATTTGTTTCCTAATACATCTATATAATTTTGAACTCTCAAAATAGATTGAAAGCCGTTTCTACCTCCATTTGCCCAGTCATGGTTACCAGGTATAAAAAATACATTTACTGGTGCTTTACCTGCAATAAAAATTTGAGAATCCAATGGAGCTTTTGCAATTTCGTAGGTGGGTAAAGAATTATCAGGCAAACCGGTTTTATACAAATTATCGCCTAAATAAATTACGGTAGTCTTTGAATCCATCGCTACCGTTTTTCTAACTGCATCTACTACGGGTTGCCGTCCATTGGTTAATTGCCCTGCATCTCCTATTAAAACTATTGTAGCCTGCACACTGTCATTTACAGCAATATTTTGAGCACTTAAACCGGGTATTCTTACAAAGAAAATTAAAATCAACAAAAACGTTCTGGTTATCATCCTTTCTTTTTATTTTTTAAAAGTAACAGTGTAGCATATCCTTCCAAGTACACTTCGTTGGATATTATAAGATCACCTTCGGGTGTGAAAGCCATACCTTCTGGTTGCTTATATATTTTTGGATTTAATTTTATTATTTCTTTTAATTTGCCTTGTTCGTTTTGAATAAACAGCATATTGTTTACAGAACATAGTACATACAAATCTTTTGTAATAGGATGTACAGCAGCAGCCGAAGGTTTTATTTTTTCTTTTTTGCTACCCATTTTTTGAAATATGGGTTCTGTTTCAATAGTAGCGTAGTTTTCAAAACCTTTTGAAGAATCATTAAAATAAAATGAGGTAAGTATCGTCTTTTTATCTTCTTCGCATTGTTTGCAGAGAAGCACTATTTTACCACTATCAGGAGCAAAGTATAATGATTCAAATTCGTTCACTTTTTTAGATGCATTAGGGAACTCAATTTTTTCTATTTCTATTTTATCATTTACAAAAGTAAGTTTATCAATATCTCCATTGCTTACCAGCACATAAAAAGTACTGTCTCTATAAACCAGGTCTTCAAAATCTCTTTGCTTATCAAATCGCCACTCTTTTACTGTTGACGGATCATTTAAAGCGATTTTATAGAGTATCCCGTCTTCATCAATTATAGCAAAAACACTTGTATCTTTTGGATAATAGGATATGCCTGAAATTTCATCTAAAACTTGGGGTAGATTTATAATTTTGGGATTGGCAAAATCGTAATTTTCTGTATTTACAAAACTTTCTTTTTTAATTTTTGCAGTACAGCTAGAAAAAGTTATACCAATAACTATTGAAACAAATATGACAACTAATTTATTATAGGGAAACATAAATACGTTTAAATATTTACCGTAAAAACCAACAAACATGCCAACCCTAATTCATTCATTGGGGAATGAAAGGGACTATGAATTATAAGTAAAAAATTAAAGCTGGGTATAAAATTCCCCTTACTCTTCTATAAATCCCCATTGGCGGCGCAGTGTTGAAAGAGATTCTTGTGTTAAGTTTATATTATCATAATGGCCGGCAATATTTTTTTGTCTGTAGGCCTCGTACAAAGTAACTGCACAGGCAACTGAAATATTTAGAGATTTTATGATGCCTACTTGGGGAATAATAAAATTACCATCAGCCATTTTAATGATTTCATCACTTACACCGCTATGCTCGTTACCAAAAACAAGTGCTACAGATGCTGTAAGTTTCAGGTCATACAAATCAACAGCATCTGAGCTTAAATGTGTGGTATATATTTTTGAAAAATTTTTACGTAATTCTTTAAAGCATTCAGCGGCATTTGTAAACTGATGAACTGTAAGCCATTTTGCAGCGCTAGACGAAGCTTTTTCGCTCCATATTTCGTGCAGTCCAATTTTGGTATTAAGAATATAAATATCCTGCACGCCCACAGCATCACATGTGCGCATTACAGCAGATATGTTGTGGGGGTCGCTCACATTTTCCAGCACAATGGTAAGCCCGGGCTGCCTTTTTGCTAATACGTTGTTTAATCTATCTGTTCTTTCTGGAGTCATGCTGCGAAAGTAAAAATAATTTGGCAGGCGAGGTGGGTTAACTTTTAAAAAGCATTGATTGAAAAGTTATATTAGACTGTTTTACTGAATAATGAAGCTATAAAAGTTCCCAACGCACTTATGAGCATTAAACCATCTACCAAAAAATAATAAAAAAGATAGCCTCGCTTTTTTAAGGATAAATTATATACCGACCAAACAATGGCTCCGGTAATTAAAAAAGCAAACATTTGTGGTTTATCATTAAAATAAAATCGTAAAAATAAGCCCATAACGAAATACAACACAAAGACAATATGAATGATAACGGTTAATTTTTGCTGTGGTAAATCTGTAGCCAAACTGCGCAGCCCATGTAATTTATCTACAGAAATATCTCTTCTGTCAAAAATAATACAGAGTAAAAGCATAAAGCAAAAGCGGGCAGCAAATAGCACAGCCATGGGGGAAATATCTTCTTGCAACATGTGCGATGCAGGCAGCACGGTAGTAATAAATGCCCAGGTAAACGATAGTAAAATGGTTTTAAAAAAACCTAGTTTCTGAAGTTTTTTTAAAACGCTATAAGGCCACAAAGGCAACGAATACAACACGGTTAAAAAAACAGCTATTAAAATATGTGGCAGTAAATATTGTATATGAAATAAAAAGAATACACTTACTGCTGCTGCAATTAAAAACATGCTTATAAAGGAAAGATTGTTTTTAAAAAATAAAGCATTAAAAATTCTATCTGAAAAATAAAACTTGCTCAACAACCAATAAAAGTTATAACTGCAGATAGTAGAAAAAAATACAAAGCCATAAAGGTTTGTATTGTGTGGCATATGCAAAATGGTATTTGTTTGGTAACAAAGACCCATAGCACAGCAAGCAATAAATATTGAATGAGATAAAATGAAATGAAGAAAGCGCATTAAAAAATTGTATATAAAATCGGGTCGGCCGTTCTGATAACATTGCTTTTATTTTTAGCAAAATCCTTTACATATACTTCATAAAAAATAGTGTCTCTGTAAGGTCTTGCTGCACCTGTGGGTAAGCCTGGCAAAGCACTTGTACCACCTGTACCCTCACCTAATAGATTAACTTCTATATCTCCCTTAAAGTTATTCTTTACCGCTTTACTTAAAGCTGCCGGAAATTTAAAAGAATCTAGTTTAAAAGGAGCTTTTACATTTTTCACATATACATAAGATGTATCCTTTCCTTCTTCAAAGCCAAAATCTCCTTCTGCATCTGTAAGCTCAATTATCAATATTGGGTTTACTCCATTAGGAGAATTACTAAAATATGGGGAAGTAATACTTTTAAATTTAATCTGTGGTGCACTTGTAAATTTATCTTTACCGCAAGAAATAAAACCAACACTAAAAATAACTGCAACTAATAGGTAACGCATATATTCGATTTATACTCAAATTTAATGATAGATAATGTAAAAACCATTTAAAATTTTAGCTTTGCTTATTTGTTAACATCTATCAAAAACCATGTATTTAATATGAACACCTTCTTGCCTGCAACCCTTCAAAATATTATTCTAAATACTACGGAAGAGAATTTTGTTGAAAATACTTTACAGGTTTTCAATTTTCAATATCAAAACAATGATGTGTACAGGAATTATTGTGATATACTTAAAATAAATAACAATAATATTAGCACAATAGAAAATATACCCTACCTGCCGATACAGTTTTTTAAGAATAAAATTATTAAAACTACCCTTTTTGAAACGGACACAGTTTTTGAAAGCAGTGGCACTTCCGGTTCAATAAACAGCAAACATTTTGTAAAAGATGTAAGTCTGTACGAAAAGTGTTTTACCCAAACATTTAGTCAGTTTTATGGTAATGAAAAAGACTGTTGCATTATTGGGTTGCTGCCATCTTATTTAGAAAGAAAAGGTTCATCGTTGGTGTATATGGTTAATGATCTTATACAAAAATCTGGTAATAAAGAAAGTGGTTTTTATTTATACGATTATGAAAAACTGAAAGAAGTTTTACTTAAAAATGAAGCCGCCAAACAACAGACTATTTTAATTGGTGTGACTTATGCCTTATTGGATTTTGCGGAGCAAAATACTATGCAGCTAAACCATACCATCGTAATGGAAACCGGCGGTATGAAAGGCCGACGAGAAGAAATGACAAGAAAAGAAGTCCATTATTTATTGATGAAAAATCTTGGTGTAGAGGTTATTCATTCAGAATATGGAATGACAGAATTATTATCGCAGGCGTATTCAAAAGGCAATGGATTATTTATTTGCCCACCATGGATGAAGATATTGGTAAGAAGTGAAGACGATCCATTTAATATAACCTCTGCTAAAAATGTAAAAGATGATTATGCAACCGGTGCGGTAAATATTATTGACCTT
>Ga0105047_10011810_pt1 | contig 14132 bp, 17 predicted proteins | sample MAT04_FD_78384 | JGI IMG/M metagenome (GOLD analysis project Ga0105047, IMG submission 78384) | Freshwater microbial communities from Lake Fryxell liftoff mats and glacier meltwater in Antarctica - MAT-04 (megahit assembly) | ecosystem: Environmental > Aquatic > Freshwater > Ice > Liftoff... | reverse complement strand
TGGGAGCCCGTATTACCGGCACGCCGATCAATGGAATCGAAAGTCGACGGAGAAGAGTAATGATTGCTCTCCTTATCATTCTCCCCGCCTGCTTGATCCTTCTCATCATCGAAAAGTTAGGCGTGCGGACGACGCTGGAACTGCAGTTTAAGGGGGATGTCAAACGTGAGACACGCTGGCTGGCACAGTATGGGCAGAGCGTTTGCACGCCACTGGCGGGGATATTGATCTGGCAGTTGGATGTCGCGCATCGGAAGGAAGCGGTGGCAATGGTGGTGACGGTGTTTGCCGTGTCGATCGTGGCGATGCTGCTGAAGCGACTGCTGGGTCGCGTGCGTCCCGGGCGTGAGGGGGCGGGAAAATTTCTAGGTCCCACGTTTCGTCACGCCAACTGGCGAGAGAGTTTCCCGTCCAGTCACAGCGCTTGCGCGATGTGCCTGTCGGGGTTCCTGGCACATCTCTATCCGCAGGCGGCCATCACCTTCTGGACGCTGGCCATTTTATGCGCCGGACTGCGATACATTCTCGATGCCCATTGGCCAAGCGATGTGCTGGCGGGGAGTGCGCTGGGGATTGCGGCGGCGATGGTGGTTAGTGGGTAGTCAGGGGTCAGTGGCCAAGGGGGAAGTGGTCAGTGGCCTGTAGGGATTGTTGAGCGTGGCTTGGCAATTGTGGAGAAGCGATAGTCTCAACCTTCGGCGTTCGACAATCCACACTCAACAATCTGTGCTGACTACCGACTCCTCCCAAAAATGCCCCTGAACTGGGACTTATCTTCACTCGCCGACGCAATGGATTTGGCGATTCAATCTATCGAAGCTGAATTGCAGCTGGAGCAGGCGGTGTATGGGTTGGATGCGCGGAGCGAGCTTCAGCTGCAGGCGTTGCTGGCTGCGCAGTTGTCGAAATCGTACGAGGTCGCGCGAGAGGTGCATTATCCGTCGAGCTTCGGCGCCAAGCTCACGCATCGCCGACGATGTGACATGGTGTTGTCGCCACGCGGTCGGCCGCTCAAGCTCGATCGCGCGCCTGCGACTTTGTTTGACGCGCCGGACTTATGTCCGCCTGAAAACGCACTCTGGCTGGAGGTCAAAGTCGCGTATCAGTTTCGCGAAGGGGGCGTGCGCCATGCGGGCTACGGCCAGCAATGGCGAGGGGCGGTCGTATCAGACCTGGTGAAAATGGAAGGTGAATCCGCCATCCACGAAGCAGCGTTGGTGCTGATCGTTTTCAACGAATCAAAGGACGTTCTGGAAAAGGACCTGGGACTTTTCGAAGATGTGCTGATGCGCAAGGAAGTGCTGGCTGGCTTCAGGCATGTGCGGAGCGTGGGGATTTGGGAACGGATGGGGCATCGCTGGTGCTCGGTCGCAGTGTGGCCGACGATTCAACGGTGAGGGGGAGGGCTTTTTGCGCGACGTCTGCCACACCTCTCTTACCTTCTGACGCTTTGGTGAAGCGTGTTTTGGTGTGGGCAAAACACGGTGCTTCGAACCATCTCTAAACATCTTGTCGCATCGACCACCCTGAACGATTTCACCATCTGCCTCACACGTCATACGCATCTGTCTGCATCTGGCACGATGATTGCCTTATCTCCTTTTGTCCGACGCATAGGGCGCGGACAGTTTAAGGAGAACGTCATGTTTACCGCACTTGCAACGATCGCTGGCACGTCACTGCTGGCTCAGGCAATTCCGTCATTGATTTGGTATGCCCTCGTCTTTTTCGTCATCGCAATCATCGCTTACGTGCTCGGTGCGCGGGGCGTGGCTGGCATGAGCGCGGGGATCGGCCGAACACTGTTGTTCGTGTTCCTGGTACTGGCCGTCATCATGGTCGTGTTGAGCCTTGTCCGTGGTGCTTGAACCGAATTTGGTGATGGATTTCAAACGTCCGTTGATCACCCTCACGACGTTTGGATCCGTCACTTACGGTTTGTCTGATTGATGGCTCACCATTGGTTCAAGCCGGCCTCGGCGCGTTCTCCTTGCACGCGTCGCGGTCGGCTGTTATTCACATCTGCATGGCAAGGCAGGAACGTTCCGCAGGATTCGTCATCTTTGCTGACTCCGCGGTCGGACCGCACTTTCTTCTCCTCGATTACGGCAAACACTGGGACTTTCCCAAGGGGCACGTCCACGCGGGCGAATCTGACGTCGACGCGGCCCGTCGCGAACTACGTGAAGAAACTGGGATCTCCGAGATCGCGATTGTCGACGGTTTTGCCCGCGAAGTCATCTACTTTTTCCGTGGCCGACAGGGTGGGTTGATCCGCAAGTCCGTCATTTTTTTTCTGGCCAGGACCAATACACGTGACGTCGTCCTCAGTGATGAGCATGTCGGTTACGCCTTCCTACCGCTTGCCCATACACGCCAGCGTTTGACGTTTGCGACCGCCCGCGCGGTGCTGGATACTGCTTCAGTCCATATCCAAGGGCTTTCTCCATCTACGACAGATAGTCTGATTTAGATGCGATCTTGTCGTACTGTTGAGTCCGTTTTGCGAATGCAGTGGAAATCGGCATAACGGAGGCGAACAATCGGACGAACAACCGAAGGGCACCCGACTTTGAAACTGCTCACCGAGTCGCAACTCGAACTGCTTGAAAGCCACCTGCGCCTTGCGCTAGACGAGGCATTCCACGGATCGGTGCTTCGACCCTTCACAAACAACGTGCGCGACTACGTCCTGGCCGGCGGAAAGCGTATCCGCCCGCAGATGTGTTTGTGGTCTTATCAACGCATGGGGCATCTGACCGAAGGCGTCCCGGTATCGCTTCTGGATGTTGCCATCGCGTGGGAGTTGTTCCACGCGTTTTTGTTGGCGCATGACGACATCATCGATCAGGCGCCCGCTCGACGAAACCAGGCGAGCCTGCATCGACAGTTGGCGTTGCTCGACGGGGATAGCGCGACGTTCGGTACCAATCTTGGCATCGTTGCCGGCGATCTGTTGTTCGGGCTGGCCATGAAACGCCTGCACGATGCCGACCTTTCGCCAGCAGTTTATCGTCCAGTGCTCCAACTGTTTTCCCGTATCGCGTGCCTGACCGGATACGGGCAGGCCATCGATATCTGGCAGACACACCTGCCGCCCGACGCGGTCGATGAGGCGAGCCTGCTGCTGGAATATCACTGGAAGACAGCCGCCTACACCTTTGAAGGTCCGATGCTTGCCGGTGCGATCGTCGGGGGGCTGGGCACGGCCGGGCAGGCAGCCATCTCGCGTTACGCGCTGGCCTTGGGACAGGCGTATCAGATTCAGAACGATCTGTTTGACCTCCAATCGCCGGCCCACGATGGGTGCGATCTCGTCCAGGGAAAACGCACGCTTACCTTGTTGCACGCCCGGCAGGGTTTGGATCAGGGTGATCGTGGCAGATTCGATCAAAAGCTCTGCGCGATCATGCAGACTGATGGACAGGCGGTGGGACGGGCAGAGACGATGCGACAGGAATTGCTGGACATGGGTGCGCTGGCGTCAACCCAGGATGTCATCAAAACTTTCCTGCACACTGCCCGCAGCGCTGCAGGCGACAGGGCTTTGGGCGAGTCGTTCTCGACAGGACTGAATGAACTGCTCGACCGCCTGGAAGAGCAGTACTTCCGATCAACTGCCGAGTCTTCAACATAAAGCTATCCGACGCTCGTTGCACTCGCCCGTTTATCGCTCTTTGAAACGGAAACTAATCGGACGAGGTTGGTTCTCTTTATTTATTGCGACGTTGCAGTTCAAAGTTACAAACGGAAGTCGTTCATCTCATGCCAATTCCCCATGCAATTGTAATCGGTGCTGGCTTCGGTGGCATCGCTGCTGCCTTGCGATTGCGCGCCAAAGGCTATCGCGTGACGATCATCGACAAGCAGGACAAGTTAGGGGGGCGAGCGTATCAATACGAACGAAAAACGGAGCTTGGCACGTTCGTTCACGATGCGGGGCCGACGGTCATCACGGCAGGGTTTTTGTTTGATGAGCTGTTCGAACTGTTCGGCAAAAAGCGATCGGATTATGTCGAGTTCCGGGATATTTACCCGTGGTATCGCATTCAATTCGACGACGGTTCACACTTCAATTATGGCGGAACGGTTGAGCAGATGGAGGCGGAGATTGCCAGGATCGAGCCGCGTGATGTGGATGGGTTTCGTCGCTATCTCGTGCATAGCAAAAGGATTTTCGATGTGGGGTTTACAAAGCTGGGATGCGTGCCGTTCCATAATTTTTCGACGATGCTCAAATGCGCCCCGGCACTGATCAAGCTCGGCAACTATCGCACGGTCTACTCGATGGCGAAAAAATACATCCGCAGCGAAAAGCTGAGGCGGGTGTTTTCGTTTCAGCCTTTGCTGGTGGGGGGGAATCCGTTCAATACGACGTCGATCTATTCGCTGATCTTTTATCTGGAGCGACAGTGGGGCGTGCAATTCGCAATGGGCGGGACGGGTGCCATCGTGCGCGGACTGGAGAAGTTGATGCGCGAGGAGGGGATTGAGGTGAGGCTGGGGGAGGAAGCGAAAAAGCTTGAGATCGGAACAGTTGGCTTGCCAAAAGAAGGGGTTGTCTACGCCAAGCCTCTCGCTGCCCCTGCGGAATCGCCTGATGGTTGTGTCAAGGTCAAAGGAGTGGCCCTCGCCTCGGGTAGGACGTTGAACGCCGACGCGATTGTTTGTAACGCCGACGCGCCGCACGTGTGGCAGCATCTCATCGATCCGAAATTTCGTACTCGGAAATCAAAACTCTGGATGCCCCGCCTCAAGTACAGCATGGGCCTCTTCGTCCTCTACTTCGGTACAAAACGCACCTACCCTGACGTCGCTCATCACACAATTGTTCTCGGCAAAACGTACAAAAAATTGCTCACCCGCATCTTTGACAAGTTTGAGTTGGAGACGGAAGACCTCAGCGTCTATCTGCATCGACCGACTGCGACCGATCCGAGCATGGCGCCGGCGGGGTGCGACAGCTTCTATGTTCTGGTGCCCGTCCCGAATCTGCAGGGCAAGCAGGACTGGTCGGTCGTCGGCCCGCAGATGCGTGATGCGACGGTGCGATATCTGGCACGCACCGCGCTGCCGGGCTTGGCTGAGTGCATCGTTGATGATTTTTACGTGACGCCCGAGCACTTCGCGAAAAATCTTAACACGATGCATGGGACCGGTTTTTCGATTCAGCCGATCTTCTCCCAGAGCGCGTATTTCCGCTTTCACAACAAAGCCCCGGGAATCGAAGGACTGTATTTCGTCGGGGCGGGCACGCACCCCGGAGCGGGGATGCCGGGCGTGCTCTGCAGTGCGAAAGTAGTGGATTCAATGCTGGTAGACGTTCGCAGCTAGATGACAGGGGCGAATTGGCGACGTTGACTGCGACACCGGCGACAACCTGTCCCCCACCATTCCACTGCTCACTAGAGTTCATGCCGAGCCGTAGTTGCTATAAGTCACCGTGGATAATAAACTTAACGCGTCATTAAGTTGGCGATCGCCACACTCTGGCACGACGCTTGTTATTATGTTTTTCGTTGGCGTAATCGGAAGCGATTATGCCGGCTGAAACAGTCCATTCTTTCCCCCCGATGTGGGGAGTGATCTGGAAGGCCAGACCTCTCCAATAGCCCCAGCCGCCCCTTGCCCGGGGGCGGCTTTTTTATTTCCCGATAGAGCGTTTAATCGTGGCATGCGCGAGATTCGCCCGTGCAGGTATTTCTTGATACCTAAGACATGACCGGGTCGCCCATCTCACACCGCGTCGAATGATCCGAATTATCGTGGCTCGACTAGCTGGCGATAACGGCGAAGCCCATCGCGCCAGTTCGGCAGGGGTCTCCTCATCAGCTTTTCGTACGGCGACACGTCAAGCACGCTGTACGTCGGTCTCGGGGCGCTGTCGGGCTTCGACTTTTTATATTCCTCTGACGTCGTGCGTGTCAGTTGCGCTGTCACCCCAAGCTCCTCAAATATCGCAGCCGCGAAATCGTGCCAGGATGTTTGATCCGAGTTGGTAAGATGCCAGATCCCCTTTACCTCGCGATCGATCAGATCCAGCGTCGCTCGCGCCAGATCGAACGTATACGTCGGCGAGCCGTGTTGATCGTCGATCACCGTCAGCGGTTTGCCCGCGCGCGCGACCTTCAGCATCGTCTGCGGAAAGTTCGGGCCACCTGGTCCGTACAGCCACGCTGTCCGCGCGATGATCCATCTCGCGGGGGCGTTCTCCTGTAGCAATCGCTCGCCCAGCAACTTCGATTTGCCATATGCACTGGCAGGGCCAACGGGGTCGTCCGGACGTAACGGACGACGCAGCTTTCCATCGAAGACATAATCCGTGCTGAAATGCACGAGCATCGCATCCGAATCGCGGCACATTTTTGCCAGCGAACCCACCGCATGCCCGTTGATGGCGTCGGCGTCGGCTTGCTGCTTTTCACACAGATCGACCTTCGTGTGGGCAGCACAATTTAATACCAGTGTCGGCTGATATGTCGCAAACGCCCGACCCAGCGACGCTTCATCCCGGATATCCGCATCTGCGCGCGTGAGCAGCTTCGCCTGGTGCCCACGCTCGTTCAGCGCGACCGCCAGCGCGTGCGCGAGCATCCCGCCACCACCCGTTACCAAAATTGAATCGTAAACACCCATATTTGCGTCATCGATTCGCATACTGCGATTCGTAATACTTCAGATACTCCCCACTCTTAATCGCCCGCCACCACTGCTCGTTATCGCGATACCACTGGATGGTCGTTTTGATGGCTGATTCGAAGCGATACTTCGGTTCCCACCCGAGTTCGCGTTTGATCTTCGACGCATCAATCGCATAACGACGATCATGCCCTGGGCGATCCTTCACATACGTCACGGTTTCGTCCCACTTCTTCCCCATCTCGCGAATCAGCGTTTCAGTGATCACGCGATTGGTGATCTCGTTGTTTCCGCCGACGTTGTAGACCTCGCCAATCGTTCCGCGCGTGAGGACGGTGTAGATCGCATCGCAATGGTCCTCGACATAAAGCCAGTCGCGAATGTTCAAACCGTCGCCATACAAGGGGACTTTTTTGCCTTCCATCAGGTTGGTGACGAACAGCGGGATGAGCTTTTCCGGGAAGTGATACGGCCCGTAATTATTACTGCACCGCGTCGTGAGCACCGGCAGATGGAACGTATGAAAGTACGACCGCACGAGACAATCGCCACCGGCTTTGGTGGCACTGTAAGGCGAGTTCGGTTGCAGCGGCGTTTCTTCGGTGAATTTAATCTCCGGGCGATCTTCCGGAAGCGTGCCGTAGACTTCGTCGGTGCTGACATACAAAAATTTCTCGACACTTTTCGCCTTGGCCACATCCAGCAGCACCTGCGTGCCGACGACATTCGTCTGCACAAAGGGACCCGACCCAAGGATCGACCGATCCACATGGGATTCAGCCGCGAAATGCGCTACCTCGGTTACATGGTGATCATCAAAAACTTTGGCGACGACGGCTGCATCAAGAATATCCCCCTTGATGAACGTCACCTGGTCGGGGTGGGCCGCCAGCAGGTCACTAAGATTGGCAAGATTCCCTGCGTACGTGAGCTTGTCGAACGCGATCAATCTCACCGGCTCCCGGCGATTGACGAGCATCCGAACGAAGTTGGATCCGATAAAACCGGCTGCCCCGGTGACGAGAATCGTGCGCATGCGAAAAACCTTTTTCTGTGTATCGGCAGGATCAGACCGACGTTGTAGCTGGAATGATCGCAAGCTGCTTCAGCGATCGCGGTAAATCGAATCGGACATCCTCATTGACCAGCGTGTGCTGCTCGACGTGACCGGCAAACTCCCCGATCAGTCGGTCGATCACGCCCTGCACAAACCGCTCCGGTGCCGACGCGCCTGCCGTCACCAGAACCGACTGCGCGCCGGTCAACCAATCCGCGTTGACCTCAGTCGCATCGTCGATGAGGTAGGCAGCCTTGCCTGCCTCGATTGCAGTCTCCACGAGACGTTTGGAATTGCTGGAGTTTTTACTTCCCACGACCAGCACGACCTCCACGTCGCGCGAAAGTTCCGTCACCGCCATCTGTCGGTTGGTCGTGGCATAGCAAATGTCGTCCTTTGGAGGCGGCTTGATCGCGGGGAAACGTTGCTTCAGTGCGGCGATGATTCGATTGGCGTCGGCAACGCTGAGGGTCGTCTGAGTCACGTACGCGACCTTGGACGTATCCGGGAGGTGCAGTTGCTGAACTTCCTCAGGGGTTTCGACAACGATGATCGATTCGGGCGCTTCGCCCACCGTGCCGATGGCTTCGTCATGATTCCGATGCCCGATGAACAGGATCGTGTACCCCTGCTTTGCGAATCGTTGAACCTCCAGGTGCACCTTGGTGACCAGCGGGCACGTCGCGTCGACCTCCACCAACTGTCTGGATCGCGACTGCGCCCGAACCGCAGGCGAGATACCGTGCGCGCTGTAGACGACCACTTGTCCGTCCGGGACTTCATTGATGGATTCGACAAACACCACCCCGCGAGATCGGAAATCCTCGACGACGTGACGGTTGTGAACAATCTCGTGAAACACGTACACGGGCGCTCCGCGACGTTTCAGTACTTCGTCGACGACCTCGATCGCCATGTTCACGCCCGCACAAAAGCCGCGGGGGTTTGCCAGTAAAATCCTCATGCTTCCTGCAATTGTTGATGCATCCGGGCGGATTGTCGAGTAGACGGGGTGCATTGCCCCGCATTTCTCAAGTCACTACAATTTACAGACTATGGCGATGGAGCGTCTGACTGCCGGTCTTTTTCTTCTGATCATCACTTCACTTGCGCATGCTGAAGCGCCGCAATCATGGGAGTTTCGCGACGGTGAATGGCAACAGGTGTCCGCAACCGAAACGACCACGCGCCCCGTGGTCGAGCAGACACTTGACCGCATCCAGAAACTGATTGCTGACGGGCGAAATCGCAGCGCCTTTAAGCAGTCGGTGCGCTGGTTGCGTGCCCACCCGACCTCCGATGCGCGCGATCGCGGACTGTTTCTGGCGGGGGAAGCGCTTTTTGGTTTCGGCAATCGACTTAAGGCTTTTTATTATTTCGATGAGCTGATGGACACCTACCCTGAGAGCAGGTTGTTCTATCCCGCGCTCGAAAGGCAGTTTCGCATCGCTGACGATTATCTCAAGGGATACAAGCGCCGGCTGGCTGGTGTGGCCATGCTGGATACGACTGATGAGGCCATCGAGATGCTCTACCGTATCCAACAGCGATCGCCCGGCTCGCAGCTGGCGGAGAAGGCGCTTCTCAAGAGCGCGGATTACTATTTCGATAATCGCGATTTCGACCTCGCCTACGACGCATACGCCGCCTATGCCAAGCAGTATCCGCGCAGCCCGGTGATCGAACGCGTGAAACTGCAGCAGGCGTTCGCATCGCTGGCACAGTTTCGCGGAGTGAAGTTTGATGCAACGTCGCTCGTCGATGCGCGATCGCAACTGAGCGATTACATCGTCGCATCCCCTGAAAAGTCATCCCAGGAAAATATCCCGACGGTCATCGAGAACATCGACAAAACCTTCGCTCGAAAATTGTATTACACAGCCGACTTCTATCGCCGCACGCATGAGCCGCAGGCAGCGGTTTACACCTATCGATACCTGATTCTGGCTTATCCCGATTCAAGCGAGGCCAATCAGGCGCGAAAGCGCCTGGAAAGGATGCCCACCTGGGCTTTGAAAGATCCAGAACCGGTAGCGGGCACAGGCTACGCCCCGACAACCCAGCCGGCGTCGGGCGTCCAACCGGAGTGAACACAATGCGTCTGACATCCCGAGGATCCATCCTCGCAGCGATTATCCTGTTGCAAAGCGGATCGATGGCAGTGGCTGACGACGAATCACCCGACGAGATCGCCCGTGAAAATACCACGACAGCGGCGGAATCGATGGCCGAAAGCGACAAAGGCGTCGATGAAGACGGGGAGAAAATCTGGAAGGCTGAGGCACGCGACTGGCTCAACTTCGACAAGCACAATAACCATCGGACGTTCGAACTACCCGTCGCCTTCGCCCGAGAGATCGTTGAAAAGTATTATAAAGCCGGTGCTGAAAAAGTCTGGATGACCGGGATCACGGAACTTGAAGCCGACGGCGTTGTCCTGCATATCAGCGACTACATGGTGGTGGTGCTTCCAAAGGACGACGCAGCCAAACGTGCCGCCACGTTTGCGGTTTACAACAAGGTAATGGAAGAAGCTGAAGAGCCAGCGCTAAAGGACATTGGACAGACCTACATTTTCCTGGAAGGCGACTGATCGCGCGTGATTCGACCCCGCCGGTATTACGGAAACCCGCTCCCGCACTCGCTCTGGTATCCGTAGCCCCTCGCCGGCGAAGGTCATGCTGCCCTTGTCGCGGCGACCACTTTTTTGGCAGCGTCGGTGAGATCGGTCGCGGGCTGCAGGGTGGGGAGGCTGGACATCGCGTTTTTGAGAATCTCTCTGGCCTTATCGACGTTCGTGCCTTCCAGTCTCACTACGACCGGCACTTTGAATCCCACTTCCTGACCCGCCTTCACCAGCGCCTCGGCGATCAGGTCGCACTTGGCGATGCCACCGAAAATATTGACGAGAATCCCTTTGACCTTCGGGTCGGCCAGGATGATGCGGAACGCCTCGATCGCGCCGTCGGCCGTCACGCCTCCACCCACATCAAGGAAGTTCGCCGGATCCCCGCCGTGGTATTTGATGATGTCCATGGTCGCCATCGCCAGCCCAGCGCCGTTGACAAGGCAGGCAATGTTCCCGTCCAGCGCGATGTAGTTCAGCGAGGCTTTTTTCGCCCGTACGTCCAGCGGGCGCTCCTGCGATTCATCGGCCATGCCTTCGATGGGCTTCTGCCTGAACATCGCGTTGTCGTCAAAATTAAACTTCGCATCCAACGCGATGAGCTGCCCCGACTTGGTGATGACCAGCGGATTGATCTCGGCAAGGCTGGCGTCCGTCTTCAAAAAAACCTTGGCCAGGTTCATCATGATCTTGGTAGCCTCGGCCGCCAGCTTGTCCTTAAAGCCAAGCTTGTATGCAAGATCGCGTGCCTGAAACGGCTGCAGCCCCAGCGTCGGATGAAGCGGAACCTTCAGCACCTTTTCGGGAGACTTTTTAGCGACTTCCTCGATCTCCACGCCACCCTCGGCTGAGGCAATCATGGTCGACGTGTTTCGCGCCCGATCCACCGTAATCCCCAGATAAAACTCGCGGGCGATATCCACGCCCGGCGCGACGATCAGCACATTCACCGGCACGCCCTCGGCCCCCGTTTGGTAGCTGACCATCCGATTGGTCAGCATAAACTTCGCAACCTCGCGGGCCTCATCCGCACTTTTGACAAGCTTCACAAACCCGGCCTTCCCACGACCGCCTGCATAGACCTGCGCCTTTACAACGCACATGCCCCCACCAAACTTTTTGAACGCGTCGGCTGTCTCGTCAGGCGTGTAGCACACTTCGGCGGGCGGAACGGGAATGCCGTTTTCAGAAAGAATCTGTCGGGATTGATATTCGTGGATTTTCATAAGCATTCGATTGTCGAATGTTCACCGTTGAATGTCGAGAGACCGGCATGCAAGTATCGATTTGTCTAGGGCCTGGCCAGACTAGCCATCGACCATCAACGCTCGACGATCTACAATCCACCACTATGCCTGCAATCGTTCTCCTCTCCGGCGGGCTGGACAGCACAACCTGCCTCGCCATTGCTCGGGCCGAAGGGTTCTCCCCGATTTATACGATGGCGTTTGATTATGGACAGCGGCATAGACAGGAGCTAATCGGGGCGCGGGAAATATCGAGAACCTACGACGCCGTCGAGCATCGCGTGGTCACGATTGACCTCCGTCAGTTTGGTCAGAGCGCGCTCACTGCCGATTGGGTCGTCCCCAAGGATCGTCCAGCCTCAGAGCTGAGTACGAGCATCCCGACTACATATGTCCCGGCCCGTAACACAATCTTTCTCAGCTATGCACTCGCATGGGCGGAGGTACTTAACGTGGGCGACGTCTTCCTTGGCGTCAATGCCCTGGATTACAGCGGATATCCCGACTGCCGGCCAGATTTTATCGAGGCGTTTGCCAAGCTCGCCAACCTCGCTACCCGAGCGGGAAGAGAGGCACCTGGCGACTGGTTCCGCATCCACACGCCGCTGCTGCACTGGACGAAATCTCAGATTATTCAAAAGGGCAATGCGCTGGGAATTGACTATGGTCTAACACACAGTTGCTACGACCCTTCGCCCGATGGATTAGCATGTGGCCGTTGCGACAGTTGTCAATTGCGTCGCCGGGGGTTCATTGAGGCACGCGTGACCGACCCGACTGGGTACGCTTGATCGGGTCACAGCTGGGCGAGATGAACGGTGAGGTCGTGGAGTAAGATGCGCGTTTCCACCCCGTGGCCAGACGTGTTATTGAATTCATGGATATCCTGAATGATACAAAGCACGGGATGGCGATTGCGCCATCGCATCTGCGTCCCCGGACTCAATACCGAATTGTCAAAACAACTCAACCTTCAAGCCGCTTGGGGAGCCGGTTCAAACCCATCACAGCCGCTGTTGGCGGTCACAAAAAGATGCAGTGGCTCGTGTCGCGGATGCCCGCATTCTTCCTTCAGATCCTCTGTGGCCTCGTGTTGCACTCGCGCCTGAACAACCTCGGGCTTCTCGGGATGGTGTTCGCCGAAGTGCGTGCAAAGCCCACATTGTCCGTTCTGAATATGTAGCATGGTACGTTCCTTTCAGTGATGTAAGTCTTGGGAACAAAGAGCAATTTGCGCGCCGTCGGGGTAGCTTCTGCGCAGATTTCATGCCTTTTGCCTGATTTTCCTGGGATTGTTTGCCTGGGGCATTCTCGCGTAAAATAACAATGCATCGTCTACGCTGATTCAGGAAGTTTTTTAGAGGAAATCCATGGTTCCCCCACCCCGCATCAATGTCCCAAAGCCAGCTACCCTTGAGAACGTCAAATTCTTTGTCGATAATGGCTATCTCACGATGCCCGGGCTCGTCAATTCGTCGGAGTTAGAGGAACTGAAGGCTGACGCAGCATTCATCTCGCGCGGCGGGTATCCTTGTGAATCGCTCAAACCCCTGCCTAAAACCATGTCCGACGCGGACGTGCTCGCGAACATCCTGTGCATCCATCAGCCGCACTACATCAGTCCTGTCGTCGACAAGTATGTGCGTCACCCGCAAATCTGTGGCGTACTGAGTCAGATCACCGCTGCCCACCTCCCGTTCTGGGATGGCTCGGTCAAATGCATGCAGTCGATGCTGTTCGTCAAACCACCTGGCTTTCAAGGGCAGGCGTGGCATCAGGACGAAATCTACATCCCGACGCGCGATCGCTCGCTTGTCGGAGCGTGGATTGCGCTCGACGATGCCACCCTCGAGAACGGCTGCCTATGGGTCGTCCCTGGCTCGCACAAAACCGGTTACCTCTACCCACAGCAGGCGCACGATAAAAAAGACGAATGGGATTTCGCGCCGGAAAGTTTTGGCTTTGATGAGTCACAAAAAGTCCCCGTGGTTGTGAAGGCCGGCACCGTTGTCTTCTTCAACGGCTACCTGCTTCATTGCTCCTACAAAAATAAGAGCACCACTTATCGCCGCGTGCTTGTGAATCACTATATGAATGCGTGGAGTCTGCTCCCCTGGAACGTCCCTGCAGGCGCGAGCGCCGCCAACGCCGACATTCGCACGATCACGCCTGTCGCAGGTGTAGACCCCTATGCGTGGAAGGGTTTGGAAGCCCCGCAGAAAAATGTCTGGTTACGCACCTGCAAGGCCAACGAGGTCAAGAGCGACGCCACGGCTGACAACACAAAGGCAAAGCCAGAGCCCGTGGGGGCGAAGTAAGTACGTGTTATGCGAGCGTTCTCTCTAAATCCGTAGCGCGGACTGCTCGCGATTGTCCTGCAGAAAAAACACAGGCGGTCGGCTGCGCCACGTTCCCCCGAGTCACCCCCCCCCCTCTCTTTTTAGAAGGCTCAATCATCGTTCGATCTTCAGACTCCTCATGATTTCCGCGAACTTCGCGCCTCGACGATGAACTTATTTCGATCGCCACAGATACCACGTCGCAATCGTTCGGTAGGGTCGCC
>Ga0105047_10011808_pt1 | contig 14134 bp, 12 predicted proteins | sample MAT04_FD_78384 | JGI IMG/M metagenome (GOLD analysis project Ga0105047, IMG submission 78384) | Freshwater microbial communities from Lake Fryxell liftoff mats and glacier meltwater in Antarctica - MAT-04 (megahit assembly) | ecosystem: Environmental > Aquatic > Freshwater > Ice > Liftoff... | reverse complement strand
CCGCACGCTGATCACGGTGGCGCTCGTCATGTTGGGCTGGGTCTTTTTCCGCGCCAGTACCTTCGAAGAGAGCCGCTTTGTCTTAACGCAGATCTTTACCGGAGAACCAGGGGCCAGCTTACTGAATCGCTGGCAATGGGGCCTCGCCGTCCTGGCCCTACTCATCGCCCTAATCGAGGACCGCTGGCAAGTTACCGAGCGCCTCGCCCGCGGCCCCGCGTGGATTTACATTCCCGCCTTCGCACTCATGGGCTTGGTCCTGGAACTCTTCGGCGTCTTCCACCAAGCCATCCCGTTCATCTATTTCCAGTTCTAGCTAGCTCACCGACGGCAGACAGGCCAGGCCTAAACCAGCTTCTTCGCCTTGATAATCTTCTCCATCACCCGCGAGAAATCATCGATCTCCTCGAGCGTCGTGTAAACATTCGGCGTAATCCGCAAGCCCGAAAATTCTTCCTTGTGATTAATGGGCGTCGTAAAAATCCGGTGTTTCTCGAGTAAGTGGCCCGATAGCTCGGTCGCGCTAAGTCCATCTACGGAAATCAGCCCGATGCCGCAACTCATTTCCGGATCGTCGCTCGTCAGTAACTTCACGCCCGGCAGCTCACGCAACCGGTTGGACCAGCGCTTGCGCAAATAACGGAACCGTGCCGCCTTACGCTCCACGCCAATCGACTCATGGAAAGTAACCGCCTCGGTAATCGAATTTCGCTGCGATGCCGGATGGGTGCCGATCTCTTCGAACTTCCGGATATTGGAGTTCATCGTTTCCGGTGCCGCCATCAACGGCCAGATCCGGTCGATCTTGTTCTTCCGCACATACAACATCCCCGTACCAATCGGCGCCAGGATCCACTTATGTAAGCTCGTGCCATAGTAATCGCAATCCAGTTCGTCGCGCGTAAACGGGAACTGCCCAAAGGCATGCGCCCCGTCGACAATCGTTTCGATGCCACGAGCCCGCGCCATCTGGCAAATCTTCTTCACCGGAAAGATCTGCCCCGACAGGTTGGTGATGTGGCAGATGTGAATCACCTTGGTTTTGGGAGTAATTGCCCGCTCAACCCGGTCATAAAGGTCATCGAGCTTGGCCACCGGCACCGGAAAGGCGATCTGCTTCAGCACCAAGCCCTCACGCCGCGCGCGCTGGCCCCAGGTGGTCAGCATGCGCCCATAGTCCTGATTGGTGGTGACGATCTCGTCGCCCGCCTTCAGGTCCATACCCATCTGCACCGTCTCGAGCGCCTCGCTCGCGTTGCGCGTAATCGCCACTTCTTCCGTATCGCAACCAAAGCACTGCGCCAAGCGACGACGCACCACTTCGAGTTCCGGGCCCAAAATCCGCCACATGTAGTAAGCCGGACCCATGTTCGAGATCTCGAGGTAGCGCTTCTCCGTCTCCATCACCACCTTGGGCGAAGGGCTCACGCCGCCGTTGTTCAGGTTGATCATGTTGCGATCGACGGTGAAGGCGTGGCGAATGTTCAGCCAGAAGTCCTCATCGCGAGCGACCGTGTCGGCGGGTTGGCCCCAGGTGCCTTGCGCGGCGGCCTGAGCCTGAGTGAGGGCAGAATTCTGAAATGCAGCGGCGAACGTGGCCGCCGCGGTAATGAGATTGCGGCGGTGCATGGTTTCAATTGAATCGCGGATCCAGGGCTTCCGTCAAGCGATCTCTTCGATTACGCCCCGTCCGGCCGTCCGGTCGCCGTTGGTCCACTGCCACTCTTCCACTAGGCGCAGACGTCCGTCGGGAAGCCATTCGGGGGTGGACCGGCACTGGCCCGTGCGTGTCCCGCCCGGTCCCCAATGCTGATAGCGCATGTCCAATTGGCCGTCCGGCTCCACGCGAGCCACCAAAGCCCCAAACTTTACCTCGCCGCCGCCGTAGGTGGCCCATACGCGGTTGCCCACTTGACGATAGAGGAACGTGACGCCCGGCCGGTTGTCGCCGTGGTCGCTGTTTTCCACCAATCCGAACACGCGGCCATCGTAACTCCACTCCGGTACGATTCCTTCGCGCATCCGCGGGGCCGCCGGCGCGGGATAGGTATTCGAACCGCTAAAGGCCGCCTCGGAAAGCCCAAACTGCTGCAAATGAGCCAAGCGGGCGTCGCCTTCGGCGCTGGTTGGTTCATGCCCCACGGGCACCCACCACTTCACCGCCCCGAATTCCACCAACTGATGCCACATAAAATGATCATAGTGGAGTGGAGCGCGTTTCGTAAAACTTCGTGTGCAAGAACTCCTCGAAGCGCGAGATACGGCCGTCCGAAAAGGTGAACCACATCCCGCCATACGCCTCCTAAGTGGCCCGTTCGTGAGTGCCCGTTCGTGAGTACCCGGTCGGCGACCAACTCGCCTGTCTCGCGAACCCGCAGCGCGACGGCGTCCTTGCTGGATCAGCCCTTCAATCGACGAATTTTGGTGGCTAATGCGGGCAAAGTTCGCCCGCACAGCCTCCACCATGTTCGCGCAGCCCTGCCAAAACTCTTCGATAGGCGCAAAACCATGAATCCGTAGTTCGCTATCCTCGGTGAAATATTGCGGCAATTCGTCGAATTTGCCCGCGCCCGCGGCCGGCACGACGGCCATCGGTACGGGCTGCGGATCCGCCGGGTCGCTCAGCCGGGATACGATCGTGAAAAAATCACGTTCTGACATTCCGCCAGCAGACTACGACTTACTCGCCCGCACGCGCGATCGCCTTCGGCATCGCCACCCGTGTCAGGTGCAGCACAAAGGGCGAAACCTCAAAAGGCATCTTCTCACGCGCCGACAACACGGCCACGGACTTGGTTTTGAGCAACGCGAGTTGATTCGACCACGGGTCCGCTTTGATACGCGAGCCCAAGGGCAATGCCGCGATTTGTTCCATCTTCGCTTCCGACAACGCGGGCGCTTGGCGGGCCAATTCATTCAACTGCACAAACGTCTCGCCGCTGGCTAACTGGTTCCCGAGATTGGCTTGAATCAGGCCCGGCAGCCGCGGCGCGCGTGCCGCCAAGGCCTTCAAAAACAAACCCGCATTACTTAGTTTTTCCGCATAAGGCGAATGCTTCAGATACTCAATCGCTTTTTTCCCCGCCGCGGTCGCCTCCGCTTCCGGCCGGCGGAAACGAAAACGATTCAGTACCTGGGTGTCGCTCAACATGGTGCGGTTGGCGAAGGCGAACTGCGTCTCAGTCCGATGACCTAAAGCAATATGGGCTACCTCGCCGGCCAGCACCATCGCCAAGCTGGCCTCATCCGGCAGAACGTCGATCAAGCCCCGGCTAATCACGATGGCGTGGCCGACCGAAAAGCTTTCGAGCGGCGTCGTCATCAACACCCGGCACTCGATGTCGAGGTTCAAGTTATTGGTGGCGAGTAAGTTATTCACCACCGTATTTAAGACTTTGTCCACCTCGCCCTTCGGCGCCAACAAACCTGACTTATCCAGCCGTTCCAGCACGTTCTCCTCTGCCTGTCGCTCCCACATGCGCTGGCTCTCAAGCGGCGTGTTCTGCTTCGTCCCTCCCGCGTCGGCCACCTCGGACTCACTCTCCACCAAGATACTCGTCAGTTCGCTAAACTTACTCCCGCCGCCGGCGTCGTAACCCCAAAAACGGGTCTGCGCCTTAAAACGCGGCACGCGTTGCCTGGCCGTCGCCGGATTCGCATTTTCCACATACACGTAGGCCGGCACCCAACGGCCGGGAGCCACGTTCACCCGCCAGCTATCGAAATTAAAGTAGAGTTCGACATTCGAACTCCAGCGCGATACCTTGGCCGGCGTAAAAGTGCCATTCAGACGGACGATCCTCCGTTCCCGATCCTCCACCCAAATGCGGCCGATAAAGCGCCCTTGCGAGTTCTCCGCGCGCGGCGCCACGTCGAATACCAGACAGCGCACCTCCCCCAGAAACTCCCGCCGCACAAATTCGAAGCTATAAGTCTGCCGGTCAAAACTCGTCGCGTCGGCAATCATCATTTGCGCGAACCCCGCGGGCTTGAAGAGGATCTGCTTACCGTGGGCACGCTGCCGGAGCGTCGCCTGGTCCAAAAAGGAGTCGTAATCGACACCTCCTGAAATGTTTACCCGGCCCAGAAAATATTGGTCATCCCGGGGGCCATCCTCCGCCCCGTCCGGATCTTCCTGCAGATATGTCTCCATAATTGGATTCAAAACCCGCATTTGCCCAAGAAACTCCTGCTCGTTTTTCACGATTTCGTCGAGCAACTTGTTCACGGCATCGGGCCCTTTACCCGGACCCTGTGCCAACAGCACCGCCAAAGAAGCCGCATAGGCTAAGCCATAACGAATCATGATGAGTTACTTCCTTTATGCAATTTGAAAATGTATCTGGATCACGGCCGGAGCGTCCACCGGCCGGCCGTCACGGCGCGCGGGGCGGAAGCGGATCGCTTCGGCGGCCTGCACCGCCGCTTCGTCCAGGCCGTGCCCCAAGCCCCTCACCACTCCCACTACGCGAATCTGCCCCGCCGCCTCAAACACCACGCGCAGTTGCACCGTGCCTTCGATTCGCAAGCGCCGCGCCTCTTCGGTGTAGACGGGCTTCGGCTTCTCCAGAATCTCGATTCCTTCAAAGGGCGCGGCCACCGCTTTGGCCCGCGCCGAAGGGGCGGCCAGCGCTTCGGCACGATCGAAACCCCCGCTCGTCACTGGTTCCTTGATTGGCGCCTTCGCTATCGCGCCGCCCGCCACGCCGTCATCGAACCCCGCAGTCGCCTGCCGCCGTCGATTCGTAGCCTGAACGTCAGCGCCGGCTTCGAATCCCGCACTCGCCGCCACCACCTTTTTCGTTACCGTTCCCGGACCGGCCAGGCTCTCAAGCAAACCCACTTGTACCAGTGACTTTACGCTCAATTGCGGCATCGACGCCCTGGGGGCCGGAGCCACCGCCACCGGCGTCATCTCCGGCACCTCGATTCGCCAATCTAGCCGCTTAGCCGGCACGGGAATCGCCGTCGGCCGCGTCGTCACGCCCGGCACAGGCAATGGCACTGGCACTAGCACTGGCACTGGCGTGGGCACGGGCACTGGCGTGGGCATCAACGAAGGCGGCACCGCCGGACTTTCCGCAGCAACAAGGGCCAACCGCGCGAGCATCGCCAGCGCAGGACGAGGCAGCGCGGGCCTAGGGGGAGCGGCCAACTTCGTCACCGCCCGGGGCCGGACCGCCTTTTCCCACACCGGCCCGCCAAACAGCAGCAGAATCGCAACGACGGCGCAGTGAATAGCCAGGCTCGTCCCGACCGAAGTGCAGCGGTTTGTTTCCAGTGGCAAAGTTGAATCCATGGGTAGAGAGAGAAGCGTTCCACACGCTTCATGGCCTCTTATCGACCGGCGCTTACCCGCCATGAGTACTGGAAAGAATGTTGGAATGTTAAACCTTCCGCGACCCGCTCGGAGCTATATCTCCTTCTTCTCGGCCGGGTATCTCTTAATTGTGCAGTGGCCGAATCATCCCCCGCCGCAAGCATTCCGATGATTGGTGTGGCACAACAAGAAAGCCTCGTTGGCCCAACCAAAAGGATCTGCCATGAACTGGTACGCACTGACCGTAAAGCCACAAGCCGAAAAAGCGGTGGAACAAGCGCTGGGACACAAGTCCTACGAAACCTACTTCCCCGTGCTGACTGCGGAACGCCGCTGGAGTGACCGGGTGAAGCGGGTGGAAACACCCTTAATTCCGGGTTATGTCTTCTGCCGTTTCGATGGCGCCTTTCGCCTGCCGATTCTCACCACGCCGGGCGTGCGGGAGATTGTGGGCTTCGGCCGTCAGGCCGCACCGGTCGACGAGACGGAGTTAGAGGCGCTGCGGCTGATCGCGGAGTCCGACTCGCCGATTGAGCGATGTCATTTCCTGCGCAGCGGCGACCGAGTGGAAGTGACAGCCGGCCCGCTGCAAGGCTTGCGAGGACTGTTGCTCGAAGTGAAGGACCGGCCGGAGCAATGCCGGGTGGTAGTTAGCGTTCAGTTACTCCAGCGATCGGTAGCGGTGGAAATGGATCGCTCGCGAATTCGTCGGATCGAGAACCAAATGAGTATGACTGCGGGAGGAAAGTAAATGAGTATCTTGAAACCAAGAAACCGGCTAGTGAATTTCCGTCTTACGGACGAGGAGTTCACATATCTCCGGGAAGCTTGCTCGGCCCAAGGGGCGCGCAGTATTTCCGATTTCGCGCGTAGCGCGGTGCTACGCCAGGCGGATCGTTCGGGCAGCAACGCCAACGCGCCGTCCACGCAATCGCTGGCCGAATTGCAATCGATGATGGTGCACCTCGAAGCCCGCGTGGGGCAGTTAGTACAACAAGTGGACGCGGTGACCCGTTAGTTAGCGCCTCGTCGCAAAAGGAGTGAAGCTTGTACTCACTGGCATTTCTCATGGGAATCTCAGCGCTCGCCGCCTGGCTGTTGACGCCGGCGGTGCGCGACTTGTGTCTCGCCCGCGGCTGGCTCGACCAACCCGATGAGCGCAAGCTTCATCCGCGAGCGATCCCGCGGCTTGGCGGCGTCGCCATCATGCTGGCCTACGCCATCAGTTTGGGGCTCTTTGCCCTGGTGCCGCTTTCGGCCAGTATCGAAACCCGCGGCGATTGGAATCAGATTCTGCGGCTGGTGCCCGCCGTGGCCCTGATCCTCTTCATGGGTCTGGTGGACGACCTGCGTGGGTTGCAGCCCCTTACCAAGGTCGTGGCCGAGGTCGCCGCCGCGCTCACCGCGCATGCGGCCGGCGTTCGCATCGGCGGCGACGAATGGTGGAGCCTGCCGCTCACCGTAGTCTGGCTGGTGGGCACCACCAACGCCATCAACCTGATCGACGGCGTGGATGGCTTGGCGGCGGGCGTCAGTCTCTTCGCCACGCTGACGATGTTCGCCGCCGCGTTGCTCAACGGCAATATCCTGCTGGCGATCGTCACCGCGCCGCTAGCCGGCTGCCTCATCGGATTCCTGCGCTACAACTTCGAGCCCGCGTCCATCTTCCTGGGCGACTCAGGCAGCCTCACCATCGGCTTTCTGCTCGGTTGCTTCGGCCTGATTTGGAGCTACAAAACGGCCACGGCGATCGGTATGGGCGCGCCGATGTTGTTGCTCACCCTGCCCTTCCTCGACGTCGCGCTCGCCATTGCCCGCCGCTTCCTGAACATGCAACCGATCTTCGGTGCTGACCGCGGCCACATCCACCACCGGCTGCTGGCGCGCGGCTTTCGGCCTCGCCATGTCGCGCTCATCTGTTATCTGGTCTGCGGCATCGCTGGCATCGTCTCGCTTTGGGCCAGCCAATCGGGCCCTCAACTAGCCGCCTTCCTGATCGTCGCTTTCGCCGCTCTCGTATGGGTGGCGGTGAATCAGTTGGGCTTTACCGAATTCCGCTCCGCCCGCCGCTCCCTGCTCGGCAACCGCTGGCGTCAAATTGTCCGCGACGCCATCATCGTCGACCGGATGAAGAGCGGCATGGCGTCCGCCCAGAGCGCGGACGACTACTGGACCCACCTCCAAACCGCCAGCAAAAAACTAGGGCTGGGACGAGTCTACTTGAGCCTCGGCGGCCGAGTCTGGTCCTCAGAGGGCGAGCAACATGCTTCGGGTTGGGAGACCCGCGTCCCCCTCACCGGCGAAGACTATGTCGCCTTCCACGGCGTCTCGCCGGACCCGGACACGGCCCATTCGCTGATACCCCTCGCGCTCGCTCTGCGCGACGCGCCTACGCCGCCTTCCGGCTCAAAGTCTTCGTCACTTCCGGCTCTTCCGGTATCAGTTGCCGATTTGGATCGACACGCAGAAACAACGCGGCGCTAACCATCAGCAAAATCGAAAATGGCAGCAGCGGGAAGTTATAGGCATCGGGCTTAGTCCAACCAGCGCCCATCAGCCGCGTGACGATTAAGCCGAAAGCTACCGACGACAAGAACGAGCCCAGTTGCCCCGCCATATTCATCGCCCCGCTGACTGACCCGCCGTGGCGCCGCCCAATATCAAGACAAACGGCCCAGGCCACCGGCAGCATCGCATCCATGGAACCATAGCCCAAGGCCAACAGCACCAACGGCAGCACCTTGCCGGGCATAAAATGGGTAGCCATCATGAAGCAGCCGGCCAGAAACAAGCCGCCCGCGCCAATGCTGCAGCGCGCCCACTTGAGACCGATCTTTGGCCGTAGGCGGTCGCTCAACCAACCACCGAAGAGATTGCCGCAGGCGCCACAAGCAAAGGGCAGCCAGGCGATCGCCTTCAAGTCGGAATTGTCGTAGCCGCGGCCTTCGCGCAGGTAGTCAGTCAACCAACCGAGATAGAAAAACGACCCCCAGCAGTAAGTGTGATACATCAACAACAACGTGAGGAAGTTGCGATCCCGCAGCACGATGCCCCAGGGCAAGCCGTGCGCCTGATTCTCAAACGGCGGCCCGATCTCCACTAACTCCGCTTTGCTTACGCCCGCCATCTCCTTCGGCGTATCGCGGAACCACCAATACCAAACCGTCACCCACACGCCGCCGAGCACGGCGAACACGCCAAAGGTGCCGCGCCAACCGACGATCTCCGCCAAGCTCAGCACGATGATCGGCGAAAGCGCCCCGCCCACGCGGCTGCCCATCCACACGATGCCGGTCGCGCGTGCTCGTTCATTCACCGGAAACCAACGCGAGATGGCCGCCGAACTGGTGGGATAGGCCCCCGCTTCGCCCGCACCGAACAAAAACCGGCAGCTGACCAACTGCCAAAAGTTCTGCACCAGGCCGGTGAGGCTGGTGAAGATCGACCACCAAACGACAATCCGCGCCGCCGTCTTGCGCGGGCCGGAGCGATCGGCCATTACCCCCGTCGGAATCTCAAAGACCGCGTAGGACAAGGCAAAGGCGCCAATGACCCATCCCCAATAATAGGGCGTGATCCCCAACTCTTTCTGCATGTCATTGCCCAGCAAGTTGATGCAGACCCGGTCCACATAAGTGATCACCGACAGCAGAAAGAGAAAACCGAGAGCCCGGTACCGATATTTCATATGAGGCTCGATTATATCGAGAATCTAGAAGTCAAAGACCACGCCGGCCGAGGGCAGGATGGGAAAGGTGCGTTCGAGCACCAGACGCGCGCGCTGGGAGCGGACATCGAACCCCGGGGCGTCGCCCAGACGCAGGTTCCGGCGGTTGGTGAGGTTGATCGCTTCGGCGAAGAGCGTCGCTTGCCAGCGTGGGCGGACAAAGACCTTGTTGACCCGCAAGTCGGTGCGTTGATAGTCCGTTAGGCGCAGCAGATTGCGCTGGGCGGAAAGGAAGAATTCGCCGTTGCGCCTTTCGAAGAAACCCGCCAGCGGCAGGCCCGTGGCATAGGCGAAACGGCCGCTGAGGTTCACGGTGGGCCGCAGGCGATAGCTGAGGAAGGCCTGCACTTGATGGCGCAGGTCGAAGTCCGAAATGAAGCGCGCGCCGGTGAAGCGCTCGTCCATCTGGGTCCGGGTGTAGGTATAGGCCAGCCACCCCGTCAGGCCGTTGGCGGAGCGGCGCTGCCACATGGCCTGCCAACCGCGCGCCCGGCCACGCAACGAATTCTCCCAGGGCGCCGGATTCAGCGGCAGGATGACGCCGCCCTGCGGCCCCAGCCTTGGCTCCCCGCGCGGCTGAAACAACAACTCCCGGTCGCGGCGTTCGAAGAGTTCCACCCGCAGCCGGACGCGCTCCCCCCAAGGCCGCTCGAGTACGACTTGGGTATGCTGCGCGCGCTCGGCCCGTAAGGCCAGCGGGCGAGGCGACAGAAACTGCCGCAGTTCGGCGAACTGCACGCTTTGCCCCCACGACAAGGACAGCCGGACCTTTCCCCGCACTGGCACCGCCAAAGCGGCAAACGGCGTCGCCACCGTGCCATTGGCGGGGGCGGCCAGGGAATGCCGATCCAGCCGGCCGCCCAGCTTCAGTTCGATTCCCTTGCCCAACGACCAGGTTTGCTGCAAATAGCCGCCCGCGCGGTGCGCACTGCCCTGGTACCGCTCTAGTGGCCGCTCGAAGGGGCGTGTCGTCGCGATCAGATTCACCAGTCCATCGTCCTGCACCCGACGCCAACTCCAGCCCCCTTCGGTTACCGAACGCGGCGACCAGTTGGCGGCTAAGTCGGCGTTCCAGATGCGCTCACCGTAGCGGCTCTGCGCCAAGGTCAGACGATCCCGATTGTCGTTGCGGAAGTCCTCGGCGAGCCAGGCCAGGCGTTGCGTCACCAGAAAGCGAGCGCTGGGGGCGGCGCGCCAAGTGCCAATCGCGAGCGTCGAGTCATAGTCGCTCAGCAGCAACGAATTGAGCCCCAAGCGGGGGCGCGCCGCCTCCCGATTCAGACCCGAGTGCCCGCGGATTAGGGTCAACGAAAGCTGGTTCCGGGGCGACAGATTCGCCGTCAGCTTACCTTGGGCGTCCCAGAACCCGAAGGCCAGCCCTGGCTCCTCGGCCGTGCGACTGATGATGTATTGCAGATAACTCTTCCGAACGCCGGCCACCCAATGGAGGCGCCTGCCCCAAGACCTGCCCAAAGGGCCTTCCGCGGTAAACGCGGCGTTCGAGGCCGAAAGGTTCACCCGAAAATGGCGGCGCTTCGCATCGCCCTCCCGCACCCGGAAATCCAACGTCCCTGCCGTCCGATCGGAGTAACGCGGCGACAACGGGCCCGCCTCGAGCGCCGCACTCTCGAGTAACTCCCCTTGCAATAAAGTCAGCGAGGCGCTGGTATTGTCACCCTGCACCGTATGAAACGGTTGGTGCAACAAAATCCCATCGATGTAGATACCAATCCTTTCGGCATTGGCGCCGCGGACCGTAAACTGGCTTTGAAAATCGTTGTAAGCACCCACACCCGGCATGCTCTGCACCGCCCGCAAAGGATCGTCCGCCAGGACGCTCCCCAAGAGCCGTAGTTCGCTGCCGGCCAAGTCGAAGCCGCCGCTCGCGGTAGCCTCGTAGGGCCCCGCGGCCACTGTTACCGAATCGCTTTGCCGCAGGGTATCCGAGTGCAGGGTATCCGAGTGCAGGGCGAAGTCCACTACGGATGAATCCCCAGCCACGGTGAGGGATAAGGGCCGGTAGCCCACCAGCGCCACCTTCAGCGTCGCCCCTGCCTGGGCGGCCACCTGGTAACGGCCATCGCTGCCCGTCACCGCCACACGGCTCCCCCCGCGCACCGCAGCACCAGCCAAGGGTTCCGCCGTCCGGGCGTCAAATACTCGTCCCTCTACGGCCAGCGCAGCAATCAAGAGTAAGTGGAGCACTTACACCGAATATTTCCGGGCTAATTGATTGAGTTTCTTGAGTAACGGCGGCACACTCACCAGCGCGTCTTCCTTCTCTTCGTACTCCAGCGCCAGATAGCCCCGATAACCGCCCGTGGCGAGCATCTTCGTCAGCCGGTCCCAATCGGCGAGTTCCTGCTTACCGCCTTCCACCCGAATGTCTTTCTTAAACTGCACATTCGCCGCGTAGGGCAGGATCTCGGCGATCTGCTGATAAGCATCGGCGGTGAAGTTACCGGTGTCAAGGTTCACAGCCGCCCAAGGCGAGTTCACCTCCTTCACGATCTCCACGATCCGCGAAGCCCGCGCGGTAATGCCGCCGTGATTTTCGAGGCCCAGGATCACGCCGTGCTGGCCGGCGTAGGCCGCCCCACGCGAGAGCACGTCGACGACCCACTTGGCCGCTTCATCTTCGGTCGACGTTTTCGGCACCGTCCCACCAAAGACGCGGATATGGCCCGCGCCCAAGGTGGCCGCGACATCCACCCATTTCTTTACCTCAGCCAATTCCTTGTCTCGCAAATCGGCCGTCGGCTGGCACATATTCGTCCGCACGGAAATCGAATAAATTTCGACGCTATTACGATAGGCAACGCGCTTTAAGGGCAACAGAAAGGAGGCGTTAGTCGACGGGAACCAGTAAACCGTCAGATCGAGCCCATCTACCTCGTTCTCCACGGCTATCGGCACCAAGTCCTCGTACTTCAGCTTGCCCTTCTCCAGGGCCTCCCGGAAGGAGTAGGCGCAGATCGCGGTGCGCAATCGGCTCTTGGCCGCGAGAGCGGGTAGGGTGAGTAAAGGAAGAAAATTTCGGCGAAGCATCTCGCTATTTTATGCCTTCGCCGCACACTCCGCCGAGCAATAATGCGATTCTCCGCGCGTTTTATGGGGCACCGCGTGGATGCCGCAGATGGCGCACTTCTTCAGATGACCGCCTGTCGAGGCGGCTGGGGTCCCTTCCGAGGGCTGATTCACCAAGTCCCCCACCGCTTTGCCGATCAAGCCCATTACCATGCGCAACAGAGTGATCGCTATAATCCCGCCGAGAAACAAGACCACCATCCGTATCATAATGAAGCCTCCTTCTCCAAAGAGAAAAGCGCCCGCGGACCACGCCGCGAGCGCTTTCCTAAACCCAACGCAACAATTACTTCTTCTTCGGCGCCGCAGCCGGCGGCTTGGCTCCCGACGGCTTCTTCGGATTCGAGAACGTGGTCTCCACCTTCTGTCCCATCGCCTGCAGCATGCCCTTCGCAGACTCGGAGAACGCGCCATCCGGCTTCAGTTCCACATACTTCTGGAACGCCTCCGCCGTGCCGGGAGGAAACACCAACGAGCCATCGGGCTTCGTCTGCGCCTTGCCCGTCAAGTAAATGCCGTATTGATACTGCGCATCGGCATAATTCGGATCGCTCTCGATGGCGCGCTTAAACGCCGTGCCCGCCGCTTCGGTCTGGTTCGCATTGGTCAGCAACGCGCCCAGATTGTAGAAGTACTTGCCACCGTTCGTCGGATCGAGCGTCGCCGCCTTCTCCAGTTCCTGCTGCGATTCGGCGAACTTCTTGCCACGCGCCAAAGCCAGCGCATAGTTGTTGATGTAGGAAGCATCGTCGGGCTTCAGTTCGATCGCCTTCTGGAAGCTCTCATAGGTCTTCACCAAGCTGGCATCGGCCTCTTCACCCTTCTGCGACCGCGCCATGCCGGAGTAGCTCTCGGCCAGCTGCGCCCAGATCACATGCTGCTTCGGGTCCATCGTCGAAGCCTTGGTGAACTGCGTGATCCCGGTGGCAAAGTCTTGCGCTTTTAAGGCTTCCATGCCGCCGTTGAAGGCGTCATTGAGATCCTTGTTCTTCGCCATCGAAGCCGAGCGTTCCTTCATCGCCTTCTCGAGCGCCTCCTTCTGCTCGGGCGACATATCGCGCGCCACTTCCGCGGTCACGGTGCCCGTTTCGGCCGCCTTCTGCACCGCGGCCTGACGCGAGGCGCGCTCGAACAGGTCGAAGTTCACCGCCGTCGGATCGCCCAGGCGCGTCCGCACGCCCTTCACCTGATCCACCAATTCGCCGCCTTCGAGCTTGCCCTTCACCTTTTTGGCGCCCGTATAGAGCTGCACATTATAGGTGCCCAACGGTAAGCCGGCGTGAAAGAAGTCGCCCTTTTTCTTCGAGTCGCACAGGTACTCACCCTTGATGTCCGTGCGCTCAATCCGGATCCAGGCCCCCGCCAGCGGATTGCCGTCCGGACCCTTCACCACACCCTCGATCGCTCCGGTCTGGGCGAACGCAAATCCCGCCACCAAACCGGCCAACACCGTCATCTTCCGCATCGATTTCATCATGGAGCTACTTACCTCTCTATTCTTCGCCCGAACCTTTGGGCAAACAACGCAAACTTTCTCAGCATACTACACCGGGTTCACCAATTTGGACGATGGATGAGGCAACATGGGTTACGAGAATTCGCAACCAAATGGAGCGGGGCCGTATCATATAGATAGATATGTTATTGCGAAGCTTGGTTGGGTTAGGAATTGGAGTGGTTCTTCTGGCGGCCGATCCGGCATTGGACCGGGCTAAAACCCTCTACGACCAGACGAATTACGAAGAATCGCTAGTGCTTCTCAAGAGCCTTCCAGATTCGGGATTGGTCTTTGCCCTTCGTGGACGTAACTTCTTCATGAAGAACGACTTCAAGGGCGCCACCGAGCTTTTTGAGCGTGCCGTCGCCGCCGAACCGGCCTCGGCTGACCATTACCTCTGGCTCGGTCGAGCCTATGGTCGCCGGGCGGAGACTTCATCGTTCCTCACGGCACCGGCCCTGGCCTCAAAGGCCCGCCAAAACTTCGAACGCGCCGTACAGTT
>Ga0105047_10011805_pt1 | contig 14134 bp, 13 predicted proteins | sample MAT04_FD_78384 | JGI IMG/M metagenome (GOLD analysis project Ga0105047, IMG submission 78384) | Freshwater microbial communities from Lake Fryxell liftoff mats and glacier meltwater in Antarctica - MAT-04 (megahit assembly) | ecosystem: Environmental > Aquatic > Freshwater > Ice > Liftoff... | reverse complement strand
GTAAATTTTTCCCACCCAAGAAAAGGAATAAGAATAGCGAGATTTTACGAGAGGAGGTCTGTGCTTAAAATCTACACCCTACTGATGAACCGACATGCGAGCTAGGAAAGCCTGTCGTTTTTTGTGCGTCGACAAGCAAATTTTTAGGTTGGGGAAAAATCAATTTTTGTTAATGGGCGATTCTGCCAATACTGGCGGGTTTTTTAAACCCCGTAACCAAGCTTTAGCTTATTACAGGGTGTTAATACACTACACAACATAGTTAAAGTAAATGGTGGGTCCAGCTAAGAAATCGATAACAATCTATGATTTAGAATAAAGCTCATACTCTAAGAGACGGGAATCTATCCCGCTATTATTCAATACATAACGTCTCGTAGTCGCAAGGCCGATTTCTTTACTTAATTCAAGGTTACCGATAAAAATAAAGGCTTTACCTGGCTTGGCACATTTATTCTTCAAAAAATCACCAAGCGAATGATAAAAGGAGAAAAGATTTTCTACTTCTTCTAATCTTTTTCCATGAGGAGGATTGGTTACCACAAAATCAGGGGTGACTCCGGGTTTGAAATCACGAAAGTCGGCTTGCTCGATTTTCGCAACTTTAATCCCTGCCGCTTTCAAATTACTTTGACACGCTCTGACAGCTTGCGGATTAATATCCAATCCGAAGAAGCGACCTTGCTCTAACGGTTGGCGTTTTGCATCTATTTCATTGCGCACTTTTAACCATTCATCAAGCCGGTAATTAGGATGATGCATGAATCCCCAATCTTGCCTTAAATAACCAGGTGGAGTCCCCGAAGCGATTAATGCCGCTTCAATGATTAAAGTTCCCGATCCACAGCAAGGATCAAAAAAAACACAATCTCTATTATAACGAGCTAATCTTAAAATAGCGGCAGCTAATGTCTCTTGCATGGGTGCATCGACTGTTTCTTGGCGATATCCTCGTTTGTTTAAAGGAGTACCCGAAGTATCAAAGCTAACGACAGCGATATTTTGATTAATATAGAGATTCAGGTGAACATCCGGTTCTTTCAAATCGACTGTCGGACGCCAGCCTTTACTTTCACGTAATTGATCACAAATGGCATCTTTTACAACTTGAGATGCAAATAAGCTATTGCGTATTTCTCGATGATTGACATTCGCATCTATCGAAAAAGTCGAATCTCTTTTAAAAAAAAGAGACCAATCGATTTCAGACACGTGACGATAAATAGAGCGTTTATCATAACATTTGAAGCGCTTTAGCGGGAGTAACACGCGATTTGCGAGTCGCGATGCATAATTGATTTTATAAATCGTCGGCCAATCCCACTCTTTTATATAAACACCTCTATACCCTAACTGAGAGGAGTCGATTCCTAACTCTCTCAATTCATCGAGCAGTAAAGGCTCAAGCAAGGGGGCGCAACTTACAAATAACTGTATATTTTCATCATTCACTAATAAAATTTCCTCTTTCTTAGAGCTTGTTTTCAAAATGGGCTCTTAATTATGCATAAATAAAATGACATCGCCATCTTTAACAATGTAGTCTCGTCCTTCAGCTCTCACTTTACCTAGCTCGCGGGCTTTACCGCGACCTCCGTTAGCAATCATGTCTTCATAAGCGACCACTTCCGCTCGTATAAATCCTTTTTGGATGTCCGAATGAATTTTACCCGCAGCTTCCACTGCATTCATTCCCTGTTTAATCGTCCAAGCGCGTGTTTCGATTTCTCCGGTTGTTAGATAAGTCGCTAGTCCCAGCATATAAAAAGAGCTTTTGATTAATCTTTCCAAACCTGATTGATCTAAACCTAAACTTTCAAGAAAAGGCTTTCTTTCTCCTATAGGAAGTTGAGCGATTTCCTCTTCTAATTTTGCACAAATTGAAATGACACTATTTCCTTCAGCCTCGGCATAGTCCCGAACTCTTTTCACAAATTCGTTTTCCAAAGAAGGAAGGTCATCTTCAGCGACATTAGCGACGTATAAAACTTTTTTACCGGAAAGGAAAGGGTAGCTTTTCATGATTTCTTTTTCTTCCTCATTTAATTCTAAGGAACGCACGGGTTGGTTCTCGTTTAAATGAGCTTGAACACGTACAAGAAAATCAATCACCGGCTGCAATTCTTTTTTGGTCTTCAGCTGCTTTTCCAATCTTAAGAGCACATTATCGACCATTTGCAAGTCCGCTAAACGCAATTCTAAATTGATGATTTCAATATCTTCAATCGGATCGACCTTACCTGCTACATGTATAATATCTTCCGACTCAAAACAACGGACCACGTGGACAATTGCATCGGTTTCGCGAATATTTGCCAAAAATTGATTACCTAAACCTTCCCCTTTCGAAGCTCCCGCTACAAGCCCAGCAATATCCACAAACTGCATGGCGGCATAGATAATTTTCTTGCTATTGGAAAGAGCCGATAATTTCTCAAGCCTTTGATCATACACTTCTACAATCCCGATGTTAGGGTCGATTGTACAAAAGGGATAATTCGAAGCAGCGGCTTCATTTGAAGTCAGTGCATTAAAAAGGGTCGATTTTCCTACATTCGGAAGACCGACTATTCCTACTGAGAGATTTGTTGACATAATTTCCTTCATTCTGATTTAAATTTATTACAAGATTACCATACAGTAAGAATACAATCAATCCGGCAGTTATCATTTTTTGCAAACCGCTCTCCAAAAATTCAATTCGATTATTAACCTCGACTTTATAAAATTTTGACATCGCCCTCACGAGAGAGGCAAACTTCAGCCTAATAAGGGGTAAAAAACCCTCTCCCTACTAAATTCATTACGCTGAAGTTTGCCTCTCTCGTGAAGGGGATGTCAAAATTTTGTAAAGTCGAGATAATGAGAATTGAAAAATAAAAATTAAAAATTAATTTCGCATTTAATGTTTTTTGTAGCTATCGTCGAGATTAAAAAATAGGGGGAAAAAAGATGCTGCATTTCGATTTCAAAAAAACAATTATAGTTTTAGGGTTATTTTTACTCAGCTGCCTCTCTTTATCGGTTGAAGCAACAAATATCACAATGTCTGGAGCATTAGCTTTTAATCAGACATCAACATTTTATCCCTTGGTTAGCCTATTTCCTAATAATAAAAGTAGAAATAATTTTATTTCTATTGGCAATCCTAATAAACTTATCCCACTCACACTGACTCTTAAGGATGGGAATTTAGAGATTGACTATGTGGGGAATGGGTATGTTATTTCCGTAGACTCAAAATTAACCAACGAACAGTCAAAAAAACTTGGTCAACTCATACAACCGGATTCGGTTTTCTTTTATGCTTATATTACGCAAAAAGTAGTGAAACAACCTACCCAGTATTTTCTAGTCTATGCTGTTTTTGAAAACAGTAGTATTCCCTGCTCTCCAGACTCTATTGTTTATTTATATCTCAATGGCTTAAAGTCTCCCAACGCTATTTCAATCTTTAATTTACCTCTGTCCACTTGTCAATCAAATTGATCGCGTATTTAGAGCCTGTTTTCAAATGGGGAATTAGCTGTATTCGAGTGCTTTTTACGGTGGCTACAGTGATATTCCTCCCCCCATATTAAATCAATTTTGTTTAAATTTTCCCTAAATTTGCGTGAATTTAAACGCAGATTTCGTTCGAAATCAGCTTATTTTGATAAAACTTTCGTCGATTTCCTTGTCCTTTTCTCTTTTAGTCATTGAATTATTAAACTAAATTACAAACTCCTAATTGCTGTAATTGCTGCTCTTATATTGACACCTCTGATTATTAAAGTGTATACTGGTAGTAGGGAAGTAAAAAAGTGTTCATTCACCTGGAGGACCATGGGCGAAAAAACCGAGAAAGCCACGCCGAAGAAGCTGCAAGACGCCAGAAAAAAAGGGCAGGTTGCAAAAGCCCAAGACTTACCTGGCGCCTTCACATTTATCGCCTCTGTCTCTGTGATTCTCTATCTTTCTACATCCCTTTATCATCAACTTTCCGATTTCATCGTTGCTAGTTTTAACGCAGTCGGCGAGTCTAAAGAGTTTACGACAACTATTCTCTCTTTATTTTACAAATCCATTGAAGTCATTTTTATGGCAAGCATTCCGATTTTAGTCTCTGTGGCTTTTATCGGTGTGATTGTCACGTTTTTGGCTGTGGGTCCTGTGTTCAGTACAGAAGTTTTCAAATTTGATCCGAAAAAGTTTAATCCTGTCAGCAACTTAAAAGCTAAATTTAAAGTTAAAACTCTTGTCGAGCTGCTCAAATCGCATGCTAAAGTTTTTATAGCAGGATATTTAATCTACCTTGTCATGTATAAAAGTATTCCGGTTCTTATTCAAACAGTCAGCATGCCTATCACAGGTGCCTTGGCTATTTTTTATTTATTTTTGGTAGAAGTCCTCATAAAAGTCGGTTTGTTTTTTATTGTCATTGCAGTAGCAGACTTTGCCTATCAAAAAAAATCTTTCTCGAACGAAATGAAAATGGAAAAGTTTGAAATTAAGCAAGAGTATAAAAATACGGAGGGTGATCCTCAAATTAAAGGGAAAAGACGTCAAATTGCTCAGGAAATTGCTTATCAAGACGGTCCCTCCGGAGGCGTAAAAAAAGCTCAAGCCGTGATTACTAATCCGACGCACTTAGCAGTGGCAATCGGGTTTGATAAAGACGTTGACCCCGCTCCCTACATTGTAGCGATGGGAAAAGATGGATTAGCAGAGCGAATGATTAAAGTAGCAATGGAATATGAAGTTCCTGTATTGCGTAATATTCCCTTAGCCCATACTTTATGGGATGAAGGCGAACTCAATAGTTATGTACCCGAAGAAACATACGAAGCCTTGGCGGAAGTTTTACGCTGGGTGGCTTCCTTAACTGAAGAAGAAAACTAAACAAGTCAAAGATTCATAAATGGAGTAAATTTCATATGGAAACCATCCGACGCATACTCGATGGAATTACGGCGCGCATGGGCGGTGAACGTTCAATCGAAACGATTTCACGTTCCAGTGACATTGTTTTGGCCGTACTTATCATCGGTATCATGGCCATGATTATCGTTCCGATCAATCCACACATCATCGACTATTTAATTGCATTAAACTTAACAGCTTCAGTCATGCTGTTGATGGTCGCTCTTTATATTCCAAGTGCAGTGCACTTGTCGATCTTCCCTTCTCTGCTTCTGATTACAACTTTATATCGACTCGGCTTAAACATCGCCTCTACTCGTCAAATTTTATTGCATGCAGATGCTGGAGCGATTATTTTTCAATTCGGTGATTTCGTCGTCGGAGGAAACTTTGTGGTCGGAGGTGTGATATTCTTAATTATTACTCTGGTGCAATTCCTCGTCATTACAAAAGGTGCCGAGAGAGTAGCCGAAGTTGCTGCGCGTTTTACATTAGATGCGATGCCCGGTAAACAGATGAGTATTGATGCCGATATGCGTGCAGGAATGTTGGATGCTAATCAAGCCCGAGAAAAAAGACTCGCTTTGCAAAAAGAAAGTCAACTGTATGGTGCGATGGACGGTGCGATGAAATTCGTTAAAGGGGATGCCATTGCAGGGATTATCATTACATTGATTAACGTCGTAGGAGGTTTAATCATCGGGGTAAGTATGCTTGGAATGGAAATGGCAGATGCTGCTAAAACGTACGCTCTATTATCCATCGGAGACGGTTTGATCTCCCAAATCCCAGCCCTATTGATTTCCATTACTGCCGGTATTGTCACTACAAGGGTTGCCGGTGATAAAGCTGAAAATTTAGGTAGCGAGATCTCAGGACAACTTTTAAAACAACCTAAAGCGTTGATGATAACGGCAGGTTTCTTAATGGGGTTCAGTTTAATTCCTGGTATGCCGATGCCTCCCTTCTTATTCGGTGCAGCAGCTTTAGGAATGATCGGCTATGCGATTTGGTCCACTGACCAAAAAAAACTGCTAGCTGCGGCCTCGGGGTCAATGTCAAGTACTCAAGGGGGCGGCTCCGACACTTCCGTTAGCGGACATAAAGCGATCTCTGGTGGTGGAGTTGACAATTACTCTCTTACTTTGCCTGTTGTTCTTGAAGTCGGTAGAGGAATTACACTAGAAATTCAAAAGGCGACTAAGGGCGGCATCAATTTTATCGATCAAATGATCCCAAAAATGCGCCAAGCTCTATATACAGACTTAGGCGTCCGTTTTCCCGGAGTGCATGCGCGGACCGACTCTCCTGTTTTAGATAAGGATGAATATTCCATACATTTGAATGAAGTTCCCATTATTCGCGGTAAAATTTTGGAAAACCATCTTTTAACTAATGAATCAGAAGAGAATTTAAAACGTTATAATTTAGCTTATACCACCTATAAAAACTCTTTGGGATTACCTTCATTATGGGTAGACGTAAAAAATAAAGAAATATTAGATAAAGCCGGAATCAAATATTGGACTTCTTTAGAAGTGATCGTGCTCCATATTTCCTACTTTTTCCGAAATTATGCGAATGAATTTGTAGGCATTCAAGAAGTCAAAGCCATGCTCGAATTTGTCGAAAAATCTTTTCCCGATTTAATAAAAGAAGTGACACGCTTAATCCCCTTGCAAAAAATGACCGATATTTTCAAAAGGCTGATTCAGGAACAAGTTTCGATTAAAGATTTGCGGACGATATTGGAAGCTTTGGGAGAATGGGCTCAAACTGAAAAAGACACGGTTTTGCTAACGGAATATGTTCGCTCCTCTTTAAAACGTTATATTAGCTACAAATATTCTCAAGGGCAGTCTGTTTTATCCGTTTATATTTTAGATCCTGAAATCGAAGATATGGTGCGAGGAGCGATTAAACAAACTTCAGCAGGTTCTTACTTGGCTTTAGATCCGGATTCAGTGCAATTGATCCTACAAGCTGTGAGAAATACAGTCTCGGCTCCCCCTCCCGGCGGGCAACCTCCGGTGGTTTTAACTGCAATCGACGTACGACGTTTTGTACGAAAATTGATTGAAATGGAGTTTTCCGATATTTCGATTGTTTCTTACCAAGAGGTCGTACCCGAAATCCGTATTCAACCCTTGGGAAGAATACAAATTTCATAACCATTTTATTTAGTCAGGCGGAAAATTTTATGAGCGAAGTTTCCAACATATCCCAAGTGATCAAGCAGAATATATTATCTGAAATTGAAGATGATGTGTTGTTCGATGCGGTCCAAGCCGATTCAAAGTCTGCCTTAGCATCGGATGTCGATGAAAATTCTGCAGCGGGCTTGCTTGCAAAAACTAAAAAATTAGTTCCGGAAACGAAAGTGAAAAGTAAACATCTCCTAAAAGCAGAAAAAGGATTTTTTACTCGTAAAGAAACAGATAATTTAGCCGACGGCTTTTCAAATAGGGAAGATAATCGAGACTATCATCTGCCCCCATCAGCTTTAAGTCGCCTCGCTATTAGCTTAGGGGAAGTGATTACTCCCGATACGCCTTATGAAGAAATCGTTCGCGTGGTGCACACTGAACTGACAGAGGGTAAAAAAAATCCAGATGTTTCGCAAGTAGACAAGGCTTTAGATTTTTTGCTAGAAGTTGTTCAGATAAAACTTAATCTGGCAGAAGGATTGCAAGCGACTTTTCTTGAAAAACTTCACGAAAATATAGCCACCACAAAAATCCGGCACTACGAAATATTTCGCGCAGAGATCGAAACTGCCCATAACATTATCGGTGCCGCCAGTGCACTTGTCACAGAAAATCGGAGTACAGCGGAATCCTTAGATCATTTAAGAAAAATGATTAATGAACCCCAAGACGTCCATACAAAATACAAGTACTACATTGAAGACTGCGGTTACTCCTATGTTGAAGTAAGAGCGGAATTCAAGTTGCTTTTTCATTACATGGGGTGTCTTGTTAAGAAAAAACTAGAAAATCCCCACCTTAAACAATTATTAGAAGAAATTAAAGTTTTACAATCTGTTTTAGGAGTATACAAACAAAGTGAACGTGAATTTAACTCCATGTCTATTTATTTAGATCGTAAGGATTTATTTTCATGAACAAAGAAATCTTTAAAAATCATTTGGGTTTCGAAAAAATTGCAAGTTTATTTTTTGAAATTTCAATAGAGCGCTATCCTGTTCCCGATAAAATTTTACAAACGGCTTCGAAACTTATAGATCCTTTAACGAAAGATCTTCATGAAAGATTAGTTCTTAAAATTTCTATTTTAAGTGCGATTAGAAACATGGTACGAGAAGTGTCTCCCACGCGTTTATATCGATCGATTCAACACCGTGATGATTTGCTTTCTGCAATATTAGATGCGTCAGAAGCCTTAGAAGATGAAATCGAAGAGCTTGAAGAAAGTTTTGAAGATGATGAATAACCAAAAATAGGTTTAAGATGGTTGAATCGCAGTTGGAAAATTTATTAAAACAGTTTGAAACTTATTTTAAGTGCTCTTTAGTTGCAGATGAAAATCAGTCGTGCTTGATTAAATTACGAAGCGGAATCGAACTGCAGATTGAACTTAATCGGTATGGTTTAATTTTGATCGGATGTAAATTAGGCCAAGTGATCGGGCGTTATCAAGACTTAGTACTTAAACAAGCTTTAAAAGCCAATTATCTTCAATCTCCTTCGACAGGTATTTTTGGATTTAGTCGTAAGTCAAGTCAACTCATCATTTTCAAGCTAATCGACCCTCTTTCGATCACTCCTCACGAAACCAATATGATTTTAGATCCCCTTTTAGCTAAAGCGAAGATCTGGAATGAATCAATTAAAAACAATGGTGTTCCTCTCCTTTCTATAAATAAAGAGACTTCCGCTAAGAACCTGTTCAAAATCTTATAGCCTTCTATTCATCCAGTTTGTTATAAAAATCGTATGAACACTCATAGACAAATAGCCCCCACTTTTTTTGCGCATTCTCCCGCTGCTAGACAATGGCAACGAATTGGTGTGAAAGACCACCATGGTATCGTCGTTCCCTTATTTAGTCTACATTCGGCCAAATCTTGTGGAATCGGGGAGTACACAGATCTTTTTCAATTAGTCGACTGGTGTCAATCAATAGGATTTGATCTCATTCAATTTTTACCGTTAAATGACACAGGTTTAGGAACCAGTCCTTATAGCGCACTATCGGCATTTGCTCTTAATCCCATTTATCTAGGCTTGGCATCTCTACCTCATTTAGATCAATCTTCGGATTTACTGGAAGAACTGAAACTACTACAAAACCAACCAAAAAAATTGCGCATCGATTACCGAGAGGTTTGGCATAGTAAAAAGCGTTTCATTAGACAATACATTCATGAGTTAGCAGATCAAATCCTCCCAACCGAAAGCTACAAAGACTTTTGTCAAAAGTCCGATTGGTTGAAAGTTTTTGCTGTTTTTAAAACATTAAAAATTATTTACGATTGGAGAAGCTGGGAAGATTGGCCGCTTGAACTTCAGAACCCTACCCCCTTATTGATTGACCAATTATGCGAACAATATTCCGGAGAAATTAATCTACATTGTCTTATTCAATACCTTTGTCATCAACAACTACATTCCATTAAAACTCATGCAGAAGCTCATCAAGTTTCTCTCATGGGCGACATTCCGATTCTAACATGCAGAGACAGCGCCGATGTCTGGTTTCATCGAGACCTATTTGATCTCACTTACTCAGCAGGAGCCCCTCCCGATTATTTTAATGCCGAGGGTCAAAATTGGGGATTTCCTTTATATAATTGGGATCGAATTTCAGAACTGAATTTCAATTGGTGGATCGATAGGCTAAGCTTCGCCTCTAATTATTATCATTTATATCGAATCGATCATATTGTCGGATTTTTCCGCATTTGGGCAATCAATCATGACAAAACAGGTAAGGATGGATTTTTCATTCCTGAAGATCAAGCAATTTGGGTTGAAAACGGCCGTCGAATTATGTGGATGATGCTAGAAAAATGTGAAATGCTACCCATCGGCGAAGACCTGGGCGTCGTTCCACCCGAGGTGAGATCCTGCTTGAGCATGTTAGGAATATGCGGAACCAGAGTCATGCGCTGGGAAAGAAAATGGTTAGAAGATCAATCTTATATCCCTTGCAATGAATACCCTTTAGACAGCATGACAACAGTTTCCACTCATGATTCCGAGACTTTAAGAATTTGGTGGAAAGAACATCACGAAGAAGCAAAATTGTTTGCCGGATTAAAAAACTGGGATTACCAACCCCTCTTAAGTCCTGAATATCAAAAAGAAATTCTCTACGATAGCCATCATTCAAACAGCTTGTTTCACGTCAACTTATTACAAGAATACTTGGCCCTTATACCCGAATTAACCCGGGCAAATTTTGAAGAAGACCGCATTAATGTTCCTGGAACATTTTCTGAAGAAAATTGGACGATTTGTTTTCGCCCGACACTTGAGCAAATCATTGAAAATCAAGAATTAAAGTCCATAATGAAAACTTTTACTCAAAGAAATTAAAGAATTTTATATACGATTTATGTAAGTTGAGTTGTAATTCGGGTAATTGTTCTTTTGAAACAAATTTCAAACGACGGTTAATTAAAAAACTTTGCTCATTAAACCTAAATATAAGGGGTCCGTATGAAAAAAGCGATGCTATTATTTTGCATGCTAGCTTCTGTCAATATACTTCAAGCTGATTTAAAAGATGATGTACGAATCAATGTGGTTAGAAATAGTACAAGCAGTGAAACAAGTAATAGGGAAAGAAACCATGGCTTTCCTGTATTTAGAGGACCGACAGGCCCCACAGGACCAAGGGGATCGACAGGAGCAATAGGCCCAAATAGTATCAAAGGAGATAAAGGTGCTACCGGACCAAGAGGAGCTTCAGGAAGCACAGGGACGCAAGGTGTGAAGGGTGACAAAGGCGCTACCGGAGTAAGGGGACCTAAAGGAAGCACGGGCTCACAAGGAGACAGAGGAAGCCTATTTTCAGCGGGAGCAGATTTATATACTACTCTAAACCGCGTTACGGTCATTGGAAATCTATTTCAAGACTTACCTCCGGAGAATATCACAACATTTGGGGATATAGAATATGTGGCTGAAGAGGGAATGTTAAATATTGCCGTCGATGGTCTCTATTTGATCACTTATGGCGCTGCATCCCAAAACATGGCACCTCTCGAGATATACAACGCAACAACGAGTTCTGTTATCCCGGGTACATTAATTGTGACAAACTCTACTGAACAACTCGCATCTCGTTCGATTATCACTTGGTTATATGCAGGTGATTTGATCACTTTATATTGTCCGACTCTTCCGGGAATTGCCTTAGAAACTCCTCCTCTCTTAGGAATTGAAAAACCTGTTACAGCCTTTCTAACAATCGCTCTTATAAAAGCGGGTGATTCTTAGATTAAACCTCTTGTTTTTTGGGCGGTTGAACCGATTTTTAAAATAGGCTCTAACCGTCCACTTTTTTTAACAACGATAAAATCGTTCTATGATAAGATGGCACTCCTTTCTCTTTAAAATAATTTAAAACACCCTCTAATAAAAAATGAAAAAAATAAAGCGACATTTTAAAGCTGCCCACCTCTTCCTCTCTACTCAAAGGACCCTCCTGAGTGAAATGAAAAAATATCGAATAAAGCCGGAACAAATGCAAATCGGATATAGAATATTCACAAAATCGATGATGAGTTATTTACTCTATCTAACATTTTTTTTATTTTTTTCTTTGCACGCTACTGAATGTACAGAACAAAAACTCAATTTACTCTACTCATCCTTAGATCCGACTTCGATCAAACAACATTTGGCCTTTTATGAATTATATCCCCATCAACCGCTTGGCAGACAAGCTCTTAAGGATGCTTGGAAAATTTTAGCAAGAGAAACAGGGAGCGTTACCGCAAAATCGGAACATCTCATCCCCTTTTCTACGAGCGTCATTAAAGCTCTTATTTCCTTAGTTAACAAACAGACAAATAAAGAATCACCTTTGCTGCAGGAAGAGGATTTGTTAGAAATCGAGAAGCTTTCCGCATTTTTAAAACATAAAAAACTCAAAGGGCATTACGCTTCTTCAGAGAGAGAAGTGTTATTGCTTCCTTTCGAAGAAGTCGATTTAGCCCATGGACTCTTCATTACCGAAATGGGCTCTGATTCTCAGCGGATGAGATCCTATGAAGCCTTATTAGATATCATGGCCCTTCAAATTTATGCAAGACTGCCGAAATGCGCATCACCTAAACAAATCATCTACGAAATCAATCAATTAATTTTTGATGAGATGGGATTTCGCTTTCCTCCTAAATCGGTCTTTAAAGAAAATATCGATATCTATACATTTTTGCCTTCGGTTTTAGATTCTCATGAAGGAGTCTGCCTAGGGGTTTCCATTGTTTATGTCTGTTTAGCTCAAAGGTTAGGCTTAAAAATGGAGATCATTACTCCTCCGGGTCATATTTACGTCCGGTATCGCGATTCGAATGAAGTCATTAACATTGAAACGACAGCAAGAGGAATTCATTTAGATTCGGAAGAATACCTCTCGATTGACACATGTGACCTTCAGCAACGCAATGTGAAAGAAGTCATCGGGTTAGCACACTTCAACCAAGCTGCTGTATTTTGGCAACAAAAAGATTATGAAGGAGCGCGACAAGCTTATCTGAGGGCTCAGCCTTATTTAGAAAATGATTTTTTACTTAAAGAATTCATGGGTTATACCTCGCTTCTTACTGGCAGAAAAGAAGAAGGAGAGCTTTTACTTAACGAGGTAAAGGATCATATTCCGGATCATTCCATTACTAATAGCACGCTTGCCAATGATTACCTTCAAGGAAATGTCGATATCGAAAGTATTAAAATCATTTTCTCTAAAACGGAAGACGGACGATCCTCTATTTTAACTCAAAAAGCTGCTTTAGAGGAAATCCTCAAAACACATCCTCGCTTTCGAAGCGGGTTAATTCAATTGGGTATGACATGGATTAAATTACACCGCTATACTGAAGCATTGGAAGTTTTTAAGAACTATTACACCATCGATCCTCATGAACCGGATGTTAATTATTACCTCGCAATATTATCTCTTTCCCGAATGGATTACTCGCGAGCTTGGCTTCATTTGCAAGAGACTGAAAAAATTGTCCATACAAAAAATCATTACCCAAAAATTTTAAAAGATCTAAGATCAGAATTACTAAAAAAAAGCCCGGAATACAAAAATGAAAATTTACACTCGTACAGGCGATAAAGGAACAACTTCTCTCTTTACAGGAGAACGCGTAAACAAAAATCATGATTACATTGAAGCACTAGGAGCAGTGGATGAGGGGAACTCTTCTATCGGATTTGCTTTGTCTTTAATGCCCGAGGATATTTCTCTTAAAATAATCAAAGAGCAATTGACCTTAATTCAACATACTTTATTCGATGTCGGAGCAGCCATTGCGACTCCTAGAAGTTCCCATGAAGATAAAAAAAAGGAAAAAACACGCTTCGATAACGAAGGAAGCAAATTACTAGAAAAATGGATCGATGAAATGGAAACTCAACTATCTCCCTTAAAACAGTTTATTTTACCCGGCGGTCATCCTGCAGGAGCTGCCCTACATGTTGCGCGAAGTCTTATTCGCCGGGCAGAAAGATGCATCGCACCTTTATTTAAGCAAGAAGACGTATCCGAACCGGTTTTGGTGTATTTAAATCGGCTTTCCGATTATCTATTTGTTGCCTCACGCTTTCTTAATCATTTACTGGAAGTACCAGAGACAACCTGGCAATCTCATAAGTGTGTTTGACTCGACTTTGCAAAATTTTGATATCCCCTTCGGAGAGAAGGGGATGTCAAAATTTTGCAAATAAGTGGGCTATTGAGCACATACAAGAAGCTTGAAACGTTTTAAATAACGAAAATAAGATCTTCTCAAGCTTCTGTCTATCTGTAGCCCATTCAACTAGGTGGATTACTTATGCAGCTTGTGCTATGGCACACTCATTGTCAAATTTATTTTTTGAAAAGAATTTATTGCGAGCTTTAGATAAGGTATTTCCTATTTTTCCGTTTACCCACTTTAGCATTCTACTCACAGGAGTTGCCTCTAAAGCTTGGCAGGGTTTCTTCAAGCGTTGGTTTATTGCCCACAAGAACCCCTATAGTCAATGAGTTG
>Ga0105047_10011804_pt1 | contig 14136 bp, 12 predicted proteins | sample MAT04_FD_78384 | JGI IMG/M metagenome (GOLD analysis project Ga0105047, IMG submission 78384) | Freshwater microbial communities from Lake Fryxell liftoff mats and glacier meltwater in Antarctica - MAT-04 (megahit assembly) | ecosystem: Environmental > Aquatic > Freshwater > Ice > Liftoff... | reverse complement strand
TGCCGATCTTGGTGGAAACGCCCCAGCCGCCGCCAGAGCCGACCGCCGGCGAGCCGACGCCGACGACGGCCCGCCGCATTCTCGTGGTCGATGACAGCCGGGACTCGGCCACGTCTCTCGCCAAGCTATTGAACCTGACCGGCCACGAGACGCACACCGCCTACGACGGCCTGGAGGCAGTGGAAGCGGCGGCGACGTTCCGGCCCGACGTCATCCTGCTCGACATCGGCCTGCCGAAACTGAACGGCTACGAAGCCTGTCGCAAGATCCGCGAACGGCCGTGGAGCAAAGACATCGTGATCGTCGCCTTAACCGGATGGGGACAGGATGAGGACCGCCGTAAGTCCAAAGAGTCCGGGTTCGACGGCCATCTGGTCAAGCCGGTCGACTACGCCGTCCTCACGAAGCTGCTGGCCGAGTTACAGCCGACCCCGGCCTGACCAGCGCAGGTGCCGCCGACCAACGGCCTGCCGGGCAAGTCCGGCGGCTCTCTTTAATGTGGGGGCTGTCGGGCGCGTCCAACCCCCAAAGGGGACTAGACAACGCTCGCAGGCAATCCTGGGTACGAGTGGTCGGCAGCGGGTCAAGTTAGCGGTCGGTCGAAGTGCCATCAAAAAATTGACCGACTGTGGTGGTCAAGTAATTTCGGACAGTTTGATAGATTTTTTTAGTGTCGATTTACGCTCGAAAGCGTTGGGTGACATGTTGCCCAGTTTTGAGTGCAATCTTTCTGCGTTGTAAAAAGCCAACAATGTAGTCGGCAATATCGTTTGTGGCCTCAGCGTGATTGGCATAGTCCTTTTGCCAGACCCGCTCCATCTTCAGATTCAAGAAGAACCGCTCCATGACAGCGTTGTCCCAACAGTTGCCTTTGCGGCTCATACTACCTACAAAGCCATGCTTATTGAGCAACGCTTGGTGTTCAGCACTCGCGTATTGCGTGCCCCTGTCGGAATGAACGATTAAACCGGCAGCTGGATTTCTTTGAACAATGGCCATCTGCAATGCCGCGCATACCAGTCCAGCAGGCATGGATGGGCTCATGGCCCAGCCGACAATCTTGCGCGAGTGCAAATCCAGCACCGCTGCCAGATACAGCCAACCGCTTCTTGTACGGATGTAGGTGAGGTCAATGGTCTGGTCACAAATGACAAGTTTTGCCTGACCAGGTTTGTCTCCCTGAAGCTGGCGTCATCGCGCTACGAGGTATGGCGACAGCACACCTCTCATCCTTTTGAAGATCCTGCCGCGAAACTTGGCTTTTGCGGAGGTCAAGATGAAACACCAGTGGAACATTCGCCGGCAGACGACTGCGCTGCCGGATGGGCAACGGCGCTGGGATCAGGCTTATCAGATGGTGTTGGCGTGGAGCCGATGCCCACCGACAACCATACTTCGTTCACCAGGAAAGGAGGCGCATGATGAGAGTTGCCGTGTATGTGCGGGTGTCAACCGTGCACCAAGTTCACCATCAAACCATTGAGCAGCAATTGGAGCGACTTCGCACTTATGTGCATGAACAGGGTCTCGATCTGAGCGAGCAGCTGATCTTTCGCGATGACGGTTACAGCGGCGCTCGGCTCAATCGTCCCGGGCTGGACGGCGTGCGTGATGCCGTTCGGGAGCGAAGCATTGACCGGCTGCTGTTGACCGACCCTGACCGGTTGGCGCGCAATTATGTGCATCAAATGCTGCTACTCGAAGAGTTCGAACAGCATGGCTGCAAGGTCGAGTTTTTGGACCGGCCGATGAGCCAGGATCCGCACGACCAGTTGCTGCTGCAAATCCGCGGGGCCGTGGCTGAATACGAACGCACCCTCATCACCGAACGGATGCGGCGCGGCCGGCTGGCCAAGCTGCGTGCCGGCGTGCTCCTGCCCTGGACTCGATCGCCTTATGGCTACCGACCGCATCCGGATCGACCGCGCGACCCAAACGGGGTAACGCTGGAGCCGGCTGAAGCGGCGGTGGTGGCAGAAATCTTTGCGCGGTATCTTGAGCCTGGCGCCAGCTTGTTCAAAGTAGCGCGCATTTTGCGTGCGAGCCAGATTTGTTCGCCCACTGGCAAGCCAGCCTGGGGTCTGGCCAGCATACGCGGAATTTTGAGCAATCCCGTTTATAGCGGTCAGGTCTATGCTGGCAGGATGCGGTATCGTTCGCCTAACGTTCGACGCTCGGCCACGCACCCGATTGGACGATCCCATGACAGTGGATCATTGGTTCCTTCACAAGAATGGATACCTGTGACAACGGTGCCTGCCATCGTGACCCAGACGCAATTCGATCAAGCCCAAAGCAAATTGGCCAAGAACCGTTCCTTCGCATCGCGCAACAACACGGCGCATCCTTATTTGCTGAGGGCGCTGGTCAGCTGCGGCCACTGCCTTTTAGCGTGTATCGGTCGCACGCTGGTGCATTCGCCTTGGTCCTATTACGTCTGTTCGGGTAAATACAAGACGAAGGCATCAGGACGCAGGCATTGTCCATCGCGTTTTACGCCGGCTGGACAGCTCGATGAACTGGTGTGGCAGGACTTGTGCGAAGTGCTGAGCCACCCGGACGAACTTGCCCGGGCCTTGGAGCGGGCGCACGGGGGCCATTGGCTGCCGCAGGAATTGCAGGCACGCCGCGAGAACCTGCGCAGAGGTCGTGCCAGTTTGACGCAGCAACTGGACCGTCTGACGGATGCTTACCTGCACAACATCATCCCTCTGCCCGAGTACGAGCGGCGGCGCCGGGGACTGGAACAGCGCGACCGTGCACTGGCGGAGCAGGAAGACCAACTGTGTGCCCAAACCGAACGCCATGAAGAGATTGCCGGCCTTGCCATCAGCATTCAGGAGTTCTGTGCGCGTGTCCAGAGTGGATTGGCGAACGCCGACTTCGCGCAAAAGCGCCAATTGATCGAACTTCTGGTTGACCGGGTCATCGTGAAAGACAGCGAGGTCGAGATTCGCTATGTCATCCCCACCAGCCCAGGCAGCGAGCACGTTCGTTTTTGTCATTTGCGTACAGACTATTTCGCAAACCCAGGCTTGGTTTGGCAGCTCTTTTTCAAACTGCCTGTTGAGCACATTGCAAGAAACTGCCAGGCCATGTTTGCTGTCAGTGGTGTGAACAAACTTACGCCTCCAAACAGGGCGCAAGCCATTGAGCCGCATCAAGGTGCGTACCCTGTGGCGTCCTATGCTCAAACCACGCCCGGCCATCGCTGTTGTCAGCCTGCGGCTGCCATAAGCCTTCTGGCTGGCTGCAAAGGCGGCTTTCAGATGAACGCTGGTAGCGCACACCACAGGCGTGGACAAGCGCTGCCGCGTAGCTGCTTGGTGGGCGTAGTAGCCTGAGCGACTGACCTCAAGGACGCGGCAAGCTTGGCTAACTGTCACGGGTGAACAAGCCTTCTTTTGCAGGTCTTCGACGAGCTGGTAGCTCACCTGAGTTCCCGGGCAAAGAAGGCTGACGCTTTTTTTAATATGTCGACATTGCCTCTGAGTTGGCGGTTCTCGCTCTCAAGCTGCCGGATTCGTTGGTGCTCTGCGGTCAAAGGCTTGCCAATGCCGCTTTGGCTCGATTGCTCTGCCTCAAACTGGCCTAGCCAGCGCCTTACGGCACTCTCGCCAAGCTTCATGTCTTTGCAGACCTGGCTGATGCTCAGGCCCTGCGTTTTAACCATTTGCACAACTTGCAGTTTGAAGCTTGTGTCAAATACTCTTCTTGATTTCGGGTTGCTCACGGTTTAGCCTATTTCGGTTTTAACAACCTATCGGGCTGTCTGTTTTTATTAGACCACCACAGTTGCAGATGGCTCAGTCGAAACCGGCAGCCCCCTGGGTTAAAACCGCATCAGCGTCAACACCCCACTTAACGCTTGAGGATGATGATGATGATGATGATAAGGAAGGCAGACGGTAGGCAAGCACCTACCGTCTCCAGCTAACTTGCTGGGCGTCTGGGGCGAAAGACTCCCACAATCAGAACATTAAAACTCCAGGCGACTCCTAGGGAAAACCAGAAAATACCGTAGGGTCCCTTCCAAGTGAGCGCCAGCGATGCCACGACAGGACCGACACAACCCCCCAAAGAAAACATCAACAAAATTGCAGCGCTGGCCGCAATGCGATGCTCGGACGCAAGACCGTCATTCACCAATGTGACCGACAATGCATAAACCGTGAACATCATGCCGGCGTACAGGCAAATCAGTGCTGTGATGCCCAGTGCGCCCTGATTGCAGACCACTCCTAAACTGATGAGTCCAATCACGAAGCAGACAAAGAACAGCACCTTGCGCCGGTTGAACCGGTCAGACAGCATGCCCATGGGCCACTGAAAGAGCAAAGCCGACAGCAACGCCGAGAACATGATCCCGGAGATCTGACCGACCGAAATGCTGATGTTTTTGAGAAACAGTGGCATGAGGGAATAAAACGTGCTATTGAGCAGGCCTGCCACAACGCATCCTGCCATCCCCAGCGGGGCGAGGGAAACGGTTTTTACGATCGCACGCAGGTTGAACCGCGGGCGCAGCAGGCCTGGCAAGGTGGGACCACCTGAAAAATCTCTCAGCAAGATGGGAAGGAGCGAAGCCGAAAACAACACGGCGATCAGAGCGAACAACGCATTGCCGGTAGGACTGGCCAGGTTTAGCAGCAGCTGTCCGCTGGACACGCCAAGGTAGGTCGTCATCATGTACAACGCAAACACCCGGCCCCGCACCTGGTTGCTTGCGGCGGCATTAAGCTGGCTTTCCACCACCGAAAATATGCCTGCCAGGCAGGCGCCTGTGACGAGGCGCAGAAAAAACCAGACCAACAGCCCTGAAAAAAAGGCATGCCCCAGACTGGCGCAGGCCACAACCGCGGCAAATGTCGAAAACGCGCGCTGTGGGCCAATCCGGCCTATCAATTTTCCGGCCGTGATAGCCCCCAGCATGAACCCCAGGTAGTAAGCGGACTGCACCACGCCAACGGCCGTCGCTGAGAAGGCCGGCGACGCCAGCCGCAAGGACACCAGGGTGCCGAGCAAGCCGTTTCCGGTAATCAGCACGGCAAATCCCGTTAGCAGGATTGCAATGCGGGCCCGCGATGAGATTGCCACAGGCGCTGAGGGCCGTATCCCAAAACGAGACGGCATACGTCGTGGCCGCTTCAGGCGGTGGCGCCTGAAGCGGCCACGGGCGCTAGAACCAGGTTCAGAAAGTTGTCGAACGGGTGGCCTGGCTGGTCGATTTGGGCGAGTGCTGTAGCCAGGACGTTAGCGCGGGACTGGCCCATGACGGGCTCGCTCAACGCCCTGAATTTCTGGTCGATCTCCTCTTCAGACAGCGCGTTTTCCGGGTTGCCCCGGGCAATCGCGGGTTCCGAGTCCATCACCTGGCCGTCATGCATGGTAACGCGCACATGCGCCCAGCGCTCGGCCGGGAAGCGGTCGTTGTAAAGCCTGTTTTCATGCAGCACCACGCTGCCGGACAGGCGTTGCGTTAGCACGTCATTCAGGGCGGCATCGGACAGCTCGGCCGCGCCCAGGGTGCCGTGGCGCAATGCCGAAGCGACTGAAAAGGGCAAGCTGTACTGGGCCTGCTCGGTGGTGGCCGGCAAGCGGGTGGCGAGCCGGCAGGCTTCGTGAAATGACCAGACCTCAATGCTCTGGATGGCCGCTGGCGTCAGGCTGTGGGCGCGCGCCAGGGCCATGGCCGCTTCGACGGCGGGCTGGGCCCAACGGCACACCGGATAAGGCTTGAAGTACTGGTCCAGTATCAGCCAGCGTTCGCCCAAGTCTGCCCACAGCGGCGCCAGTTCCACGGCTTCCAGCGTCAGCGCAGGCGCGCCGGTAAAGCCTTCGGCGGCCAGGTAGGCGGCGCTGACACCGCCCATCGCTCCCCAGCCCGAGCCGTCCTTGACCATGGTCGGGTGATCGATACAGCGCATCATCTGACTGCGCGGCCCATGGTATTCGGCGATACCCAGGGCTTCGCGCGTTGGCTGCGGCCCCAGCCGCAGGTTCCGGGCACCCAAAGCGGCGCAGGCAATCGTGTTCCAGGCACCTGACGTGTGGTAGTCGCTGGCGCTGGCGTGCAGCGCCACACCGGCACGCGTGGCAATCTCATAGCCGATCACGATCTGGGTGAGAAACTCTTGGCCATCCATCGTTTTCAGTGCATCGGCAAACGCCAGGACTGACGGCAGCACCGCCACGCCGATATGGCCTTTGGTCAGCACATGGCCATCATGCGCATCAAAACTGTCAATTGTCATACCACCGGCCAGCGCGGCGCCTACCTGACTGACACGGCGCCCGTCAAACAGCATGCGCGCACTGCGTTTGCCGGCGCCGAAGTGCTCGATCGCATGGCGGCGGATGATGCTTGAGAGCAGCGACTGGCTGCCTGCCGCGGCCACCCCGAGCAGATCCAAAACACAGCGCCTGGCCTGCGCCAGCACCGGGGCCGGCAGATGCTCGTGGCGGGTGTGGTGGATGAATTCAAACAACTGCATGGCTCACTCTCCGGTGAAAACCGGCACCCGGCGCGCCAGCATGGCATTAACCGCCTCTTGATGATCGCGCGTGTGATGTGCCAGCGCCTGCATCGCCGCGGACAGTTCTAGCAGGCTTTCGAGCGACGAATGCTGCCCTTCGCGCAGCAGCTTTTTTGTCATGCGCAAAACGTCTGGCGGATTGACCGTGATCCTGCGGGCCAGCGCCAGCGCCGCGTCCATAAGCTGGCCGGGCGCAACGACCTGAGACACCAGGCCCCAGGCGAGCGCCGTTGAGGCGTCAATCGCATCCCCTGTGAACGCCATTTCGCAAGCCCTGGACAGGCCAATCGCCCGCGGCAGCAACCAGGCCCCGCCGTCGCCAGGAATGATGCCAACCTTGACAAAACTTTCGGCAAAGCGCGCGTTGTCGGAGGCGATGCGCATATCGCACATCAGCGCCAAGTCGCAGCCAGCGCCGATCGCAGGTCCGTTCACTGCAGCGATGGTGGGAACTTCGCAGTGGTAAAGCGCGCGCGGAATGCGCTGAATGCCGTTTCTGTAGCCTTCTCGCAGCTGCGCCGGTGTGCCGCCAAACATACCCTCGCGGTCCTGCATGTGCTTGACGTTTCCACCCGATGAAAAGGCCGATCCGGCGCCTGTCAGCACGACGGCGCGGATCGCATGATCGCGATTGATCATGAGAACGGCGTCTTCAAGCGCCGCGATCGTATCGCCGTCCGAGATCGGGTTGCGCGTTTCGGGGCGATTGAGCGTGAGGATGCAAACGCCGTCTTGTAGCTCGATAAGCAAAGGTGAGGTCATGAGGGAGTGAGCTCCGTTGCCAGCGCGGTCAGTTCTCGCTTCATGACTTTGCCGCTAGGGTTGGTGGGAAGGCTGTCAACAAAGTAAAAGCGCTTGGGCCGCTTAAAGGCGGCCATCTGCTGGCTACTCTTGCAAAATGCGTCGATGCTGTCTTTGGTCAGCGCAGCGTCGCTGCGCACAATAAAGGCGCTGATGATGCTGCCCCACTTGTTGTCGGGCAGCCCGATGACGGCCGCCTCGCGCACGCCCGGGCAGGTGTGCAAAACTTCTTCCACCTCGCGCGGATAGATATTTTCTCCACCCGAGACAATCATGTCGTCGGCCCGCCCCTGGAAATAGTGGTAGCCCTGTTCATCGCATCTGAACAGATCGCCTGTGTAGAGCCAGCCATGGCGAAGCCGCTTGTCTGACTCGGCCGGATTGTTCCAATAGCCGGGTGTCATCTGTGGGCCCTGCACGATCAGCTGGCCCACTTCTCCGTCGGCAACGCATTCGTCGGGACGCACGTCGCGCGCCGGATCGTTGATGACAACGCGTGTGCGGCTGATCAACGTGGATTTGCCGCAAGAACCTAGCCGGCTCAGCGCGTCGCGCGGATTGAGCAGCAGCGTCAGGCTGGCTTCGGTCATGCCGTACCCGTTGTAAAGGCGCGGGCTGAACTCGGTCATTACACGCTCCATCGTGGCAGAAGGAATGGCTGCGCCGCCGGTGGTGATCATCTGCAGCGAGGACGTGTCGTAGGCCTTGAAATCGGGGTGAAACAGCATTTCCTGAATTTGGGTGGGGACGGCAAAAAGGCTGGTGATGCGTTCGGCTGCGATGGCGGCCAGTGTGCCGGCTGCCGAATAGCGCGCCGCGATGATGTTGGCAGCGCCGACGAACAAGTGGGGTGTGAAATAGGCCTGCATGCCGCCGACATGGTAGAGCGGCGCAATGTGCAGCGCCCGGTCGTCGGCGCCGAGCTGGTATTCGAGCGCGCAGTTCATGGCAATCGCCACATCGTTTTCGTGGGTATGGATCACCCCCTTGGCGCGCCCGGTGGTTCCCGAGGTGTAAACCAGCGCCGAGATCATCTCGGGGCGCACATGGGCATTGGGCTCTTGCGCAGACGCCATGGCCATCAGGGAATCAAAGTCGTGGCTTGCGCCAACGCTGGCGCTGCCCGATGCCCCACCCACCTGAATCTTAAACAGGCCGTCGTCGGCTGCCGTTGCCAGCAGTGCCACCGCTGACAAATCCGCACCGTAAATAAGCGCGCGCGCGCCAGAGTCGTTCAAGATATGGGCCAGCTCGCCGGCTGACAGCCTGAAATTGACCGGTACCGCAATGGCGCCCAGCTTTTGGCAGGCCAGAAATACGGTGGCCGCGGCTTCGCCGGAGTGAATGAAAATGGCCACCCGGTCGTAAGAACGTATGCCGAGCGCGGCAAGGACGTTGGCCGCCTGGTTGATACGGCGGTTCCAGTGCAGATAGGTCCAGCGCCTGCCATCCGACACCAGGGCTTCGCGGTCAGGATGTCGCTCGACCGTCCGCATGACCATGGACGCGATTGTCAATCGGGAGTTCATCAATGTGTCTCCAGCATTCACAGGTTGGGCTTGAGGGTGGGAAGGTCGACGCTGGCGATCAGGTACTTGACCATTTCACTGGTGCCGCCGACGATGGTGAGGGCGCGGGCATCGCGGTAAATCTGTTCGGCCCGCCCGTACTCTTTGGTCAGACCGTCGCCGCCCAGAATCTGCACTGTCTGGTCGGCGCAATACAGCGCGGCCTCGGTGGACACCAGCTTGGCCTGGGAGGCGGGTTTCATCAGCTCTTTCGGGCTTAGTGTTCCCGCGTCATAGAGCTTGGCGGCCCGGTAGGTCAGCAGCTCCGCCGCATCGATGCGCCAGCTCATCTCGGCGATCTTGTCCCAGATCAATTGCTTGCAGCCCAGCTTTTGGCCGAACGACTCCCGCGTCTGCGCGTGCTTGACCGCAATTTCGAAGGCGCTCCGGGCAACGCCCAGCGCCGAGCCGCCCAGGATGACCCGCTCGAAATTGAACATGCCCAGCATGATGCGAAAGCCACCGTCGCGCTCGCCCAGCAAATGGTCGGCGGGCACCCGGCAGTCGCGAAATTCGACTTCTCCGACAATGCAGCCGCGCCGGCCCATGAAATGGTAATTGCGTGGAAAAGACATCCCCGGCGCCGAACGCGGTACGACCAGCGCGCTCATGCCCTTCTGGGCTGGCACATTTGCCGAGGTGATGCCGTAAACAATGTAGGTGTCGGCTACCGACGCATTGGAGATATAGCGTTTAAAGCCGTTGATGACCCACTCATTAGTAGATTCATCAAATTCGATCCGGGTCTGCATGCCGGCACTGTCGGAGCCCACACCGGCTTCCGTGACGCCGATGGCGCCCACTTCAAGGCCTTCTACGATGCCGTGAAGGTAGCGTTCCCGAACGCGGGGGGTGGCATGCCGGTGCAGGGGATAAGCGCATGAGATCGCTGTGCCAATGGTGGTGTCAAAGGCGTAGTTGATGGCGGCGGCTTCTTCGGAAAGAATGGTTGCGTGCGTCAGGCCGGGGTGTTTGAGCAGCCCGCTGTACAGGTCGGCAAACATGAGTTTGAGATAGCCGGCCTGACCGACCTTTCGCACCGCTGCCTTGACGCTGTCCCAGTCCTCGCGCTCTTCAATGGCGTTAGCGCGTGGCAGCAGCTCCGCAGCGAGCAGGCCGCGGGCTTCTTCCCGGAAGGACTTGTCTTCCGCGTTCAAGAGAAAATCTTTCATTTAAGGCCTTTCGCCAGTATCAGGAAGGTCTCGCCGAGCCATCAGCCGACCCATTTCACGACGGACCAGTGGCAGGTTGGAGTCGCGCAGGGTCGGCAATTGAAAGCGTGCGTTTCGAACGCCGCTGTAGTTCAGTTCCGCCGTCAGCAAGCAGGGCTTGTCGTCGGACTGCGCCAGAATTTCGCCAAAAGGATCGACAATCCGCGAGCCGCCCCAGAAACGCGCAGCGCCTTCAGCGCCAACGCGGTTGGCCATGAGAACTGGTACGCCGTACATCATGGCGTAGAAGCGGGTGACCAGATCCCAACCCTTGGGATTTGAAAACTCGTCGCTGACAGCGCCGATGGCCGAATTGATAGGTGCCAGTAAAAGCGTCGCACCTTGCAACATCGACAGGTGTACCAGCGCCGGGTTCCACAGGTCGGCACAGGTCAGCAGGCCAGCCGTCCAGTGCGAGGAAACATTAAAGGGATCTAGCTGATGCCCCGCGGCAAACAATTTACCCTCTTCCAGCCTGCCGTAAGTTGGCAAATTGACCTTGCGATGAAGGTGCACGAGTTGCCCGTTTTTGACCATTGCGGCGGCGTTATAAAACTGCGCGGCTGGCGCCTCTTCGACAAAACCGAACACCACGGTCATTCCCTTTGCGGCTTGCGCCAGGGTCTGTATGGTCACGGATTTGCGCGTCAGCGCAAGCTCGGGGACAGCGTTGCCCAGGCCGTACCCGGTAAGGGAAAGTTCGGGAAACAAAAGCAGTTCCACGCCTGCACTGCCGGCCTCGGCGATCAGCTGCAAATGGACCTGCAGGTTATGCGCCAGATCGCCCAGCTTGCAGTCGATCTGCGCAATACCTACTTTGAGACGAGTGTCTGTGCTCATGGTTTTCTTTGGGCTGATTGCGCTATGCCTGCTCAGTTCAAGCCGGCATCTTTTAGAAATTGAGTCGCCACGGCTTCAATCGTTTTTTTGTCGACGTCCACGCTGGCATTGAGCTTGCCCATGATGCTGTCATCGAGCTTGGCAGACAAGGCGTTCAACAGAGGGACAATTTTCGGATTGGCGTCCATCGCCTGTTTGCGGATCACCGGCGTGAGAGCGTAGGCGGGGAAAAAAGTCTTATCGTCCTTCAACAGCACAAAGTCGAATGCAGGAACGCGGCCGTCGGTGGCGAACACCAGTGCGACGTCAACCTGTTTTTCCTTCAGCGCCTGGTAGGTCAGCCCGCTGTCCATGCGGCGAACGTTGTCGCGGCTGAACTCAAAGCCATAAGCTTCCTGCAAGGGCTTGAGCCCGTCTGGGCGCGCGGCGAATTCTGCATTGCTAGCCAGTGACAAACCGGCGCCACCTTTCACCGCCTTGGCCAGGTCGCTCAGGGTTTTGATGTTTTTGCTTTCCGAGTCGGCCCGGCGCATCGCCAGCGCATAGGTGTTGTTGGCTTTGGACGGATTCAGCCAAACCAGACCTTTCGCGGCGTCGAGCTCCTTGACGCGCTTGTAGGTCTCGTCGGCCGTCAGACGGTCATTGATCTTGTTGTAGGTGATCAGCGAGGTGCCGGTGTACTCCCAGTACACATCAATCTGTCCGTTTTCCTGGGCTTGGCGTATCACCGCACTGCCAAGCCCGGCCTTCTTTTCAACCGCAATCCCCTTGGCTTGCAACAGCTGCGTGGTGATTTCGGCCATCAGCTGCTGCTCGGTGAAATTTTTGCCTCCTACTGTTAGCGCTTGCGCTGAATGAAAGCTCAGCGCCAGCGCGCCAGCGGCAAGCAGTGCGCCAAGGCGCTTGAAGGTCGTACGTGTGGTCATGGTTGTCTCCTGTGGGTTGTTTGAAAAATTCTCAGCGCTGGGGGTTAACCCCGCGCGGTACCAGGTAAAAAGCGATCAGGCTCACGGCAAAATCAACGATCACGGCCAGCCCCGCCGTGGGGAGCGCACCGGCCAGCATCATGGCCGGCTCATTGAGGTCGATGCCGGTGAAGATCAACTCGCCCAGGCCGCCACCACCAATCAAAAAGGCCAGCGGGACCGTTCCCACATTGATCGCCAGGGCGGTGCGCACGCCGGCCAGAATGACATACAGGGCATTGGGCAATTCCACTCGGACCAACAGCTGCACAGGCGTCATTCCCATGCCGCGCCCAGCCTCCAACAAATGAGGCTCAACGCCGCGCAGGCCGGCGATGGTGTTGCGGACAATCGGCAACAAAGTGACTGCCCACAGCGCAAAAACAGCGGGCCGCGTCCCAATGCCCAGCCAGCTCATGGAAAGCGCCAAAATGGCCAGCGTCGGGATGGTCGCGCCGAGATTGAGCACCTGCAACCCCGCCTCGGCGAACCGCGCTACTGAGTCCCGGCTCAGAATGATGCCCAATGAAATTCCGGTCAGTATGGCCAGCCCGCCCGACAGCGCTGCGAGCACAAGGTGCTGCTTGAGCAGGTGCGCAATATCCCCTCCGTACGTGTGCAGCATGCCAGGAAGGCCCAGCGGTATCGATAACAGCGCCAGAACGAGCAGGCCCAGCGCCCACGGCATCGCCGCGAGGCCGACGGATCGAAGTCTTGCGATTGGCATGGTCAAGCCTTCGCCTGTGCGTAGGTTTTGCCCAGCATGTGGGTGACTGTGCGCTGGTCCAGCGTTCCCACGAAGCGCCCGTCCTCATCCACGCAGGCCAGCCATTCGACATTGTTTTCAAACATCTTTGAAACTGCCGCCCGAAGGTCGGCCGTGATCAGAACGCAGGCCGTCAGCTCCGTGGAATGCTCCCGGCAAGTACCCCCGCGCGGCTCCGGGCTGGCGGCAGTGACAAAGCCTTCAGGTTGGCCTGCCGGGTTGGTCACCACCAGGTAGGCAGCGCCAGATTCACGCATCATGGCCTTGGCGTAAACGATGTCGGTTTCGCCTTTTGCGCTTGGCGCGGCTGAGGCCATCAATTCGGACACACGCACCAGGCCAAGTCGCTTGAGGGTTCGGTCGGCACCGACAAAATCAGCGATGAAGGGCTGAGCGGGATGCGCCAGCACATTGTCGGGAGAATCGAACTGCTCCAGCTTTCCGGCGCTGAAGATGGCGATCTTGCTGCCCATCTTGACGGCTTCGTCAATATCATGGCTCACAAACAGAATGGTTTTCTGCAACTGCTTTTGCAGCTTCAAAAATTCGTCCTGAATGGACGCGCGATTGATCGGGTCGATCGCGCCGAAGGGCTCGTCCATCAGCATGACCGGCGGGTCAGCAGCCAGCGCACGAGCAACACCTACGCGCTGCTGCTGGCCGCCCGAAAGCTCTTTCGGGTAACGCTTTAAAAATGTTGCCGGATCAAGCGCAGTCATCTCCAGCAATTCAGCGGCCCGCCTGCGCGAGCGGTTAATGTCCCAGCCGAGCAGTCGCGGCACGACGCAAATGTTTTCTTCAATGGTCATGTTGGGAAACAGGCCCACTTGCTGGATGACGTAGCCAATCTTGCGGCGCAGCTCGACGGTCGGCATGTCCGTTGTGTCCTGCCCGTCGATCAGCACCCGGCCGGAAGTGGGCGCAATGATGCGGTTGACCATCTTGAGCGTGGTCGTCTTGCCGCAGCCGGACGGGCCGAGCAACACACAAATCTCTCCTGTAGCAACCTCCATGTTGATATGGTCGGCCGCTACAACTTGCCGCGTCGCGGTATTGAATACCTTGGTCAGTTGCTCTAGTTTGATCATGAAATGTCTCGTTGAATACGACAAGGGTGCTGGCTGCGAGCGGGGGTTGGTAGATCAACTAGCGGCGAATTCCGATGGGCGTGAGCCAATGCTGCAGCCGGGCCAGAAAGAAGTCGACGAAGATGGCCAGCAAACTGACGGCCAGGGCGCCGGCAATCAGCTGGCGGGGATCGGTCTGGGAGATGCCCCGGCTGATGAAAGTCCCCAGACCGCCAGCGCCGATGTACGCGGCAATGGCCATGATCCCGATGTTCATGACAACCGCAGTCCGCACGCCGGCCATGATCACCGGAATGGCCAGGGGAATTTCGACGCGCCTGAGGCGCTGCATGGGCGTCATGCCCAAACCGCGCGCCGCTTC